>Ga0209514_10000160_pt1 | contig 152473 bp, 135 predicted proteins | sample Subgrocontami58m_FD_187452 | JGI IMG/M metagenome (GOLD analysis project Ga0209514, IMG submission 187452) | Subsurface groundwater microbial communities from S. Glens Falls, New York, USA - GMW37 contaminated, 5.8 m (SPAdes) (version 3) | ecosystem: Environmental > Aquatic > Deep subsurface... | reverse complement strand
TGTTGGTTTGCGTTGCCGCCTTCACTGCATGTACAAAGGCCGCTCCCCAAATCCCCGCGGCTCCAGCGACCCCCACGAACGTTTCCGCACTTGCTGTGCTTTCCCCAACGCCTTCGCCTGTTTCGTCCGCCCCAGCAGTAACTACGCCCGTCAGCCCGGCTGCCACACCGCCGGTCAGCGGCGAATCCCTGGATAGACTCATTGCCCAAACGCGGGACCCGGACTGGAAAACACGTTGGGATGCGGTGAATGCACTGGGGGAACTTCAGGATGCAAGGGCCTTGCCCTCCTTGGGGGAACGGGCGATGCGGGATGATAACTCACATCCCCGGTGGCGCAGCTTGTGGGCCATAGGGAATATTGAAAGCACAGGGGCGTTCGTCAAGCCGCTGTTTCTCGCGGGATTATCGGATGCGGACCCGATGGTCGTGCGGAATAGCGCCATAGCCCTGGCCTTTTATTACCAGCCGGAGGGACAGGAAGAGTTAGTGAAAGGGCTGAGCGACCCGGACGACTATCGTCGCTGGGAAGCTGTCTTCAGCATTAAGAACGTGCCGGGCCCAGAGGTGGTGCGGGCCCTTATTGTCAAGCTGAACGCCCAGCAAGAACCTACCGAGACCGTGCGTTCAGAAGCCGCTCTTTCCTTGGGTGACATGCAAGCAAAAGAAGCCATCGGCCCGCTGGTTACGCTTTTACAAAGCGATCCTTCTTCAAGCGTAAGACTCAGGGCCGTCTTGGGGCTTTCACGCATGGGCGACCGGTCCGTTGTGCGCGATCTGAGGCAGGCCCTGGACAGCGAAAGCAACGCACAAGTGAGGGCAGCCCTTCAGGATGCCATTGCCTCGCTTGACCTGGCGTAACTGTCGTTGCGTTTCGCTGAACCAACACCGACACTCACTGTGAGCAATACTACTAGGCAGGAGATAAGAACGATGCATCATAACCGTTACCAAATTGGCAAAGGGAAGGCTTCTTTACTTGGACGCCTGGTTGCCGCGGTAGGTGTTGCCGCCATGCTTGGGGCGCTGTCCAGCGCGTGCACTAGCGGCGCGGCAGCGCCATCGCCAACGCCCGTGACGAGTCCAACGCCCCCTGTGGAGGAAACGGTCAGGACGAAGCGACTGGAAGTCGTTGACGACAGCGGAATCACGCGGGTGCTCATCACAACGTTGGCGGACGGAAGGCCGAGCTTAACGTTTGTTGACCAAAAAGGTAAGGACCGGGCGTGGCTGTTCCTGGGACAAGACGGCGCGCCTAACCTGGTGCTTATTGACAATCCCCGGACGGCGTTTCTAGACGGCAAGGGGGAAATTCGCTCAGCACAGTACATAGACCAGGGCGGTTCGGTCATCCTGAGTTTCATGGACACGAGCGGGAAGCTACGGGGCAAGATAAGCGTTGGGCCGGACGGTTCGCCGCAGGTGCAACTCCTGGACGAAAACGGCGCGCCCGTGTTTCTTGCGCCGGGGACCTCGTAGGTACGCCGGCTTGGGTCTTGCACAGACTGTAGGCATGAGTGGCAAGGCTGTGCCGACTGCGTGTGCAATCGGGCAAAGAAGGGGGTAAAAGAGGTAAGGTACTACACTCAATTACAGGTGCGTCTGACTGTCGTGGGCACGTACCAAGGTATAGATTAGGTATCAACGGTCATGGAGTCGCAATGTGGCGCTACACCGTCTGGCCTGGCATAGGCGGTGCGCACCCATCGTGCCCGCTTACCGGGGGACGACAGCAGAGGTATATTAACCTATGAAAAGGCGCATGTTTCACAAGAGGCGCACACCACTTGCGGGTATCTTCTTGGTGATTGCGGTGGCGGGCCTGCTGCTTTTGGGCATCACCGGCTTGGGCTGGGCCCCCGAATACACCTACGTGCCTGTGGTCGTCACGGATCCCGTTACCTACACCAGCTACAGCCAGCCCTGGTACCTGGCGGACAACCATAACGGCGAACCGAACGCCGTAGTTCTTGTCCCAGTCTATGATCCTCTTGGCAACGTGGTGGCAAGCAGCAATCAGAGCGCCTCCAACATCAACACCAACGTCAACGCCAACAACTACCTCATCATATCCGGCGACGGTGCAGCGGGCGGCGATTTGGGGTTTGGACTGACGGTCAATCAGGCCACGAACGTGGGCGTCAGCGTGGAGGTACAGCAGGAGCAGAGCAACACAGCGCCCGCGTCTACGGACGTGCAGACGCCGCTCTACTACGTGCTGCCGGTGTTGGTCGTCCCTGTGCCTGAGCCGACGGCTACGCCTACGCCCACGCCATTGCCGACTGCAACGCCTACGCCGACACCCGTACCTACGGTTACCGGGACGCCAACGCCTACACCGACGCCTCATCACGATGATGAGGATGGGCATTCACATGACTGGCACCATTCCTGGTGGTCCCACTGGTTCAACGGCCACCACGACCACGACGATCATCATGACGATGACCATGACGATTAGTCCTTCTGGGAATGACCTGGCCATTGGCGCGTCACGTAATACCCCAGCATTGTAGGGGCGTCCCGATGCATCGGGACGCCCCTACGTTCTTTCGCCATGTTGCAAGGGATAGGCCGATTTCCGAGACAAGCTCCTGATGTAGTCCCCATCAGGCGGCGGCCTAATATAGCGGCGTTTCCGGGCCGATGGCTTCCAGCCTGCGCTTGAGACTGGAAAGAAAACCTGTGGCTTCAGCGCCGTCCATGACACGGTGGTCAAAGGAGAGGCACAGGTTCATGATGGAGCGCACGGCAATGGCGTCCCCGGGAAGCACAACGAGGCGCTTCACGATGGCCTCCGTGGTGAGGATAGCAGCCTGGGGCGGGTTCACCAGGGGCTGGGACAAAACGGAACCCAGAGCGCCGGTGTTGTTGACGGTGAAGGTCCCGCCCTGGACATCCGCCAGGGTCAGCTTGTTTTCTCGTGCCCTTGCCGTCAGGTCGCGACATGTCTTGGCCAGGGCCGAGATGCTCAGGTGGTCGGCGTCGTGCACCACCGGCACCACCAGCCCGTGGGGCGCGGCCACCGCAATGCCGATGTGCATACGTTTCTTCAGGATGATCCGCTCGCCTGCCCAGGTAGAGTTAAGAAGAGGACGTTCCTTGAGGCACTCTACTACCGCCTTGATAACGAAGGGCAAATAGGTCAAGTCCACGCCCTCGCGGCGCAGGAACTCCTGCTTGGCCCCTTCCCGGCGAACTACGAGGGAAGAAACATCCGCCTCCACGTAGCCCCACGCCTGGGGGATTTGCGTGGCGCTGCGCAGCATGTTTTCTGCGATGATGCGGCGCATGGGTGTGAGCGGCAACACTTCTTCATCAGGCGCGGGTTGAGTCCCAGGCGCAGGCGTGGATGCAGTGGCCTGTGTTGCGCCCTTGCGCGTTTCTACGAAGTGCAAGACATCCTCTTTGGTGACGCGCCCGCTCAGGCCGGAACCTTGCACCTGGCCCAGGTCAACCTGATGGTCTTCGGCCAGGCGGCGCACGACAGGCGAGTACCGCTGGCGACCGCCCTCGCCATCGCCGGCGGGCAGTCCCGACCTTTCGGAACTGGTTACAGGAGCAGGCGACTGCGAGGGCAGGGGAGACGCTTCAGCGTTGCTCAGGACAGGCTCCTCACCGGAACCCGTTGGCCCCACGGGACGCACGTCCTTCAGCAGGACACCGGTACGCCCGACGGCAGGCGTAATAGAGGCCGCCTTTGCGGGCGCGGCCTCTTCCGTGTCCATTTCTGCGATGGCTGCGCCCATTGCCACGGTGTCGCCCTCTTTGACCAGCAGCGCCGTAATTCGCCCGGTGGCTGGCGAGGGTATTTCCATTGTTACCTTGTCGGTCACCACTTCAGCGATAGGATCGTACTTTTCCACGCGGTCGCCCGGCTTCTTCAGCCACTTGCCGATGATGCCTTCGGTGACGGACTCGCCTACGTGGGGTAGTTCTACTTTTATGGGCATGGTACGGGTCTCCTTAGTGTCCCGAGTCAGAGGTTCTCAGAATAAGTCGCAGCACTTTTGCTGGAACAAAGGGCTTTGCTGGACAGATACCTCACCCCTTCCCCTCTCCTGCTGGAGAGGGGTATTTGTATCTGGGGGATACCCCCAGACCCCCAGCGGGGCTTTGCCCCTGCACCCCCAGTTGGCCGTGACTTATTCAGCCTCATAACAACTCATGACATTAGCAGGGTGCTGAGAAACTCCTCTGACCATCTCCTTGGCCTCCTTTCCTTCGTCCCGATTGCATCGGGACTCACGGACAGGTTCTGACCAGGAAGAGGGAAGATTTGTATCCCGACACGTCGGGACTGCACTCCCGTTTCCCTGAAGCCTGTTAGTACGCCGCCAGCTTGCGCATGGCCGCAGCGATCTTCTGAGTATCCGGCATGAACTCTGCTTCCAGCGTCGGGGCGAAGGGCATAGCCGGCACCTCCGGCCCTGCCAGGCGCATGACCGGCGCATCCAGGTGGTCAAAGGCTTCCTCGGCGATGACCGCCGCTACCTCTGCGCCAACACCCAGCATCTTGTTGTCCTCGTAGACCACTAAAGCCCGGGCGGTCTTGCGTACCGAGTCCAGAATGGTCTGCGTGTCCAGTGGCCGCACGGTGCGCAGGTCCACCACCTCCACGCTGACGCCCTCCTGGGCCAGGGCTTCCGCAGCCTCCAGGCAGTAGTGCAGCATGAGTCCGTAGGTGATACAGCTCAGCGATGCGCCTTCTCGCTTCACATCTGCCACACCGATGGGCAGGACGTATTCCGCCTCCGGCACTTCGCCGCGCACCAATCGGTATGTCTTCTTATGCTCCAGGAACACCACGGGATCATCGTCCCGGATGGCAGCCTTGAGCAGGCCCTTGGCGTCGTAGGGCGTCGCCGGCGTCACTACTTTCAAGCCCGGCACGTGGGCGAAGAAGGCTTCCACGCTTTGCGAGTGGTACAGCCCGCCACGGATTCCGCCGCCGTAGGGCATACGCACCACCAGCGGCGCATGGGCGCGGCCTTCCGAGCCGTAACGCAAGCGAGCCGCCTCGCCAATGATCTGGTTGACGGCAGGCCACAGGAAGTCGGCGAACTCAATCTCTGCGATGGGCCGCTGCCCTTGCAGCGCTGCGCCCAGAGCGATGCCGGCGATGGAGGATTCGGCCAGGGGCGTATCTATCACCCGCGCCTCACCGAACTCCTCCAGGAACCCCTGGGTCGCCAGGAACACGCCGCCACGCTTGCCAATGTCCTCGCCCATGACAAAGACGCGGGAGTCACGGCGCATCTCTTCCAGCATCGCCTCTCGAACGGCTTCTATCAGGGACTTCACGGCCATGTCCTACCTCCCGTACACGTGGTCATAGAAGCCATCGGTCCTTGGGTACGGAGCGCGCTCTGCGGCATCCGTGGCCTGGTTCACGTCCTCTTTGGTCTGCCGTTGCAAATGCTGGTCCATTGCCTCGGTCAAGACGCCCCTGGCTAGGAGTTGCTCCCGGAACAGGCGCAGGGGGTCGTACTTCTTAGCCTCCTGGATTTCCTCACGGGGCCGGTAGCGTGTGTCGTCGTCGTCGCTGGTATGAGGCAGATAGCGTTCCACCTTTGCCTCCAGCAGCGTGGGGCCGTTGCCGTCCAGAGCGCGCCGCACCGCCTGCTGTGTGGCCTGGTAGGTAGTCAGGATGTCGGTCCCGTCTACCACAACGCCCGGCATCCCGTAGCCGGCGGCGCGCTCCGCCACGTCGTCAATCGCCATCTGTTTGCGCAGGGGTACAGAGATTGCGTACTTGTTGTTCTCGCAGAAGAAGATCACGGGGAGCTTGTAGATAGCGGCGAAGTTCATGGCCTCGTGGCAGTCGCCCTGGCTGGCGGCGCCGTCGCCGAAGCAGGTAATGACGACTGCGGCCTCGCCGCTCTGCCTGCAACCAAGGGCATAGCCTACCGCCTGGGGCACCTGAGTGCAGACGACGTTGGAGATGTTGTACAGCCTGAGGTCGGCGCGCACGCCCTGGAGTCCGAACTGCCGCGCTCCGCTGTGGCGCTCGCCTTCTTTAGCCAGGAAGCTGAGCATGACTTCGGTGGGGGTGACGCCCAAGGCGACTTGCATGGCCAGGTCACGATAGTAGGGGAAATAGGCGGCGTTGGGGGCCTGGCGCATGGCCCAGGCTGCTCCGATCTGGGCGGCCTCATGCCCCTGACAGGAGGCGACGATGGCTGCCTTGCCCTGGCGGTTCATGAGCCAGATACGCTCGTCCACCATCCGCGCCAGGAGCATGGTGGAGTACATCTCCAGCATGTCCTCCGGGCTGAGGTCTAATTTCCTCTCGTCTAGCTGGAACCGCTTGGTCATGGAAGCAGCCACGCCGGCCTCCGTGTGAGATTGGGGCCATTATAGCAGACGGCCCACGGGCCTTCGCGCTTGCTCTAGAGCGAATCAATGCCAGGGTTGGACATTTGAGTGTGGGGCAATAGGATTTATGAGTTATTGGCGCGGGTAGCCGTCCAGGGCCTTGATCTTGCCGATCTGGCGCGCGTGGTCCCGCATGTGGAGACCGTGCATGACCAGCCAAGCGCGGCAGTTGAGATTGCCGAAGCGCCGGTGCTCGGCCACTGTATCAAGGCGTTCATGGCCTTCTATCTCCATCACCGCGGCGAGCAAGGCGGCGTGGCTTTGACCGATCGTTTTGACGAGGGCAGGCAGGCGGCGCGTGTCCACGCTTTCCATGTAGCCGGGGTAAGTGGGCGTCAGGCTGGATACAGAGGCTCCAATGCCGAGGGCATGGACGCGATCGGCCATGATCGTTTCTATGCTCACGATATGGCGCAGGACCTCAGCAATTCCCCAGCCGTCCTCGCCCACGCCAGCGATGGGCCGGAATTCGGCCTGCTCCTCGCTGACGCCATCTAGTGCGGCAAGAAGGTCTGCGCGGGCCGTAGCCAGCTTGGGAAGGAGTGCGGAGAAGGGCTGCTCGGCCTCGGCCAGCAGATAGGCACGGACGCCATCAGTCTCGTCGCCCCAGGTCTCGCCGGTTATCAGGGTGGTCACTTGGCCTCCATCTGCGAGTGCGGTGCGGAGGAAGACAACGGAGGCTAGGGTTCTGTATGCTTGGCGTGTTATTCAGTGCCCCCGACTAAAGTCGGGGGTTAACCCAAGCTAAACCTGGTACTTTAGTGCCAGGGCAAAGACTACCTCAACCTAAAGCAAACAGAACCGACACTTGTACCCAATTGCTAAAATCCGCGATATACCTACTTAGATGGAGACCGTTCGTGCTGAGTCGGTCGAAGCACGAACAGGGCCGCCCTTAGACAAGCTCAGGGCGAACGGATTACCTAACAGCTAATTGCGACACTTGGTACTAGCCCGCGTGGGTGGGGTCTCCTGCCGCGAAAGTTCCCAGGCCAAAGGCAGACAGGGCGGCTGATGTCATGCCTGTAGCAGAAGCATCGCGGAGCCGGAGCTGGCCGCAGGCGGCGTCAACGTCGGCTCCACGCTGAACCCGCTGTGTAACGTGGATACCCATTCCGTGGAGCGTGGCAAAGAATGCTTGGACGCGCTCCGGCGCAGGCGGCCTGAAATCAAGTCCATCCACGCTATTGTACGGAATGAGGTTTACGTGCGCACGCACGCCCTGGAGAAGTTGCCCCAGCTTTTGGGCGTGCTCTTCCGAGTCGTTCGTATCGCGCAGAAGGCAATACTCAAAGGTCACTCGCCGGTCGGTCATGTTTGAGAAGTCACGCGCAGCCTCAACGATCTCCTTGACGCTCCAGCGGGTCATGGTAGGTATGAGGCGGCTTCGCAACTCGTCGTCGGGGGCGTGAAGGGAGACTGCCAAGGTGACCGGCAGCTTTTCTTGAGTCAGTCTGCGAATGCCCGGCAAATAGCCCACGGTGCTAACGGTGATGTTTCGCACGCCGATTCTCATCTCGTCAGTGAGCAGTTTGATGGCCTTTATCACAGCTTCGTAGTTCAGCAACGGCTCACCCATCCCCATGAATACGACGTGGCTCACGCGCCGTTTGGATCCTAATTGTTGGGGAACCAATGCCTGGACAGCGAGCACCTGGTCTACGATCTCGCCGGCGGTGAGATTTCTGGTGTAACCGCTTCTCCCGGTGGCGCAAAAAGCGCAACGGACCGGGCAGCCAACCTGACTGGACACGCAACAGGCGAACCGGTCATCGTAGGGCAAGGCTACGGTCTCCACTCGCTGTCCATCGTGCAATTCCAGCAATACTTTGGTGGAGCTATCGGCGCTGGGGCGCACCAACACCAGGGACGACCGGCCAACACTGAACCTCTCCTTCAACTTGGTTCGGAAAGCCCCTGGAAGGTCAATCATCTGGTCAATGCTTGGTGCGCCCCGTGGGTAGAGCCACCTCGCCAACAGGTCGGCCCGGTTTTCAGGCAGGCCGTGGGCGGCAACGAGGCGACGCAGTTCATCGCGGTCCATGCCGAGAAGGAACTGGGTAGCTTCAGGTGCGGGGGATGCGGTTTCGTTCATTGCTTCAATCTTTCCACAGCCTTGCTAAGTGAGGTGGACACCATCAGTTGGAGAGGGGAGAGGCCAAGCTGGGACTTGAGCCTGCCGTCGCGGGTTTCGTTGACGCCTGATGTTGTGCCACTATAATTGAGGGCACAGCGACAACACTAGGATTGGAAGCCGGACTATCAGGAATCTGCCTTTCTTGCCATGCAAGGAACAGGACGGTTCGCTGTTGCCGGGCAGTTTTGCGGCTTCCCAGCTTCTGTATTGGAGGAGGCATTTCATGAATGTGTTTGACGTTGCCCGCACCGTACTCGCTGTACGTCGCTTTCAGGACAAGCCTGTGCCGGATGATCTGGTGCACCGCATTGTAGAATCTGCCCGGCTCACCGGAAGCTCCAGCAATCGCCAGCCCTGGAGTTTCATTGTCGTTCAAGACCGCAATACCCTGAAGCAACTTGGCGCCCTGGCAGCGGGGGGGCCTTATATTGCCGACGCGGCCTTTGCGGTTGCAGTTGTCATGGAGCGTATCCCCTCGGCAGGGTCCGACGCTGGCCGGGCCATTCAGACGATGGCCTTGACTGCGTGGGCGGAAGGCGTCGGCTCCAACTGGGTCGGGACAAGAGGCAACGAAGCGTTCAAGACGCTGTTGGCTGTCCCGGCGAACCTAGACATTGCGGCGATAGTCCCCTTCGGCTATCCCGCCATGCGCATTGGCAAGGGAAAGAAGAACCGCAAGCCATTGGCGCAGGTTGCCCACAGAGAACGCTTCGGTCAGGCCTACGAATAGAGATTGTACCAGACGAGGGAGCAGTGTGATTAACGACGTCCCTGTGGCAGCCTCGGCAAGCGAACCGTTTGTCGTCATGGCCAAACCCGTCGGCCCGGTCTGCAATCTGGAGTGCAGCTATTGCTATTATCTTGAGACCGCGCACCTGTACGAACGTCCACATCGCTTCAAGATGTCGGATGCTCTGCTGGAGACGTACGTCCGTCAGTACATAGCATCCAGCCCCGGACCCATCATCACGTTCGTATGGCACGGCGGCGAACCAACACTGGCCGGACTTGACTTCTACCGACGTGCCGTGGAGTTCCAGAAGCAATACCTTCCGCAAGGATGGACCTGTTGGAATAATCTCCAGACCAATGGCACCCTTCTTGATGATGAATGGTGCTCGTTTTTGGCGGATGAGCACTTTAGCGTGGGGTTGAGCATTGATGGCACAAGTTGGTTGCATGACGCCTACCGCAAGGACCGGAGTGGCCGTGGAACTTATGAGCGCGTGGTTGCGGCTGCCCGCTGTCTGCAATCCCACGGTATCCAGCCTGACCTGCTGTGCACGGTGACATCCGCAGCAGCCAAAGAGCCTATTAGCGTCTACCGTGCGCTTAGAAACCTGGATACCGGATGGCTCCAGTTCTTACCCATCGTGCGTCGCGGGCCGGACGGACAGGCGACGCCGGAATCGGTGCCACCTGAGGAGTATGGGCGTTTCCTCAGCGCAGTGTTCGACGAATGGGTTCACCACGACATAGGAAAGCTGGATGTGCAATTCTTCGCCGAGATGACGCTGGTCTGGTCGGGTGGGACCGCCAATTTGTGCTGGATGGCCCCGACCTGTGGACGGGCGCTCATTGTAGAACACGACGGCCGCGTCTATGCGTGCGATCATTTTGTCACTGCCGAGCACCATATCGGCGACCTCAATACCTCGTACTTGAGCGCGTTGGTTGACGCACCGATCCAGCGTCGCTTCGGTGAGGACAAGCGAGACCAGCTCCCTGCGCAGTGCAGGTCCTGCCAATGGCTCGCGGTGTGCAATGGGGGGTGTCCAAAGGACCGTTTTGCGTTGGCAGAGAACGGCGAACCAGGGCTTAACTATCTCTGCACCGGTTTACGACAGTTCTTCGCTCATGTAGAGCAGCCGTTGAGACATGTCATGGAGCAAAGAAGACGTGGAATGAGTCTTGACGCTATCAGGGCCGAACAGCGGGCTGAGTTGCTGGTTCGCTGGCGGGGCATCGGCAGGAACGATCCATGTCCCTGCGGCAGCGGACTCAAAGCAAAGCGGTGCTGTTGGCCGCAGAGGCCATAGAAGGTTCTGAACGCCTGGGAGTGCTGCGCATTGGATCTGACTGAGATGGACACCGTCAATTGGATAGCAGAGAGGCCGCATGAACTACGCCGCTCCGAGGCCCCAACCCAAGGATTCCAGGCACAGCCTTTTCCAAGTATTGGCTCCATAAGAAAAAAGTCCCAGGCACCATGCCTGGGACTTTCGCTTTATGGCAATGGTCGGGGCGGCGAGATTTGAACTCGCGACCTCTTGGTACAGACCTTGACATTGTAGCATCATAATGTCTTATACTAAGGCTATCCCTCAGGAGGTGCATAGCCTTGGTTGTAGCAACGGCAGTCCGTCGGGCAGTTGCCTATCATCGGGTGTCCAGTCAACAGCAGGCGGGAGAAAAGCACAGTTCTCTAGAAACCCAGGCTCAGCACGTGGTTGCCTATTGTACTCACCACGGATTGAGGCTGGTTCGAAGCTTCAGTGACGTCATGTCGGGGAAACGAGATGACCGCAAAGCTTATCAAGAGATGGTTGCCTTTTGCTTGCAGGGCGGTGCGGACGTGGTCATCGTCCAATTCCTTGACCGCCTGGGTCGTAGACCGCCGGAGCTTCTGCGGCGCATTTGGGAACTCCAGGACCACGGCATCAAGGTTGAAGCCACTGACGAGGACATTCGGGAGGAACTCGTCCTGCTGGTCAAGGCGGCAGTTGCTGGGGCGGAAAGCAAGCGTAATAGTGAACGTGTGAGGTCTTACATGCGCGAGCGAGTACAGAAGGGAAGTCATGCAGCGCGACCCCCATATGGCCTACGCCCGGTGCGGGGCGAGAGAGGGCAAGTGGAGCGATGGGAGATTGATGAGAAGCAAGGTCCCGTGGTGCGGGAGATGTACCGTATGGCGGTAGAGGACAACATGGGGTACAAGGGCATCGCCGACAGGTTGCAGGGGATGGGGATACCTGCCCCGCATGGAAAGGCGTGGGCCAGCTTTTCTGTCCAAGGGGTCCTGAGTAACGATGCTCTTCATGGCGTTTTGACCTACGGCAAGCGCCCCAAGAAGGGCAACCCCGCGACGGAGGTGATACGAGTCCCGAACGTATTCCCCAGCATTCTGACCGAAACAGAGTGGGCGCGCCTGCAGGAGCGCCTGGCTATCCGGCGTGGGAGCGCCAGGGGACCAACCCATCGTTCGGATTATCTGCTGAGCGGCATCGCGCGCTGCGGCTATTGTGGGGGACCGATGGTGGGTAGGGTCGGGGCCATACGGAAGAATGGCACAGCGAGATACCGCAACTATTGGTGCACCCGAGCCTCACACTCCAGAGGGGCATGTCAGTACTACAACGGGCACAGTGCCCCAAAACTGGAAGCCGCCATCTTGGAATACCTGGGGCAATTCACCGATCCCGATAAAGTGCGCGAGCTTCTCCAAACTCAGGACACTGAAACTGACGGCAGACAGGAGCAAGAGCTTATCAGAGCTACGGCCCGTCTGAAGGAGTTGGAGACCGCCTTCCTCGCTGACCTGGACAGGGTTGACCGTGGCATCTTGAACGAGTCCGAGTATGCAAAGCGGCAAGAGGTTCGGCGGATGGAGCAGGCCCGTCTCCAGCCCCGCAAGGCAGAGTTGGAGGCCAACATTGCTGCCCAACGGGACAGAGAGGCCCAGGTCAAGGCGGTGCCTATGAAGGTTGGTTCCTTCTTGGAGGACTTTGGCAGCATGGAGGTCACGAAGGCGAAGGCCATTCTCCAGACCATCCTCAAGGCGGCACACGTCTGGAAAGGCGGCAAGATTGAGTTGGAGTTCCGGTGATTGCTGCCCGCCAGATGTCCAGCTTGCTTTTCAGCGCGATGCGGGTTCATGAGCGCCGGCCTGGACTTCTATGACCGCACAAGTGACAGGCTGAACATAGAAGGTCTGTGAACACGATCTTGCAGACGCCATTGTTGAAGTCATTATCTGACATCGGGACTTCCCATCGGCCAAGGGCTTTTGCATCCTCTCGTAATCGGCAAAGCCGACCCTGATCGTTAGCTGGGACGTTCGTGCCGCACGCCGAGTGCCTCGACCCAAGGCCTGCAGACGTGGCACCTAGTGTCTGGCGTTCGCCCAGTGAGCGAGAGGAAGCGAGCCAAGGCGTTCTTCAACTCCCGGGTTGTGTTGATCGCCTGACGATACGCTTCCCCGGCGGCCTTGGCTGTGGAGGTCTCCGCGAGTCTTACCGGTTCTTCCAGCAAGAAGTTGATGGCCCTGTCTCGCTGTTCATCGTCGCACCCCAAGGCCATCAAGTAATCATAAAGGTATAGATAGCCCCCGCTTGTGACCCTGAAATACTCACGGCCGATGGGGTAGGCTGATAGACCCGTTGCCCTACGGAATGTCTGGTCATAAAGGCTATCGATGTAATGGTTATGAAGGCCTTTCTCCTTGATGTCACCTTCATTGACGCTAACCCAGAGTTGCAAGCCTGTTCTACCCTCAGCAGCTTTGACCAAGGCTTCAAACAAGACCCACCTTGACTCAATGTCCTGGCACATGGATTTCTTCCACTGTCCGATTGCCGTCAACAGTGGACTGCTGGCGAGATGCTCTTCGAGAGAATGCCAGTGATCAAGACCCTCAGCAGTCAACTTGAATGAAATACTGCCGTCACATTCACGGCGAAGCATCCCCCCAGGTCCTGGTCTTTCCAGTCCTGGCGTCGGCCACGAGAACCATTGACGTAGCTCTCTAGGATCGGGAGGAAAGGCGTCAATTCCTTGTAAACCCCGGAGGATAGCCACTACCTCAGACCAATGGCTCTCTATCTTGTTGACGTACTCCCTTTCCTGGATAGGGTTGAGGGTTCCCCGCTGTTCGCGCTGGTATCGCGCTTCATACTCTGTGTGGTTTCGGTGAACTCCTCTTAGATGGGGTGGCAGTAAGCACCATTCCTCATAGCCAAGTCCCAAGAATCGTTTCTTGCTCTTCGTCAGCCGATACTCCGTGAATCTTCCTGTCTTGGCCACAAGTGTGTAAAGCGGCTCCTTCTTGACGAACAGGAGTTCCCATATCTCCGCCTCTTCCTCCCACGGTGGATTCACTTTGCCTTTTGCCATAGTCATCACCGAAAAACACCGAGCTTATGGGGGAACACACCGCCATTGTAACCCCTAGGCTATGTCTCAGGTAAGTTCTGTTTATTCAAGGGGGGGTGATTATGCCGACAGTGACGGAAAGACGAGTGGTCCGCCTGGGCGAGAAGGCCTTGGTAATAACGATCCCGAAGGCCTGGAGTGATTACTACGGAGTCAAGGCTGGAGACCATCTCCGCGTGGTTGCCAATGGTGTTTTGACGGTGCATCCACCCAAACCGGGTGAAGTGCACTCTGACAAGGCGCGTGAGCACGGTTAGGGGAGGGCAAGGTTATGAGTGGGTACGTGGTCACCGTGCGCGGCCCAATCCCGCCGGACCTGGGGCGCAAGCTGGCCGAGGCCCATGCGGCGGCAATTAGGGGCAGGGCTGTCAGAACGGGCGGTTGCCTCTCCCTGATTGCGCCAACGGCCCGGGGCACATGATATGGCCATTTCGAGCTGTGACTTTCTACGAGTCGCCTTGGCCTACCGGGCCATGGGCGTTCCTATCATCCCTGTTTGCCCGCCAGACCATCGGCTCGTATCAGAGAATCATCTTCGAAGTTGCCAGTCCCCCGGCAAGATGCCGTTGATTCGAGGTTGGCAGAGATACTGCAGCACCCTGCCAAACGGACAGGAAGTTCGCAGCTGGGCAAAATCCTGGCCTAATGCCAACGTTGGCGGCCCCACCGGGCCACTCCTGGGCGTTGGCCTGGATATCGACCCACGACACGGTGGCGACACGGCCTTCTATGCCTACCTCCAGGAGCATGGCACTACTATTCCCGATACCTGGATGTCGCTCACGGGAGGTGGTGGTCTTCACCACATCTTTGCCTGGCCACAGGGCCAAGACGTCCGCAATTCAGGTGAAGGCGGACTCCTGACCGGGGTCGACGTCCGTGGCGACGGTGGATATCTCGTGCTTCCGCCCTCCGTGCACGTTTCTGGGGGGGGCTACGCTTGGGAGGTTTCTTCGCACCCGAGGGACATAGAGCGTGCGGAGTGTCCCGGCTGGCTTTTGGCCCTCATTGCCAGCAAGCAAGCGGGGGAGCGAACGGCATCCCCGGGTACCATCATCAGCGGTCCCGTGCCGCGAGGTGCTCGCAACGCTCATCTGACCTCGTTGGCAGGTGTTCTCCGACGACGCGGCTGCGATGAGGCGGTGATTCTCGCGGCGCTTCATGCCGAAAACGATGCGAGGTGTGAGCCGCCTCTGCCTGGACGGGAGGTGGAGAACATCGCCCGAAGCGTCAGCCGCTATGCTCCGGGGGTTCAACAAAACCTTAGCGAAACACGTCGGCTCTATCGCCTCCCTTGGCCTCGTACCCATGCAATTCGGCCACTCAAGGAACTCCTCAACGGTGATTTGAAATGACGGCGCGCCAGACGGTCAAGACATTCCCTGACGGAGAGACCTGGTACGTCAGCGCCACCCGCGAGCGTGGCCGCTCGATCCGTATGGACGTTAAGGTAACGTTGCCCAGTCAGAAAGGCGACCGTAAATTGGTCGTTGTGGGGCAGGTCGGGAACCCCTTCGACCCGCAGTTCCTGGAACGCTTTGCCGCTCATGGGGCGTCCCGCAACGGGGCCAGTTCTGCTGTCTACGCTGAACGTCTAGTCAGCATCGCCGACGCACTATTCCCCTGGGTCTCGTCATCATCGTCATCACCCACTGCCCCTAGAGGGGCAAGTGATGATGATGACGCCTTGATGACGGGGATGAAGCCCATTTCACTATCTGAAATGGCTCCGTCATCATCACGTCAGTGGTCAGTGATGACGGCGGTTCCGATGGGCCGGATCTCAGGCTTCTTTGGCACGTTCGGCACTCTTAAATCCCAGACCGCGACCTATCTCGCAATCTGCGTTGCCACAGGCCTGCCGTTTTTCGGTCATGCCGTCCAGAAGGCCCCTGTCTTGTTTCTAGATTACGAGGAGGATGCCAGCGAGGCCTGGCGACGGGCTCATGCCCTCACTCGTGGGCTCGGGTTGGAGCACATCCCCGAGGGCCTCGATCATCTGGAAGTGTCGGATCCGCTTCATGAGATAGCCGGTGAACTTGGCGAACTCATTCGGGGCAAGGGCTACGGTCTCATCGTTCTAGATTCCATCGGCCCAGCCCTTGCAGGCGATCCTGATTCCGCAGAGATCGTCATCCCAACCTACGAGTCGATGCGCAATCTCGGGGCAACCTGGTTTGTCATCGACCATGAAAGCAAGGTTCAGACCACCCAGCGGGCACTCTCCCAGCGCACACCCTTCGGCTCCGTCTACAAGGCAGCCCTGAGTCGCTCGCTCATAAGCGTTGTGGCTCCGGACAAAGCAAACCACCCAAGCAGCATCATTCTTCAGCACCAGAAAAGCTCCTACGCTCCCCCGATGGAACCCCTCGCTCTAAAAGCCAGGTGGGAAGCAGACGCTATGATCTTCAGCCATGGCGATTGGGCGCAGGAACCATTCAAGAGTGTTCGTGACGCCGTCAGGAAGGAGAATGGCAAATCTCAGAAGAAGCAGTCCGCCCAAGATCTGGTCTTTGATGCCGTCAAGGGTGGCGTCGAATCTGCCGAGTCCATCGCTGACATTACCAAACTCGCGGTGGGGACAGTGAAAAACAAACTCACGGAATTGGGAAGGATTGGCAAGGTGGCTCGTAAGCCAGACGGGAAATACGCTCCTGCGGCGGCCCAGGAGGCGAAGTAATGAGTGCCCTCACGGTCTTGGAATCTGCCTTTGGGGCAGGTCATCAACACGTCTTATGGCTTCTTGAGGTCCGGCCACTACGGTGTGGGCGCAGTTTTCCCTATTCCAAGTGTCCTTCGTGTGGTCAGCACTTACCTCCCTGCCATGTGTTATGCGACTCCAGGACTCACTGGGTGTGGGCCCAGTGTCCGCGTTGCCACCAGGCATTTGCTTGGCCCCGCCAAGGTGCCGTCACCATCGCCGCGCTAGAGGAGGCGCTAGGCCATGCAGAGTAAGGCAGACCTCCTGCAGCAAGCCCGCGCCAAGGTCGCCAATGAGCGAGTAGCCGCTTCCCATCGTCGCAGTGAGGCTGCTGCCAGGGCAGCGCAGACCAGGGCCAATGGCAACGGTCAGGCCCGCATTCCCGACGGCTGGCACGTCCATCCCGTCACCGGCGAAGAGTTGCGGGTGATCGCGGGCATCGTTTATGTGGAAAGCCTAGTGGAGGTCGCCGTGCCCAAAGGCTCCGACGTGTTGCGGAAGTGGAAGGCTCGTCCGGTCTCCCTGGGACGCGCCTCCGACGTGTTCAAAGGCAAATCCGCTCAGCCCAAGAAGTTGGGTGAGGCCCCCCACAACGCCAGCGACAGCCTGACGGAAGGCCGTGGCAGCGATGCGGGGAGCAAAGTGGACTCTCAGGGCATCTCGTCGTCTGACAAGGGTTTTGATAACACGCCAGGGGGCAGGCCAGCGGTGGAGATTCCAGGTCTTGAGGAGTTGGTCCACACCGGCCTGGGAGCACGGCGTATCCGCGAACGCCTTAGCGCCGACGGGGTGGTGGTCTCGCTGCCAACGGTCTCCCGCCGGCTGGCGGCGTTGCGAAGGGAGGCCCTACCGTGATGTTCAGCCCGGCTCACCATCCCGCGCCCACGGGCAGTGACTTCCGAAAGCGCGCCAAATCGCCCTCTCTTGTGCGCCTGGAAATGGCGGCCAGGGCCGCTATCGCCGCGCCCAGCCAGTTTGTCCCGGGGTGCTGTTGCCCAGCGGCGTGGCGTCGCTGTCATGCGTCCTGTGCGGGCAAATTATGCGGCGCAAGGGCTCCGAATAAGTAGGCCATTTCCCGTTCGCCAAGAATCGGGAAACCGTTTCCCAACATACTGTTCCGGAGCCCCAGATTGACCAATCTAGAGGCGCGCGCAGAACGCCCGCCATTTCCCAATCCCACGGGATTGGGAAATGGCTAGGCAACTCTGTAGGGAGCAAGGACAGCCGAAAAGGGTGGTCAAGCGCCCAAGCTACATCGGCAAGTCTGTGCCGATGGGGTGACAAACGGACGATTGTTGGGCACCACAAGGTCGTTCGGTCGGCCTTCTGGCAGTGTCCCCACGCCCATACACAGCTTCCGCCGCTATCTATGCACGTCCCTTTGTCACCCCATCGACATGATCCATGTCCTTAAGGTGCGCAGTTGGATAGAGAAGCCGGTGACGTTTCACTCTCGATTGTTTCCGCCCTACGTACGTCGGGAGAAGCGTATGGATGCAGCGCTGCCCTGGCTGCACCTGAAAGGACACCGTCGTTATCTCATCAATGAAGGTAGGACCACTTCTTACTCACGGCGCCCTACGTCAGCCCCAGCATTTCACTCACCTTTTCCAGAAGAGCGGAGGGGCTGAAAGGCTTGGTGAAATAGCCGTCTGCGCCTACTGCTCTGCCGCGTTCCCGGTCAGTCTCCCGTGCCATGGCCGTTAGCATGATGACCTTGATGTTGAGAGTATTCGGGTCATGTTTCAATGCGTAGCAAACGGCGTACCCATCCATGTCGGGCAAGTTCACGTCCAAGAAGACAAGGTTAGGACGTTCTTTCCTGGCCAGAGTGAGGGCCTGTTCACCATTCATGGCCATCACCAACGTGTAACGGTCGTCAGCATTCAAAGTGACAGCCAGTAGTCCAAGAATCCCGCCGTCATCGTCGACCAACATAACCTTCTTCAAGGAAACCTCCCGAGCGGCAATGAAGCCCTAGCCGTTGTGTGACGCGCACAACTGAGGTGGACCCCATCAGTTGGACAGGAGAGACGCCATATTAAGATCGGAGTCCGTGCCTCAACACGCTCTGCTACGGAACAGGGTTGCTGTGATTCTACCACGTATTACCGGAGGTACACCTTCGTGGCGGACATGAACGCTTCGGCAAGGTTCGGAGGTCGATCGCCGTTGTAGAAGTCCATATAGTCGGCAAGGGTGTCACGACTACCGTGCCCAACAATGTATGGTTGCCATGCTTGCTTACTACGCCAGTCCAACGAGGTACGCGTACTACATGGCAAAGCGAAGCAAGTGCATAAGTGTGTAAGGGAGCGAAGCTGCCCACCCTTCAGAGAATGAGGGGGAGACCCCCTGCTGGGCAGAGTGCTCCCACCGCTGAGCGCTGAGCGCTCGGTGAATCTGAGCGCTGGGGCTGCGCCAAGCTGGCGTTTCCAGCGCTGGGCGTAGTTGAGCGCTCAGCGCTGGAAACCATGCCTAGCTTCGCACTGTGCTCTTGCTGGGAACGTTGAGTGGGGAAAAGGCCAGCGCTGGCGTCTGAGCGCTGGGGATGGGGCAAGCTATTGGCTCCAGCGCTTACTGTAGCTGAGCGCTGAGCGCCGCGGACGTGCCCACCGCCATGGCAGCATCAGGAGAGTTTGGATTGCCGTTGCACCTGCAACTCTCCATGGGCCACCAACTACCCGATACTAAGCATTGCAACGTCAAGGGGGTGACGCCGCTTTCAAAGGGAAGGCGTCATCCTCTTTGTGTTTTTCGGCTAGTTTCTGCCGGGCATACAGAGCAGTGGGTTCCGGCCGGCCTATGGACTTTGCCCGTGAAGAGAGGTTTTGGTGTCATGGCGACCAAGGAACAGACGCGGACCGCCCCGGTGTTCAGAAGCGGCGAATATTCCATCACTGTGCGCGGCCACATTCCTGACAATCTTAGGGAAGTGCTGTCACGGCTTCACGCAGATGCGGTGAGGGCGACCCTGGGCGGCCACATCGCAACCCTGCCACAGGACACTTCCATGAAGGCTACGAAACAGGGCTCAGGCTCTACGCCGCCTTCCTGACATCAGACTCCGTCACCAATGGCCGTCCCCGGCTGCTCATGCCCGCCAGGCGTAGCCGGAACCGATTCAATGTGCTCTGTTCGGCCTTGGTCAGACGCACTCCCAGCACTCTCTTGCCAATGATTGCCCTGAGGTGCGGCGGGACCTGACCCCATATGGCGCTCACCTGCCTTGCAGCGTCTACCTGTGCCTCTACCTCAGCGGCGAACTCCAGTGTGCCCATCAGGGTGGCGAGGTAGGTGTCTTCAAAGTCCCTGTCCAACTCGCCGTGACAGGCGACGGCGACCTTCTCCTGGAAAGAGAAGTGCCGAGCCCGCATGAAGCTCCGGTTCCATTCAAAGACGCGATTCCGGCACATCACCGTGGCGTAGGCCCCTGAGGGTGGCGGATGGGCCAGGAGGTGCGCCGCCAGCTCCTGGAGCACGTCTTTGCGGTCCTCTAGGGATGCTTCAAAGATGATGTGCCGGAAGCTGGCCTTGATGGCGCTGGCAAGGTGGCCGGCGTCAATACCCAGGACGGGGGACAGCACCGATGCCGTCTCCAGGATCTCGGTATTGATAGACCTGTTCTCCATGACACTCCCTTCTGCCTGGGGTGTTTCAGGCAACAAAAAAGCCCCCTCCAGTCATGGGAGAGGGCTGTCACCTTGGACAGTTATTCTGTTATTCCAGGTTGTACTTACGCCGCCAGTCCAGGACTGCGGCCCTGCACAGGTCTTGTACCGTGGGAAGAGGGATCCCACTGCGCCTTGCCTTGCGCAGTGCGTTCTTGGAGTGATAGGCGGTGGACGCGCTCACGTCCACGAACAGGTGGACTGGCATGGCCAGCCCTGGGATCCGCACCAGCGCCGTCTTCCTGAAGGTGAAGGGGTCTACGCCGTAGCCGACGATCTCAAAGAGGGGCAAGGACTCATGCCATTGCTCCGTTGTGATGGGGTCGTGGTGGCGGAGCTGGCCTCTAACCATCTGGTAGTCGCCGCTCCATCCCGTCTCCACGAAGGCGGTGATGGTCTTGCGGCGCTTGCCAGAGTGTCCTGCGGTGATGCGCCGCTTGGCCTCGCCTTCGCCTATGCCGTGGATATGCCGCCACTCCATCTGCCACGCTACGGCACGGCGGCTGGCGTCCTCGGCCTTCCAGTCGGCGATGAGGCCGTCCAGGTACGCTTCGTAGCAGTGCTCCTCTTTGGGACATTGGGGATGTCCGTAGACGCAAAGGCCCCTGGAGTTGTGGAACAGTTGCACCATCTGGCGCTGGCGCTGGGGAGTAGACCATTGCGGTAGGGTCGGCATTGTCACGCTCCTTAGCGCCGTCTTGTTTGTTTTGGTGCAAGGGGAGCGGGCGGGTGTCATGCGGGGGAGATGGAGATAGATAGGGTTAGGCGGCGATAGCCTCTTGCTGGGACTCGGCGACGATAGTCTGGGCCTGTTGCACTGCGGCGGACTGGTCGGCCTTCTTGGCGGCTTCAGCGGCCTCTACGGCGGCGATGGCCTCGTCCACGTCCTTCTGCATCTGGGTATGGATGGGCGCTGCGGCCTTCTGGGCCTTGCCGACTTCGGCGGCGTAGCCGTCCTTGTTGTCCTTGATGACCTGGCCCGTGAAGTTCACCAGGCTGGCGATGAAGTTGCCGCGCACGTCGGTGATGGCCTCGTTCAGCTTGGGCGCTACCCGTAGCTGTGGGCGACCATTGCTCCCAAAGCGCACCTGGCCGTCACGGGCCTTGTTCAGGCGCAGGGGCGCTCCCAGGTCCTCGGAAGGGACGGTGGTAGCGCCCGTGACGTTGGTGGCCGTAAAGAAAGGCACCCACACCGACTCCAGGTCAACGCTCCATACCCTACGGCTGGGGCCGGACTGCTGGGACGGCTTCACCAGGGACTGTATGTAGGCGGGGGTCTTGGTAGGCATAGGGTCATGCTCCTTGTTGTTCGTAGTGCGTTCAAGAGCATGACACCAAGCCCGCTTCCCCTTGGGGGGAAGAAGGGTAGGCGGATTGGGAGACTTCCTAAAGGCGGATGGATGGACTAGCGGGGACGAAAGGGGACTTGGAGCAAGGGTTGGGGGGTAACGCTTGCGTGGCATGGAACGACGGCCATAACATCGGGTTTCTGGGGGGCGGTCTTGACTCTTTTCCTAAGGTTCCGATAGTACATCCTATCGGACTCTTGGGATGGTGTGGAATCAAACCTGAAGGGCTTTCCGTGCATTGGCGTTCTTCCTTTCTTAGAGCTTTGCTCTTAGGAAGTCTACCAATCCGCCTACCCTGTAGCTATGTTGCACGTCTTGCGGAATAGGCTTACGCATCCCGTAGGTTCCGTGCGCCTACGGTGAGTCGTGCTACAGTCCATTTATCAGCGTTTCCCTTTCGGCGGATTGGCGTATCTGCCTAATCGGACTACTGAAGTGCCCGTTCAACCCCGATGCTATCGGGGGGCACTAGCTTGCGCCATACATCAACGTCTGTAGTCGTTCAGCCCTTATTCAAGGCTTACTTGCGTTCACTACTCCCAATGCCACTTGGGAGCATCTGGCCTATTCGGTTGGGAAGGTTCACGTCCCGAAGCAATCAGGACACAGCTATCATTGCGCAATCTGCCTCTTTGCGTAACATGAGGAAGTAGCTGCTTTCTCATAGGATGGAGGGAGGAGGCCAGCCGAAGCGCAAGCCGGGCGGAGCAAGGACTGCGGAGGGTAGCGTCAAGAGAGAATTGGAGAGCGGTTTAATGGGAAGGTATGTCTAGCAGTTTACGGCCAACCGCCTGCTCCACAACCCCAGCCCCCCCTTGCACGTCAGCAATGGCAACGCCATAATTGGGGCGTCCAACAAGAGTCGTCCCTGGCCCGCTATTCTATGATTCACGACAAGCGCGGAGCTTCAGGATGCCACCACCCCAGCCGACGCTCATCTTGCGTTTTCTCCACGTGGACAATCTTGATGGTTGCCTCAAAAGAGAAGGTGTCTGCGCCCCTAACCACACTCCTGCCGACGGACTTGGCTACAAAACCATACACAACACAGATATCCAAGCGAATCGGCAAGTGAGGTCCCTGAACTGTGGCCCTAAGGGTGTAATACATGACTATGTTTCCTTCTATTTCGGCTACCTTTCCCCTATGATGCTCCAACTGAAAACGGGCAGGGTAGAAGGATACGGGGAAGGCCAGGATCCTTTGGTCTACCTCGTGTCATCGGCCCAGGCTGTCGACGCGTCTGGCACCGGCTTCGTTTTCTCAGATGGTCACGGGATCGCCAAATATACCAGTTGGTTTGACGATCTCAAAGACCTTGACAAGGTGGACTGGGATATGGTTTATCAACGGTACTGGGCGGACAACATCAACGACATGGACCGTCAGAGACGTAAGCAGGCTGAGTTCCTGGTGCATAGGTTTTGCCCGTGGGGTCTCGTCAGTGAGATTGCTGTTATTGACTCTCTTGTGAAGCAACAGGTGGAGGAGGTTCTGAACCGTTTCCCGCAGAGCCTTCAGCGACCGGTGATAGTAAGGCGTGGATGGTACTACATTTGAGGGGACCGCAATGATAGAAATCACCAAGGGAAACATCATTAAGGCCGACGCGGAGGCGTTGGTCAACACCGTTAATACGGATGGCTACATGGGGAAGGGAATCGCCCTCCAGTTCAAAAAGGCCTTCCCTGAGAACTTTGTTGCCTACCAGAAGGCGTGCCGCAAGGGGGAGGTGCAACCAGGTAGCATGTTTGTTTTCGAAACAGGATCAATGATGTGGCCTGTGGTCATCATCAATTTCCCGACCAAACGGCATTGGCGTGGCAACTCACAATTAGAGGATATTGAGTCAGGCCTAAGGGCACTGATTCAGGAAGTGCGAACTCGCAACATCGTGACCATCGCTGTCCCACCCTTGGGTTGCGGGCTGGGTGGGCTTGATTGGGCCGTGGTTCGTCCGATGATAGAGAATGCATTCGCCGTAATCCCTGAAGTCCAAGTTAAGCTCTTCGAGCCGGTAGGCACACCTGATGCCAAGTCCATGCCGGTTCGCACGGCCCAACCCAAAATGACTGTCCCACGGGCGTTGTTGATCCAACTCATGAACCAATATGGAGTGTTGTCCTACCGTTTGACGTTGCTGGAGATTCAGAAGCTCGCGTATTTCCTTCAGGAGGCTGGCGAACCTCTTAGGCTCAGATATGAACAGGGAACCTACGGCCCCTACGCTCACAATCTCAACAAGGTGCTTGAGACTCTCGAGGGCCACTACATACGTGGATATGGCGATTCCCAGAAGCCGGACGTTGAGATTGAACTGCTTTCGGGGGCTCACAGCGATGCCGAAACAATGCTTGCATCGTACACAGCATCGTTGCCGAGACTACAGAGAATCGCTGATCTTATCCAAGGCTTCGAAACACCATATGGGATGGAACTGCTTTCATCGGTTCATTGGGTAGCGCACCACTGCGTACCGCCAGCCCGGACGGAGGAAGAGGCCATCGAGCTAGTCCACTTGTGGAACGACCGTAAACGCCGAATGTTGCGATCGGACCATATTCGGATAGCTTGGAGATGGTTGGCCGAGCATGGCTGGTTGGCTCAATGACGCGGTTGGAAGGATGCACAGTGGCACCCCCCAGACTCTCGGTTTGCTCTCTGTGTTTGGTTTCTGCGTAACAAGGTTAGTCGGGCCTCGTGAAGCGACTACTAACACCCTGCGACGGCATGGGTCTAACCGTTGAGAAGAACCCCAATGAAAACCCTCTTTGACCTCTGCGTTCCCCGGAAAGACGTGCTGCAAGGCCAGATCAAGGAATCTGACTTTGCCGCTGACCTGGCCCTCGTCTTGGACCGCAAAGCCCCTGACGAGTACCAAAAGCCTGACGTTTTCTTCGCCAATACCCATCCTACGCAAGGGCTGAAGGCTCTCCTCAAGAATGTGTGCCTGCGACTGAGCGGAACGGGAGGCGAAGCGGCTTCCATCTTTAGGCTGGACACGCAGTACGGCGGCGGCAAGACCCACGCCCTTATCGCCCTGGCCCATGCCGCCGGAGGAATGAAGGGCGTGGCGAATGTCGGTGAGTTCCTGGAACCACGCCTCGTCCCGCATGGCAACGTGCGGATCGCTGCCTTTGACGGCGAGAACGCCGACCCCGTCAATGGCCGTACCCTTGGGCACGGCCTGCGCGCCTTCACGCCTTGGGGCGAGATCGCGTACCGGCTAGCTGGTGTGGAAGGCTATGAGCGCGTCCGCCAAAGCGATATTGAACGCATCGCGCCAGGCGCCGACACCCTGCGGGAGCTTTTTGGGGGTGAACCGACGCTTATTCTATTGGATGAGCTTTCGGTCTACCTGCGTGCGGTGCATGGCCGGTCAGAGGAACGGCAGCTCACGCGCTTCCTTACCAACCTGTTCAAGGCGGTGGAAAGCTCACCCAAGGCTGCCTTGGTCTTCACCTTGGCCATCGGCAAGGGCGGCAAGGCAGTTGACGCCTATTCCCAGGAGAACGAGTATGTTGCCGCCCAGTTGGCAGAAGCCGAGAGCGTCGCCGCCCGCAAAGCGACCCTTATAGACCCCACTGCCGAGCACGAGACAGCCCAAGTCCTCCGGCGCAGGCTCTTCGCCAGCATTGACGACACCGGTGCGGCTGAGGTAGTGGACGCCTATCGTGCTCTGTGGGACAAACACAGAGCAGAGCTTCCTCCTACCCGTACACATGAAGACCGCGTTGCTGAGCTGCGGGCCGGTTACCCATTTCATCCCGCCCTCCTAAGCGTCCTGACGGACAAAGTGTCCACCCTGGATAACTTCCAGCGCGTGCGTGGCATGCTCCGGCTTCTCGCCAAGACGGTGGCACGGCTGTACGCACAGCGCCCGCCTCAGACCTATGCCGTTCACTTGCACCATCTTGACCCCGGCTATGAGCCGATTCGCAGTGAGATCGTGACTCGCCTGGGCATGGGCAGCTATGATCCAGCCATACGCAACGACGTTGCATCTTACCAGGGCGGCGTATCTCTGGCCCAGGAGTTGGACACCAAGGACTATGCGGGTCTGGCCCCCTACGGTTCCCTTGTCGCGCGCACAATTCTGTGGCACTCCTTCGCCTTCAACGACCAGCTCAAAGGAGCGTCCCAGGAAGAGCTTCGCTATGCCATCCTCGCGCCTGACCTGGAGCTCGGCTTCGTGAACGACGCCCGGCAGAAGTTCATTGCCACCTCCGCCTACCTGGACGACCGTCCTACCGCTCCTCTGCGCTTCCTGACCGAGGCCAACTTGACCCAGATCGTCCGGCGGCAGGAGCAGCAGGTTGACCCTAACGAGGCGCGCAACCTTCTCAGGGACAAGATTCGCGAAATCTTTAGCGGGAAAGAGTTAGACCTCGTCCTCTTCCCCAGCGGCCCCTATGACGTGGGTGACGACATCGGCGACGAACGCCCGAGGCTCGTGCTGCTGAGCTACGACGCAGAGTCAGTGCCGGCGGATGTCTTGAAGATTCCAGACCTGGTTGACCGCATCTACCGCTTCAAGGGCGCAAATAACGACTTCCGCTCTTTAGCCAACAACCTGGTGTTCCTAGTTGCTGACGACGCCCAAAAGGACGCCATGCGGGCCAGGATGGTGCGCCGCCTGGCCCTGGAAGCCATGAAACATCCGGAGCGTCTGAAAGACCTGGCACCCCATCAGCAGGAACGGGTAAACGAGTTGTACCAGCGCTCCGAGCAGGAGCTTGCTCTGGCCATCCAGCAATGCTACCGCCACCTCTTCTTCCCTTCGCGGAACAGCCAGGTAGAAGGCGCAACCGTAGACCTTGGCCATGCCGTCTTTGATGTACAGTCGGCGTCTGAGAGGCCGGGCGATGGCCAGCAGCAGGTGCTCCGCTGCCTATCGGACAACAACAAGCTCTTGCGCGCTACTGACCAGCCATTGCGTCCTGCCTATGTGCGCGACCAAACCCCGCTGCGTCGTGGCGAGATAGCCACTGCGGAACTGCGTAACGAGTTCCGGAAAGACCCGCGCCTGCAACTCATGCTCGGCGATGAGAATTTCCTACAGATGGTCAAGCTAGGGATAGACCAGAACGTATTCATCTATCGCAGTGGCGACCTGCTTTGGGGGCAGGGTGATCCTCCGGCGGTAGTGAAGATTGACTTTAGCTCGTTCTTGTACACCCTGCAGTACGCCACGGAGCACGGCATCTGGCCAAGGCCCGCGCCAGCGCCTACCGTACCCGGCACGCCGGGCAACAAGGGGCCTGGAGGCGCTCCCCCAACCTTGTGGCCTTCTGGCTCTGTTCCTGCCAGCGGAGGCAGCGCTTCCACAGCAGCAGCGTCTACCCCAGGGCCTGCCGCTACGCCCACCTTCACGGCGGAAGCCCCATTGCGCGAAGCCCTAACCCGCATCTGGCAGGACGCCCGCGCCGCCAAAGTGGAACGTCTTGCGTGGCTCTCCCTGCGCGTCTTTGACTGGCAGGACGCCTTCCGACTCCTGAACGTGGTGAATGCCGTGCCTGGCGCGCAGAAGAAGGCAACACTTTCGGCAGAGTATGAGACTACTGAAGGCAGTACCTTTAAGCTAGAGTACGAGGGCCATCTGGCTGATGCTCTACCTATCAAGGACTTTCTGGAACCGCAGCTTCGTGCTGCGAAGGACAAAATGGTCAACTCAACATATACCCTCACCTTTGCCGATGGCCTGTCTCTGAAGGCCGACGAGCCGGAGAAGCTGACGGAACGCCTTGTTCGCTTTGCGGCGGGCGCGGCCCTGGTGGAAGCCGTGGCGGAGGCCAAGCCATGAGGAGGCTTTGCACAAGAACCCAGGAAGGTGCAGGGAACACGGGTTCCCGCAGGGGGTCTGGGGGTGTCCCCCAGTCCCGATGCATCGGGATTGTTCCCCCCGCCGAAGGCGAGGGGGCCAGGGGGAAAGGCCCCAAAGGGCTTTGGGAGGACTTTTTGTGCAAAGCCGCATGAGGAGCCAACGCGCATTGCTTCTGGATATGCCTGTTGAGCAAAGCCCGTTGCCCCACTACCAGCTCAGGGCAAGGCGGCGCGAGACCCATGAGCCGGAGCTTGAGGTGTGGCAGCTCCCTGCGACCGCAACGCCGCACCTGAAGGAGCCAAAGCGACTTGCAGGACTGGCAGGCCGCAACCTGGCCCTGGTGGAGCATTGGCTGCTGAAGCGCCTGCGGCACAGCGGCATTGACACCACTGGCCTGATGCCGGACGAGCAGCGGCGGTTTGACCTCTCCGAGGATGACGCTCTGCGCCTAGGCCTGGTGTTCCGGCTCCTGGCCCCCATGCGCAACCGCGACTACATGCGCGCCTGCCTGGAAGGGATAGAGGCGATGGGCAAGGAGGAGGCCGCCTACTGGCTGGGCATGGCCATGCACCGCAAGTACCCCCGCCGCGTCCTCATGGCCCTGCGGTTCCTCCTCATTGACCCTGTAGGGGCGAACCTGCGTACCTGATCCACACTCGTAGGGGCCGAACCTATGAGGCTGAGGGGAAAAGGGTGTCCAGAGGGGCTTCGCCCCTCTGGCGGGGGACTGGGGTCGCAGACTCGCGATAGGCCACCATGTGGCCGAATCGGAGGTGTCCCCCAGATACAATTTCTCTCTCCCCCCTCTCCCTTTAGGAGAGGGGGCCAGGGGGTGAGGTAAGCACGAAATGGCACAGACAAAGGATCATTATGCCCAAGCGCCTCATTGAGGAGTGGCTGCCAATTGCTGAGTTAGGCATAGAGTCCCTACGTGAAGGTAGCGCTGCCATACATCCTACTCCAAGTCGCCTCCACGTATGGTGGGCACGGCGGCCCCTGGTGGCATCCCGCGCCGCTATCCTGGCTTCTTTGCTCCCCGCCGACGCCGACCACGCCAAGTTTACCCACATGCTGGGGATACTGGGAGACCCCATTGCTGCAAAGGTTCGTATTGCCAAGGCAACGCGTGAAGGCATCCTCCTAGGTGCCGATGCCTATGGTTATCCACGTGCGTTCAGCTATTCGCCCAGCGAAGAAGAGAAGGACTGGTTCGAGAGACAAACTGAAGCCAAAGACCTGAAATTCCTCAGCGTATTAGATCCAACGGCAGGCGGGGGCAGCATCCCATTTGAGTCTGTCCGCCTAGACTTGCCCACGATTGCGAATGACCTGAACCCTGTTGCGTCCCTCATCCTTAAGGCAACGGTTGAGTGGCCCCTTCAGCACGGAAGATGGTTGAAGGGGCGATTTGACCCCCTAGGCAAGGAATTCGCACAAAAGGTGCGAGAACGCCTTGCTGGAGTCTTTCCTGATGAGCCTGTTCCCAATACCCGTCCCGATGGCTACCTCTGGGCGCGCACCATACGGTGCCCGTATTGCGACAGCTTGATTCCGCTGTCGCCCAACTGGCGGCTGGCCCCGGACGGCACCGGCGTCCGCCTGAAGCCGGACCCTCAACGCAAAGTCTGCGCCTTTGAGATCGTGCGCAGCGCCAGTGAGCACAGCGAAGGCACGGTGAGCGGCGGCGATGCCAAATGCCCCTACCCGGACTGTGGGCGCACCGTGGATGGCGACGAGGTGAAGCGCCAGGCCCAGGCGGGCCGCATGGGCGAGCAACTGTACACCGTCGTGTACAAGAAGCGCGTGGTGAAGCCCACCAAGAGCGGCAAGGGGCGCGAGTCCTGGGAGCGCGGGTACCGCTCCCCACTGCCCAGCGACGACAATAGCGCAGAGATTGCCCGCCGCCTGGCAGAGAAGCTACCGGAGTGGGAAGCGCTGGACATCGTGCCAACGGAGGTTATCCCTGACGGTGCCAAGACCAACGAGCCAATCCGCTATGGCATGAAGAATTGGCGTGACCTCTTCTCGCCGCGCCAGCTCTTATGCCACGGCACCAGCATTGAGGTCTTCCGGGAGTTATTGGCAGAGGCCCAGAACAAAGGCACACTCGACGAGACTACCAAGGCATCATATGCGTACCTTGCCATAGCAATAGACAAACTCCTCAACTATAACTCCCGCATGTCAATTTGGATGCCAACTAGAGAAATCATGGCAAATACGTTCAACCGTCATGATTTCGCGTTTTGTTGGTCACATGCTGAAATGGCGCCCCTCATTGTCGGTCTTGGCTACGACTGGGCGATTGAACAGACGGGCAAGTGCATAGATGAGCTTGTGGAGCTGGCCCGGCCAGACCTGGGCAAGCACAAGGCTTCTCGCAATGGGCAGGCCCCGCTGCTGGAGGCCAAAGCCCCTGCCATCCCCCAGGTCACTGTTACGGCAAAGTCCGCGGACAACCTGGACCATATCCCTGATGAGTCCATAGACCTCGTGGTGATGGACCCGCCTTACTATGCCAACGTCATGTATGCGGAGCTGAGCGACTTCTTCTACGTCTGGCTGAAGCGCACGGCGGGGCGCATCTATCCGGAGCTGTTCCGCCGTCAGCTTACCGACAAAGACCAGGAGGCGGTCGCCAATCCCGCCCGCTACGCCGGGCAGAAGGGAGCCAGAGAGCTGGCGGACCGGGACTACCGTCAGCGAATGGCCGCTATCTTCCTGGAATGCCGTCGCGTCCTGAAGCCCGACGGCGTCCTGACCCTGATGTTCACCCACAAGGCCACGGGCGCGTGGGACGCCCTCACCAGCGGCCTCATGGAGGCGGGCTTCACCATCACCGCCTCGTGGCCTATCAACACCGAATCAGATGCCAGTCTCAATATCAGGGACAAGTCCGCCGCCAACAGCACCATCTTCCTCGTCTGCCGCCCACGGGAAGTGCGGGCCAAAGACGTAGAGGAGTATTGGGAGGACGTAGAGCCGACAGTACGCAAGGCGGTCCGGGACAGGGTTAAGGAGTTCCAGGACGCGGGCATCAGCGGCGTAGACCTGTACCTCTCCTGCTTCGGGCCTGCCCTCCAGGAGTTCGCCGCCCACTGGCCCCTGAAGCGCGGACTGCCAAGGCCGGAGCTGCGCAAGCGCCGCGTCCAGCAGTCCCTCTTCCCCGATGAAACCGACCCCTACGCCGTGACGCCGGAAGACGCCCTCTACGCCGCTAGGCGTGAGGTAAGCCGCTGGCGCATGGAGCAGCTTTTGCACACGGCCCGCCAGGAGGACATGGACGCCGTGACGGAATGGTTCGTCCTGGCCTGGGATGCCTTCAAATTACCAACCTTTCCCTACGATGAAGGCCGCCTGCTGGCCAACGTCGTCGGCCTGGACATGGATAGGGACATTATCGGACACCTGGCTGAGAAGAAAGGCAGCGACATTGTGCTGTGGGATAGCGCTAGGCGCGCTGCTAAGGGCGTCATGGGCGGCGCAGACGGCAGCCGAACCATGCTGGATGCCCTGCACTATGCGGCGTACCGAACACGCACCCAGGGATTGCAGGCGGGGCGAGACCTGCTGGAACGGGCGGGCATGGACAAAGACCCTGCGTTCCTTGTGGCGCTGACGGCGGCGTTGGAGGTCTTGCCAATGGGCAGCGCCTTCACGAAAATCGCAGGGGAGACTGGCCTTGTAGCAGAGGCTGCCAGCGACTTTGATGCGCTGGAGCACCTGCGCCGCCTCATGTTCAGCGAGCGCATCCCCGCGCCGAAACAGCTTGCCTTGTGGGAGGAGGTAAAGGTGTGAGCACGCTTGCCGACCTTGCATGGAAGATCAAGTACGACTCCGACGCGGGCAGTCTGGTCAAAGACTTCTACGTGCCTGCCTTGGAGTGCGCCTTCCGCTATGACCGCACCACGGGCTACTTCTCCGCCCCGGCGTTGACCCTTGCCGCCAGAGGTGTGGAGGGCTTGGTGCGCAACGGTGGACGCATGAGGCTCTTAGTCGGCTGCACCCTTGGCGAGGCGGAAGTCAAAGCCATTGAGCAGGGACAGGCCCTTCGCGACACCGTCGCGGCGCATCTGCTCGCCAACCCGTTGCGCCCAGCCCACAACCAGCAGACGGATGCCCTGGAACTGCTTGCGTGGATGATCGCCAAGGGCTACCTGGAGGTCAAGGTCGCCATCCCCTGCACGCTAGAGAGGAAGCCATACGTCGCCGATAGCAGCATCTTCCACGAAAAGGCAGGCATCCTGGAAGACAAGACCGGCAGCCGCGTGGCATTCAGCGGCAGCGTGAACGAGACCCCCTCCGGATGGACGACCAACTGGGAGAGCTTTCACGTCTTCCTGGACTGGGACGGCGGCAAGGCCCATGTTGAAGCGGAGGAAGACAGCTTTGCCCGCCTTTGGGCGGATAAGGCGCAGCGCGCCTTGGTGATAGACGTGCCCCAGGCGGTGTGCCAGGACCTCCTGCGCTTCCTGCCTGAGCATGACGCGCCGCCCCGCCGCCTGCGCGAAACGACGGCGTCCTACACCGTCAACCTGCCGCCAGAACCTGAACAACCCGTTGGCCCTACGTCGCCGGTACTCACGGCTGACAACGACCTGCGAAAGCTCGTGTGGGGTATCATCCGCTATGCGCCTCAACTTCCCAACGGCGGCGAGCGCATTGGTGAAGCGACAGCCAACGTCACGCCTTGGCCCCATCAGATACGGGCCTTCCACCGCATGTACGACCACTGGCCGCCCAAGCTCCTAATCGCAGACGAGGTCGGCCTGGGCAAGACCATAGAGGCAGGTTTGTTGCTGCGCCAAGCCGTGCTCTCAGAGCGGGCCAAGCGAGTGCTCATCCTTGCGCCCAAGGCAATACTGTCCCAGTGGCAGCTAGAGTTGCGCGAGAAGTTCAACCTGAACTGGCCTATCTACGACGGCCAGCAGCTCTCCTGGTATCCCTCTCCCGCTCTCCGGCATTCCTACGCTAGGAAGGTTGACCGGCACGAATGGCACCGCGAACCTTTTGTGTTGGCCTCAAGCCAACTTATGCGACGCCAAGAACGGGCAAGGGAGTTGCTGCAAGAGGCCGAGCCTTACGACCTGGTGGTGCTGGACGAAGCGCACCATGCCCGGCGCAAAGGCGCTGGCAGCACCGAAAGTAAGGGGCCGAACCAGCTCTTGCGCCTCATGCGTAGTCTCAAAAAACGCACCAGCGGTCTGCTTCTGCTTACCGCCACGCCAATGCAGGTAGACCCAATAGAAGTCTGGGACTTGATGGACTTGCTTGGCCTGCCCCAAGCATGGGACCCGCAATCGTTCCTGGACTTCTTCGCCTTGGCGGCAATGCCCAATCCATCCAACGATGAGTTTGAACAGCTTGCCCGGCTCTTCCGAGACGTAGAGGCTTTCTATGGCCAGACTAGCCAGGAGACCGTTGAAGCGTATGTGCCGGGCAGCAAGCTGGCCGCCACAAGAGTCGTCAAGGCACTGCGGGACAATGCAGCTACACCACGCAGGCAGCTTGAAACAGACCAGCGCAAAGCGGCTCTCCTCCTGATGCGTGCGAACACCCCTGTTGCCCGCCTGGTGTCGCGCAATACCCGCGACCTGCTCAGGAAATACTACGAAGCAGGGAAGATCACGACGCCGGTCGCTCGGCGGTCCGTCCATGATGCCTTCGTTGACATGACTCTGGACGAGCGTCATGCCTATGAAGAAGTGGAGGATTACATCTCCACCACCTTCAACAACGCCAAAGCAAGTGAACGCAACGCCGTTGGTTTTGTTATGACCATCTACCGACGCCGCATGGCCAGCAGCTTTGCAGCTCTTGCCTCTACCCTGGAACGGCGGTTGGGAAAGATGGGCATCTCCGATGCAAAGGCCGATTCTGAGGAAGACATCCCCGACGACGAAACCCGCGACGATGTTATGGACGATGAAGAGGCGGCAAGGTTGGAGAGGGAGGCGTTGCAGGTAGAAGAGCGCCAGGACATTGCGCGCCTGTTGGCTATGGTGCGCGACCTGCCCCTGGACACCAAGGCTGGCGTCCTGGCAGATCAGTTGCGCGCTGTGAAGTCCCTTGGCCACGCACAGGTCATGGTCTTCACCCAGTACACAGATACGATGGACTTCCTGCGCGATCATCTGGTTGACGACCAGCACCTCAAAGTGCTCTGCTTCTCTGGACGCGGCGGCGAACGGCTTAGCGGCGACGGCAGTTGGCGGACTATCTCTCGCGATGAGGTAAAACGCATCTTCAAGGAAGGCGCTGCAGAAGTGCTCCTCTGCACCGATGCCGCCGCCGAAGGCCTCAACTTCCAGTTCTGCGGCACGGTCATCAACTACGACATGCCCTGGAACCCCATGCGGGTAGAGCAGCGCATAGGCCGCATTGACCGGTTGGGCCAGCGATTTGAGGTCCTGCGCATCGCCAACCTGCACTACAACGACACCGTGGAAACTGAGATATACAAGGCCCTTCGCCAGCGCATTGACCTGTTCACCAAGTTTGTTGGCAGGCTTCAACCCATCCTGGCCCGCTTGCCGGGGGCGATCACCGCCGCTGTCTTGAGCAGGAGAGGGGAGCGGGATCAGCAGCGAGAGACAATACTTAGGGATATGGAAACGGACATCCAGCGGGCGGAACAGGCCGCTTTTGACCTGGACGATGCCGCGCAAGCCAGCCTTGACGAACCAGCCCGATCCGATGCCCTCTATGCCTTGCGTGATCTGGACAGGGTGCTCCAGTCAGACCAACTCCTTCCCCCTGGAGTAAGCGCCAAAGCCCTTGGGAACGGCGAGTATGAGTTCTCAATGCCAGGCATGGCCGAAACGGTACGTGTCACCACGAACGCTTCGTATTTTGAAGACCATCCGGAGAGTCTAGAGCTATGGTCGCCGGGCAATCCTGCGTTTCCCACGCCGGAAGCCACAGCCTCGGCAGAAGACGTGACTGCAGAAGGTGGACGGTTAGCTCCAATTCTTCAGGCCAAGTAGGTTTGAGTACGGAGCCTGACGCCAGGGTATTAGATGATCCTATACCAAATCCATGTGGTTGGGTGCTGTTTTGGACTTGCTTAGCTTTGGTGGGCGATAGTCCTGTTTGGTGCTAGGTAGAATCGGCGTTGCCCAGATTCAACTGCCCGACCCTTTCCAGACATTCCGGCACGTTGGTTTTGGGCGAGTTGACCAGGGACGACACCTCATACGCCTCCATGTCTTCCGGGGGATAGGGTTGCAGAAGGCCGACCAGCGCTACCATGTCCTCAGCCTTTGGGTCCAGCCACTCCGCTTCCACGTCCCTTCGCAAGACCACCGGCATACGGTCATGGATGGGGGCCATCACCTGGTTGGGCGTCGTCGTGATGATGGTGCAGGACTGTATCCACACGCCTTCGGGGTCCTTCCAGTTTTCGTACAGCCCCGCAAAGGCGAACGGTTCACCGGATTTGAGGTGGATACGCATGGGTATCCTGCGCTTGCCCTCTTTTCGCCATTCGTAGAACCCGTCGGCAGGGATGAGACAGCGCCGCTTGCGCAGAGCGGTCCTAAAGCTAGGCTTCTCCGCCAACGTCTCAGCGCGGGCGTTAATCATCCTGTTACCGATAGAAGGGTCTTTGGCCCATGAGGGGATAAGGCCCCAGCGCATGAGCTTAGCGTGATTCCCGTCCTCTTCGCGAGTGATGGTCAGCACCTCCTGGGTAGGGGCCACGTTGTAGTTGGGCCGCAGGGGTACGGCCATGTTGCCCACGACCAGGAAGCGGCCCGCCAACACGTCCATGTCATAGACCAGGGAGAACCTTCCACACATAGGGGCCTCCACGAACAGCGTAGGCGCATGGTATCGCCGTCTTGACGGCGGGGTCAATTGTGCCACACGGCGGTTGACAAAACAAGAATAAGTGTTCTATTATTCTACCTCGCCAGCCATGAACGACGACATCCCCGTAGACCAGTGGAGCCACAAGGTCCGCCGGCGGAGCATCCGCCAGCAAGGGCCGACGACTATCTGCTACGCCGACCTCTGCCGGTACGCCGAGGGCTGTCCCAACAAGACCTTGAACCCCCGTCGCATCCCTGAGCAGCGATGCCCGCGTTACTGGCCGGAGGAGCTTCGCCCTCCCGCCACCAATTCGGAATACGTCCAGCGTTTGCTGGACTCCTAATCTACCTCAGACCTAGACGGCTTCAATGCTAGTCCAGAGCTATTCCTTTGCCTTTCGGGGGTGAAGCTGTGCCTGTCGCCTGTGTCGTGATTCAGCATTTCCCATTCCTTACAGAGGCGCAACGCCATCCAGAGTTGCGAGAACAGCCGGTTGTTCTCGCCAAGAGCCTGGGCAGCAAGAGCGAAGTCGTGGACTTCTCGCCGTCGCTAAGGGGCCTCACCGTTGGTATGCCCTTGCAAGAAGCCCTGGGTATGGCAAGCGGCGTGCGCATCGTTGAAGCCGACATACCCTACTACCGGAACACCTTCCAGGGTATCCTCACCGCCTTGCAGAGGCACAGCCCCCGCGTGGAACACGCCGGCCTAGGTCATGCGTACCTGGACATGGATGGGCTGAGCGAGTTGTACGGCAGCGATGCTCGGTTTGCCCTGGCCGTTGCCAGCACAGTGCCACCGGACTTCGGCCCACGGGTTGGCTTGGGGAACACCAAGTTCGCGGCGTACCTGGCTGCCAATGTCGCCAAACCGAAGAGCGCTTTCAAAGCCCCGGACGGCACCGCCCGCTTCGCCCAACTCTTTGCCGTTGAGTACCTGCCTGTACCCGCCTTCCTTCATCAACGCCTGCGGCTCTTCGGGCTGAACACCTTGAAGGACGTTGCAGAGATCGGCGTAGGGCCAATGCAGGCCCAGTTCGGGCCGGCAGGGAAGCTCATGTGGGAATTGTCCAACGGGATAGACGAACGGCCTATCGTTCCCATCAAAGAGCGCGAGGAGATCGCCGAACGATTTACCCTACCGTATGAGTCCGCGTCCCTGGAAATGCTGCTGTTCGGTATTGACCGGCTCTTACGGCGGGCCTTTGCCCGGCCGGAGATGCAGGGGAAATATGCCGGCCACGCCGTTCTGGAATGCTCCCAGGTGGACGGACCGCCCTGGTCAAGGGCCTTTGCCTTCAAGGAGGCTCTTGGCGATGCAGACCGTGTGCTGTTCGCCATTCGGAGCCGGCTGGAGATGGAATTGCCTAAAGCCACCTTTGACGGCGTGGCGGTAATCCTTGGCGGTCTGCGGGGAGAGCCAAGCGCCCAGACCGGCCTCATCCGCGATGTGAAGGACACCAACCTTGCCAAGCTCACCGAAGTAGACCAGGGGCTACGTACCAGAGGGATCGGCGGGCTGTACAAGATCGTGGAGCTGGACCCGCGTCACCCGATCCCAGAGATGCGGGCCATACAAGTGCCTCTGGACTCCCAGGCCGTTGAAGCGACCAGGCCCCTCAAAATGCCTGTACCCATCCAAGTAGAAGGTTCACTCCCCGGCGCTCTACGTATCGGGGCAACGAAGGTTGGCCCTGCACAGATACAGGATATGTGGAAGGTCAACCTGTGGTGGCTACAGACTCCCATTGAACGGCTGTACCTAGAGGTGACGGAAGAGGACGGAGTGACGATGACGATGTTCCAGGACCAGCGCAGCGGCCAGTGGTATCAGCAGGTCTACTAACAGCCATGACCTACGTGGAACTTCGGGCTAAGAGCTTCTTTTCCTTTGGGGAAGGGGCAAGCCATATTAACGAGCTTCTGGAGCGGGCCGTCGCTCTGGGTTACTTTGCGCTTGCACTGACGGATACGAACCTGTGCGGGGCATTTGAGTTCGCAAAACTGGCGGGCCGCCTGGGGATCAAGCCCATCACTGGCAGTCAGATTACCCTCACCGATGGCTCGCGCATCACCCTTCTCGCACGTTCCAAGAATGGGTACGCCAACCTCTCCCGACTGTTCACCTTGGCGAACTTTGTTGACCGCAAAGACCCCAGGCTAGACCCATCGCACCTCCAAGAGCACGCCGAGGGGCTGTTCCTCATAACAGGCTGCTGTGATAGTGCCGTGTCTAGGCTACTCATGAAGGGAGAGGCAGCCCAGGCGAGTGCTTTGCTCCAGCAGTACCAGGATTGGTTCGGTCACAACGCCGTGTACGTGGGCCTTCAACAGAACCGGCTTAGGGGTGACACGGCACGGAATCGCAAGTTAGCAGACCTTGCAATGTCCTGCGGCGCGCCCATTGTAGCCACCAACGATGCCCACTATCACATACCACAGAGGGCGAAGCTCCAGAATATCCTGACGGCTATCAAGGGCAACTGCACCCTGGACGAGGCCGTCCACGAGATCAAGCCAAACGCCGAGTTCTCGTTGAAATCCGCTGCCCAGATGAGCCGTCTCTTCCCTGAGTGGCCTGAAGCCGTTGCTAACACTCTACGTATCGCGGAGGCGTGTGAGTTCAACGTAGCGTCGGACCTGGGATACAAGCTGCCCGTGCCCCCCGTGCCCGAGGGTCTTACTCCCGACACCTGGCTGGAAAAACTCTGCCAAGAGGCTGCAATCCGCCGGTATGGGGAGATGCCAGCCAACGTAAGAGAGCGGTTGACTGAAGAGTTCCGGTTGATTCGTAAGCACGGCTTATCGGGGTTTCTCTTGCTGTACAGAGAGATTGCCCTGATAGCCCACGAGATCATGATTGAACAGGGCCTCACGCCGCCGGAGACGCCAATTGAGCAACGCCCGCCGGGGCGCAGCCGTGGATCATCTGTCGCGCTGCTGATCGGCTACCTGATCGGGATATCCCATGTTGACCCCCTCGCCTTTGGGCTGACGTTGGAACGTTTCCTGCCGGAGGATGCAAAGTCATTACCCGACATTGACCTGGACTTTCCGCGTCGCCTGCGGGACAAGCTCATTGCGCGAATTCACGAGAAGTTTGGCAGGGAACATGCAGTTCTCGCTGGGGCCATCACCACCTACCACATGCGAGGCATTCTTGCCGACGTGGGTAAGGCCCTGGGGCTGCCCCAAGAGTCTCTAGCATTGCTTGCGGACAGCATCCACTCCCACGACCCTTCCATGCTGGCCGAAGAGATGCTTCGCTTGCCGGAGTTCCAAGACAAGACAGACGCCCCCGGTTGGCGAGACTTGCTTGGAGTAGCGCCCCAGCTTCTCGGTGCGCCCAAGGGCCTAGGCCAGCACGTGGGTGGCATGATCCTCAGTTCGTCACCCATTCCAGAGATGGTTCCGGTGCGGGCCAGCGCCATTGAGGGCCGCTACATCATGGACTGGGATAAGGACTCGGTAGCGGACTCAGGGATGGCGAAAATAGATGTACTCTCTTTGCCGGTGCTTGACCAGATAGACGATGTGTTGGACATCGTTGAGGCACGTGAAGGGAAGCGCCCGGACCTGAGCCAGGTAGGAGCCGACGACCCGGCCCTGTACGACATGATTAACGAGGGTCGCAGCATAGGAGTGTTCCTACTGCAATCCCCAGCCCAACTGAAAATGGGCCAGCGTCTTCGTTCCCGCACCCTCACCGACCTGGCCTATCAGGTGGCGTTGATCCGGCCCGGCGTTGGCGTCCAGGGAAGCGCAGTCAACAAGTTCGTGGAACGCTACCGGCACGGCGTCACGTGGGAGTACGATCATCCCCTGGAGAAGCGAGCCTTGGAACGCGGCTGCGGCATCATCGTATGGCAGGAGCAGGTAGTGCAACTCATTGCCGACGTGGGGCGGATGTCCACTGCCGAGGCAGACGAAATCCGCAGAGCCTTTGCCAAAGGCAAGAACGCCCACCTCCTGGGCATGTTCAAGGAAAAGTTCATGGCCGGGGCCGTTGGGCAAGGTGTGCCTGAAGACATTGCAGAGAAGATATGGGGCAAGATCAACGGCCAGTACATGTTCCCAGAGAGCCACAGCTATGCCTTTGGGATCAATGCCCTCCAAGCGGCCTGGGTGAAGCGGTATTACCCCGCCGAGTTCTTCACAGCGTTGATGAACAACCAGCCTATGGGGTTCTATCCCTTAGAGGTCTTGAAGCAGGATGCGCGGCGCTTTGGTGTGCCGTTCTTCAACCCGGACATCAACCGGAGCGGTGTGGACTGTGTACCGTATGAGAAAGGTGTGCTGCTGGGTCTGCGGTTTGTCAAAGGGATAGGGTCTGGCCTCGCAACTGCTATCGTCAAGGAGCGGGAGGACGGCCTCTTTGACAGCGTGGGCGACTTTGTGCAGAGAACACGGATGAAACCTCAGGCGGTAGAGTCGCTGACGCTGGCCGGTGCCTTTGACGACCTGGAGCCGAATCGGAGGGTCGCCCTGTGGGAAGCAGGGCTGTATGACGGAACGGGCCGAGGCCAGATGCGGTTGCCTTTCCACTTGGACCATGACGTTCCAGAGCTTGACGATCTAACCGATTATCAGAAGGCCCTAGCCGAATATGGCGTCTTAGGAGTTTATCCTAAAGGGCACTTGATGGAGTTCCTTCGGCCCCAACTAAAGGGCGTCTGGACTACCTCGCAGGTGGAACACGCCAGAGACGGCGAGATGGTGACAGTGGCTGGCTGGGTGACGACACGCCAACACCCAAAAGGTCAGGACGGAACAGTGTTCGTGACGGTAGAGGACGAGCACTTCTACACCCAGTTGATTCTATGGCCCCAAGTGTATCGGGAGTTCCGAGACGTGATGCGAAGCCACGTCATCAAGGTGAGGGGCAAAGTGTCACGCTGGGATGGGACGGCCAACGTGATTGTGACTTGGGTACAAGGGATAGAAATTCCGGCGGCGATCCCAAGAGGACATGATTGGCGGTAGCGACAAAAGACCTCTTTCGGACAAGAGGGCAAACGTAAGGCTTGAGAGGTCGCTATGGCAGCAAACCATTTGGAGAAGCGGACATACACTGTTCCTGAGTTCGCTAAGCTAATGGGGTTGGGGAGAAGCCTCGTCTATCAATTGGTCAAGGAAGGTCGCATGCCCGTACCAGTGATCAGGCTAGGGAAACGGATCGTCGTTCCCAGGGCAGCGGTGGACAAACTGTTGTGTGCAGAGGAAAAGCCGCAACAAGAAAAGCCCAACCTTCAAGAGCATTAGTTTAGTACTGCGTTCGACGCACCTTCATTCCTCCTCATGAAATCAGCTACGCCGCCCTCAGTGCGCTATCGCTAAGCTGTAAGCGTTCTACGCCTTGCGAACTCATCACAGCGTTGAGAAGAGGGCAGCACTCACAACCAACAAAGGGGCCCTGGCATTTGCCAGGGCCCCTTTGTTCGTAGACTGAGATGGTCGGGGTGGAGGGGATCGAACCCTCGGCCTCTTGGTCCCGAACCAAGCGCGCTACCGCTGCGCTACACCCCGAAGAAATGATGCAGTAATGACAAGTTCAGCGTCCCGAACCAAGCGCGCTACCACTGCGCTACGCCCCGATAATGAAAAACCTGTGTCTTTGGACTCGCGCCTTGCGAAGCTGCACCGGCGTCTTGGCATTGTAGCATATCTGGGCTTTGCCAGGAGGGAGGACGGCTTATTGTTAGGATCCTTCGGTGCTTTGTTAGAACAGCGCCCTTCAGTGTTCGACGGGAAGGCAGCAGCCGAACGTAGGGGCACGATATATCGTGCCCCTACATTGACGGGCAGGGAAACCCTGCCCCTACAAACACGTTTCTCCCCCAGGTTCTGGAAGACCACGGCTTGCGGTACTGTCCAGGCGTGACCGGCAAAGCCTAGGCCAAGAGGCTGGTGGCGCCCTTAGGCTCCAGGGCCATCACGGAGACCTGTAGGGTAAGGGTGCGCCCCACAAGGGAGACCAGGATTTCGCAGCGCTGGCGGCCAGGCAAGTAGCGCGAGAATATGGCGTCCAGCCCGCTTAAAGGGCCATCGCCGATGCGTAGCAGTTGACCGGGCTGGAACGCAGATAACCAGCCTTCCCCATTCCAATGGGCCACCCTGTTCCGAATCTCGGCTACCAAGGCATCATCCACTGGGGTGGGCTGCCTATCGGCCCCAAGGAAATACTTGATGCCCTTGGACCAACGAAGCTGGGGCCAAAGCTCCGATTGCGGGTCCATCTGGCAGAAAACGTAGGCAGGGAACAGCGGCTCATGCAGCTTGCGTCCCCGCTTCACAACCGTAATATCGGGCGAGTAGACTTCCACGCCGTGCCGCGCAAGGCTTTCCCGCAGGGCCGTTTCTTTGCCTCGCTGGATAGCAGCGACGTACCAACCAAAAGCCATAGGGAAGGCTCCTTTTATTCAGCATAGCACATCCAGGCCTGGACGGGAGGGAGCCGTTAGGCTAGGGAGCAGGCTGCTTGGCTGGGGTGGTCTTTTGTCCTGGCACTAAAGTACCAGGTTTAGCTTGGGTTAACCCCCGACTTTAGTCGGAGGCGCTGGATGACACACCAAAGCAAGCAGAACTCTGGGCTAGGCGCGAGCCGCCCCTTGCTGGGCAAGAGCGTCCTCCGCCTCACGCAGGTCTTTCTGGTTGTCCACGGAACGCCAGAAGGCGCGGGACTTGTAGGCGTAGAGCTTGCCTTGGGCCGCAAGCGCAGGGAAGGTAGTCGTTTCGTGGTCGCCGAGGTCCGGTAGGCCCGTGGCGATGGTTGTTTGCATGACGTACACGCCGGCGTTGATCCACAGCGGCAGCTCGCCCTTCTCACGGAAGGCGGTGATGTGGTTCTGCTCGTCCACGTCCACGACGCCGTAGGCGCTGGGGTAGGGGACCAGCATGTCCGTGGCTACGGCCCCTGTCTCGCGGTGCTGGCGCAGCATAGGCGTGAAGTCTTGGGAGGTGAGCACGTCGCCGTTGAGGGCGAAGACGGTGGTCTCGCTCTTCGGTACAAGGGCCATGCCCTGCTTGATAGCCCCGCCGCGTCCCAGGGGGGAGTCCTCGGTGGAGTAGCGAGCGTGTACGCCAAAGGCAGACCCATCGCCGAAGTAGTCGCGGATGACCTCCCATTTGTACCCGCACAGGAAGATGACGTCGGTGACGCCGATCTTCTTTAGGGCGTTGACCTGGTGCCAGAGGATAGGCTTGCCCTGGACGGGGACCATGGGCTTGGGCATGGTGTCCGTCAATGGGCGGAGGCGTTCGCCTTTGCCGCCGGAAAGGATCAGTGCATACATGGCGTCAACTCATCTTGTAGATGTACGCATGATACGAGGTCAGGGCGCGCGCCACAAGGAATTTTTCTGGGGATAGCCTTGAAGCAGACGCCTGCCTAACTAAGGAGGTGTTTGTAAGTGGACAAACTGTACCGCACCGTGAATCCCGACTAGTCGGGACTTGAAGCCGCAGCCTTTAGGCCGCGGCTTTGCTTAGGGACAGGCTTTTCCCGCAACGGGAGGAGGCATTGACTCATGATAGATGTTACTGGAAGGGGCAATGTTGCATCAGAAACCATGTTGCCGGAGAGCATGAGGAGTGGCACACCGGCAAAGAGCCGGGCTAGCCGCCGATGTGGTACATCTCCACCTTCTTGCGCGGGATGGGGCCGGCCGTGTAGGTGCGGTCCTCGGAGTACCGGTCGTCACGCAAGCGCCACATCTTGCGCACCTGCTCTTCCATCTCATCGTCGGTGGCGCCGCTCCGCAGCGGCCCCCGCAGGTCGTGGCCTATGCTGGCAAAGAGGCAGGTGTATATCTGGCCCTCGGGGGAGAGGCGTGCGCGGGTACAGTCGCCGCAGAAAGGCTCGGTGACCGACGAGATGACGCCTACCTCGCCGCTGCCGTCCACATATTGCCAGCGGTCGGCCACCTCGCCACGGTAGTTCTTTTCCGCAGGCTCAAGCGGCATGACCTCGCTAATGCGCCGGATGACCTCTTGGGAAGGCACGACGTTGTCCAGCTTCCAGCCGTTCAGGTTGCCAACGTCCATGTACTCAATAAAGCGAATGATATAGCCCTGCTCCTTGCAGTAGCGGGCCAAGTCCACGACGGTGTGGTCGTTTACACCCTTCATCACCACCGCGTTGATCTTGATGGGGCCAAAGCCCACTTCTTCGGCTTTGCGTATGCCTTCCAGCACGCGCTTCACGCCAAACCCGCGGCCGTTCATCTTGCCGAATACTTCGTCATCCAGAGAGTCCAGGCTGACCGTGAGCCGCATAAGGCCGGCGTCCTTCAGGGCCTGGGCCTGCTGGGCGAGCAAGTAGCCGTTTGTAGTAAGGGTCAGGTCCTCCACACCCGGAATCCGGCTGAGCATACCCACGAGGCGATGGAGATCCTCCCGGACGAGTGGTTCGCCGCCGGTGAGCCGCAGTTTGGTGACGCCGAGCTTTACGAAGATGCGGGCCAACCGTGTGATTTCTTCAAAGGTCAAAATCTGCGGCTTCGGCAAAAACTGGTACCGCTCACCGTAGATTTCCACGGGCATGCAGTAGACGCAGCGGAAGTTGCAGCGGTCAGTGACAGAGATGCGCATGTCCTTTAGTGGCCGTGCGAATTTGTCTAGGACGCCGCGGACCGGCTGGGCAACTTCAGTGGCCTGGATTGCAGGAGTCGTGCGCATTACGAGTCAACCCTTTCCCCTGGTTCGCCCCTCTTTATGCTTCGTTGCACGATTATATCAGGCGTTTGGGACGAATGGGTGAATGATGACATTTTAGACTTTATTGCATGTTTTGCAAGAGAACTCAGAAATCGTCCTGCCCATGAGTGGGGCATGGGCAGTGCATGTGCGGATGCGGACGGGCAGGTGTGGGCTTTGGGACGAAACCATGTCCTCCTTTGTGCGTCAGAAATCTTGCGCCTGGAAGGGGGTGACGGCTGAAATGTTTTGAATTTGTCCTGGTGTGTTTACATCAACCACAGAACTGGCATGAGTCCGTTTACCTTGCTTTGAGATGCGTATGGGGGATTGCATTGATGTAAACGCACTATCACGTCGTAAAAGGAATATAGAACTGAGTTCCTTGACAAGAGGAGTCGCATTTACTACTGTTTACGCAAGTTTTGCGACGTACTCAGGACTACAGCCAGGCCCTGTTCCACCCCGCTGTGGCCCTACGTTGCAGACGCTGCTGCAGAATCGTAGCGCCAAGCAGCCTGGGAGCTTCCCAAGCACAATCTCACCCCCTTAGCCCCTTGGACCAATGCATTCCTTCTCGTTGTCCTCCAGACCGATTCCACGCACCGTTCGTTTGCAAGCGAGTGGCCGGTAACGGCCCCTAACCAAAAGAGGTAACGCATGAGACGCAGCATCCACTTGGCAGCATCCCTCATAACGGCGGTCACAGCGGCGATTCTTACCTTTCTTGTTGCCGCCGGCCCAGGAGGAGCTGCGCCCGCGGAGGCTGCGACCTGTACCAGGTCCTGGGCTAACCCTGTCAGCGGCGACTGGGCTACTGCTGTGAACTGGAGCCCTTCCGGCGTGCCAGTCGCCTTGGACGACGTGTGCATCACCGCGAGCGGCACGTACGAAGTGACCATGACGGGGAACCGGTCTGTCAGGTTGGTCACCGTTGGCGACGCCGCCAACACCGGCACGCAGACCTTGTGGGTCCGGGCCAGCAGCGCCGGCGGCGGTGTGGGAACCCTCACTGCCGCCAACGGGATCATTAACGCCAGCACCGGCGTCATCCGTGTGGAGAGCATAGACGCGGGATATAACTCTAACCTGGCGGTCACCACCGGCACGCTAGTCAACACGGGCATTCTCAACTTCAACGTGGGAAGCCCTGGTGGGAGTCGGTATCTCACCGCCAACCTGGACAACCAGGGCACGGTGAACGTCAACGAGAACACCTACTTTAACAAGAGCGGCGGGAGCTACACGAATACGGGGACGTTGACCATTGCCGCCGGAAAGACGCTGACCATCAGCGGCGGCGCGCCGGTGTTCAATCAAAACGGCGGCACGCTGGCCATCAACGGAGCGTACACCCACAATGGGACGAGCGGCACAACGCGGGGTGTGCTGAACCTGAACGGGGGCACACTGGCAGGGACGGGGCCTCTTTCCATGACTTGGGGGACGTTGAACGTGGGGATTGGCAGCGCCTTGACGCCTCCCATTCGCATGATTCACGGGAACCTGAACCTTGGGGCTGCCGCCACGGGAGCGGCGAGCTTCACCATGACGGGCACGGGGACGATGAGCGGGAACGTTGCGGCGGGGCAGACGGTGTGGGTGCAGCCCAGCGGCGCCGGGGGTGGCCCGGCCACCCTTACTGCCGCCACGGGGTTCACCAACGGGGGCATCCTATTCTTGCAGAGCATAGAAGCGGGATGGGACGCCACGCTGGCGGTCACCGCTGGTACGCTGACCAACACCGGCGTCATCAACCTCAATGTGGGCGCGGCAGGGAACCGGTATCTCACCGCCAACCTGGACAACCAGGGGACCGTGAACGTCAACCAAACCACGTTCATTTCGGGTAACGTGAACAACCAGGGCACGTTGAACCAGAACGTGTCCCTTACACTGAACAAGCTCAACGGGGTACACAGCAACTCTGGCACGTGGACCGTCGCTGCTACCAGGACACTTACCGTCACCAGTGGATCGCCCGCTTTCACGCTAAGCGGTGGGACGCTGGCAATCAATGGCAGCTACTACCAGGACATGGGTTCATTCAGTTTCCTCGGCGGCGCTATCACCGGCACGCCGTTGTTGGTCAACACCGCCCTGAACATTACCTCCAGCGGCGCGGCCAGCTTTACTGTGGGGGGGACTGTCGCCTTCACAGGCAACATCGCCTCGGGGCAGACAGTGTGGGTGCAGGGCGGTGGCGGGAGCCAGCATACGACGGTGACGGCAGCCAACGGCTTCATCAACGCAGGGACGCTGCTGCTGCAAAGCATCGGCAGCGCCTATTTCTCCAACTTGACTGTCACGAACGGCACGCTGACCAACACGGGGACCATCCTGGTGAACCAGGGCACGGGAGGCAGCAGGGCCATCAGTGCGAACTTTAACAACCTGGGCGTGTTCAACATCAACGCCGATACGACGTTCTCCAAGCCCAGCGGCGTCCACGTCAACAACGGCGACCTGACCATCTCCGCGGGCAAGACGCTCACTATTTCGGGGAATAGCAGGGTCTTCACCCAGGCAAACGGGACGCTGACGGTGGCAGGGACATTCTCCGGCAGCAGCATCACCTTCAACCTCAGCGGCGGTACGGTTTCCGGTACACCGGTCCTGGTCAGCTCTGCATTGAACCTGGGTGGCGGCGGCTTTGGCACGGTCATCCTCGCAGGCGCGAGCACCCTCAGCGGAGACGTCGCAGCGGGTCAGACGGTGTGGGTGCAGGGCGGCGGCGGGGGCCAGCATACGACCGTGACGGCGGCCAACGGCTTCACCAACGCAGGGACGCTGCTGCTGCAAAGCATCGGCAGCGCCTATTTCTCCAACTTGACTGTCACGAACGGCACGCTGACCAACACGGGGACCATCCTGGTGAACCAGGGCACGGGAGGCAGCAGGGCCATCAGTGCGAACTTTAACAACCTGGGCGTGTTCAACATCAACGCCGATACGACGTTCTCCAAGCCCAGCGGCGTCCACGTCAACAACGGCGACTTGACCATCGCCCCAGGCAAGACCCTTACCATAAACCCTGGCAGGGTCTTCACCCTGGCGGGCGGGACGCTGACGGTGAATGGAGCCTTCAGCGGCGATGTCATCACCTTCAACCATAACGGCGGGACCATCAGCGGGACTCCCTCTCTGCTTAACTCCACCCTGAACATGGGGGATGGAGGCCCGGCAACAATCATTCTGGCAGGCAACAGTAACCTGAGCGGCAACCTAACGTCTGACCACACGGTGTGGGTGCAAGGCGGCGGCTTTGGCTGGCACACCACGGTGACGGCGGCCAACGGCTTCACCAACGCCGGCACCCTGCGCATTGAGAGCATCGTTAGCGCCTACGGCTCCAACCTGGCGGTCACCACTGGGACGTTGACCAACCTCGGCGCAATCCTGGTGAACCAGGGCACAGGCGGCCCCAGGGCCGTCAGCGCTGATTTCAACAACCTGGGCGCGTTCAACATCAACGCCGACACGACGTTCTCCAAGCCCAGCGGCGTCCACATCAACAACGGCGACTTGACCATCGCCCCAGGCAAGACCCTTACCATAAACCCTGGCAGGGTCTTCACCCAGGCGGGCGGGACGCTGACGGTGAATGGAGCCTTCAGCGGCGACGTCATCACCTTCAACCATGACGGCGGGACCATCAGCGGGACTTCCTCTCTGCTTAACTCCACCCTGAACATGGGGGATGGAGGCCCGGCAACAATCATTCTGGCAGGCAACAGTAACCTGAGCGGCAACCTGACGTCTGACCACACGGTGTGGGTGCAGGGCGGCGGCCTTGGCTGGCACACCACGGTGACGGCGGCCAACGGCTTCACCAACGCCGGCACCCTGCGCATTGAGAGCATCGTTAGCGCCTACGGCTCCAACCTGGCGGTCACCACTGGGACGTTGACCAACCTCGGCGCAATCCTGGTGAACCAGGGCACTGGCGGCGCCCGGACCATCACCGCCCACATCAACAACCAGGGTACGTTTAACATCAATGCGGATACGACCCTGAACAAATCCGGCGGCGCATACCTTAACACTGGTACCATCGCCATCACGTCCACCCCGGCGATACGCACGCTCACCATCGGCAGCGGCACGCTTACCAGCACGCCCCCGGGCGTCATTAACGGCGGCGGCGAGTTGTATCTGGGCAGCGGCGTTGTGCTCTATGCCAGTGGGACGGTCACGGCTAGCGTCTACAGCGCGGGCGCTACCGTCAACCCCGGCGCATCGCCAGGAATGCTCAACATTACCGGCGGCTACACGCAGACCGCCGGCAGCACGCTGAACATTGAGATTGGCGGCGTGACGCCCGGCACGGGCTACGACCAGGTGAACGTCGGCGGCAACGCTGCTCTGGCGGGCACGCTGAACGTGACCATTCTGGGGAGCACCTGTATCCAGGGCGGCTACACCATCATGACCTACGCCAGCCGGGTCGGAGACTTCACGACGAAGACTGGCCTGAATCCCAGCGGTGGGCGCACCCTTACCGCCAACGCGGGCGCAACGGCCTACACCCTTACCACCAGCGGGCCATTGTGCAACACGCCGCCCACGGCCAACGCCGATGCCTACACCGCCGTTGAAGACACGGCGATGACGGTGTCCGCACCGGGCGTCCTGGGCAACGACACGGACCCGGACTTTGATCCTTTGACCGCTGTGCTGGTGTCCACGACTTCCAACGGCAGCCTCACGCTGAACGCCAACGGCTCTTTCACCTATGTTCCGTTCCATAACTTCAACGGGACCGACTCCTTCACCTACAAGGCGCGGGACGGCCTGGCCGATTCCAACGTCGTCACTGTGACCATCACTGTGACGCCGGTGGACGACCCTGTGGTGTTCGTTGCGGACAGCCAGACCTTCAGCGTTACCCAGGGGACGACGGCCCAGGTCAACATAGCCATCACCAATCCGGACAGCGTAGGCCATCAGGTCACGGCCCTGTCTACAGTGAATGCCCTGGTGGACATCGTCGTGACCTTTGACACGACCTCCACGGGCCAGACGCTGCCCCGGAGCATCGCCGCCGGGCAGACCATCAACGCTGTCCTGGTTATCAACGCTACCCAAGCTCTCAACACACAAGTGGACGTGCAGGGTGTGCTGTCCAGCACGGCGACGCCTTCGCAGGACACGACGCAGTTCAGCATCTTCGTGACGCCGGCGGGCGCGCCGCCTCAGCCGGACCTGAAAGTGAACATCGGCGGCGACTTCACACCGCTGAACCCCGCGCCGGGCACGTCCGTGGTCATCGGGGCGACGGTCAGCAATCTGGGCACGGCGGCTTCAGGCGCAACGGCGGCGAGCTTCCAGGTCTTTGACCTTGCCACCGGCGCCAACGTAGAGCTGGGCCAGGCGGCTGTCCCCGCGCTGGCCACCGGTGCTTCTACGCGCGTAACCTTTACGTGGGACACGTCTAACCCGGCGAAGCCCTTCCCATCGGCGACGGGCGTAACGCTAGTCAACGTTATCGTTGACCCAGCCAATGCCATTGCGGAGCTGAACGAAACCAACAACAAGTCCAGCGGGCTGCTGCAGGTCGGCTCCATCCCGGTCACCTACGGGTACGTTGAAGTGCAAGGCTCTGTCGGCCTCACCTGCGGCCTGCTGCCCGTCAGCGGCCTGGCGCGCTATGCGCTGCCTTCCGGCGGCACTACCCTGTACTTCCCGGTGCAGGGCGGCATCGTCACCGTGCGCGTGAAGAGCATCGCTACCGGCGCACTGTTGCAGACGGTGACGGGCTACCATACCGACGTGAACGGTCGGTACAGCGTACCCATCCAGCCGCCCACCGTTGACACGACGATTGAGATTGAGGTCAGCGACACAGGCTTTGCGGGCACGAAGATCCTCACGCTGCCCGTGTCCCTAATCCCGCCGCCGGGTAGCTGCACCACGCCTGTTGGCGGCAGCGGAGGTTTCGGAGGCGGAGGCGGAGGCGGCGGTGGAGGCGGCGGAACGCCCATCTACAAAGACCTGTTTGTCTTCTCTGAGGACATCAAGTTCAGCAACGATAACCCGTTGTCCGGCACGCCGGTCACCATCCTTGCGACCATTCACTACTACGGCAATGTGCCCATAACGGACACGCCTGTTATAGTCAATGCTATTTATCCCTCTGGCGGCGCGTGGCAGACGCAGGAGATCGGCCAGACGGTGGTCAGCTTCCCCAACGCCGGCGCCGGCGGCCCAGCGCTGGTGAGCATGGACTGGACGAACCCCGGGCCCAACGGCTATGTCATTCAGGTGGTGATAGACCCCACATTCTCGCAGTTTGAGCTGAACGATAAGGCGACCCGCGCCCTCTTCGTAGAGACGCCCCAATCGGCCATGAGCATCATCGCCGAGGGCACACCCACCTATTACTGCGGCGGCGCGTATTTCGCAAACCTGACCATGAAGTACGCCGTCAGCGGCACAGCGCCGAATTTGCCGGTGCAGGGCGCGCCCTACACAGTGTCCCGCCGCAACGCCAGCACGAGCGCCGCATTGGGGCAAGGATCGTCCCACACCAGCACCAGCGGCGCGGTGTACTCGTGGATGTACAGCGCGGGGTACGTGGACGTCATCATCCGCTTTGAGGTGACGGACACCACGCTGACCTATGTCAACGAGGTCTTCTCCGCGGCCTGCGTGTACACGCCAGGCACGCCCGCGCCCTACTCGCCGCCGCCGCCTCCACCGCCTCCGGGGACACCCCCGCCGCCGGTGCAGGACGCCTGGGTCTTTGCGGAGAACATCGCATTCAGCAACTTCAACCCAGAGCTGGGCGAGACCATCGCAATCTTTGCCGCAATCAACTACTACGGCACGCCCGCGGCGCTGAACGTCCCCGTTACGATTAACGAGATCGTGCCGGTGGATGGACACCTGGTGACGCTGGAGATCGGCAGCACCACAGTGAGCTTCCCCAACGGCGGCAGCGACTCGCCTGCCTACATCGTCATGAACTGGAAGAACACCACCGTAGGCGCACGGATTATCCAGGTGGTGCTATCCCCGTCCTTCCCGTACCCCCAGTACACAGGCAACGACGCTGCCACGCGATTGATTTTCGTGGGCAACCCGGCGATCCAGGACTCGGACGCCGACACCGTCGTGGACCTCAACGATAACTGCCCGGTGACTCCCAACACCAACCAGCTTGACATGGACGCCGACGGCATCGGCGACGCCTGCGACCCGACGGCCAATGACGACGCCTACGCCGTCACCGAGGAAGGTTCGCTGAGTGTGGCCGCGCCTGGCCTGCTGGCGAACGACGTTGCCGCCACGGGCACACTGATGGCGCTGTTCGTCACAAGCCCTGCCCACGGCAGCATCGTGTTCAACACCGATGGTTCCTTTACTTACAAACCCGACGCCAATTTCGTCGGGGCAGACTCCTTTAGCTACCGGGTGAGCAACGGCCTGAACCAGTCCAACGCCGCCACAGCGACCATCACTGTTATGGCCCAGACGCCGCCGGCGTTCCTGAACGACAAACCGCTTCCGGATGCCCAGGCCTGCCTGTGCCTGCCGCCCTTCATGGTGCAGGACTCAATGCAGCGCCAGATCTGGTTTGCCTTGCCCGACAGGAACACGGACATAGAAGTCACCTTGGTGGCTGTGTCAGTGAACGGAGCGGAGGCGGGGAGCGTCACAGTAACGGTCCTTGATCCCGACGGAGCCGGCATAGCGGTGGGCGACGACACCGTAACGTATCCCGCCGGCGCGGGTACCGAGGCTTACGGCACGCCTATCGTCATACCCGGGACCATCGCAGGTCATCTCTACAAGATCAAGGTGGGCATCAACCCGCCCGCTTCGGGAGACATCGCCCGCCATTACCGGCTTATCCTTAAGGGCGCTTCCCTGCTCGGGGCAAACACGCCGCTCCAGGCCCAGGCCGAGCATGAGGACGCCGCCTGGGGCCTCAGCGTCCAGTCCGGTGAGGCGCTTGACGCGGTCGTCCAGCCAGGCCCGGAAGCTGCCGCCGCCGTCGCCTCTATTCAGATTCTCCGGCCCGATGGCAGCCTGCACTCCACGATTCCCGCCGGGCTGCTGCCCATCACCGTCGGCGTTCCCACTGCGGGCAGCACACCTGGACTGTGGTCCATCAAGGTGCTTGGCGTTGACGGCCACTACGTTATCAACAAGACCAGCGGCGCAGACCGTGGCGTCTACGTCCACTGGATGAGTTGGGGCGCTGGGCAAATCTCCGGCGCGGTTACCCGGGTGGGCACGCCGAATACCCGTCCCGTCACCGTGGAAGTGGTAGACCTTGCCACCGGTTTGGTGGTCACCTCCACATCGGGGACGCTATCCAGCTATGCCTTCGGCAAAGTCCCCGTGGGCAACTATCAGGTACGCCTGGTCCCGTCGGGAAGCCTTCTCGCGCCTGCAAGCGTCAACGTCACGGTGACCTGCAACAGCGTCTTCGCCGCCAACTTTGACATCCCCAACCGTGCGCCCGTGGCGGTCAGCGACACCGCTGCCACTTTGGAGGACGAACCGGTCACGATAAGCGTCCTTGCCAACGACTCGGACGCCGACAGCGACACACTTATCGTCCTGTCCGTGGGGCAGGGCAGCAATGGCGTCGTGACGACGAATGGCGTCACAGTGACCTACACGTCCAACGCCAACTACAACGGCCCAGACAGCTTCAGCTACACCATCGCCGATGGGTTCGGCGGCGCGGCTTCCGCGACGGTTGCGGTGCTGGTAGCGCCGGTGAATGATGCGCCTGTCGTTGACGCCATTCCTGGCATTGCCCTGGCGGAGAGCGCGTCTACAACGTTGTCGCTGGACGGCATTGTTGCCGACGTGGAGACCCCCGACAGCCAGATCACCTGGACGGCCGGCTCCGACAACCCAGGCGTGGCCAGCGTCAGCTATGACGCCGCCACACGGGTGGTCACTATCCAGGCCAAGGACGGCCCAGGCTCGGCCACGATCACGCTGACGGCCACCGACCTTGGCGACCCCAGCGGCTGCGCAGGCGGGCCGCCAGCCTGCTCCGGCCCTGCCAGCTCTGTGGCAACAGTCACGGTCAACGTGAGCAACGTTGCGCCCACGGCCGCGCTGTCCAACAACGGGCCAGTGAACGAGGGTTCGCCCGCCACGATCAGCTTCAGCGGGCAGCTTGACCCATCGGCAAGCGACACCGCCGCCGGCTTCCACTACGCCTACGCCTGCGACGGCGGCTCCCTCGCGGGGGCGACCTACGCCGCCGGAACAAGCAGCGCATCTACCACCTGCACCTACGCAGACAACGGCGTCTTCAACGTCCGCGCCCGCATTATGGACAAGGACGACGGCTTCACCGAGTACACCACTTCTGTTGTAGTGGACAACGTAGCGCCGGTGGTGGACGCCGGGGCAGACCAGACCGCCAATGAAGGCTCTGTAGTGACTCTGGGATCCGTGTCCTTTGCTGATCCTGGTGTCAGCGACACCCATACCGCTTTGATAAATTGGGGCGATGGCAGCCCGACTGAGCCAATGACGATAGCGCCATCGGCAGGCGTCATCGTGTTCTTGTCCACCAGGGATGGAGGCAACCAAGAAATCTACTCCATGTACCCCGACGGTTCTGGACAGACCCGGCTCACCAACAATCCGGCCCACGATTTTGCGCCGGACATCTCCCCCGACGGCAGAAAGATCGCCTTCACGTCCACCCGCGACGGCGGCGACTACGGCGACGAGCTGTACGTCATGAACGTTGACGGCACAGGTGTTACGCGCCTCACCGATCGGCCTGGCAGAAACGTGACCCCACGGTGGTCTCCCGATGGCACGAAGATCGCGTTCATGTCCGACGCCGACGGCAACTTTGAGATCTACGTTATGAACGCCGATGGCAGCGGCACCGCAACCCAGCTTACGTTCAGGAACCCTCCCATAGAGAGCACTAGTCCCGCATGGTCGCCCGACGGCACCAAGATTGCATTCACTGCCGACCCAGAAGGGCCAAGTAATCGCCATATCTACATTGTTGATGCCATAACTGGCGCGTCGATCTGCAACACGACGGTTGCGGGTGACAACGCGCCCGCGTGGTCACCCGATGGATCCAAGATCGCTTTCTCAGTTGGCGGAGGAGCCTCCTGGCAACTCCTGCTTATGAACGCAGACTGTACGGGGCGGAGTGTTGTGCTAGGCCAACCCAGCAACGCCGTACTTCCTGTCTGGTCCCTTGACGGCAACCAACTTGCCGTAACAGCCAATCCTGGGGGCGACTGGGAAATCTTTGTAATGAACGCCGATGGGACTGGATCCCAGCAACTAACGTTCAACGACGCGATAGACCAGAGTCCCTCGTGGGGGCCTGGCGCGTTGAGCGCATTCTCAGGTAGCCACACCTACACCGACAACGGTGCGTACACCGTGACGGTCACGGTAACGGATGATGACGGCGGCGTGGGCACGGACACCCTGACCGTGCTGGTCAACAACGTCGCGCCCACCATAACCTCCATCACCAGCGACAGCCCTGTGCAAGAAGGCTCGCCCGTCACCGTCACGGTGAGCGCCACGGACCCGGCAGGCCCGGCGGACACCCTTGTCCTGCGCGGCGACTGCAACAACGACGGGACCTTTGAGACCATTCCCATAGAGATGGTCGCCCTGGGCCTAGTCTCCACAGCGCCCATCACCTGCACCTACGCCGACAACGGCACATTCAACGTCAGGGTAGAGGTGTCGGACGGCGACGGCGGCAGCGTCTCGGGAACGACAACCGTCATCGTCAATAACGTCGCGCCTGTCGTGGACGGCGGAGCGGACCACAGCCTGCCTGAGGGCGCTGCATTCCTGCGCGCCGGCTCCTTCACGGACCCCGGCGCAGACACTTGGACTGCGACCGTGGACTACGGCGACGGCTCGCTTACCCAAACCTTGGCGTTGATTGGCAAGACCTTTAACCTGAACCACACCTACGCCGACAACGGCGAGTTTGACATCGTTATCACCGTCATCGACGACGACGGCGGGACGGGGACGGATACCGTCCACATGACCATCACCAACTTCGTGCCCTTCGTCAACGCCGGCCGTGATCGCACGTTCCTGGAAGGTGAGCCTATCGGCCTGGTCGGCAGCTTCACCGATCCCGGCGCGGACACCTGGACGGCCACGGTAAACTATGGCATCGGGCCAAGCGTACCACTGGCGCTATCGGGTACCGCGTTCGCCGTGGGCGCATTCGTCTACGCCGACAACGGGACGTACACCATTACGGTCACAGTAACGGACGATGACGGCGGCGTTGGCTCCGACACCGTGGTGGTCACGGTGAACAATGTCCCACCGATGGTGAACGCCGGTGCGGACGCTACTATTAATGAAGGCTCCGGCTTCACGGGAAGCGGTCTCTTTGCCGATCCCGGCGCGGACACGTGGATAGCCGCAGTCAACTACGGCGACGGCTCCGGCGTGCAGTCACTGGCCCTATCGGGCACGGCTTTCTCTCTGAGCCATACCTACGCGGACAACGGCGCGTACACCGTCACCGTGACGGTGACGGACGACGACGGCGGCGTGGGCAGCGACAGCCTGGTGGTCACCGTCAGCAACATTGCTCCGACCATCAATGCTGGTTCGGACGCAGCCATTGATGAGGGAGGTTCGTTCACAGGCATCGGCGGCTTCACCGATCCCGGCGAGGACACGTGGACCGCCGCAGTCAACTACGGCGACGGCTCCGGTGCGCAGACGCTGGCGCTATCGGGCACGGCTTTCTCTCTGAGCCATACCTACGCGGACAACGGCGCGTACACCGTCACCGTGACGGTGACGGACGACGACGGCGGCGTGGGCAGCGACAGCCTGGTGGTGGCGGTGAACAACGTCGCGCCGACGGTCTTTATTCTCGGTGCGCTGACTACCACCACGGAGGGGACGCCCATAGGCATAAGCGGTGACGTCATTGACCCAGGGCTGTCGGATACGGCATCGGGCTTTACTCTGGCATGGGCTGTGACCAAGAACGGTGCGCTCTATGCTACAAGCACTGCTGCTGTGTTTACCTTCACGCCTGACGACGATGGGACCTACGTCGTCACCCTAACGGCTACCGACAAGGACGGAAGCGCGAGTCCAGAAGCGACTGCGACCATTGCTGTGACCAACGTGGCCCCGGTGGTTGACGCCGGCGCGGACGCCGCAGTCAACGAAGGCAGCGCCTTCACCGGCGCGGGCAGCTTGACCGATCCCGGCGCGGACACCTGGACGGCTACGGTGGACTACGGCGACGGCTCCCTTACCCAGACCCTGGCCTTGATTGGCAAGACCCTTACCTTGGGCCACACCTACGCCGATAACGGCGTGTACACTGTGACAGTCACGGTAACGGATGACGATGGCGGCGTGGGCACCGACACGTTGGTAGTGTTGGTCGCTAACGTTGCGCCCACGGCGAACGCAGGCGGGCCATACACCGTGGACGAGGGCTCGTCTGTCACGTTGACCGGCGCGGCGAGTGATCCTGCCGGTTCCAACGACATCTTGAGCTACGAATGGGACCTGGATAACAACGGGACCTTTGAGGCTGCTGGGCAGAGTGTGTCCTTCAGCCGTCCCGACGGCCCGTCCACGCACACCGTCACGCTGCGCGTCTCCGACGGCGACGGCGGGACAGCCACCACCACCACCATCATCACGGTGAACAACGTTGCGCCATCGGCCAGCGCCGGTGGGCCGTACACCGTGGAAGAAGGCTCGTCTGTCACGCTAACCGGCACGGCCAGTGATCCTGCCGGGGCCAACGACATCCTGAGCTACGAATGGGACATGGACGGCGACGGCCTCTTTGAGGCTGCTGGGCAGAGTGTGTCCTTCAGCCGTCCCGACGGCCCGTCCACGCACACCGTCACGCTGCGCGTCTCCGACGGCGGCGGCGGCGCAGCGACCTCTACCACAATCGTCACGGTGACCAACGTTGCGCCCACGGCGAACGCGGGCGGGCCATACACCGTGAACGAAGGCTCGTCTGTCACGTTGACCGGCACAGCGAGTGATCCTGCCGGGGCCAACGACATCCTGAGCTACGAATGGGACATGGACAGCGACGGCCTCTTTGAGGCTGCTGGGCAGAGCGTGTCCTTCAGCCGTCCCGACGGCCCGTCCACGCACACCGTCACCCTGCGCGTCTCCGACGGCGACGGCGGCGCAGCCACCTCCACCACCATTGTCACGGTGAACAACGTTGCACCAACGGCCAGCGCCGGCGGGCCGTACACCGTGGACGAAGGCTCGTCTGTCACGTTGACCGGCGCGGCGACTGATCCCGCCGGTTCCAACGACATCCTGAGCTACGAATGGGACCTGGACGGCGACGGCCTCTTTGAGGCTGCTGGGCAGAGCGTGTCCTTCAGCCGTCCCGACGGCCCGTCCACGCACACCGTCACGCTGCGCGTCTCCGACGACGACGGCGGCTCGGCCACCTCCACCACAATCGTCACGGTGAACAACGTTGCGCCTACGGCGAATGCCGGCGGGCCGTACGCTGTGGACGAAGGCTCGTCTGTCACGTTGACTGGCGCGGCGACTGATCCCGCCGGTTCCAACGACATCCTGAGCTACGAATGGGACATGGACAGCGACGGCCTCTTTGAAGCTGCTGGGCAGAGCGTGTCCTTCAGCCGTCCCGACGGCCCGTCCACGCACACCGTCACGCTGCGCGTCTCCGACGGCGACGGCGGCGCAGCGACCTCCACCACAATCGTCACGGTGAACAACGTTGCGCCCACGGCGAATGCCGGCGGGCCGTACGCTGTGGACGAAGGCTCGTCTGTCACCCTGACCGGCACAGCGACTGATCCTGCCGGGGCTAACGACCTCCTGAGCTACGAATGGGACCTGGACGGCGACGGCCTCTTTGAGGCTGCTGGGCAGAGTGTGTCCATCAGCAGGCCCGACGGCCCGTCCACGCACACCGTCACCCTGCGCGTCTCCGACGGCGACGGCGGCGCAGCCACCTCTACCACAATCGTCACGGTGACCAACGTTGCGCCCACGGCGAATGCAGGCGCGGACGCCGCCGTCAATGAAGGCAGCTCCTTCAACGGCGCGGGCGGCTTCACCGATCCCGGCGCGGACACCTGGACGGCGACCGTAAACTATGGCGACGGCGCTGGTAGCCAGCCGCTGACGTTGGTTGGCAAGACCTTTACCTTGGGCCACACCTATGCTGATAACGGCACGTACAACGTGACCGTTACGGTAACAGACGATGATGGCGGCGTGGGCTCGGATACCCTGCTCGTTACGGTGAGCAACGTCGCGCCTGTAGTCAGCGCCGGTCCTGATGGCAACTCGCTAGTCGGCGTTTCGTTCACTAGCGCCGGTTCCTTCACCGATCCCGGCACAGACATATGGACGGCTACCGTGGACTATGGCGACGGCTCCGGCAGCCAGCCGCTGGCCCTGACCGGCAAGACCTTTAGCCTAAACCATGCCTACGGCGTTGCTGGGACGTTTACTGTCACGGTTTCCGTCACCGACGATGACGGCAGCGCTGGGAGCGATACGGCAATCGTGGTCGTCACTGGCACGGGAGGCAACACTGCGCCGACGGTAGACGCCGGGCCACGCTTGGGCGCCGTGGAAGGTGCTTCGCTGCAATTCCAGGGTTCCTTCGCCGACATCAATTACCAGGACACCCACACCGCCAGCATCGCCTGGGGTGACGGCGCTATATCCGGCGGCGTTATCGCCATCACCAATCCCGGCGGGCCCGGCACGGCAAAGACGGGCACGGTTTCCGCCGCCCATACTTACTCGGTCGCCGGCCAGTACACCATTACCCTTACCGTGACAGACAACAGCGGCGGCACAGGTTCGGATACTACGGTGGCTGCCATCATTCAACCCTTCTACACGGGGTGCGTCATCGCTACCGCCGGGGACAAGCGCATGCACGTTGACAGCAGCCACGACGCCGAAGGCGAGGATGACGACGGCGACGGGCACGACGCTGACGACGAGGATGACAAGGATAAGAGCAAGGGCCAAGATGATGATGACGACGATGAGGATTCTAAGGGCAGCTCCGGAGACGGCGATAGTAACGATGGCAGTGACTCCGACGAAAGCGACGGAGGCAGCAACGGTGTCACCGTCTACGAACGGGCAACTGTACTCTGCAACGTAACCAGCAACGGCGATGTGGAGTTGAAAGAGGAAGCTCAGGTCACGGGCAACGTCGTCAGCACGCAGGACGATGTGGAGCTTAAGGCGAAGGCCAAGGTCCAGGGCAACGCCACCGCCGGCGACGACGTGGACATGAAGAAGGGCGCAGTGGTCACTGGCGCCATCGTGGAAGATGTTGACCTGCCAATGGTCACGCTGCCCACATTGAACCTGACTGCGGGCAACATGGACATCCGCGTCAAGTCCAAACAGACCAGGTCGCTCAACCCGGGCAGCTACGGCAAACTAGACGTGGATAATCAGGGAATACTGAACCTGCGCTGGGGCAAGTACGCCTTCAAGGAGTTCAAAACCGGACACGGCGTCACGATAAACTTGGACCTGAGCGGTGGGCCAATCGTCATTGACGTGGTCGGCGACGTGGACATGGGCGAAGGGGCCAAGATGGTCATCAAGGCCGGCGGCGGCGCTGAAAACATCCTGTGGCGCATCCAAGGGAAGCATGTAGACCTGAAACAGGACGGCAAGTTCCTGGGTACCTTCCTTGCGCCCAATGCGGACATAGACCTGTACGAACGCGCCGCGTTGACCGGAGCGCTTTACGGCCATGAGGTAGATATAAAGCAGCGCGCTGTAGTCACTGGCAGGCCGGCGGTAAGCCTTCTGTTTACCCTCCTACCCGCGTAGCTGCATAGTCACGGTACTGAATACTCGGAATGGCAAGGTGGCGCGGCATCCCTCATCGGGTCCGCGCCACCTTCTCTCGTTTCTAAGTTGCGCCCATGTTCCGCACGCATTCCCAGTTTATCGGGCAGTACATGACTACTCAGTGACGGATTCTTGGGAGTACAATTGGCCTGGCTTCCTGAAATACCCAGAAGAGGAGCGCTCCTTTGCCTACTCCCCTTATTGCCGGCAACTGGAAAATGAATACCACTATTCAGGAAGCGGCGTTGCTGGCCGGCCACGTGCGCGGCAACCTGGGCGGCGTCACTGGCGTGGAGGTGGCGCTGTGCCCGCCCTTCGTGTCGCTTTCCGAGGTGGCCAGGGCGGTGCAGGGGAGCGCTATCAAGGTTGGCGCGCAGAACATGCACTACGAGGATAAAGGCGCGTTCACCGGCGAAGTGTCGCCAGCCATGCTCCTGGGCCTGTGCCAGTACGTCATCCTGGGCCATTCGGAGCGGCGGCGCGACTTTGCTGAGTCCGACGCCCTGGTCAACCGCAAAGTCAAGAAGGCGCTGGCCGTCGGCTTGCACCCCATTTTGTGTGTCGGTGAGATTCTTGCTGATAGGCAGGCGGGTAGGGAAGTGGCAGTTGTTTCTGCCAGCCTCAAGGCGTCGCTGGATGGCGTGGCCTTGCCCGGCGGCCTCGTCGTCGCCTACGAGCCGGTGTGGGCCATCGGCACGGGGCTGGCCGCTACCTCGGCCCAGGCCCAGGCCATGTGCGCATTGATACGCCGCCTGCTGGGGCAGCAGTTCGGCGCGGAGCAGGCCAAGGCCATCCGCGTCCTCTACGGCGGCAGCGTGACGCCTGCCAACATCAAGGAGCTAGCCTCGCAGCCGGACATTGACGGCGGCCTGGTCGGCGGCGCAAGCCTCAACGCCCAGCAGTTTGCTGACATCGTCCGCACCACCGCCTCCGTTCGCTCGTAGGCTTGCCCGGGGAGACCTTGGGAAACCTCTTCTGCAGAAGAGGTTTCCCAAACCTTTCCAGAAAACTCTATGCTGTGAACAAGGGAGGGGCCACCGAGGCCCCTCCCTTGTTCACAGCATGAAGTTTTTTCGGGAGAAACCCTGGAACCCCTTTCTTGCAAGAAAGGGGTTCCAGGGTTTCTCCCAAGGCAGGCCGATGGGCAGACAGAAGGTTGTGGCGATAGTTGGGCCGACGGGTGTCGGCAAGACCGCGCTGGCGATGGAGCTGGCACGGCGCTTCTCTGTGGAAGTCGTCAGCGTGGACAGCCGGCAGGTGTACCGAGGCATGGACATCGGTACGGCCAAGGCCATGCCGGAGGAGCGCGCCCAGGTGCGGCACCACCTGGTAGACGTGGTGGAGCCGTCGGACGACTTCAGCCTGGCGCTGTTCCTGGACCTGGCCCACGCCGCCATCGGCGACATCGCCGCGCGGGGCAAGCTGCCGCTGCTCGTCGGCGGCACGGGCCAGTACCTGTGGGCGCTGCTGGAGGGCTGGTGCGTGCCTGCGGTGTCGCCGGACCCCGTGTTCCGCGCCGAGATGGAAGCGCTCCTGCAAGCGCAGGGTAGGGAGGCCTTGGCCCTAAAGCTGGCCGAGGCCGACCCCGACGCGCTTGCCATCGTAGATGTGCAGAACCCCAGGCGTGTCATCCGCGCCCTGGAGGTGCAGCGCGCCACCGGCATACCGTGGTCGCAGCACCGCACGAAAGGGCAGGGGGCCTACGACGTGTTGGTCATTGGCCTGACCATGCCTCGCGCTGCGCTGTACGCCCGCATAGACGCTCGCGTGGACGCCATGCTAGCGGCGGGCTGGGTTGACGAGGTACGCGGTCTGCTAGGGCAGGGGATCACGCCGGAGCACTCCAGCATGGCCAGCACCGGCTACCGCGAGCTGGCGGCTTACATCCAGGGTGAGGTCAGCCTGGAAGATGCTACCCGAAACATCAAAACATCCACCCATAGATACGTGCGCCACCAGTACGCCTGGTTCCGCCTGAAGGACGAGCGCATTCACTGGCTGGACGCCTCGGACCCTGCGAAGGCGGCGCAACAGGCAGAGGCGCTGGTGCAACCCTTTTTGTCATCACGACCGTAGGGGCGTCCCGATGTCATCGGGACGCCCCTACGCTTGCCCAACCATCCGCGCTATCCGCAAACCCTTGCGCCTGTGCTAGAATGCGAACCACCATGAGCATACGATTCTCCAAGATGCACGGCGCGGGCAACGACTACGTTGTCATGGACGCCCGCAACCAGACCCAGGACTGGCCGGAGGTCGCCAAGAAGATCTCGGACCGCCACTTCGGCGTCGGCTCCGACGGCATTATCCTCGTGGCCCCCTCGGACGTTGCCGACGTCCGCATGCGCATGTTCAACCCCGATGGCTCCGAGGCCGAGATGTGCGGCAACGGCATCCGCTGCTTCACCAAGTACGTCGTGGAGCGGCGCATCGTCGTCAAAGAAGGGGCGCTCAAAGTAGAGACGGGGGCGGGGATTCTTGAGGTCACGCCCATCGTCACCAGCGGCAAGGTGGCCCGCGCCCGCGTCTCTATGGGCGAGCCGCGCTTCCGCGCCGAAGACATCCCCGTGGCGGTCCCGGCCGGACAGAAGGGCTTCCAGCTTGATCCCAGACAACTTGACATAAGAACAGTACCTACGGACACCCTCGTGGCCGGCTATCCCATCACCGTGGACGGCCGCACCTTCAAGATCACCTGCGCCTCCATGGGCAACCCTCACGCCGTCGCATTCCTGGACGAGCCGGTGGACGGCGTACTGTTGGAAATCATCGGCCCCAAGGTGGAGCACCTGCCGCTGTTTCCACGCCGCGTCAACTTCCACATCGTCAACATCCAGGGACGGGACAAGCTCAAGGCCCGCACCTGGGAACGCGGCGCTGGGATTACCTTGGCCTGCGGCACCGGCGCTTGCGCCATCCAGGCGGTGGCCCGCCTGCTGGGCCTGACGGACGACATGGTGCAGCTTGCCATGCCCGGCGGCGTGCTGACCATCACCTGGCCCGGCCACGGCCCCGTCATCATGGAAGGCCCCGTGGAGGAGGTCTTTGAGGGGGAGTGGAGGGGGTAGACACAGCGGAAGGCCATCTTCCTGGGATATCTGAGCAAAAGCATGAAAATCAGTCGAACTAGTCCCGGCAAATATGCCGAGGTGAAGCTGAACGACGGGCAGCGAGTCTTCTTTTCGGTCTTGCCCAACGGCATTACGGCCTCCACCATGTTTTTGACTTTCCCGACAAAGAAGATATGGGAGTTTACGTTCCCTTTTCAGATTAGAACCGCCTTGACGACATCGGTCATTGCAAGAGAAGTCCTCATAGTGGTCTTGGCTACAACCGATAAGGCAAAGGATATCAGCGAATTGCTAGCACTCCTTCAGCGCGACACCGACAGGGCCCTTCAAGCCATTACTCTTGAGCATAATGAGAATATCAGCATTATCGAGGGATATGGCGAGGTGCTTGAGGAAGTAGGAAGGAACGGGGCGGAGAGATTCCCAGCAGGAGTGTACCCAGACTCGCTGTTGCCATATCCCAGGGAAGTCATCAGGAATGCGTTGGAAAGCGAATTGGAACTTGCCGAAGAAGCAAAAGCAAAAGACCTCAGAATTGGGTTGGCTCTTCTTGATGGATTTGTGGACGTTGCCGAAGCAGACGCTCTGAATACTAGTCTGCAGGAGGCCATGACTCTGGCAAAGAAAACCGTCCGAGACACTGAAAGGGGCGAAGGGTGACGTGAGCCTCACGCCCTGGTCCGAATTCACTTACCGCTCACTGCCGTGAAGGGAGCGAGGAGATGAAGTTCTTTAAGCGTGCAGCAGATGATGACCTGTTAGATAAGCCATACCTGCTTCTGGCAGGCGTCATCCTGTATCTGCTTGTAGCGGCATGGTTGATGGGTGCCAAGTTTGCTCTTGGTATGGCTTGTGGATTCATTATTGCTGTTGTGATAGCTGCTGAAAAAGAAAAAGACAATGAAAGTGCTTGGGTGGCTGGCATTATCACTGGAGCATTGTTCTTGCTTGGCTTTGCATGGGTGAAATTTGCCTAGCCTTAGAGCTTGGGGGAGACACCGTTAGCAGAACACCCTTACCGCAATCAGGAGAAGGTCGGATGCAAGCGCGTGAGCCTTTGACCAAAACCCTTAAGGCAACCGAAGCCCGCCAACAATGGAGCGCGCTGCTTGGCGAAGTCTCCAAGAGAGAGACCAGGGTCCTCGTGGAGAAAGACGGCGTACCAGTGGCTGCCATCGTGTCCCGTGAGGATCTGGAACGCCTGGTAGAGTACGAGCGCAGGCGTGAGGAGGGCTTCAGAGTCCTTCACGAGATTAGCGCAGCATTCAAAGATGTTCCTCGGGAGGAGATTGAGCGAGAAGTAGATAAAGCGGTGGCCCAAGTTCGAGAGGAAATGCGAAGGGAGAGAAAGGCTGCTGAACAAGCCGAACAGCACCGTTAGGCATGATTTCCGCAGTCCTGGACACTAACGTCTTGGCCTCTGGCATACTCGGTCTTGACGACCCAGAAAGCCCGCCCAGTCAGCTACTTCAGGCTTGGGAAAGGTGTGCCTTCCAATTGGTTTTGTCCCGGCACATCCTCGCTATCAACCGCCTCGTCGGCGCGCCCCTTGACCAGCCTCACCAGCGACGTACAATGGGTGCATCTTGTCCGGGTCTCCTTCCCAAAGGATATCCCGGCAGCCAGGGAGGCCATTATGCGCTGGTGCAGGTTCCAATCGGATGGGAAAGTCTCTTACGGCATTGTTGAGGGCAGGTACGTGCAGCCCGTGGCCGGCACTCCGTTTACCCGCCACCGCAAATACGGGAAACCCCTTCCCCTTAGCAGGGTGCACCTCCAAATCCCGGTCTTTCCGCCCACTTTCTACGCTGCAGGAAACCTCAACTACCGCGAGCACATTGCGCGGCTGCCGGAGATCTTGGGACGCGAAGGCCAGATGCCTACCGAGCCTGGAATCGGCTATCGGGCCCAGAGCGCTCTTATCGCTCATGACGAACCTATCATTATCCCGAAGGATGCCACAGACCGCATTCAATATGAGGCTGAATTGTGCGTGGTCATTGGCAAGGAGGGCAAGCATATCCCCAAGGACAAGGTCAAGGACTACATCCTGGGCTATACCATCTGCAACGACTTCAGCGAGCGAACGTGGCAGACCTCAACCCAGTCGTGGCGATCCAAGAACGCCGATACCTTCAAGCCCCTCGGTCCCTGGATTGAGACCGACCTTGACCTGGACGCAGCCCGCACCTTGGTGCGAATCAACGGCAAGGTGGTCCAGGATTTCCGCACCAATAATATGATCTACGACGCCTCGGACTTCATCAGCCTCCTCACCACCTATGCGACCATTCGACCTGGCGACATAATCATTCTCGGGACCGACGGTGTCCCCCAAAACGTCAAGCCTGGCGATACCATTGAAATTGAGATCACCGGCCTCGGAGTCCTGCGAAATCCAGTGGTAAGGGAGACCTAGCCTATCTTTGCACACCCTTGATGGAGCGACTTCCATCGAATTGAAACGGGGATCGTGCACCTGACCCCTTTGGGATAAAGTACAAGGTCCACAAACAAGCAGTCAGCGAAACCCCGATCAAAGACCCAATAACATCGCAATGCCCCACCTAAGAGGAGCCGCATGAAGCTAGCCAACCGCATCAGCAAGCTACAACCCTATCTATTCTTGGAAATCTCCCGCAAGATCGCTGCCAAGCGCGCCGCGGGTGCCGACGTCATCTCCTTCGGCATCGGCGACCCCGACCTGCCGACGCCGCCGCACATCATCAATCGCCTCATCGGCGCGTCCCTGGACCCGCCGAACCACCGCTACCCGGAGTCGGACGGCCTGCCGCAATTCAGGAAGTCCATCGCCAACTGGTACCAGCGCCGCTTCGGCCTGTCGCTGAACCCGGACAAGGAGGTCGTGCCGCTCATCGGAGCCAAGGAGGGCATCGGCCACATGGCCTTGTGCCTGCTTGACCCCGGCGACATTGCCCTTGTGCCGGACCCTGGCTACCCCGTCTATTCCGTCGGCACCATGTTTGCGGGCGGCGAGTCCTACTGGATGCCACTGAAGGAGGAGAACGGCTGGTTGCCCGACCTTGACGCTATCCCGCCGGACGTGGCCCGCAAGGCCAAGGTGATGTGGTTGTGCTACCCGAACAACCCCACGGGGGCCGTTGCCGACCTGGGCTTCTTCCAGAAAGCCGTGGACTTCGCCAAGAAGTACGACATCGTCGTCTGCCACGACGCCTGCTACACCGAGATCGCCTACGACGGTTACAAAGGCCCCAGCTTTCTCCAGGCAAAGGGCGCGATGGACGTGGGCATGGAGTTTCACTCGCTATCCAAGAGCTACAACATGACCGGCTGGCGGGTAGGGATGGCCGTGGGCAACGCCGACCTTATCAACGCACTGACGCGGGTGAAGTCCAACCTGGACTCCGGCATCCCCCAGGCCATCCAGTACGCCGCAATGGAGGCGCTGGACGGCTCCCAGCAGCCTATCCAGGACAACATCGCCGTCTACACCCGCCGGCGGGACAGGGTAGTCGCAGCTGTACATAAGATAGGTCTGGAGATCGTGCCGCCTAAGGCCGGCCTGTACATCTGGGTGCATGTGCCTCGCGGGTACACCTCCGCTGAGTTTGCGACGCTGCTCCTGGACCAGCAAGACTTGGTGGTGACGCCCGGCAACGGCTATGGGCCGCAGGGCGAAGGGTACATCCGCTTCTCGTTGACCATCAACGACGCCGACCTTGACCGCGGCGTGGCCCGCCTGGGAGAGCTAAAGATACCGGCGAAGGTGTAACATAATGTGTAAGGGCGTCCCGATGCATCGGGACGCCCCTGCGTGACGCGAACAAGAAGACGCGAGGTAACTGCCATCCCAAAAGGCATTCCAGTCAACACCGCACCCGCCCCTGAGCGCGCCTACCTGGTAGGCGTTGCGTACAAGAGCCGCCGCGATCTTTGGCCCCTGGAGGAGTCCTTAGACGAGCTGGGCCAGCTCGCCGCCTCCGCCGGGGCGAACGTTGTTGGCCGCATGACCCAGCGACTTGAAAGCCCCGCCAATACCTATCTGGGCAAGGGCAAACTGGATGAGCTAAAGGCGCTGGGCGAGCTGTACGACACCGTCATCCTGGACGACGAGCTGAAGCCCACCCAGCAGCAAAACATAGAGGCGGCTTTGGGTGAGAACGTTAAGGTCATTGACCGCACGGCGCTGATCCTGGATATCTTTGCCAAGCGAGCCCAAACCCGCGAAGGCCGCCTGCAAGTAGAATTGGCCCAGCACCAGTACCTCCTGCCGCGCCTGGCGGGCCAGTGGTCCCACTTGGAGCGACTGGGCGGCGGCATCGGTACGCGCGGCCCCGGCGAGTCGCAGTTGGAGACGGACCGCCGCCTCATCAACCTGCGCATCGTGAGGCTGAAGAAGGAGCTGGACGATGTGCGCGCCCATCGTTCCCGCTATCGGGAACGCCGTCGCGAGCGCGAGGCCCCGGTGGTGGCCCTGGTTGGCTACACCAATGCCGGCAAGAGCACGCTGTTCAACGCCTTGACTTCGGCAGGCGTCCTGGAGTCGGCGCAGGTCTTTGCCACACTGGACCCTGTCACGCGCCAGATCCGGCTGCCCAGCTCTCAGCAGGCGCTCCTCACCGATACCGTCGGCTTCATCCACAAGCTGCCGCCAATGGTCGTAGCCGCCTTCCGCGCAACATTGGAGGAGCTAAACGACGCCGCATTGCTGCTGCACGTGGTGGACATCAGCCATCCTAACGCGCCGCAGCAGGTCAAGGTGGTGGGCGACACCCTCGGAGACCTGGGACTGAAGGACAAGCCGGCGTTGCTGGTGTTGAACAAAGTGGACGTGTTCCTCAACAGCGGTCCCGATGGTCTAGCTGCTCTGGAAAATGCTGTGACGAAAGCCCTGGAGATGGCGGGAGGACTTGAGGCGGTGCGCGTCTCCGCCGCCACGCGGTACGGCATAGATGTACTTCTGCGGCGCATTGACGTGCGGCTGGCAGAGGTGGCACCCGTCAGCGCGAGGGAATAACCCCGTTGTCGGTAGGGGCGCAGCATGATGTGCGCCCCTACCGACAACGGGTTAGACATCACGTGGTTCGCACTATGTATGTTATGTAGTGTTGAATCAACGGCTGCTCAGGGGTTGAGGGCAGCTTGCACGTGGTCTGCTTCGTAACCCATACCGCTTCCCGCTGCATCGTTTGCTTAAAGCGGCCTTGCAATCGCTGCCATTCGTCCGCCGTGTACACCAACAGATCAGCGGCGACCGGCAGCGACAACGTGTTCCACTGCACCGGTCGTCGTTCAAAGGGCAAGTCCGCGCTTTCCACCACGACGATGATATCCACGTCGCTGCCGACGCCCCAGTCGCCTCTGGCGTAGGAGCCAAAGTAGCCGATGCGCTGGACGCCTGACGGAGCCAGTCCATGTAGCGTGTAGCCATCTTATGCGTCACTATACTGCAAAGGGATAGCACGCAAAAGGGGCCAGTCCCGACTTATCGGGACTGGCCCCTTGTCTGATGCTTCACACCCGTAGGCCAGTAATCGCTTCTTATCCGCGCTGGCTGAGTGGAACGTACTTGAGGTCCATAGGGCCGCTGTAGTCCGTCAGCGGGCGGATCAGGATGTTGCTGCGGTATTGCTCCGCGACGTTCAGCGTCCAGCCTGGAATGCGGCCCAGGGCGAAGATGGAGATGAACAGGTCGTCCGGGATGCCCATAAGGTAGTAAACGGAGCCGGCATAGAAGTCCACGTTGACGTAGATGCCCCGCGACTGGTAGGGCTTCATGACCTCTTGCAGCTTCGTGAGGATCTCAAACCATTGGGGTTGGCCTTTGGAGATGCCCAGGGTGCGGGAGCGGTCCCGCATGTGGCGCGCCCGGGGATCCTCTGCCTTGTAGACGCGGTGGCCGAAGCCCATGACGCGCCCGCCGTTGTCCAGGATGTTGCGTGCATAGGACTCGGCATTCTCCGGCTTGCCGATGGCCTCAGCCATCTTCATGACCTCTTCTGCTGCGCCGCCGTGGGCCGGACCTTTGAGAGTGGCGATGCCGGCGACGACTGCGGAATGCAGGTCGGTCTGGGTGGATGCAGCCACGCGGGACGCAAAGGCCGATGCGTTGGCGCCGTGTTCGGCGTGGAGGATGAAGTCCACGTCCATGATGTGCATCTCTTCTTCAGAGGGCATCTTGCCGCTGAGCATATACAGGAAGTTGCCGGCGTGGTTCAACTGGGCGTTGGGCTTCACCGGATTCTTGCCCTTGCGCAAATGCTCGTGGGCCGCCACGATAGTCGGCGCTTTGGCGGTGAGGCGGAGTCCTTTGCGAATGATGGCGGCCTCGGAGTTGTCCTTGACCTCCGGGTCATAGGCCGACAGGGCCGAGACGGCGGTGCGCAGGACGTCCATAGGATGCCCATTCTTGACCTTGTTGATTATGTCAAGAACATCGTCGGGAATATCACGGTCCGACCTGAGCTGCTTGTCAAAGGCGTCCAACTCCCTGCGTGCTGGGAGCTTGCCATTAAGCAAGAGGTAGACCACTTCTTCAAAGGTGGATTCCTCGGCTAACTCATGGATGTCATAGCCGCGATAGAGCAGTTTCCCTATGGTGCCGTCTATGAAGCAGGAATCGCTTCTGTCAAAATAGACGCCCATGAGGCCGCGACGGATCTCTACCTTGCTTGCGCCTGCGCCCGGTGCTGGAGCGGTGGTGGTCATGGCAACCTCCTGTGGTGAATGTGGCCAGTTTAGTGCCTGGCTTGCACTTTATGCGTTACTTAAGAAAACGGCTCGGAAGATGTTTCTTACCGAGCCAACCTGAGTCTATGTGCGGAAAGGGATACGTCATCTGCGTAGTCGCTGTTGAGGGAGTGTTTGTTATTGTCAAGCATCGGCGTACGCGTGAAGGAGCTAGTCATGTCTTTCTGCAATGCGCCCTAAGTGACACACAGACAGCTTTCATGCCAAGAGGCATGTTGACTCCATGCTACCAATGGCTAAGCTGGGTGTCAATGTGCGCGGCCTGACAGTTTTACGTGGTTTGGGATGCTGTACCGCCTCGCAAACCCCGACTAGTTTGGACATCAAGCCGTACCCTTCGGAGCACGGTGACGCCGGCCCCAAGCAAATTGACACGGCGCAACAGCTTTGCAGGTCTCGCCTTACCAGCGCCGGCGACGGTGGGCTGTGGTGCGGGGCAGCGCATGGGCGGCGCTGGCCTTTGCCTTGGGGGTCTTCCTGTGTGGCGCATGGCCTTCCTCGCCGCCTTTGGCTTTGGCAGAGCCTCTGCCGGCGCCTTTCCCCTTGCCGCGCGCTGCCATGACCCCGCCCGCCACTGCCCCCAACGAACCGCCGCCGATCATGCCCAGCACCGCAAAGAGAAAGGTAAAAAGCGCTCCCCAGCCAGTGGGATTGCGGCTGTCTTGATACCAGCCCCACAGTCCCATGAGCACGCCGCCGACCACCGCTCCCAAAAGGCCGCCTGCCACGCCGTAGCCCAGAATCTTTGCCACAGGCATCACTCCCAGCACCAAGATGGGAAACTATTGCCCCTATTTTGGTCTGAACTTTAGTGCAACGCAAGCCATCCACGGTTCTGATTGTTCTGGCGTGGCTTTGCACAAAAAGTCCGTTTCGGCAGTGCCCCCTGACCCCCTCGCCTTCGGCGGGGGGAAGGAATGTATCGTCCCGATGCATCGGGACTGTACTTTCTTAACCTTGAAGGCAACGCTGGGTTCCGTTTGCTTTTAGGTGGTGTTGATGTGTCCTGGCACTAAAGTGCCAGATTTAGCTTATGTTAACCCCCGACTTTAGTCCGGGGGGTTGAATAACACGCCAAGGCATACGGAACCCCATCCAACGCCCACTAGCAGTGCAGTCTACCCTTTGGTATACTCCCAGAGGTGCGCGCCCCCCAGGGGGGCGATTCTGTGTCAGGGGACCGTTATGCCTGGATATGCAGTGATTGGCGGACAGTGGGGCGATGAGGGGAAGGGCAAGGTTATAGACTTCTTAGCCCAGGATTCTCAGTACGTCGCCCGTTACTCCGGCGGCAACAACGCCGGCCACACCGTTATCAACGATAAGGGCAAGTTCGCCCTTCACCTCGTGCCTTCCGGCATCTTTTGGCCTCACGTGACGTGCGTCATCGGCAATGGCGTGGTCGTGGACCCTTCCGTGCTGCTGGAGGAGGTGCGCCTCCTGGAAGACGCTGGCGTGGACACCTCGCATCTCATGGTCAGCGACCGCGCTCACGTCATCATGCCGTATCACGTGGCCCTGGACGTGTTGGAAGAGCGGTCCCGCGGTTCCAGCGCCATCGGCACCACGGGCAGAGGCGTCGGCCCGGCCTACGTGGACAAGGTGGGGCGCATCGGCATCCGCATCGGCGACCTGTTGGAAAGCACCAATGAAGACGCTTTTCTCCCCCGCCTGGAGCACGTGGTAAAGCAAAAGAACGCCCTTATCACCAAGGTCTACGGCGGCGAGCCGCTCGTCTTGAGCGACCTCTATCAGAAATGCCTGAAATGGGGCCAACTCCTCAAGCCCTACATCCATCCAACGGAGATCGTCCTGCAAGACGCCATGGCGCGCGGCGAGAACGTCCTCATAGAGGGCGCGCAGGGGGCCATGCTGGACATTGACCACGGCACGTATCCCTTCGTTACCTCGTCTTCGCCGTCCATTGGCGGGGCCTACACCGGCCTGGGGATTCCACCCAGTTGCATCGCAGGGTCCTTGGGCGTATTCAAAGCCTACTCCACCCGGGTAGGCGCAGGCCCGCTGGTAACGGAGCTGCTGGACGAAACGGGCAACAAGATCCGCGAGCTTGCTTCGGAGTTCGGCGCGACCACCGGCCGCCCGCGTCGCGTGGGTTGGTTTGACGCCGTGGCCGGTCGTTACAGCGTGAACCTCAACGGCTTTACCTCCCTGGTGCTCACGCGCCTGGACATCTTGGACCATTTCTCTCCTGTCAAGATTTGCACCGCCTATGAGCTGGACGGTAAAACCATCACCCAGTTCCCTTCCAGCGTCTCCGCCCTGGAGCGGTGCAAGCCGGTCTACGAGGAGTTTGACGGCTGGGACCAGCCCACTGCTTCGGTTACGCAGATGAGCAAACTGCCTGCCAACGCCTTAAAATACGTGCGACGCCTGGAGCAACTGCTGGGCGTGCAAATGGACATCATCTCCACCGGCCCTCACAGGGAGGAGACCGTTGTCAATAAGCCGTTTATTGTCAAGGGATAGCAAATACCGGGCTAGGTAACAAGCGAGAGGGAGGGAACCCATGAAACTGGTGGTGTACAACAATTTTCGCGTGGGCGTGGTGCGAACCAGCTCCGTGGTTGACGTGATGGATGTTATCAGCGACATCCCCCACATCAACCCCGGCCAGCTTATGAACGGCCTAATTGAGCACTGGGACCAGTACAAGGCGAAGATTGAGCAAAAGGTGGCCGGCTCTCAAGGCATCCCCTTGAACGGCGTGGCGCTCCGCTCGCCGCTGCCCAAGCCGCCGAAGCTGGTGTGCATGGCGGTGAACTATATGGAGGACGGCACCCGCGCCGAGCCTGCCCCCATCAACGCATTCCTCAAATCTCCCACCGGTATCGTTGGCGATGGCGACATTGTGGAGCTTTGCGAGGACAATGCCACCGTGTTTGAGAACGAGGCGGAGTTGGGCCTAGTCGTCAGCAAGCGCGCCTCTAAGGTAAATGCCGCCGACTGGCGCAACTACGTGTTTGGTTATGTAAACTTCATTGACGTGTCCTCCCGTGGCCTGGGCGCTCCGGGCATGGACAGCTTCTTCCCCACCAAGTCTCAGTACACCTCCGCGCCCATCGGCCCGTACCTCGTCACCGCCGATGAGATCCCCGATCCCCAGAACCTACAGGTCCGCCTGTGGATTAACGGCGACCTGAAACAGAACTACAACACCAACGACATGGGCCATAAGATTCCTCGCGTCGTGGAGTGGTCTTCCACCATCACTACGCTGCTGCCCGGCGATGTCATTGCCACCGGCACCAACCACTGGGGCCTCGGCCCCCTCATGGACGGCGACTTCATGGAGATGGAGACCGAGGGTCTGGGTCGCCTACGCCTCAAGATCAGGGACACTCGCCAGCGCCAGTGGGTGCGCGAGACTCACCGCGAGCGCGCCGCCAAAGGGTTGCCCCCCGCAGCCCCGCGTATCTAACTCTCGCACACTTACACGCCACACAAGGAGTAAACGAATGAAGCTGGTCTTCTACAACGACTACACCCTGGGCGTCCTGCAAGGCAACATGGTGCACGACGTCTCCAACGCCGTGAAGGAAGTACCCCACGTGACCCCTCAGGACCTCATCTCCGGCGTCATCTACCACTTTGACGTGCTGCGCAGCAAGATAGAGGCAGAGGCATCCAAAGTGCGGGGCATCCCCCGCTCCCAGGTGCGCCTGCGCGCCCCCCTACCCCGCCCGACCCACATGGTCAACATGGCGGTGAACTACCTGGAGAACGGCGCCATCAAAGAGCCGCGCCCCATCAACGCCTTCCTGAAGTCCCCGGAAGCCGTCATCGGCAACGGCGATACCCTGGTGCTGCCGCCGGAGAAGGCAACCATCTTCCACCACGAGGCGGAGCTTGGCGGCGTCATCGGCAAACCGGCGCGCAACGTCAGCGCCGCCAATGCCTACGACTATATCTTCGGCTACGTCAACTACGTGGACGGCTCCGCCCGCGGCTTGGGCAACGGCTCCTTCTACTGGGGCAAGTCCTATGACACCTTCTGCCCAATGGGCCCCTGCATCGTCACCGCCGACGAGATCAAAGACCCCCAGAACCTGCGCGTGCGCATGTGGAACAACGGCGACGCCCGCCACGACTACAACACTAACGACATGGCCTACAACATCCGCCGCTGCGTGGAGTATGCCACCCACATCACCCTGCTGGAGCCGGGCGACGTCATTGCCTTCGGCACCAACCACCAGGGCATCGGCGCCATCCAGGACGGCGACCTGGTGGAGATGGAGATTGAGGGTCTGGACCGCCTGACCTTCCGCGTTAAGGACGACCTCCACCGCGAATGGCCGCGCGGCATTGACCACAACATGGCCGACGCCGTGGCGGGCCGCAACCGGCCAGCCGCAGGTGCACCGGCCCGGTAAGGTAACCAAGGTTGAAATTGAGTCAGCCCCCTTTCTCATAGGAAAAGGGGGCTGACTTGTCTTGCACAAGGTACACGCGAGACAGGAGATTCCTAAGAGCCTCTTTAGCCCGCAGGTCTTCAACCATCCCCCTAGCCCTCTTCCCTTCGACTTCGCTCAGGCAGGCTCTACCAGGAAGGGGGAAATGAACTTGAGGGGGCACCCCTCAAACTCCCCGGCAGGGAACTACGGTTCGCCCCTCTACCTAATGGTCACTTTGCCTTGGGAGAAGAGTGGAACTGCGGGCTGACACTGGTCCGTAGGAACTGGTAGCCACGACCAGGCACCGTAACGATATACCGTGGCTTCTTCCAGTTATTATTCAACTTGCGACGCAGATTGCGAACATGCACGTCGACAACGTTGCTGCCCAAGTCGCGATCCGGCCCCCAGAGATGGTCGGCAATTATGTCCCGGCTCAGGACCTCCCCCGGGTTGGCCGCAAAGAGATAGAGCAGTGTCATTTCCGCTATGGTGAGGTGCAGCTCGTGCCCCCCGGCGCGGACCGACCGGGTCATGATGTCGAAGTCCAGATCGCCCACAGTCATGACAGGTAAGACCTCAACGTTGGCCTTATGGATCCGACGGGTAACCACCACCGCGCGCGCCAGCAACTCCTCAGGCGCAAACGGCACGGTAAGGATATCCTCCGCCCCCGTGTCAAAAGCATCCAGCTTCGTCTTGAGGTCGCCTCGACGGCTTAGCGCAATGACAGATACGCTACCCTGCGGCAATGGGTGCCTGCTCATGCTCGCAACGGCCTCAGGCCCCCCAGCAATATCCAGATCAATAACGACGATGTGGGGTTGCCATGTTGCCACCAAGTCCGCGGCCTTCGATAAGTCATCGGTGTCTTGCAACTCAAAGGAACCATGATTGAGCGCCAGGCGCATGGCACCGGCTAGCGCCCGCTGGTCCGTGACCAAAAGGGCACGGGGGCGAGGGCTAGGAGACAGTTTGTTCAACATGAAATACTCCTACAAAGCGAACACGAGAAACTAACAAAAGATGTTCTCTCGTGAGAATAGTCTAGACACCCAAAGCGTACGTGAATAATCCCCCGCGTAAATGAAGGCTCTTCATTAGGAGGCTTCATGAATTCCTGTTGTTAAGGTTCTAGGATCACCGTAGCTAAACGACCAACAAGGAGGCGCCTAGGTGGTGCTACCACAAAGTGTAATGGAACGGGCCTGTTACCACAGTCTGGAATATGCGGAGTGGTAAACAGTCGCGCTCACGGCACGCACTCTCGCCTTGGGGTGCTCCTAGTCGCCTTTAGTCCCGTTGTCCGGGCTGGCATCCGTGCCATCCTGGCTGGCGACAAAGGCATCGTGGTCGTGCGGGAGGTAGAAGACAGCGCAGATGCCTTGGACGAGATCAGGCGGGCACGTGACACGGAGCAACCGATCCAGGTAGTGCTCACGGAGACCCGCACCACCAAGCTGGACGGCGCGCAGGTCACCAGGGCGATCATGGACGAGTTCCCCGAGATGGCTGTGCTGGTACTTGCGGAAAACCCGAACGATTCCTGCGTCATCGACGCCATCCAAGCGGGCGCTGGCGGCTATATCTTCTTGATCAGCACGACTTCCCGCGACCTTCTAAACAGTGTCCATGGCGTCATCGAAGGGTGGACCCAGATGAAAGCCGCGCCGCTGCGAAGCGCGGTGGAAGCCCTGATTCAGAATCGCCACAAGACCCTGGCCGAGCTAGCGCTGGAGGCACATCTCACAGAGCGCGAAGCGGATGTGCTGCGCTTGCTCGGCAATGGCGACTCGAACCAGGTCATCGCCGAGGCCTTGAATATCACTCTCGATACCACGAAGAAGCACATCCGCAAGGTGACAGAGAAGATCAGGGCGCGCAGCCGGACGCACGCAGCCGTTATTGCCGCCCAGGCTGGGATTTGAGACAAGCCTGTCCTTGGCGCAATTTACCCCGAAGCTCCGATGATACCCGTCCATGCCTTGCCGTGTCTTAAGCGCCCCTCGTAGGACCCCGTCCGGCGCGTGCTCGGTCCGGGCTGGGGTGGCTAGCCCGACATATCTATTTCCATACGTATGGCCGCTGGGGATGAGTCCCCACTCGCGCCACGCCCCTGCGTCACCACCAACATTGATTATCAGCGAGTTGATAGCGTCCCGATCTCCCGCATAACAGCTTCACGACCCAACGCCAAGCGCCCCCCATTGTCCCTCTCTCTGTTGAGTCGGCTTGTTATCGCCGAATTCCGAGATCCCTCGTTTCCATCAGAAGCACGAATGAGCGACCGCCTGTCCAAGGAACATCGCCAAAGGCGGTTGAGATTCCTAATGGAAACCACCAGATCCTTGCACCCTCCTTGAACGGACGGACAGCTTACATGCAAGGCTGGGGCTGCCCCCAAAAGTCCATTTGGATCGGGACTGCCACCCTTCTGCCAACACCGCCACTTTTGTGATAAGCTGGGCTGACTGCTAACGAGGAGGCCCCTCATGGTGCAAACGCCGGAGGACACCCGCAAGCCTCTAGATTGGGAAAAGCTGGAAATCGGCGAGACCTTCCCTTCCTATTCCTACGTCTTGACCCAGGAGATGCTGGACGAGTACCGCCTGGGCGTTATGGACCCCGAAGCCGCCTTCCCTACTATCTCCCACAAGGTGGACGTCGGAGGGTACAACCGGACCTACAAGGACGCAGGCTCCGTCAATGCCCGTTGCGCCTTCCATTGCTACAACCCTCCCGTTCCCGGCAAGCGCATCACCGTCCAGGCATGGATCGCCGACAAGTACGTCCCCCGGGGCAAGACCTACATCTGCACCGAGGCCGTCTCCGTGGACGAGGACGGACGCCTGCTGGACAGGGTCATCACCCACGAGCTTAAGCAACCCTGGGAGGTAGGCAAGAAATGGGGATAGTGCGCACCTACACCGCCGGCGATGAGTTGCCGCCCCTGGTAAAGCACATGACCCAGGAGGCCATTAACCTCTTTGAGGGCAGCGCAGGCCATCGCGGCCCCAGCCAGTTCACCGACGAGGCAACGGCCCGCGCGACTCTGGGCACACGGGGCACTGTGGCATCGGGCCGCATGTCGCTCACCTTCTCGCTGGAACTGCTGCGCCGGTATTTTGGCGCAGACATCTTCAACCGGGGCGGCATGGCAGACCTGCGCAATCTTCGCCCGGTACGCCCAGGCGACACAATCACACTTAGCGGCAAGGTGACGGGCATTGCCAAAGAGGCCAACGGCAGCCGCGTCAGCGTGGAGATCACCGTCGTCAACCAGAAGGGCGAGACGACCGGCGTTGGAACGGGCAACTGCCTTGTGCCCGCCGGCTTCCTGCCCCCGGAAGAGTAGCTACATGACCCTCGGCGATCCCATCGGAGCCTCCATTGGACGCCCAAAGCAATTGGAAACACAAACAGGGAGCGCCGAGCGCATCGGGGCTCCCTCGCCAGCAACACCAGGAGCAGCCGCAATGACCCAGGAGCAGCAGGAGCCGTACCGCCGTGGCATGGTGGTGGTGGCCCATCCAGACGACGCCGAGTACGGATGCTCCGGCACCGTCGCCAAGTGGTGCCGTGAAGGCATGGAGGTGGTGTACGTGCTCGTCACCGACGGCAGCAAAGGCACCGAGGACCGCACGATAACGCCACAGCGCCTTTCGGAGATACGCCGGCAGGAGCAGATCAGCGCGGGCAAGATCCTGGGCCTGAAGGAAGTGGTCTTTCTTGGCTACCCGGACGCCTACCTCCAACCCACCCTTGAGGTGCGGCGCGACATCACCCGGGAGATCCGCCGCCACCGTCCGGACGTGCTCATCACCCTTAACCCAACGCGCACCCTATCCAACAACTTCTACATGGGCCATCCCGACCATTTCGCTGCGGGTGAGGCCGCGCTGTGCGCCGTCTTCCCTGCGGCCCGCGACCACTTGACCTTCCCTGAGCTGTTGGCAGAGGGACTGGAACCGCACAAGGTGCGCGAGGTGCTCATCATCGGCCACGACCGTCCGGACAAGTGGATTGACGTGACCGACTCCATGCACATTGCCATGCAGGCGCTCGTTGCCCACGCCAGCCAGATAGGCCCGGAGGGTCTGGAACGCATGAAGGAGTGGCGGACGGAGGCGGGCAAGGAGCGGGGGATGCAGTATGCCGAGGCGTTCAAGCACATTCTGTTGAGGTAGGCGCAGGTCGTCCAATGGGGAAAACAGTCTTCTATTTCATCGCCAGCACCATCGTGTACGGCATCGCCTATGCCCTGGGATTTGGATGGGAAGTATCCCTGCTGGCAAGCCTGATTGTCCCGCCCCTTCTCCTCATCTTCTTGACCATCGCCAAGTACAAGCACTGGGTGTGAGCCCCTGTGTCGACCGAGACATTGCCTAAAGCGCCCACCCCTGTAAAGGGGTGGGCGCTTCTTTGCCGTTAACCAAACGCAGCGTTCCTACCGGAATTGGAACCCTGTGATCGCCAGAACCGCATCCGCTTCGCCACGGGCGCCCAAATAGAGCGTGCCCCCGTCTTTTGTGAACCATAGCCCCTGCACCACGTCCATGCCCGTCAGAAAACGGTACACCCCATCCGATAGCGTGTCTTCGTCCGGACCATCGGGCAGTGCGGCCCACACATCTCCAGCACCCGTCACAAACAATGTCCCGTTGGGTGCGAACACCAATTGGTCGGGCCGCTCAAACCCTTTCACTTTCGCCGCAGTGACGAAGTTGGATAGTTTGCCCGTCACCGTGTCTATGGATACCACCCTGGTCTCCGCCTGGGCGCTCATCACCACGTACAGCTTGCCGTCAGGCCCCATGCGAATGGCCTCGGCCCCATAGTATTTCGTCCCCTCCTTGCCCGTATCCGGCGTTTCCAGGTACGCCGTCTTCACCCACCCCTGGTCCTCCTTCAGCGTGTACAGCGTCCCCTTGCTAAGGTCTGGCGGCACATCCAGCACATACTTGTACAAATGCCCGCCTTCCGGCAAATCGTCCCCTAGATAAATGGTGTCCGCCCCCACGGGTTCCAAACCCTCTCCCCGGTGCTGGCCCATTGCTCGCAGCGGCGGGGGCGTTGGCTGATCGGCAGCGACGGGGTCCACCGCGCGGAAGAACCCAAGCTCCCGTTCCAGTGGGCCGACACCTGTCCCCTCCTCGGCCACAATCACCACGTTGCCGGGGCCGTAGTACACAATACCCCCGGGCCGGTGCAAGCTGGTGGTCAGGCGAGTGATCTCGCCCGTAGCAAGGCTCACGCGGTACAGCGCGCCATCAGGGTAAGCCAGGTGTGTGATGAAGAAGAGGTTCTGCTCCTGGGGGTCCAGCGTGAGTAGGTCGGTCTCGTCGTACTTCCCTGAAGGTACTACCTCCCTGTAGGAGAACCCATCCGGCAGTCCGGGTTTGCCGATCTCCCCCTTGTGTTCCGCTTCTACAGTTGCAGGGTCAAACCCCAATCTTCCTATGACTTCTTGACTCACCTGGCTTGGTGCTGCTCCCTGGGAGCATCCCAGCAGAACCAGCGTTGCCAGTGCCACGGCAAAGTATCCTTGAATTCTTGTCAGCAAACGCACGAAGCACACCTCAGTGTCAGCTAGTACTTGGTTGCGAAAAACTGCGATACACCTACTTAGATGGGGACCGTTCGCGCTGAGTCGGGCGAACCACGAACAGGGCCGCCCTTCTACAAGCTCAGGGCGAACAGATAACCTAACGGCTAATTGCGACACTTGGTACTAGGACGAACAAGACGCGATTGCGCTATCGGAATCGCCCAATCTGAGGCATGACGAGGAAGATGACAATGGCCACCAATCCCGATACTGACGCGCCAATCAGCATTGTGTTGGCTGCGCCCGCCACCTCTGCAAGAGCACCAAGCATGAGGACGCCGATCCACGAGAACCCTTGAATGGCAACCCGCAAGCTCATCACACGGCCCCGCATCTCGTTGGTGGCCAAGAGTTGCATCAGCATCTCTACCGTCGTTCCCCGCATCGTCTGGAAGAGTCCCATAAAGAATGTCAGTGCAATGGAAAGATAGAACACGGTTGACAAAGCGAAGCCGATGCTGAAGGCGGTAGCCAGCAACGTGCCTATGACCAGCACCATGCCCCGGCGATGGTAGTTTGCAAGGGCCATGGTAGCTGCCGCGCCAATGGAAACTCCAAGCGTGCTTGACAGCATCAGTGTGCCAAGTCCTTGAGCGCCCACACCCAGAATATCCCTGGCAAAGATTGGCATGAGGAAGCTGGCCCCGCTAAACAGGGTGGCCGCAATAGCCACGAGCACCATGCCGATAATAACAGGCTCGCCTTTGACGTAATTGATGCCTTCTATGAAGCTGCCTCGGACCGTCTGTTTCTTTGCCTCCTCCATAGGCTGCGGCTTCCATCTCATTGGCAGCAGGGAAAGGGCCGTGAATAGCTGTAAGATCGCAGTGAACCAGAAGAGACCCTCGGTGCCAATGGAGGCAATGAGCAGGGTCGCCACCAACAAGCCAATAGCCCGAGGCCAGTGGTCGGCGACGGAGTCAATAGCCGCCGCGCTGGCAAGTTGCTCCTTGCTCACCACGCTGCCCACCATGGCGTGGTGCCCCGGCCTTCCAATGGACTGAATGATGCCGCTTAGCACCGACGTCACCATCAGGTGCCACCATTCGATCCAGCCAAGGGTAATCACAAGGGAAGTAGCGGCCCACAGGACCACCAAAGCGAATTCCGTGAAGATGACCAACTTCCTCCGGTCAATGCGGTCCGCCAGAACGCCGCCTATGAAAGGCATGACGAGCATAGGAAAGGACAGGGACGACGTAACAAGGCCCAAGAGGAAGGGCGAGTTGGTCAACTCCAGCACCAGCCACGCCCGCGCGAAGACCCGCATGTTGCGTCCCATGTTGGAGGTCACCCGCCCACCCATGAGGAAGGCAAAGTTCCATTCCTTCAGTGGAGCCACCGCAAGGCGCACCGAAGCAAGCATTCCCTTATTCTCTTCAGCCGCCGTTGCCATGACTCACATCCCTTCAATCGCAGTACATCTCAGGACCGACTACAGTGTTTCTGAGGAGACAAATTCCTCTTCCGTAAGGATTGCCGGCACACCTTCACTAGGGCATGATCCCCTGTGTCAAGCTAGTTGCCTTGCTTTGGCGGCGCATACACTCCTCCTCGCGCTGGAGGAGGGGCAGGCGATGTGGGCATCGGTTCGGTATCCGGTCCTCTACCCCAGCGCCATCGCTTGGGCAGCACCCCTTGCCAGAAACGAAGCCACGAGCCTATTCCAGTGTCGTTGTCCAGTCCTTCGCCAGAGTCGTGGTACCACGACTCCTCGTCTGAGCAGTGCCGGGGGTTTTCAGCGGACATGGCGCACTCTCACTTTTCAACCTGTGGATGACTAGGCGGCTGTTCTAGACCCATTGGTGCGGCAACACCAAATCAGGTTGTTTTGAATCCAACACGAAATGCGCTTCTCGTACCAATAATGGCGTATTGCACTCTATTTCAGTTGCGGTATAATCTCACATCATCGTTTTCATGTCAACAATGCCTGTTCATTACGAAAGTAGTGATATGCAAAACAACCGAGATGGTAATGACCTGGTGACGTCGGTGGAGGTGGCCGCTTGCTTAGGGATTCACCGCGTCAACGCTGCTGCATTGCTCCGTAGCGGCAAGCTCCCGGCGAACAAAGTGGGCAATACGTGGTTGGTCCGCTTTGCTGACCTAGAGGCCTTTGCTCAGTCCTACGTCAAAGGACCGGGCCGTCGCACCAACGGCGTCGCTGCCGATGGACGAGATACCGCCTGATGCTGGGGACACCGGGCTTCCGTCAATGCCGGCTCATGGGTCACCAAGCAAGGGGCAAAAGAGGGGGATGGAGCGCAGGCAACCGGGGAAAAGTATTGCTACACGCGAGAAGGCGGAGGGCAGAACTACGATGGACAAAAGATTGGCCCTGGACGCTAGTGCCGCTACTATCGTCTCAGGGCCGAATGATATTCCTCGTTACGGGCTATTGCCGTAAGCTTACGTCACCACTGCACAAACATCGGCATGATGACGTGGGTGTAGCCGACCGTGCCATGAAATAGAACACGCATAGGCTGGACGGGCAACGCCCATTCAAAATGACGTCTCCAACGCAGACCGAAAAAGCGGGCGTAGTCACCATCGGTGCTGATCCATTCGCTCCCCGATTCCATAGCCAAGGCTGCCAAATAGGCGTCAGGGATCAAGTTCCCTCGTATGCCGTTAGTTCGGCAAATGTTTGCAAAGATTTGCCAATGGCGGGGGCCTGGCGCCATCACAATGCAGTTCGGCTGGCTCCTTATTTGCTCGGCAAAAGCTAAAGCGTCCTCTATGGGGCTGGGAGGATTGAATATGGACGAGTGAGTGACAATTCGGAGAAATCCACTAAACACAAGGTCGGACATACCATAAGCCTCATCGCCATTGACCAGGCTTTCCAACCAATCCTTGAACCGCCTATGATCGGGGGCATCTTCTCTATAGGCGTATACCAGGATGTTTACGTCAAGAAGGAGCATTTGATGAACTCATCAAATCCAGCAACGCAGCAGAACTGTCCAAATCAACACCGGGTCTAAGGCCCCTACCCTTGAAGGTCCTCAGGGTTATCCTCGCACGACTTGCCCCAACGCGCCGGCGTGCCAGTGCTTCCCGGAGTGCATCCTCCACAAGTTCAGTCAAGGTCCGGCCAGCGGCCTCCGCCGCGCTCTTGGCCTCTTTAAGCAGCTCGTCGTCTATTTGAATTGTGGTCTTCATGCTCAAACCCCCTGTCATGACGTCAAGTGCCTTGCCATTACCACTGCACAAACATCGGCATGATGACGTGGGTGTAGTTGTCGCTGCCTACGGGGCGGATCACGCCGGGGCTGGAGGGCGTCGTCGTCTCCAGCGCAAGCTCCTCCTGAGTCAGCACGCCCAGCAGCTCCACCAGGTACTTGCTGTTGAAGGCGATCTTTGCCTCGCCGCCTTCCGCCTTCACGTCCACCTCGCCGCTGTTCTCGCCCAATTCCTCGGCCCGCGCCGAAATCACCATGCGCCCTGGAACGCTGCCGTTGCCCGGGATGACCTGCAGCCGCACTATGCCGCTGCCGTCCCGGGCAAAGATCGCCGCCGTGCGCGTCGCCCGGGTAAACTCCTCGCGAGATACCAACGTGCGCGTGCCGAAGGTCTGGGGAATAAGCTGTTTGTAGTTGGGGAACGTCCCCTGCACCAGTTGCGACACCAGTTCCACGTTGGACAGTTTGAACAGCGCCTGGCTCCGTTGGGGCGTCACCATGAACGTCACCGGTTCCTGCTGGTCGCCTGCCAGCCGGTCCAGCTCGCGGAGGGTCTTGGCCGGGATAATAAAGTTGAGGGGCTGGGCAACCGGCTCGGCCAATGCCGCAGTGTAGACAGCCAGACGAAAGCCATCAGCAGCGGCAAAGACTGCCTTTTCGCCTTCCAACTCCACCTTCACCCCGGTCAACACAGGGCGCGAGTCCTCCGTAGCCGCGGCGAACACCACCTGCGCGATGGCCGCCCGCAAGGCTTTGGCAGAAATAGAACCGCCGATGCCCGATTCCACCGTAGGTATGGGGGGGAATTCTTCCGCGTCCGTGCCGTGGATGGTCGCCTCAAAGCGCCCGGACTTGATGTGTACGCCCAAGGGCCGGGGCGTCGTCGTCATCTCTATCTGGCCTTCCGGCAACGAGTTGACGAAGTCCGTGAGCAGGCGCGCGGGGATGGTGATGGCCCCTTCGTCCTGTACCTTGCCGCCAACCCAGGTGCTGATGGCAATCTCCAGATTCGTTGCCGAGAGCTTCAGACGCCCCTGGTCCGAGGCCATCAGGACGTTCTGTGTAACCGGCAGCGTGGTGCGCGTCGCCACGGCGCGGCCCACAACGCCAAGCGCCTTGCTCAGGTTTTCCTGCAAACACGTGACTTTCATTTCTGCGCTCCCAATGGTGGTGAGGCTAGTATAGAGGATGGGCGCTCTCCAAAGTCAACGAAAAACCGCCTCTTTTGCCACGCACTGGAATTGTGCACCACATCTTGGGGCGATGCAAGACCATCGCACCACGCCTATTGCCTCTCTACGGAAAGAATCCTAAGTACCAATCGTACAGCCATTGCCCCCAGAACAGGCCAATCATGCCCGCCCCGGCAAGAAACGGGCCAAAGGGTATGTATTCCCCCGGGCGCCGCACCTTGAACACCCAAAGCCCTACGGCTAGCAGGCCACCCACAACAAAGGCAAGGTCCAGCGTGACTACTGTCGCCGTGAACCCGAGCATCAGTCCCAACAGCACGCCCAGTTTCACGTCGCCCAGGCCCAGGGCCTCTTTCCGCATGATAGCCATAGCCCCAAGGTAGATCACCAGCAATATGGCCCCTGCCAGCAGCGCACCATAGAAAGCCATGAAGAAGGCTTCCCGTGGCGGCACGGTCCCCTGCCCTACCGGCCCCCACGGAACTGTCGCCGCTGCGAAGACGACGCTGGGCAGCGTGACCGCATCCAGTATCAGGTGGTGCTCCAGGTCAATCACGAACACCACCACCAGAATACTGAGGTCGGCCATCAGGATCACGGCCAGGGGCGTTGCCCCATGAGTCAGGGCGGCAATGGCGTATAATGCACCCGTGGCGGCTTCCACCACCAGGACGCGCCTAGGGATGGCGGCCCCACAGTACCGGCAGCACCCGCGCAGCGCCAGGTAGCTGGCCACCGGCACGAGGTCCAAGGGCGACAGCACGTGGCCGCAAGCATCGCAATGGGAACGCCCCTTGGCAATGGAGGCTCCCGCTGGCAGGCGGTCAATCACCACGTTCAGGAAGCTGCCGATGGCCAGGCCGAAGAGCGCGGCAAACACGACAAACACGAGAAACGGCATGAACGCTCCAAGAAAAATGACTGGCCTGAAGATACTCCAGGCCAGTCATTATCGTCCACTTTTTTGAGGACTTCCAGGTGAGCGCTCTACACCTTTTGTCCTAGCTCTATGCCGTACCCTTGAGGGTGCGGTGAAGTGGGTGGCGGCTAGTTAGCTTACCGTCACGGTACCCGTCATACCAAGGGCCTCGTGGGGGATGCACTTCAATGGGAACGTGCCCACCTTGGTTGGGGTGATGTCCTTCTTGACGTGCTCGTCAGCATTGATGAAGATGTCAATGCCCAGAGCTTCCACGGTCCACGTATGAAACTCTTTCGTGACGGCGAAATCCAGGCAGTAGGTCTTTCCATTCTGGAAGTCGTAGGTCTTGGGATCAAAGAAATAGCTGTTACCCTCGTGCTGCGTTATCTTCACCGGAGTGCCGCTGCACGCGCCGCCGGTACTGGTGGGCGTCGTGTTGCCGGACGAAGTCGCTACCGGTGTCTTGGTTGGCGTAGGATTGCTCGTGGAGCTACCTCCGCAAGCCACCAAGCCCAGGGAAAGGGCCAAGGCCAATGCCCCGATTAACAGAAGTCCTTTGCGCACGTTACCTCCTCACACTTCCTCGGGGCCGAGTTCCCGCTGCCAAAAGGTATGGACGACACCCCAGCCTAATATGTTATTTTTATCACAAGCACAGTGCGGTGTCAACGGCAGTTGACGCATCCTCACCAACGCTCATCAGAACTCACTAGGTCTTGGCCCACAGTAGTTCAAGGCAAGGAGCGAATGACCGTCTATGGCAGCAATTGAACAACTCCTACTTAGCTTCATTGCCGGCGTGTACGACGCCATAGGCTGGCCCGGCGTTGTGCTCCTCATGGGCATAGAAAGCGCCTCCATTCCGCTGCCCAGCGAGCTTATCATGCCCCTGGCAGGCTGGATGCTCATCCAGGCTAAAGGCCAGCCCATGTCCTATCTGCTCCTGGCCGGCCTGTACGGCGCTCTGGGCAACCTGCTTGGGTCCCTCATCGCCTACGCCGTGGGCGCTTGGGGCGGCAGACCCCTGCTGCACAGGTACGGACGCTATTTCCTGATCACCCGCTCCGAGCTTGACCGCGCCGACGCCTGGTTCGCCAAGTACGGCGACTGGGCCATATTCCTCTCCCGCCTTCTGCCCGTGGTGCGCACCTTCATCAGCTTTCCTGCCGGAGTGGTACGCATGCCCATCCTTCGCTTCAGCATCTTGACCTTCCTTGGGTCATTCCCCTGGTCGCTTGCCCTGGCCTACGGAGGCTACGTCTTGGGCGACAACTGGGAGGCGCTGAGACACGCCATGCGTCCCTTTGACATCCCCATCATCATTGCCCTTATCGCACTCGTTTGCTTCTACGTCTACCGGCGTGTGCAACACCTCCGCCGCGAAGCACGCGAACTCGCCGAACAATCGAAATAGGCCATGACAACAAAGCAATGCGTAGCGGGTGTCGCTGTCAGATTGCACAACCTGCACCCAAGTTTCTCTGTGGGGCTGGACATGGACACATCGCCCATACCACAACCACGGCAAGGTTTATCCCGCTTTCCCGGCATTATTTGTTTTTACAATAGTTAAACCCAGAAGATGTGCTCTTGATTTATGCGTAGCGAGGAGTACAATCATTTGACCTAACATAACACTACTCCTTCGCCCAGAGGCTCTCTTCTTCATGACAACGTCCATTGAATCCGCTCGTCCGGCTGCCCCTGGTCCTCAAAAGGAAAAACGCCTCAACATCACCACCTTCTCGTCCCTCAAGTATCGTGACTTCCGCTTCCTATGGGGGTCAACCTTCTTCACCGCCGCCGGCAACTGGGTGCAACAAATCACCATCGGATGGCTTGTCTATGAAATGACTGGTTCCGCCCTGCTCACCGGAATGGTCAGCGGGTTGCGGGCTTTGCCATTCTTGTTCGTAGGGCCGCTCGCCGGCGTCCTAGCCGACAGACTCAATCGCAAGTACTTCCTCATAGTAACGGAGGTCTTCCTCTCAGCCCTTGGCCTTGGTTTTGCCATTCTTCTCACCACTGACTATCTACAGGTATGGCACATCATGGCGTTCTCTATGCTCAGCGGGCTCGGCTGGTCAATCACCAACCCGCTCAGAAACGTCATGGTGCCCAACGTTGTGCCGCGCCACGCCCTTATGAACGCGGTTGCGCTGAACTCAGCGGCCTTCAACCTGACGCGCATCGCCGGGCCGGCCATAGGAGGCATCCTCATCGCGGCTTTCGGTCCCGCCACCAACTTCTTCATCCAGGCCATCAGCTACTTAATGGTCTCTGTTCTGGTCTGGTTTATCCGGTCGCCAATGAAGGCGCAGCCGGGGGCGAGCACAAATGGGAGCCACGCAGGGGGCCATGGCGGAAGTCAGGGCAGTAGGATGTTCAAGGATCTCGCGGAAGGAGTTCGTTACGTCGCCCATGAGCCGACGACGCTGGCCCTGATCCTTGTCGGCCTCATCCCCTCCATCTTCATGATGCCTTTCACCCAGTCCATGATGCCCGTCTTCACCAAGGACGTGCTCCACGTGGACTCCAAGGGCTTGGGACTGGTCATGGCTGCTGCCGGAGCCGGAGCCTTCATCGGCACCATGGCCGTCGCCTCTTTGAGCCAGATCAAACGCAAGGGCCTTCTCTTGATTGCCGCTGCCTCCATCGCCGCCATCACCCTGATGGTCTATTCGCAGGTGACATGGCTTGTCATCGCCGTTCCCATCATCGCCATCCAGGGCGGCTTCCAGATGGTGTACAACACCACTAACAATACCATCCTGCAAATCATCACCCCGGACGAGTACCGGGGGCGGGTCATGAGCATTTACATGCTGGACCACGGATTCACCCCAGCCGGGGCTTTCTTTGCCGGGGCGCTGGCACAGGCTTTTGGAGCGCCCACAGCGTTCCTATTCGGCGGAGTCGTGACGCTTGTTCTGGTGCTCCTGCTTGCCACCAGGGCGAAGAAGCTCAAGAGCTTCCGGGAGTAGCCCGCAATAGTAGGAGCAACACAAAGAGGCCAGGGGCAGTCCCTGGCCTCTTCCTTTATTCGCTCGTTTCGCTGCGCCCCTAGTCAATGCGTACCCGCTGAGAAGCGCGCAGCGCTTCCTGCTCTATAGCCTTCAGCTTGTTCAGACGCCTCTGGTGCCGATCCTCCCCCGTGAACTGCGCCGTAAGGAAGGCGGTCACCAGCTCCCTCGCCACCTCTATGCCGACGATCCTGCCCCCCAGGCAGAGCACATTCATGTCATCGTGCTCCACGCCCTGATGCGCCGAATACGTGTCATGGCAGACGCTGGCGCGCACCCCCATCACCTTGCTGGCGGCGATGCCCGCGCCGACGCCGCTGCCGCACACTACGATGCCACGGTCTGCCTTGCCCATCGCCACCGCATCCGCCACGGCCTTGGCGAAGTCCGGATAGTCGTCCAACCCATCGTACTGGTAGGCCCCCAAGTCAGCGATCTGGTGACCGGTGTCCTTCAGAAACGGCAGGAGTTCCTGCTTCAAAGAGAAACCTGCATGGTCGGCGGCAATGGCAATGCGCATACAACTCCCTTGGATGGTGCTCTCCTTCAATTTTGGCGAGCATTTCGCCGCACGTCAACCAGCGTCAGCAGTGAAATAAGGTCTTTTGGTGTTTTGATTGGAAGCCGCATTCTGAAGATCCCCGCGCCTAAGGCATTCATTAAGGTGACAATTGGACGTGGGCAGGGAAACCCTGCCCATCCACAAGGGGCCCAATATATTGTGCCCCTACGTGCGGCTGCCATCTTCGCATCGGGCGCCGAAAGACCCTGTGCTCATGCACGCCAACCCGTTGACGGTCGCCGCCGCATCCGATACTCTTGGCGTGGCGCGGCGAACAGTCGCCCTCCACCAGCCAAACTTTTTCGCAGCAGTATATGCACGAGAGGAGCGTCTATGAAAGGTGTAACGGCTGTTGCCAACATCCTGAAGATGGAGGGGAACGAATACCTCTTCTGCTTCCCGGCTAACCCCCTCATCAACGAGGCGGCCACCGCGGGCATCCGCCCCATCATCGCCCGCACGGAACGCGGCGCGATCAACATGGCCGACGGCTACTCCCGCATCAAAGGCGGTGGGCACTTCGGCGTCGTCGCAACACAGGGCGGCCCCGGCATTGAAAACGGCTTCGGCGCCGTCGCCCACGCCTTCGCCGATTCCATCCCCCTTCTTGTCTTGCCAGGCGGCACCAACCGCAGCCGCCAGGGCGTGCGCCCAGACTTCAGCGCGCCGCTGAACTACCAGCACGTCACCAAGTGGACCGCCGAGCTCAACATGGCCGACCGCGTGCCGGAAATGATGCGCTACGCTTATATGAACATGCGCACGGGTCGTCCCGGCCCCGTCGTCCTGGAAATCCCCGGCGATGTCATGAACGAGGAGATTGACGAAGTCAAGTTTAACTACCGGCCCGTCAAGGGAAAGAAGAGCGCCGGCGACCCCCAGGATGCCGCCGAAGTCGTCAAGATGCTCCTTGCGGCCAAGGCCCCCGTGCTGCACGTCGGCCAGGGCGTCCATGACTGCGAGGCGTGGGCCGAACTCCGCGAGTTCGCCGAGCTGGTCAATGCACCAGTCATGACCATCACCACCGGCAAGAGCGCCTTCCCGGAAGACCATCCCCTGTCCATCGGCAACGGCGGCAACACCGCCACCGGCATGGTAGACCACTTCCTCAAAAAAGCCGACCTGGTCTTCGGCATCGGCTCCTCTTTCTACGTCTCCCTGGTCGGCACGCCCGTCCCTCAGGGCAAAACTATGGTGCAGTGTACCTACGACGAGCGTGACCTGAGCAATGAATACCCCCTGGACGGCGCCGTCCTCGGCGACGTGAAGCTGGTGCTCCAGCAGCTCATCGCCGAAGTGAAGAAGCAGGCCGGACCCAACGGACGCAAGGGCAATGCCGCCATAGCCAACGAGGTCAAGGCCGTCAAAGACGCATGGCTCATGCAGTGGATGCCAAAACTCACGTCTGCCGAGCGTCCCATCAACCCTTATCGCGTCGTGTGGGACCTGATGAACACCCTGGACAGGCGCAATACCATCATCACCCACGACTCCGGCAACCCCCGCGACCAGATGACGCCCTTCTTCCAGCCGCTCATCCCCCACGGGTACATCGGCTGGGGCAACTCCACACAGCTTGGCTACTCCCTGGGCATCTCCATTGGGGCCAAGCTGGCCGCGCCGGAAAAGACCGTGGTACACATGCTGGGCGACGCAGCTATCGGCATGGCGGGCTTTGATTTTGAAACGGCTGTCCGTTCCAGCGCGCCCATCATCACCGTCGTGCTGAACAACGGGCGCATGGGCGGCTATGACCGTAACATGCCCTCCGCCACTGAACGCTACGGCAGCAACCTCCTGGGCGGCAACTATTCCAAGATGGCCGAGTCCCTGGGCGTTGTCGGCGAGCGCGTGGAAGACCCCAACCAGGTCGCCCCCGCCATCAAGCGCGCGATGGAGGCCAACAAGCAGGGACGCTCCGTTCTGCTGGAGATGATGACCAGGCAAGAGCGAGACTTCTCCCGTGTCTCCTGGGTCGGCGGCGGACACTAGCCACCTCATGACTATAGGCAAAAGAAAGAGACCGCCCCAAGGGGCGGTCTCTTTCTTTTGCCAGAATACAGTCCAGATACGTCGGGAAGATATAGTATTCTCCCTTCCCTTAAGGGAAGGGGGCTAGGGGGTTAGGTCAAGTGGCCTACTCAATGCCAAACACCGCTTGCACCGTTACCGTAACGTCCATTTCGCCCGCGCTGATGGGTGTCGGCGCAGCGCCCATGTCCGCCGCGGCCATGCTCAGCTTGGCATACTCCTGGTAAACCGGCACGTTGCCGCCCGTTTCAGCGATGTACTGGAGTTTGCCCAATTTCACGCCGGTCAGCGTCGCAAACTGCTGCGCCTTGGACATGGCGTCTTTTACCGCCGCCTCGCGCGCCTGGTTCGCGTAGACTTCCGGGTGTTCGGCGCTGAAGTTCACGCCGCTGACGCGCGTGTAGTTGCCCCCGGCCTTGGTCACCGCGTCCAGCAAGGCCCCCACGCCGTCAATGTCCCGGCTCTTAGCTGTGAGTGAATTGGTCACGTGATAGCCGGTCAGCTCCTGACGCCTGAACGAGTCGTTCCACACGTATTGCGGCTGGATGTTGTAATACTGCGTGCGAATGTCCTTGTCCGCAATGCCGTTCTTCTTCAAGGCGTCCATGATGGCGTTCATCGCTTGCGCCGCTTCGGAACGGGCCTGTTCCACCGTCTTCTCCGTGGCTTCAACCCCAACGCTCAGTGTTGCCAGGTCCGGCGTCACCACCACCTTCCCGGAGCCTCCCACCCAGATACCTGCTTGCTGATACCCGCCGCTTACCTGTGGCGCGGCGTAGGTGGTAAAACCCGCCGCTTCCAATTTCCCCGCCCCAGGGAACGTGGTAGACGTGCCTCCGTTGGCGGACCCATCGGTCGCCACGGTAGGCGTACTGCCGCCGGGTACAGACGTAGCGGTAGCCGTAGGTTTCACCTGGGCACACGCCACGCTAAGGGCAAGCGCTCCCACTACGAACGCAGTTGGGATAAGAATCCGTTTGAGGGCCATAGACCTACCTCCTTGTGCTTCTTCCTAGAGCGATGGCAGTCCCATCGCATCACACTCATGTATCTAGACGCTCCGAGCCGTTGGAAAGTTCCATCCCCTTGCAATAGATATCCCCTACCTCACCCACGCGTCCCTAGCCTCTGCTCCGTATACGAGACCTGGTGCGTAGCAGGCTTTGGGCCACTGCCGACGCCGCCAGCAGGACGAGCAGACCGCCAAACAATCCCTCGGCCCATCGCCAGAGAATCCTGTCGCCGCCAGCCTCTGGAGAGCCACTGGTGAGACGTACTTCAGCCCCCTGCGCCTGAGATGGAGCCAGCGGTTCGTCAAGGTTCGCCGCCGTATCATTCAGTGTCAAGCTCGTTGTCACACTTTTCTCCTGGAAGGCCGCCTGTGCCGGCGTGGAGGAAACATCCGCAACCACGGGGGAGACCTCTGTCGTGGGAGCAGGCGCAGGGGCGGGTGTGCCCATGAGCGCAGGACCTTTCGCTCCTTCGTCAAGTTCGCCGGCGTCTTGCGCCACGGCAGAAGAGGTTGCCCCGGCATCCTCCGCCTGCAACCCTTGCGCTGCACTGGATGTCCTAGACAGAACGGCGGGAGTTGACTGCGTCGCCAGGTCTCCCGCAACGACCGCTACAAGCAGCATCGCGGTTGCCGCAGCAGCAAACCGCAGCGGGGTCTGATAACGCAACCATTGCGGCTGCTGTGCAGGGGCCTGATGCAGAGCAAAGGAGCGTGGGACAACTGCTTGGGGTGTGGCCCGCAGCAATGCCACGACGCTTCGCAGCTCCGCCAACGCTTGACGGCACGATTCGCACGAGGCTACGTGCCCTTCCAGGGCGCGCTCCTCTCTTGACGAAAGCTGCCCGTCCACATACGCGGAGAGCTGCTCCCGCTGCCGGCGATGCCTGTCACTGCGCAAAAGCCACATACCAGTCTTTACCCCTCACGGATCACGATGGAATTAAATGCATCGTGTAGGGGCGATCCCGACGGGTCGGGACTCGCCCTTCTCCGGGTCTTCACCCCTCACGAATCTAGACGGAATTGGGCGGGCAAAAGTTCCGAGTGTGCCCGCAAATAGTCCCGCAGGCCCCCCCGGGCACGGCTCAACCGCGACTTCACCGTCCCCACAGACGTACCCATGACCTGCGCAGCCTCTTCATAGCTGAAGCCTTGCACGTCCACCAGCACCGCCGCCAGCCGCTGCTCCTGGGAGAGGCTGTCTAATCCCCGTTGTATCTCCGCCGCCAGCTCCTCGCGCAGTGCGGCCTCTTCCGGAGGATCGGCCTTGGAGCGCGGTGTAACGGAAGGATCAAGCTCCAGTGATTCCAGCGATACCGCCGGACGCACCCTGGCAGAACGCAGCAGGTCCTTACAGGCGTTGGCGGTGATGCGCAGCAGCCAGGAACGGAAATTGCCGCCACGGAACCCGCCGATGGACTGGTAGGCGGAGATGAATGCCTCTTGCGCCGCGTCCGCCGCGGTAGCTTCGTGAGAAAGCAGCCGCAGGGCCAGGTTGTACACGTGGCCCTGGTAGGACAGCACCAATTGATTGAAGGCGTCCAGATCGCCATGCTGGCTTCGCCGGATGAGCTCCGATTCGTTATCCATGTGCTTTGCTTGCAAAAGAAGACGAACTTTCGTTCTAGTACAGGAAAGAACTTGTTCCTGAGACGCATCTATAGGACAATAGAGGCTAACCACTCCAATCCATTGTAAGGCATCATGCGCAAGTCATTACGAGAATTCCTCCAGACCGCTCTGCTCTCTCTACTCGTCTTTGCCGCCCTGCAACTCACCATCCAGAACTTTCGGGTGGAAGGCTCTAGTATGGAGCAGACCCTGCAATCTGGTCAGTACCTGCTCGTAAACAAGTTCGTGTACTATCGCATCAACATGGAAAGCTTAGCCAAGGTGGTGCCCTTTATTCATGCGCAGCCCGGGCAGGTCAAATATCTCTTCCACCCACCACACAGGGGCGAGGTCATCGTGTTCCGCTATCCAAACGATCCAACGCGCGACTTCGTGAAGCGCATCATCGCCGTCCCGGGTGACACCGTGGAGATTCGCAACGGCAAGACCTACGTTAACAACACGCTTGTCCAAGAACCCTACGTAGACAGCATTGCCCCATCCTCCATGCCGCGGACAGTCATGGGAGCGAATGACTACTTTGTCATGGGAGACAACCGCCCGCACAGCAACGACTCGCGTTCCTTTGGGCCAATCGGCATGGAATACATCATTGGACGGGCCTGGGTGGCCTACTGGCCCTTCTCGGAGTGGCGTTCGTTTTAGCAGGCCATCGTCTCTCTAGCAACAACCGGAGGCCAGCAAACTATCGTACGGTTGTGTTTGCCGCCCCTTCCCGCCCCTAGCCACCTCGTGCCCTCTATGAGACAATGGCTCCTACGGGCTTTATTGAAGGCGAGGAACGGCAAGAGAACGTCAGACCAGCATAGCCCCTATCTGGGGCCGGTAGCTCAGCCTGGTAGAGCAGCGGACTTTTAATCCGCGTGTCCAGGGTTCGAATCCCTGCCGGCCCACCACTTTCGTATCTGAGAATGGCAGCGAAACTGGCATCAGCAACCCCAATGAGCCATTTTGCTACCATTTTGCTACCCAACCCTTTCGGATTGCCCTTGCATCAGCTTGGAGAAAGCTTCGGCAGCCTCAGCCTGTAGGCCCGCAGCCACGTGCCCATAGACCTGCATCGTGAAGGCAGCGGAGGCGTGGCCTAACCGCTCTTGTACCACACGAGGATGGACATTGGCACGGATAAGGCCGCTGGCATGGAAGTGGCGGAGATCATGGAGACGAACGCCTGGGCAGCCTGCCTTCTTCGTTGCCTTCTCAAAGTTGCGGGTTAGGACAGAAGGGTCAACGGGCTTGCCTAGTAGACCTGGGAAAACAAGATCGTTGTCCTCATACCCGCCTTCTAGTTCCACCGAGTGAAGGAGCTGCGCGCCCCGATGCTGGCGTAGCAGGTCTACCGTAGCAGCATCCAGTGCTATGCCTCGCCTGCCCGCTTTGCTCTTGGGCGGCAAGAAGACAATGCCTCTACCAGTGAGACGCTGCGCCTCTTCCACGATGGAACATACCCCATGCTCTAGGTCTATGTTTCTCCACCGGAGTGCAACCGCCTCACCCCGTCGTATGCCGGTGTAGGCCACGAAGCGGTAACAGACCCCGTAGGGAGTCCGGTCCGTCTGCTCCAAGATCGCCTTGATCGCATCCATCTCCGGCGGATGGACTTCGTAGGTCTCTGCCTTTGGCGGTTCCACCAAGAGACACACGTTGCGAGAGATAAGGCGCTTGCGTAGGGCATCCTTGAGGGCTTTGGAAAGGATAACATGGACATGATGTGCAGTGCTGGCAGAACGATTGGCCCTCACTAGGGCCTCCGCTCGCTCAACATCGGACGGCTGGAGCTTCACCAAAGGAATCTTGCCCAGCACAGGCACAACATGGTGGGTCACAATCGTCCTGTAGCTGGCAAGTGTGCGTGGGCGATTTCTCACCGCTACCACGTCCCTAAGCCATGTTGAAAGATACTCGGCAACAGTAATCTTGCCACGGTCTATGGGCAAGCCGGAGTCCAACTGATGCACAAGCTCTGCCAGCTTTGCTTCAGCGTCCCGCTTTGTACCCTTCACCGTAATCCATTGGCGCTGTCGTTTGCCGTCAGCCCCCGGCTGGGCATCTAGCACGATGCTCCAGCTACCCTTTGATCGCTTTACCAGGTGTCCGCGCATCGTTGTCTCCTTCTACCCTCTATCGTGCTACAATGCCTTTGCCTTCCCCTTACTGGCTGTGAGGAGAGGGCTTTGCCGCCGCCGAAGGGGTCTCCTCTTCGGCGGTTTTCTTTTGCCTCGCATATTTCTTACGTCGCTTCTCATTCAGTTCTTCTTGATGACTTCGGCGATACGCCTTAGCTGCACAAAGAGTGGAGCAGTACATCCGCTTTGCAGTCCCGGAGAAGGGCTTGCCGCAGACAGCGCATGTCCCTTCCACCAACCGACGATTCGCTGCCAGCGCCCGCCCTAGTTCGCTTGCCTTCCTTGTCGGTCTAGGTTTCGTGTTCATGGTGATATGGTAATCTACTTGCCGCATATTGTCAACTCTATAGCGTAATACTGTTGACGTACACCAATTATTACGCTATAATGTTGACATAGGGTTTGGCAAAGCCCAAAACAGCACAGCCAGGAAAGGAGTCACAGCTATGGCAATGTCACAGGCGGAAATGGTCCAGAAGGCAAGGGTAAGGGCGCTGTCCGATGGCCTACAGGTCTACCGCATCGCCGATGGCGTGTACGTCGTGCCCGCCAAGAGCAACCCAGGTGAGGCGTACACGGTCACGGTGCAAGCCGACGGCCAACCGGCCTGTACCTGCCCTGGGGCCGTCAACCGGGGTGTGTGCAAGCACCAAGAAGTCGTCCGGTTCCGCTATCTCATTGACAGCACAAGCATCGCATAGGAGGAAGGCACAATGAACGTCGTCACCGTCACAGCCAACGTCAGGTTTAGTAAGGCCCTGGTGGATGGGAGTCACAAGACCGTAGAGCTAGGCGCAGAGGCTGCCGTCGGCAAGCAAGAAGCCTGGGAAGAGGCTCAGGCCGCCCTCTACGCCGCCCTGGGCCAGCAGATCAAGGTGCTGTGGACTAATGGCATCCCCAAGGCCCAGGAAGCCCCGGCACAGCCCGTACCAGCGCCTACACCACTGTCAGCCGCACTGCGCCCCCTTCAAGCGGTTTGAGAAGGAAGGCAAGGTCTGGTACTCCCACAAAACCCCCGACGGCAAGTGGTGCAAAGAAGGATAGTCGGCGACAGAAAACCTAAAAGGGCGGCCCGAATGAGCCGCCCTTTTGTTGTTTGGTGTGGGTGCATCTTGCCCAATGGCTCCAGAACGACTAGAGTGCAACCATTCCAATAGGAGGTTTCACCGTGGACAAGAAAGCCTTTCTTGCTTATGGCGTCGGCGTATTGGGCGTACTTTCGCTCTTCCTTGTCATGGTCTCACCGGCAACGGTCCTCGCAGCCCGTGAACGAGTAACGGTCGCCTACACCGTCATTGTGGACGGCGCAAACCCAGAGCGGGCTGTAACCGTTGACGCCCAGGGAAGGCTCAACACCGCAGACACTAGGATGTCTTTCTCTGACGTGTTTGGAAGCGGTCCTGCTTTGAAGGTGGCTCAACAAGGAACCGTGCAGGTTGGCAATCTTCCCGCAAATCAAAAAGTCACGGTGACTAACGACTCCCTGCCCGTCAGCGGCAAGGTAAGCGTGACAAACCTGCCAGCAGTTCAGCCGGTGAGCGGAACGGTCAACGTGGCTGCTTTCCCCCAGAACCAATTGTTTACCGTCGCCAACGATTCTCTCAAGGTGAATGGCACCGTCAACGTTGGCAACCTGCCAACAACGCAGCAGGTCACGGGGAGCATGGCAGTCACGAATCTCCCTGCGGTACAGCTAGTGAACGGTACGGTCAACGTGGGTAACTTGCCTGCTGTCCAGGATGTGAAAGTCACCACCCCTGTGACGGTGAGCAACCTCCCAGCGGTTCAACAGGTGCAAGGCACGGTGAGCGTCGGCAATTTCCCCAGCTTGGATGTCCAATCCTTGGTTTACTTAGCAGCCATTGAAGTGGACGCCGACTTTGCAAATCCGGCTAGTTCGTCACTAATCTGCACCCAAGGATTCAAATATACAGTACCCGCTGGAAAGATACTCCTCATAACAGACATAACGTATACGAAAGGTGGCCCAGGAATGACCGCCTTAATAACATCGGACAAGGCGCTTGTGGGCCGCTGGGGCTCCGGTGACGGGCAAACCGTTTCATATAGCTTAGTTAGTCCGCTTGTCATTCAGTCGGGGAAAACGCTTTGCCCAGCAGCATGGGGAAGCGCCAGAATAGACCTATTCCTGTCGGGCCGATTAGTAGACGCTCCGTAGCTCGGACGACTCATTACTGTTTGTTCAGCGGATTGAGCGGTTCGTGGTCGGGGTAGCGCCTACCCTGGCGTCCGGCAGCGCCTGCACCCGCCGCAGACCTTACACTGCCACACGTACCCGCACACAGGGCAGCGGGTGTGCTTCAGGGGGTTGCAGCCGGCGGCCCCCCCAGGCTCATTCCAGCGTGGAAGAGGGTCGCAGTGGCACGAAGCAACAAGCACCTGCATGATGATGGGTTTGTTGACTTTCAACTCCTCCAGCATGTCGGGGGTAAGTTTGCTGGCAGGGGTAATGCGGAGCTTGTCACCCTCTATTGCAACCGTCACCCCCAGGGCTTGCAAGAGGTCTAAGAGTCTCCCTGGGGTACTCAAACTAGCACCGAATCATCACGCGGCACGCCGGTTACCTCATTCTCATTTTGCTCATTTCTGTTATAGGGCAAAATGAGCAAATGAGCATTTAGAGAATAGCGATAGGCGTCGCCCTTCTTACCAGCACCCATACGGGTCAGCCTTCCCGACTTCACAAGTTCCCTGATCGCCGTTTGTGTCCAGCGAGTATCCCCACCAACGGCCTCCTTGATCTCTGGCTCCGTCATTGCTCCGTCGCCCAGGGTTTCCAGAACAGCGCCCTGCGCTCGCTCCACCTCCAGTGCCTCTACAGTGCCGCCATCGGTGATGCGACCTGTTGCGGCGTCCATACATACCACGGTCTTAGGCAGGTCTACTCCATAACGCTGCGTTGATTCTATCGTGCGGGCATCTTGACGGCGGCGCATCATTAGAGCAGTGTCAACCGACCCATAGAGCGCAGTGCTGCCAAGGATGGCATCCCCACCTTCGCGTTCGCCCTTTCCAGCGTGATGCACCAGCAGAATATGGCAACCAGTAGTTCGGGCTAGACTTAGGACCGGCTCCAGCGCCCGCGTCACCTGGGAATAGTCATTGCCGTCAGTAATCCGAACAAGCCGAAAGAGGGTATCCACCACAGCAAGAACCGCTCCGGTCTTGTGTATTGCTGCCTCCAGAGCCTCTTGTGGGGCGGTCCCCACGTGGATGTATATTGCCTCGTCGATAGCTCCCATACGTTCGAAGTGGCCCGCTACCTCACTTCGTTTTTCTTCGAGGGCGAGGTAGACCACGGGGCCGGCGTTAGTTGCGCGGCCCAAGAATGGTTCCCCCCTGGCAACGGCCAGAGCTAGGGCACGGGCAAGCGTAGATTTCCCTATTTTGGGCTTTGCAGCCAGAATGGACAGGCCCCCTTTGGGTAGAGTGTTTCCCCATACATAGGCCACCGTCTCAGGCGGTTCAGCTAATAAATCTGATAGCCTTGTGAGAGAAAGTCGCGAGCCCTCTATGACTACGGCATCTTCATCGTTTGCTTTTGTCCACTTCGGCTTGGGCCGCAAGTCCGCCCAGGTTTTGCCCGCGCACCCGTTATGATGACACCCGGCGCTGATTGCGCCGCCCGCCAGTTGCAGAATGTAGGCGGAATTGTCGGTATGATCGCTGTTCCACGGACACGGGTTCAAAATCCACTTGCGTCCGCCGTTCCAGTCGCCCGTCCGCACCACGGTCACGCCGCTCTGGGCAATCCAGGTGTCTAGGTCAAACGGCTGGCCCGTGGACGCGGGCGGGCTTGCCTTTGGTTGGGCAGGCACACGGGCGGCCAAAGCTGCCAGAAGGTCGGCGGCGACGAACTGCAAGGTCGTCGGGACTTCTATTAGTTCAGCCCGCCGGTGTGGGCGTTCCGGTGTGCTGTCGCCTTTACGGGCCAGCGTTCCATAGACTTTCCAAATACGGGCCGCGTTGAAGTTCGTGCGGTCAACACTCACTAAGTTGTCGGACCACTGCAAAGCTAAGGCCACCAAACAGTTGCGAACGGTCTCAGTGGCGGCCTTGTCGTTGGGCAAGTCCACAGCATATAGCAGATGTGCGCCGTTCCCGCTGTCAGTGAGTATCGGCTCCGGCCACCCCTGGGCCGCGAGCCACGCCCGGCACTCTTTGGCCCTTCCCAATGCTGCAAGGCGTTCGGCGGCTGTAGAGGAGATACCGGCGGGCCGCACCGGGTCAAAGTCAATAGGTAGCCAACGTCGGCAAGTAATGTCAGCGTCCGCTGTGGTCAGCTTGGCAAAGGGTTTGGCAACGTTTGTGGCGCGGGCCAGCAGTTCCGGCTTGCAGGCGTTCAGTGTCACATACACGCCAGTTGCCAGCCCGTCCACCTGAGAAGCGGCGCGGGCAAAGACAGTGGGGTTGTCAAAATAACCTGATACCGTGCCTCTGCCCGTGCCAAGCGCCCGTAGCTCATGGACACCCGGCGCTTGGTCAAATAAGAATTGCGACCAGCGGTCCAGGTTCTCATTTTGTGTTACCATTGCGGTAGGTCCTTTAGCCGCTCTGCCCTGCATTTGCCACGTGGGGCGGGCGGCTCTTTTGTTGCCTAGCGCCTGCCCTGGGCCAGACCGTCTAGCCACTCAGCAACGGCGCTCCGTGGAATGACTATTTTGCGGCCGAGACGCAACGACCGTAGTTCGCCCGTGCGGATTGCCTCCCGTAGACCGTGCCACCCGACGGCGCTGCCCAAAAAGTCCTTTACCTGCTGGGTCGTAAGAATGGGCGGCAGCGCCTCCAAACCTTGGTCTATTACTTGATTGCTCACAATCTTGCCTCCCGTCGCTTCGTAGCTGCAAGTCACGTCTGCTACAATAAGGTACGTGTTGGAGGAAACATTGTGCGGAATAATACGGCTCATTTATTGACCACGAGCCAAGCTGTGGCCCGACTCCAGGAATTAGGAACTAACGTGTCGTACAGGCAGTTTACGAACATTGCAGGCAGCCAGCATGTGCCTGCTGAGGTGATAGACGGGACACGGTTTTTCCGCAGTGACGCTGTGGAGCTATTGAGTGCTCAGCTCAAGAATGGGGAGAGGTGGACAACTAGTGGCTACATGAACACAAAGGCGGCGATGAATGCTTGGCACGTGTCTAGGGCAACAGCCAAGCGCATGATTAGCAAGCTCGCCGTAGAGTGCCCGCAAGCGGTCCACCTAGAGGGGCGGGAACGGTATGTAGCGGCGGAGGAAGTGACGAGGTTAGCGCAGAAGCAGAACCCTCGCGAGTCCCGAAGTTTGGTTAGTTACAAGACATCTGACCTTGGGACGCGCATCCCCGGCACCTAGGTTGGTCAGATCGGACTTACTCAGTCTCACGCGCTTTCTTGGCGTAGAATATTCTCGCCGCAATCAGGTCAACCCGCTCAACCGCCCCGTCAGCAGCACCCGCGCTGGCTGTGACCCCTGCTATGTCCAACACCCGCTCCCTTGCTCTGTGCCGTGCGGTTAGCTGGCGGTCTGTCTCCGCTGGCCCTGTGGCGTCCTCCACGAGCTGCCGCACGATCTCCGGCGCAGCCGAGTCTGCAATCGCCCGGGCCAATGCCTGTCGTGCCCCCCGTACCGCAAGCTCAACACCGCGTTCCGCTTCCCGAAAGCCTTCCACGTTGTGCCGCCAGAAGGAGATAGTTGACTCCGAGACGCCAGCTTTCTTCCGAGCTTCAGGCTTGCCCACAAGCGGAAGGTGGCACAGGTACGCTACCTGTGTTGCCGAGAACCGAGATAGGCGTAGCTGCAATGTTTCCAGTAACTTCGTTTGATCGGCAAGGGCTTCTGCCGGAATCTCAGGCCATTCTTGGGGGCTAGTAGGCACCAGGTCATGTTCCATTGGCGGTTTCCTGTCGGTTTTCTGTACTCGGTCAATATTCATAACCTCGCCTCTATGGTAACGCCTGGCGCTGCGCTCTTGGTAATTCTGCAACGAGGCCCAGTTGCATGTACCACCCCTTACGCCTCTTCACCGGCGACCATTCAGGCGAAAGGCTCCCCCAGGGGTATGCAGTGGCCCAAGCTAAAAAGCTTTGATTTTTGCTACCCAATTTGCTACCATTTGTTTCGGTTCATGTCGCTCCGTCTCGCCCCGTCAGATAGGAACGCTACCCTAGACCGCTCGCGTTGCGAAGCGTCGTTGAATCTGACGGAGGGTAACGGCGCATCCGACGGACAACTTTTAATCCGCGTGTCCAGGGTTCGAATCCCTGCCGGCCCACTCCAAACCCATCAAAACCAATGGTGATGTAACGCATGACACAAGGGCTTCCTATACTGTCATTTTGAACGAGCGCAGCATCGTGAAGAATCTCTTCTGGCCTGCGCTATGCGCAATGGCCTCTAGCAAAAGGGCCATGATATGCAAGCACACGGCAGGAGAGATGCTTCGGCCTGCGGGCCTCAGCATGACAACCTTACAGGGCCGTGCGTCAAGCGTTACATCGCCAAACCAATTAACCCCCTTTCCTAATCGCCATGATTATTGAAAGCATCCGCGGTCACGTTTTGTGGGAATCGGCCTACGCCCTGGGCATCGTCGCCCTTTCTGTGGCAGTAGCCTTTCTTGTCCTCTGGATATTCAAGGGCATCATTGCCCGTTTGACTGCCAGGACCAAGTCTACGCTGGACGATCATCTCTTCCGTATACTTCGCCCTACCGTTGTGGCTTTTGTGGTTTTGCAGGGCGTGTTCATCGCCCTCACTGCCATGACGCTCCTCAACGCATGGCAAGACACAATTAACAAAGGATGGCTGGTAGGCGTCACTATCCTTCTCTTTTGGACGCTGCGCAAAGCCGTATCGGCGCTCATCGCTTGGTATGCAGAAGAGATCGCCGCTCGCACTTCCAGCGACTTTGACGACCGCGCCCTGCCAATCCTCAACCGGGTCGCAGCCTTCTTGATCCTTTCCATGGGTTTCCTTGTTGTCCTGCAAGAGCTTACCATAGACATCAGCCCCCTCCTTGCCGGCTTGGGCATCGGCGGCTTGGCCGTGGCCTTGGCCGTGCAGCCTACGCTCAGCAACTTTCTGTCGGGCACTTACGTCCTGTCCGATGGCTCCATCCGCTCCGGCGATTACATAGAGATGCAGGGCGGGCCGGCGGGCACGGTGGAGGGCGTAGGCTGGCGCGCCACCAAACTCCGTACTCCCCAAAACAACGTGGTCATCGTGCCAAACTCCAAGCTCTCGGACAGCATCGTCACCAACTTCACCCAGCCAGACCCGGCCCTCACCCTGTTCATAACCTGCGGCGTCAGCTACGAAAGCGATCTGGACAATGTGGAGCGCGTTGCTCTTGAAGTCATGCGTGACCTCAAAGAGCGGTTGCCCCAGGTGGACAAAACTCACCAGCCTCTAGTGCTCTTTCGTGAGTTCGGCGACTCCAACATCACCTTCTTCTGCGTGATGCGAGCCGCAGACCGCGCAGCCTCCTTTTCGGTGCAGCACGAACTCGTCAAAGGGCTGTACAACCGCTTTAGGGAAGAAGGCATTGAGATCAACTACCCGGTACGCAAGCTGGTGTTCCCCGATGGACAGGGTAACCCTGGGGCAGCCAGAATGCTCCCCGGCCACTTGAGCGACAGCGAGTCCCGCCCCACGTAGCCAGGCAAGGCTACCTTCCTGATCGCTTCTGGCTCACGGGGCTATGGTAAGGTATGCAGCGTCACTCTCCCGTTCAGCATCCTAAGCAGATTGCCCGTAGTCGCCGTCACTGCTTCCAGGGACACCCCCTTCACCTGTGCAATGGCCTCAGCAATCTCCCGCACGTCCTTCGGCTCGTTCCAGCGGGCGCGGTTGCGTTTGAAGGTTTGCGGGTACGTGTCCGTCTCCAACACCATGCGCTCCAGCGGCAAGTCTCGTACCACCCCCTGAAGCTCCGGCAAACGCAAAAACGGCTTGGCGATGGAGACGCACAGGCCCATGTCAAAACACTCCTGGGCCAAGTCCGCGCTCCATTGAAAGTAGTGCCACGCTCCACCGACCTCCCCTACCCGCTCCTCCCTCAGTAGTCTGAGAATGGCCCTGTGGTCCTCCAGCCGCCCTGGAGACTCCCGCGAGTGAAAAATAACCGGCAACCCCAGCTCCCTTGCCAGGCGCACTTCTCTCCTTAGCACCTGCTCCTGCGCTGCAATGGGCGGCATCCCCTGCGCAAAGTCCAGGCCCACCTCGCTGATGCACACCACCTTCGGACTGGACTGCGCCAGCGCCTTCATGCGCCGATAGCCGTCGTCGTTCATGGGCGACTTCACCTCTTCCGGATGAATGCCTACGCCTGCGTACACCCCTTCGCTTGCCTCCGCCAGCGCAACTGCCCGCCGCGACGATTCTTCGTGTACGCCCGCAACAATGATGACGCCAACACCGGCCTGCCTTGCCCGTTCCAGCACCCCTGGCAACTCGCTATCAGGAAACTGGTCTAGATGGGTATGGGCGTCGGCAAGCAGCATGTTTCCTCGCTTTCCATGATGAGCCACGTTCCTAAAGTCAGGCAAATACAAGGAACCAGAGCCTGTCCTTGAGCACAGCGAAGGATTCCTTGTCGGGGGGCAACGGATGTCCCTTTGGGTTCTCCCCCTTCCCTTGAGGGAAGGGGGCCAGGGGGTTAGGTAGCAGTCAGCAGTGCCTGGCAGAAGCGGGCCACGCTCACCAGGTCGGCGATGGGCACGTACTCCCGCGTGGTGTGCATCTCCCGCGTGCCCATGCCCACCACAACGCACTGCACGCCATGCAAGTTCATGATGTTGCCGTCGGTACCGCCGCCGGAAGGCCCTGGCTCTGCCTTCATGCCAATGGATGCCAGCACCTTAGAGAGCTGCTGTACCATAGGGTCGCTGGTGGGCAGCGAGTAGCCGGAGAAATCGGTGTAAAATGTTTCCTTGATTGCGGCTTCAGGGTTGCGACGGCGCGCCTCCTGAAAGATTGCAGTCACCTGTTGTTGTAGACGCTCCAGCGTCGCCTTGTTCCGGCTGCGGAACTCGCCGGAAAACGAGACGTTCTCCGGCACGGCATTTCGCACCGACCCGCCTTTAATCAGCCCGACGTTGAACGTCGTCTCGGCGTCCAGCCGTCCCTGGGGAAACTGTGCGATGATCTCCGCGGCGATGCGTATGGCCGAGATGCCCTTCTCCGGCTCTGCACCTGCATGGGCGGCGCGGCCCTTGATCTCCACGTCAAAGCCGGTGTAGGTGGGACTGGCAATTGTAATCTTGCTCGGCGGCCCATCGCCGTCAAAGACCACGCCGCGCTTGGCATTGACCATGGTGAAGTCCAGGTTCTTGGCCCCCACCAGGCCGATCTCCTCGCCCCTGGTGAACACCACCTGTACCGGCGTCCGCTTTGCCCTGTCCTCTTTGATAGCCTCCAGCGCCTCCAGAATGGACGCCACGCCCGCCTTGCAGTCGCCGCCCAGCACCGTCGTGCCGTCGGACACGATACGGTCGCCGGCAATGCGCGGTTTAACGCCGCGCCCCGGCTCCACCGTATCCATGTGCGCCGACAGCAAGAGTGGGTCGTCCCCCGGCTCCGAGGCGATGACGTTCCCATGGGCGTCGCGCCGCACGATGAACCCCAGCGCCTGCAATCTGCGGCTCACCTCTTGGGCTACCGCCTCCTCCTCTCCCGATGGGCTGTCAATCTTCACCAGGTCCATGAACGTCTGCACCAGGCGGTCTTGCTTAATCATTGGCGGCTCCTTCCAAGCCTCTAAAGGTTGTTTTTCCCATTCCTCACCCTGTCACGCAGAACGTGTCCCGATAGCAGGCCCTACGTTGCCGGCCATTCGGGCGTAGGGGCACGATATATCGTGCCTCTACCCGGCGCTCTCCCCCTTCCCGCATCGGGAAGGGGTGACAAGGGGGCTAGGCTATTTCTCTTCAATGGTCACGGTGAGCAGCTTGTCGCCTCCGTAGCCGGGGTTCTGTGACGGGTCACGGGGCGTCAGCGACTTCACCACCTCCATACCGCTGATGACCTTGCCGAACACCACGTGGCACGAGACGCCAGGCGTCCCGCAGGCTTTGCGCGTGCCGTCCGCATTCAGGGGGTCCAGGTAGTTCGTCGCCACCGTTGTGATGAAGAACTGGCTGCTCCCGGAGTTTGGCCTGCCCGTGTTGGCCATGGAAATCACACCAGCGTCGTGCCGCAGGTCAGTGAATTCGTCCGGGATGGTGTAGCCGGGGCCGCCCGCGCCGGTGCCCGTGGGATCGCCGCCTTGCGCCATGAAGTTGGGCAGCACCCGATGGAACGTAGTGTTGTCGTAGAACCCTGCTCGTGCCAGATTCACAAAATTATTCACTGTGCTTGGTGCTTTCGCCGCGTTCAACTGGATGACGACCTGCCCTTTCGCCGTCTTTAGCGTAGCGACGTAGGTCTTCGCGGGATCAATGGTCATAGCAAAGGGCGCGTCGTAGCGAAGACGGGGCGTCGCCGAGGGCGTTTGCGTAGCCGTAGGCGCCGGCTTAACCGTAGGCGTTGGCGTTGCTGTAGGCGCTGGCGCGGCGGAAGCCGTGGGCGTGGGCGTGATCGTAGTCGTAGGGGTTATCGCCGCCGCAGGCTCGGAGGAGCCGCAAGCAGCAAATAGAAGCAAACCCACCAAGAATGCGGGCCCAAAGAACACGCCGTATCTTGGCATCCATCTCCGGCGCTTCACTGTTGTATCCAATGCGGTATTCATGGTGCTGTTCCCACCTGCATCTGTAGATACTGTAATGATAGTCAAGAGAGAGAAAGGAGGGAAGGGACAAAAGGCGTTTGCCCTTACCTTTATTCTCCCCTTCCCTTAAGGGAAGGGGTAGAGGGTTAGGTAATGCCCTATGCTCTTTGCCCTATGTCCGTCCTTGACACCCGTTACGAGGCCCGCCTATACTCGTCAAAACAGAGTTCGCAAAAGCTGCGAAGGGAAAGAGTAAGCCTTTCACGTGGCCCAGAGAGCCGGGGTAGTCCCGATGTGTCGGGACGAATGGTGTGAACCGGCGCCAGACGGAGAGGTTGAATGGGTCCCAGAGCTGCAGCCCGATCCCTCGGCGACGAGGAGGTAGGCGCTGACGGCAGGGCGCCGTTACCGGCCCAGGCGTTAATCTCCCATCTACTCCCCTCTCCCTTGACGGGAGAGGGATCAAGGGTGAGGGTGGCGGACGACGCTGCAATGAGGCCCCGCTGCTCGTCGGGGCGAATAAGGGTGGCATCGCGGAATAGCCCCGCCCCTTTTAGGGTGGGGCTATTGTTTTGCCACCCGGCACGCCTACTTCTTCCGCGACGGGCGGAGAGAAAGAGCTACATGCGCGTCACCAGAGAGCATCATCTGACCAAGGCGGAGGCCCAGGAGCGCGTCCAGACCCTGTTGACGGAGCTTATGGCGCAGTACGGAGGCTCCGTGCGGGAGGCGCGCACCGCCTGGCAGGACGATACGATGCAGTTCGCCTTTCACGCCATGGGCTACGAGTTCGCCGGGACGCTGGAGACAAACGACACGCAGGTAGCGCTGGACATGGCCTTACCGCTGGCCGTCCGCCCCTTTGAGGGGGCGCTCCGGGCCAGGGTACAAGAGAAGCTGGCAGAGCTGTTCCCTTCGGGGAGCGGTACGGCACGGCTCTAGCCCTGCTGCAAGCCACAAGATACCAAAGGAGGCGCTCATGGACGACACGAAACTGATCCTGGAAGAGAAGGACCTGCCCAAGGCCTGGTACAACATCCAGGCGGACCTGCCCAAACCCCTGCCGCCTATCATGCACCCAGGCACAAAGAAGCCCATCGGGCCGGACGACCTGGCCCCGCTATTCCCCATGGCCCTCATCGGCCAGGAGGTCAGCCAGGAGCGTTGGATAGAGATCCCCGAAGAGGTGCGCGAGGTCTACAAGCTGTGGAGGCCGACGCCTTTGTTCAGGGCGCATCGCCTGGAAAAGGCCCTGAACACGCCTGCCCGCATCTACTACAAGTACGAAGGCGTCAGCCCAGCGGGCAGCCACAAGCCCAACACCGCTGTGGCCCAGGCTTACTACAACAAGCAGCAGGGCGTCAAGCGTCTGAGCACAGAGACCGGCGCGGGCCAGTGGGGCAGCGCCCTCGCCTTCGCCTGCCGCCAGTTTGAGTTGGAATGCAAAGTGTACATGGTGAAGGTCAGCTACCAGCAGAAGCCCTATCGTCGCTCCATGATGGAGACCTGGGGCGCTTCCGTCGTCGCCAGCCCCAGCCGGGACACCGAGGCGGGCCGGAGCATTCTCGCTGAACATCCCAATTCGCCTGGCAGCCTGGGCATCGCCATCAGCGAGGCCGTAGAAGACGCCGCCAAGCGTGAGGACACCAAGTACGCTCTGGGCAGCGTACTCAACCATGTGCTCATGCACCAGACGGTCATCGGCCAGGAGTGCAAGCTGGCCTTTGAGAAGATCGGCGAGTACCCGGACATGGTCATCGGCTGCGTGGGCGGCGGCAGCAGCTTCGGCGGCATCGCCTTCCCCTTCGTTAAAGATAAGTTACAAGGCAGGAACATACAGCTCATCGCCGTGGAGCCGGAGGCTGCGCCGAGCATCACCCGCGGCACCTATACCTACGATTTCGGCGACGCCGTCGGCATGACGCCCCTCATCAAGATGTTCACTCTTGGCCACTCCTTTGTGCCGCCTGCCATCCATGCCGGCGGCCTGCGCTACCACGGCATGTCGCCGCTCATCAGCCTGCTGTGCGACGAGGGCATTATTGAGGCACGCGCCGTCCACCAGAACCCGGTGTTTGAGGCGGCGGTGCTCTTTGCCCGCACCGAAGGCATCGTGCCCGCGCCGGAGCCGTCCCACGCCATCCGCGTCGCCATTGACGAAGCCATCAAGTGCCGGGAGAGCGGCCAGCGCAAGACCATCCTGTTCAACCTGTGCGGCCACGGCTACTTTGACATGGCTGCCTACGACGCCTACCTGTCCGGCCGCCTGGAAGACTACGCCTACCCTCGCGAAGAGGTAGAGGCCGCGATGAAGAGCGTGCCGAGGCTGTAAGCATGACGAAGGCCAGGGGGTAAGCCAGATTGCCCCCTGGCCCTTCAGTAACGGGGAAATGTATGAATCTACAAGTAACCAAGAAACGCATCCTCACCGGCGTCCGGCCCACCGGTGCACTGCACCTGGGGCACTACGTTGGCGCGCTGGAGAACTGGGTGCGCCTCCAGAAGGAATACGATTGCCACTTCCTCATTGCCGACTACCAGGCGCTGGGCGACCACCTGGACGACATCGCGGGCATCCGGCGGTCGGTGCTGGAGGTGGGCATGGACTGGCTGGCTGTGGGCCTGGACCCGGAACGCAGCACCTTCGTGGTGCAAAGCTACGTGCCGGAGCACGCCGAGCTTGCAATGCTCCTGTCTATGGTCACGCCCCTGGGCTGGTTGGAACGCAACCCGACGCTCAAGTCGGAGCGAGAACGGCTTGAAGGTGACCCCGATGCCAAAGGGAGCCGTGGCGAGCGTGTGTCGGTGGGATTCTTCTCCTATCCTGTCAGCCAGGTGGCCGACATTGCCCTGCCCAAAGCCCATCTGGTGCCTGTGGGCGAAGACCAGGTGCCACACATAGAGATGACTCGTGAGGTGGTGCGCCGCTTCAACCGCATGTTCGGCGAGACCTTCCCGGAGCCACAGGCGCTGGTTGGCCGCGTGGCGCGCCTTACCGGCACCGACGGCCAGTCCAAGATGAGCAAGAGCATCGGCAACGTCATCTATCTGTCCGAAGACGAAGAGAGCGTCAACCGCAAGGTACGCGGCATGTACACGGACCCAACGCGCCTGCGTGCCACCGACCCCGGCCACGTAGAAGGCAACCCCGTCTTTGAGTACCACGACGCTTTTAACGACGACAAGGCAGAAGTGGAAGACCTCAAGGAGCGCTACAAGGCAGGCAAAGTTGGCGACGTGGAGGTGAAGCGCAAGTTGGCGGCCGCCCTCAACCGCTTCCTCTCGCCCATTCGCGAGCGCCGCGCCCAGTATGAGTCGCATCCCGAACGTGTCGCAGAAATCCTGATTGAAGGCTCCCGCCGCGCCAAGCGCGTTGCAGAGGCGACCATGCAGGAAGTGCGGGATAAGATGGGGATTCTGTATTTCAAGTGAGAATAGCCAATTGTCATGCAATGTTTTTGTCATTCTGAACCGAGCGGAGCATTGGTGAAGAATCTCTCCCGCTTTGTTTGAGAGAGCCAGGGCCTCTTGCAATGGCCATTCATTGAGAGCCCACGTATCAGGAGAGATTCTTCGCAGATATCACGATGGCAATCGGGACTCGGCCCTGAATGATAACCATAAACACATCCCTACGTATTAGCAAAATGAAATTCGTACAAATACAATCGTTCATGCCTCATCGTCCTCATCGTGCGCTTTTGTGGCGAACGCAGCCTGACTACTGCTCGCCGCAAGAAAAACCACGTGCGTAAAGAAAGAATGAGGCACACCCCATGTACACACCCTCCCTAGAACAAGTGAAAGCCCTCGCCAAGCAGGGCAACCTGATCCCCGTGTACCGCGAGATCAACGCCGACCTGGAAACGCCAGTGTCGGCGTACCTGAAGATCGCACGGGGGCGGCACTCCTTCCTGCTGGAAAGCGTGGAGGGCGGCGAACGCCAGGCCCGCTACAGCTTCCTGGGCACGGAGCCGTACCGCGTGCTGACCACTGGCCCCGGCACGAAGACCGGCGCTGTAGACCCCTTGCCCGTCGTTGAGCAGGAGCTTGCCCAGTACCGGTATGTGCCGGCGCCGGGCCTGCCCCGCTTCCTGGGCGGTGCCATCGGCTACCTGGCCTATGAGACCGCGCACTACACCGAGCCGCGTGTGCCCGTGCCTGCCGCCAACCCCCAGGGTGTGCCGGAAGCGGTGCTCATGTTCACCGACACCGTCCTGGTCTTTGACCACCTGCGCCACACCATCAAGATCGTGTCCCACGTCCACACGGACGGCGACGTGGAGCAGGCGTACCAGGAGGCCTTGGATCGCATAGAGGGCCTGGCCCAGCGGCTGACCAGGGCCATGCCGCGCCGCGCACTGCGGAACGACTCGCCGGACAAAAAGGGCGACGCCGTCTCCAGCTTCTCGCCGGAGCAGTACCACGACATCGTCCGCAAGTGCCGCGAGTACATCATCGCCGGCGACATCATCCAGGTGGTGCCGTCCCGTCGCGTCGCACGGCCAACAAACGCATCGCCCTTCAACATCTATCGCTCACTGCGGGCGCTCAATCCGTCGCCCTACATGTACTTCCTTCAGCTTGGGGACTTCCACATCATCGGCGCTTCCCCGGAGGCGCTGGTGCGGGTGGAGGACGGCCAGGTGTACACCTTCCCACTGGCGGGCACGCGGCCTCGCGGCGCAACGCCCCCACAGGACGAAGCGCTGGCTACCGAGTTGCGCACCGACGAGAAGGAGCGCGCCGAGCACATCATGCTGGTGGACCTTGGCCGCAATGACCTGGGCCGCGTCTGCCAGCCGGGCTCCGTCAAAGTCGCAGACCTCATGCGTGTGGTGCGCTACTCCCACGTCATGCACCTGGAGTCGGAGATTCAGGGCCGCCTGCGCGCCGACCGCACGATGTACGACGCACTGCGCTCCTGTTTGCCTGCCGGTACACTGGCCGGTGCGCCAAAGATACGGGCTATGGAGATCATCGCCGAGGTGGAGCAGGAGCGGCGCGGGCCTTACGGCGGCGCGGTGGGCTACTTCGGCTTTCAGGGCAACATGGACGTGGCCATCCCCATCCGCACGATTGTGTTGCGCAAGGGCGTGGCTTACGTCCAGGCGGGCGGCGGCATCGTCTACGACAGCGTGCCCGAGGCCGAGTACCAGGAGACGGTGAATAAGGCCGCCGCGCCCCTGCGTGCCGTCCAGCAGGCAGAAGAGTATGTGTGATGTTACCACACCCTTTAGGGTGTGGCTTGATCCGCATTGGAAGCCGCACCCTTTAAGGTGCGGTACGGGGAAAACCAGTCCCCCTTCCATTTAGGGAAGGGGCAGGGGGTTAGGTCATGCCCCTCAACCTTGATTCCGTCTCCGCACAAATAGACTCCCTCGCCGGCGACTTGCAGGCCCAGGGGAACGACCGCGCCGGACGATTGCGCCTCGCCGTGGAGACCCTTGAGGCCGCCGACGGCGACGCTCTGAACGCCAAGCGCGATGCAGGGCGCTTCGCCTGGCCCACGCCACGCCTGCCATCGGACTTGTCGGCCCGCGCTGCCCCCGTCGCTGCGCCCACGGACTATCGCGCCCTGGCCACCGACGGCTCCCACATTGACGTGGAGCGCCACCTGGCTGCCCGCTGCGCCCTGGTCAACATCAGCAAGATCATGCTCCAGTACGGGGCGCATCCCGACGCCCGCCTGGACAGCGCTCCTACCCTCTACACCGGTGACACGCTTTCCATTAAGATTCCTCAAACGGCCCAAGCCTACCCCCTGGAAGGGCCGCTGCTGGGCATCAAGCGCGGGATAGACGAGGTCGTCGCTCTGGCGGAGCTGGCCGAGGAGTACTGCGCCGATCCCGACAGGTCGGGACCAACGCTTGCCCTCATAGACGGCTCCCTTATCCTGTGGGGGCCTGCCAACCAGCAGTACCCCGACGAGGTGCGCCGCGTGCTCCTGGAGGAGCGCCTGATTCCCGCCCTGGACCGCCTGCAAGCCCTGAATGAAAAAGGCCCGCTGGCCCTGGCCGCGTACATCAGCCTGCCGGGCAGTGCGGGAGTGGCAAACGCGCTGCGCCTGGCCCACTGCCCCTACCCTGCCCCGCAGTGCGACCAGTATTGCGGCCAATTCACCAACGGCCAGCGCCCATGCGACGTGGTCGGCGGCCTGCTAGATCGGGACATCATGGGCAAGACCCTTGCGCCGGGCGAGCGTTCCGCCCTCTTCAACAGCGCTTCCACCATTGTGGAGCGCTTCTACAAGGGCCACGAGGTCAGCTTCTTCTACCTGAACGCCGGTGAAGAGATCGCCCGCGTGGAGGTCCCCGCCTGGGTTGCCAACAACGAGGCGCTGCTGTCCCTTGCCCACGCCGCCATCCTTGACCAGTGCCGCCGTGGGCTCGGCTATCCCGCCGCCATCATGGAGGCTCACGAACAGGCCGTCATCAACGGCCACGAACGCGAGTTGTTCCGCCAGATGGTGGAAGAGGCGCTGGCAGGCAACCGCCAGCCCGTCTATACTTCCGGCAAGGCGTGGAGCAAGAGGACGAGGTGGGTGTAGGCGAGCTTCCTTCCCCCCTTGCGGGGGAAGGATTGAGGATGGGGGGCCAAAATCCCAGGCTTTCGGAGGAACGCACCGGTTGTTTGCCAAGTTCACCAACTACCAGGGCCGCATCATCCGGCTCACCGAGGAGCGGTTAGCGCATATCCAGGAGGGCCATCCAGAGCTTCGGGGGTTTGAGACTACCATTGGAGAGACGCTGCAACATCCCAACTCCGTCGTGCAGTCCCTTACCAATCCCCACGCCTTCCTGTACTATCGCTGGTATGACCAAACGGCAGTCGGGGCAAAATATGTCTGTGTTGTGGTTATACTATTGGAAGAAGATGCCTTTGTTGCATCGGCCTACCTTCGGGATACCGTCAGGAGAGGGGTACTGGTATGGACAAGCAGTCCGTGAGAATCTGGTATGACCCGGAAGCCGATTTCTTGGAAGTCATCCTCCAGGAAGGCATTGGCGTGGCTGAAGATACCGAAGATGACCGTGTGGAGGTCAGAGTAGATGAAGGGGGAAGAATCCTCAGCTTTCACGTCCTTGGCTTGCGGTCTGCGACCGGTGTGCCTTTGAAGCTGGAACTCAAGCCCAAACGGAAAGCCGTCTCACGGCGAACGTGAAGGACGGCCTGTTATTATGGGCAAGGAGGTGCAGTCATGGCAAATCAGGGCCTGCTAGCACGCATCTCAATCAACTCCAAGATCTGCCACGGACAGGCCTGCATCCGTGGCACTCGCATCATGGTAAGCATCGTTCTGGACTGCTTAGCCGCAGGCATGTCTTATGAGGAAATCATAGAAGAGTACCCTACCCTTTCTCCTGAGGATGTTCGCGCTGCCATTGCCTACGGTGCAGCCTTGGCCCAAGAGCAGACGCTTCTTCTCAACAGTATCCTCTCATGAGGATAAAGCTGGATGAAAACATGCCCCGGCGAGCTTTACTACTAAGAAGGGGGAATCATGGCTAAACTCCGTCAGAAAGAAACCATGACTGATGAACAAGGCAATGATGTTTATTCATGGCCTTGTGATGACCATTACGACACTCACCAGTTTCAACAGACAAAAGGAGAGGATGCTATGTACCATTACAATGCCATGACTGGTGAAATAATCGAACTATCCGCTAGACAAGCCGAGAAAGTGCTCAAAGGCATCTGTCCACTTTGCCCAGAACAGTAGGAATCGGAAGTAGGCTTCTTGTCTGAAGGACTTGGGTGAAAGTCTGCGCTTGGCAATTGTGTGATTACATTAGGTGAAATAGTAATATCTGTGCAAACAGGCACGACGGTGACTCTGAGCGATACCCCCGTGACCTTCCTGTCTTCTTCTGTCGGTGCAGCCCTGATTGGTGCAGTTGTGGGCGGTCTTCTTACAAGTACGGCTGCACTTCTTGGGATTTGGTTAAATAACAAACACAGTACTAAATTCATTAACTATGCCGCCGTGTCGGCTGTTCTAGCAGAGATTCGGATGAATCAGGAGTTGGCCAATGATGCCCAGTTACTCAGTCACAATCAGCTAAGCCCTTTCGTCATGGAAACATGGCAGTCACATAAAGATGTGCTCCTGTATTTATCTGATGAAGCAAAAAGTAACATTATGAAAGGTTACGGGGAACTGGTTTTTGCAAATGCAATCGCTGCGGCCACCTCAAATCCAGCTATCGCTTCTGACGGTACACTGAAAGCCCCGTACAAAGCACGTATCGACAAGATGAAAGAACATTTCTTGCGGGCTGATCCGCTTCTTGCGAAGTGGTTGGAAAAAAACAAAGCGTGCTAAAACCTTGCCACTTGTTCTGAGGTCTATGCTGCCCTTAATTTCCCCCCATCTCGGTGAAGTCATCGCCACTAGCAGCGCGCAGTTCACGGCGCAGTGCTATGAGCTGTACGGCGCTGCACCGTTGGGCGCGTTGGTGCGCACCGGCGTCCCAACTAGTCGGGACTACGCCGTCGTGTGCAACGTGCTGACGGAGGGCGTGGACCCCACGCGCAAGCCGGTGGCGCGCGGCCAGGGACTCACCGACGAAGCCGCCATCTACAGGGACAACCCACAGCTTCCCAAGCTCCTGCGCACCAGCTTCCAGGCCATGATCGTCGGTTACGGCGACACTGCAAATGGCCTGCGCTACGGCCTGCCGCCGTCGCCGCCGCGCATCCACGCCTTTGTGCTGGCCTGCACGCCGGAAGAGGTGCGTGCCTTCACCCAGCGCTTGGACTTCCTGCCCTTGCTGCTCTCATCAGCCAATGAAGGCGGCCCCGCCCTGACCGACCAGGTGGCCGCCGCCTTCCTGCGCCAGGCGGCGTCGGCGCATCCCGACCCGCAGGCATTCCTCGTTGGCGCGGGCCGCCAGCTTGCGCGGCTGCTGGCGCGGGATTTGCAGCGCCTGCAACCTATTCTGCAAGGATTGCACACGTGAATGCACCATCCGCCATGACACGCATCGTAGGGGCACGATATATCGTGCCCCTATAGAATGTTCTCCCTTCTCCCTCCCTTTTAGGGGAGGGAGACCGAGAGGGTGAGGTAACAACCCCATGAACGGCCCATTGCCCGGCAAACAACAACCCCTCGGCCTTGTCGTCGGCGGCTCGCTGAGCCGTGGCGTTCTTGTGCGCCTGGACGCGGCATGGCCCGTGGAGAACGTCACCGTCGGCAGCTTCGTCACCATTCAGGGGCAAGGGCAGCGCTACTTCGGCCTCGTGTCCGACGTCAGCCTGGAGGTCTCCGACGCCTCGCTGCAAGCATCGCCGCCGGACATGGCCGACCCCTTCGTCGCGTCGGTCATCGCCGGCACCGGGGCCTACGCCCTCGTGACCGTGTTGCCCCAGCTTGTCCTGGGATCGGATGCCCTGGACGCCGTCGCCGCACCCCAGCCGGCCCGCTCCATACCGTCGCATTTCGCCCAAGCGTACGCAGCGTCGGAAGCCGACGTGCGCACCGTCTTCGGCGGCGAGGACGACCGCCACGTGTGGGTCGGCAACCCGCTGGACATGGAGGACACCCGCATCTGCCTGGACATTGAGGAGCTGGTGAAGCGCTCCAACGGCGTCTTCGGCAAGAGCGGCACGGGCAAGAGCTTCCTGGCCCGCATCCTGCTGGCGGGCGTCCTCCAGAAGCGCGCCGCCGTCAACCTGGTCTTTGACATGCACAACGACTACGGCTGGCAGGGCAGCTCCGAACGGGGAACCGCCGTCAAGGGCCTCAAGCAGCTCTACCCCAGCCAGGTGGCGGTGTTCACCCTGGACGGCGAGTCCTCCCGTCGCCGGGGCATGACTCCCGACGCCGAGGTGCAGATCGGCTACGACCAGATAGAGCCGCAGGACATGGAGACCCTAGGCGAAACGCTAAATCTTACTGAGCCGGGCAAGAGCGCCGTCTACTCCCTGGTGCGTCACTTCGGCCAGGAGCGGTGGCTGTACGAGTTCCTGTCCCGCGAAAGCCGCGAGGAGCTGGACACCCTGGCAAGCAACGTCTCCGAGAAGTTTGAGGTGCTGTGGACGCTGCACCGCCGCTTGCGCATCTTCACCCGCCTGCCGTTCCTGAAGGAGAAGGCCGCTGACGACGCTGTGCGCCGCATCCTGGACTACTTGGAGCGCGGGATGCACGTTGTGCTGGAGTTCGGGCGCTACGGCAACGAGCTGTCCGCCTACATCCTGGTGGCAAACCTGCTGACCCGCCGCATCCACGACCGCTACGTGGAGCTCATGGAGCGCGCCGCCGGCGACCCGTCCAAGGAGCCAAAGCAGCTCTTGATTACGATAGAAGAGGCGCACCGCTTCCTGACGCCCGCTGTGGCGTCCCAGACCATCTTTGGGACCATTGCAAGGGAGATGCGCAAGTTCAAGGTGTCCCTGCTGGTCATAGACCAGCGCCCCAGCGGCATTGACGAGGAGGTGCGCAGCCAGATCGGCACGCGCTTCGTCTGCCAGTTGGACAACGAGCACGACGTGGACGCCGTGCTGGCGGGCGCATCCGGCGCGAGGGAGCTGCGCACCGTGCTCTCCAAGCTGGAGGCCCAGCAGCAGTGCCTGATCTTCGGCCACGCCCTGCCCATGCCGGTCGTCGTGCGCACCCGCGAATACGGCTCGGCGGAGTCGTACCGCGAATTCGGCTTCCGCGAGGCGTCGGAAATCCGGCGGCAAGTGGAGCAAGAGAAAAAGGACCTGTTTGGATAGCCGGTAGCGCGATTGACGGTTGTCTCCTCATGACTTAGTATAGTAAGAAAGCGGTAGGATAGTAGTATGACCACAGTAGCTAAGATTTCCATCAGCATCCCCCAAGCGTTGCTCGCCCAAATAGAGCAGGAGCGCGCTGCCACTGGTCAGACCCGCAGCGAGTTCTTTGCCAAAGTCATAAAGTTGCACCTGAAGGAGAGACAGGAACAGGAGCTAGATGCAGCGTACATCAAGGCCTATCAGGAATGTCCAGAGACGGAAGAGGAGCTAGCCTGGACAGAGATCGGCCTTTCGGTCTTCGCTGAGAACCCTTGGCATGAGGAGAAGAAGCATGAATAGAGGAGAGGTATGGTGGGCCGATTTGCCCCCTCCCTGGGGGCATCGCCCTGTCCTTCTAATAGCACGCAATGCCGTCTACCAGGTCCGTACCACCGTCACGATTGCTCCTCTCACTTCAACCATCCGTCCCATTGCATCCCAAGTGGTTTTGACCGAGGAAGATGGCGTCCCCCACCAGTGCGTTGTCAACTTGGATGACATCACAACCGTGCAAAAGCGGTTTCTCCAGCGACGAATCACTGTGCTCAGCGAAGAGAAAATGAAGGCGGTGGAAGCCGCCATCCACTATGCTTTGGGCCTGGAGACCTAGCATGGACATCCCCGCGTGCAAGACAACGCGCATTTACTGCCGGCCCGACTGCCCGCCGGGGCGTCGCACGCTGCCGCAGAACCGCGTGTACTTCCCATCCCAGGAGGCGGCGCGTGACGCCAGCTACCGCCCGTGTAAGGTCTGCAAGCCCGACGTCGGCGACTTCGGCCCCTGGCGCGCCGGGAGGAGCATCGCATCCTAAGAAACGCTATGACAGCATAGTTTTCTTTACTTCAGCCTGTAGACTGAGGAATGAGTCCAGCCCTTCAAGGGGCATTACAGGGCCTGTTTCCACAACAGTGACAAGAACCTCTACCGCTTTGCCCCAACTCAGTCCTCGCCAATTCTTATTAGGAGAGATGTAAGCTATGGAACCGAAGAAGATAAAGCCTCGCAAGCGCCGGAATGCCGCACCCCAAGAGGCCAGCCCCCAGTTGCTCAAAGAGATTTTCATGCGCAATGCCTATATCCGTGTGCCGAACAAAGAGCGGCAAAAGGAGCTTGGCCAGAGGTACAAAAAGGGCTACGAGGTGCGGTTTGCGGTGAAGACGGAAGATGAAGTAGAAGCCCTCAGCCGCCTTCTACGGGAGGCCGGTTTTTCTCCAGCAAGGCCTTTTCGGAAAGCCAAACAGATTATCCTCCCTGTGTACGGAGAGAAGGCTGTTGCCTGTATTCTGGAGGTCAGAAAATCTGCCCCTGGACAACAGTAGTTCGGTGGATTTCGTACAGGTACCTACGCCAGACCCAGCAAGGAGGCCTCTCTATGGCAACCATGCAAGCCATCGCCGAACCCGCACAAGACCCCGCCTACGTCGTCGCCATGACGCAGTTCAACGCCGTTGCGGACCGCCTGGGCCTGGACGATGGCATCCGTGCTTTGCTGGCATCCCCCAAACGGGAGCTGACCACTCACTTTCCCGTCAAGATGGACAACGGCGCTATCCGCGTTTTCACCGGCTACCGCATCCAGCACAACGTGGCCCGTGGCCCCGCCAAGGGCGGCATCCGTTACTCGCCCCAGGTGAGCTTGGGCGAGGTGCGCGCCCTTGCCATGTGGATGACCTGGAAGTGCGCCGTGGTGAACATCCCCTACGGCGGCGCTAAAGGCGGCGTCGCCTGCGACCCCAAAGAACTCTCCCTAGGCGAGTTGGAGCGCCTGACGCGGCGGTACGCCACGGAAATATCACTCGTCATCGGGCCGCAATCGGACATCCCCGCGCCGGACATGAACACTAACGCCAAGATCATGGCGTGGATCATGGACACCTACAGCATGGGCGTGGGCTATTCCGTACCGGGCGTCGTCACCGGCAAGCCCGTGGAGCTGGGCGGCAGCCAGGGCCGTGAGGAAGCGACCGGAAGGGGCGTGGCCATCGTAGCCCGCGAGGCGATGAAGCGCATGGGCAAGACGCTGGAAGGGGCGACAGTTGTCATACAAGGCTTTGGCAACGTCGGCTCCAACGCAGGACGCATCCTGAACGAAATGGGGGCTAAGATCATCGCCGTCAGCGACTCCTCAGGCGGAGTCTATCACCCTGAGGGCCTGCACCTACCGGAAATGGACACTATCCGCGCCGCCGGCGGGCGCTACGCCGACTACCACCGCGAGGACCGCATCATCTCCAACGCCGACCTGCTGGAGCTTCCCTGCGACATCTTGATCCCTGCCGCCCTTGAAAACCAGATCACGGCACAGAACGCCCCAAATATCCGCGCGCGCCTGATCGTGGAAGGGGCCAACGGCCCTACAACGCCCGAAGCCGACGCCATCCTGAAGGAACGCGGCATCACCGTGGTCCCGGACATCCTGGCCAATGCCGGCGGCGTCACCGTCTCCTACTTTGAGTGGGTACAGGGGTTGGAGCACTACTTCTGGGCCTTGGACGAGGTAAACGGCAAGCTGGAGCGCATCATGACCAGGGCCTTTGACGAGGTCTATGCCCTCAGCCGGCGGGAAGGCGTTACCATGCGCGACGCTGCCCTGATGCTCGGCGTGAAGCGCGTGGTAGACGCCCTGATGCTGCGCGGCATTTTCCCCTAGCCTTCTCTCTATTCGGCGAAGCCCGCCAAACCAAGCGCCTCCGGCAGCCCGGAAAGGTCATCTAGGATGGCAATGTGCGGGAAGCCTTCCAGAGCTTCCAGTTGTGTTGTGCCGGAAAGCACGCCCACAAAAGGCACGCCGCCTCGTTGCGCCGCCTCGCCGTCTACCACGTGGTCGCCCACGTAGACGCACTGCTGGGCCGGCATGTCCAGCCGCCGGATAGCCTCCAGCAGCCCGCTGGGATCCGGCTTGGCGGCACTGACGTCTTCGTACCCCATGATTACTTCAAAGTCGGGGCGCAGCCCTGCCTTGTCCAGCGTCAGTTCTATACGGGAGCGATAGGCCGAGGAGACAATGGCAAGTCGCAGGCCCTTGTCCTTCAGCAAGCGTACCACCCCCGGCGCGGGCGGATAGAAGGTGGTCATGTGGGGCATGATGTCTTCAGAACGCCTCTGGTACAGGCTGGCGTACTCCTGGAAACGAAGACCTTGGTCCGGTGGGGCCAGGAGCTTGTAGCGCTCCTGGTGGGAGACGCCTATGGACGCAATGATCCGCTCGGCTGTATGGGTGGCTAGACCCATGCGTCCCAGAGAAAAGTTGACGCACTCCACGATGCCGTAGCGGGTGTCCGCCAGGGTAAGGTCAAAGTCAAAGACGACTGCGCGATAAGGGTGGTTCACGGCGTAAAGACCCTTGCCAAGCGGCGTTTCTCTTTCTCTCTCGCCATGATCCCCTCTATCTCTGTTACCGCTTGCTCCAGCCGGCCCGTGTGGTTCACCACCACGTAGTCAAACTCCGGCGCGCACGCCATCTCCGAAGTCGCCGTGCGGATACGTCGCTCCAGGTCTTCCGGCGTCTCGGATTCCCGTTCTCGCAGACGGCGTTCCAGCTCCGGCAGGTCCGGTGGGGCTAAGAACACCAGCACTGCGCCGGGGATCTTGCCGCGGATCGTGCGCGCGCCTTGCACGTCCGTCTTCACCAGCACGTCCTTGCCCGAGGCCAGGGCTTCTTCCACTTGGGCGCGGGGCACGCCGTAGTACCGTCCGTAGACCTTCGCGTGTTCCAAAAAGCCGTCCCGCTCAAGAAGCGCTTCAAACTCTTGCTCTGGGAGGAAAATGTAGTCCACCCCGTCACGTTCCCCGGAACGCTTGGGCCGCGTGGTAGCGGTGACGATGAAATGCCAGGGCCGGGGCAGGCGCTTCATGCGCTCCAGGACAGCGTCCTTGCCGACGCCGGAAGGCCCGGAGATGACCATCAGCAACGTTGCGGGCTGTTCCTGGGGGGAATTAGCTGGAGAAACGGTCAACTACACTCACTCCGGCGCGTTGTCCACTGGTTAGTTCTTAACTTCAAGCCCGCCGAACATGACCGAGGCGTTTACGGTCAGCACCGGACTGTTCGGGTCTTCGGGCTGGCCTTGTTTGTTCTCAATGCCCCCAAACATGGCTGTGCCATGCACATCTACCCTCCACTTTTGCGGAACCCGCATCTCCACGCCGCCGAACATGGCGCTGATGTTCAGCGTTGCCCCTGGCGCAAGCTCTGCGCTCCGCAGGTCAAGCTCGCTGCCGCCGAACATGGCAGTTACCTTACCGCCGTGAAAGCTCTTGGAGCTGATGCGCCGTTCCGCCCCGCTGAAGATGGCGACCAAGTTCACCGTGTCTTCCCCCACAGGCGCTTCCGCGCCCTTTCCAAACTGGACGCCTTGCAACAGTATGGCAACACCGGCAACAACGACGAACAGCGGCCACGCGCTGCCCCAGGCAAGCACGTCCAATGAAGTCAGCAGAAAAGTAGTGCCTAACCCGATGAGCACCACGGGGCCTGACACACTTCCTTTTCGCTCAATGAAGAGCATCCACAGGCCCAGCCCCATCAAGATGATGGGCCACAGCCGGAGGGTGTTTCCGATGTCCAGGCCAAAGAGTCCCAGGTTCGCCAAAAGGAAGAACACGCCGATGAGGATTAGGACGACTGCCAGACCCGTGTGCTGCCGCTGCAAGTTCATGCGTCCTCCTTTGCCGGAGCTACCCTCCTCCCACTGGCCGCACCACTTCCACTACGTCACCCTGTCTGAGCGTGATGGTAGGAAACTCCTCTTTTTGCAGCACCGTGCCGTTATAAGCCACCGCGACGAACTTGGAGTCTACGCCGTGGTCCTCAAGGAATTGCAATAGAGGCGTAGGCCGTTCCAAATCTCGTGACTTGCCGTTGACCGTCAATGTAATCACAGCATCCCTAACACAGCTAGCTCTTATGTGGCAGGAGGTGGGAGAGGCAAGGGTCTTTCACCGCCCCATACCTGATGATACCACCCCAGAGGCAGCCGTTGCAGCCGTCATCGCTTGTTTCAGTGCAATGGCTGCTGCGCGGGTGTCCGCTTGGGACAGGACGGCGCTGATGACGGCAGCGCCCCATGTCCCCTGGGCCATGACCCTGCCCATGTTGGAGGCGTCCACGCCGCCGATGGCAAGAAAAGGTATGCTTACTGCGGCCTTCACCTGCGCCAGCAGCGTCAGGCCAGCGGGTGTAGCCCCCGGATGCGTGCCCGTGGGGAAAATGGTCCCCACGATCAGGAAGTCCGCGCCCGCTCGCTGCGCTGCCGTTGCACCCTGCACCGAGTGTACGGACCGTCCGATAATCAAGCGCTGCCCTGCCAGCTTCCGTGCCGTCTCCACAGGCAGGGCTTCCTCGCCGAGCTGCACTCCGTCCGCCTCGGCAGCCAGCGCAACGTCTACGCGGTCGTTGACCACAAGCAGGGCCTTGCCCGCCGTGGCCCCGCGCAGTGCCTGGGCCAACTGGAGCAAACGTCCCGCCGGCATGTCTTTGTCCCGCAGTTGCACCATGTTGGCTCCGCCCGCAACGGCAGCAGCGACCTTCGCCGTCAGCGCTTCCGGCGTCCCGTAGGCGGGGTCGGTCACAACGCAGAGCGTGGGGAACCGCAACGGGGAGATGCCGCTGCTCATACCCGCACAACACCTTCCACCGGGCTGCTGGCCACGGCGTACTGCTTCCGGGGGATGCGTCCCGCGAGATAGGCCATGCGTCCGGCTTGCACGCCCAGCTTGAAGGCCGTCGCCATGCCCACGGGGTCTTGCGCCTGGGCGATGGCGGTGTTCACCAGAACGGCGGAGGCCCCCATCTCCATGGCTTCAGCGGCATGGGAAGGCACTGCAAGCCCGGCATCCACCACAACCGGCACGTGCGCTTGCTCAATGATGATCTGTATCTCCTCCCGGGTATGGATGCCCTGGCCGGAGCCAATGGCCGAACCAAGCGGCATCACCGTAGCACAGCCGACCTCTTCCAGATGGCGCGCCAGCACCGGGTCCGCGTGGATGTACGGCAGCACCACGAACCCCTCCTTCACCAGCGCCTCCGCAGCCCGCAGCGTGCCGATGGGGTCAGGCAGCAGGTACTTCGGGTCAGGGATGACCTCTAGCTTGATCCAGTTGGAAAGGCCCATAGCCCTCGCCAGGCGCGCCGTGGTCAACGCTTCTTCCGGTGTCTTGGAGCCTGCCGTGTTGGGCAGGATGGTGTACCGCGTCCAGTCAATGTAGTCAAGGATCGTCTTCTTGTTGGGGTTGTCCAGGTCCAGCCTGCGAATGGCAACCGTCACCAGCTCCGTGCCCGACGCCTCTATGGAGGCGACCATCTCCTCGTTGGAACGGTGCCTTCCCGTGCCCACGAGCAGACGGGAGTGAAATGTTTTGCCAGCAATCACCAGTTCGTCATTCATGAGAATCCCCTCTGAAAACATCTCGCCGCCTCGGGTTTCCCCAGGCGGCGTATCACAGACTGACCATTCCCTGCGCTGGCATTACCCAGATCAGGTCATTTCGGTCGCCCCGATGCGCCGGAGCCTCTCAGCCTGGCCTACCCAAGCTCCCGTTGTGCTGGCATCCGCCAGCTTGTAGTAGCCTAGCACGCCCCGTACCCACTGTCAAAGCCGCGTACAACACGGTTCCGTTTGCTTGGTAGGGGTTTGATATTCCCTGGCACGAAAGTGCCAGGTTCAGATTCGGTTAACCCACGACTTTAGTCGGGGGGATTGAACAACACGCGAAAGCAAACGGAACCTACAACACAAAGGCAGGCTGCTTCCCAGCCTGCCTTTGTTGATTGAACACCCAGATATCTCGCTAATCCACCGTTTCCACTTTTGCCTTGCGCGGCTCTTCCGCTTCTTCGCTGGCCAGGAAACGCTCCGCGTCAATGGCCGCCATGCAGCCGCTGCCCGCCGCCGTCACCGCCTGACGGTAGACCCAGTCCTGCACGTCGCCGCAAGCGAACACGCCGGGTACGCGTGTCTTGGTCCCCTCGTGCGTCAGGATATAGCCGCTCTCGTTCAGGTCAAGCTGTCCGGCAAACACCTCGGAGTTTGGCTTGTGTCCAATAGCCATGAACACCCCATCAATGCGCATCTCCGTTACCTGGCCCGTCTTGACGTTGTGCAACTTCACACCCTTCACCTCGCCGGCGTCAACCCCCAGGACCTCAACGATCTCCGAATCCCAGATGAACTTGATCTTGAGATTCCCAAAGGCCCGCTGTTGCATGATCCGTGACGCCCTCAGGCTATCCCGCCTATGTACCACGTGTACCGTCGTGGCGAACCGCGTAAGGTACGTCGCTTCCTCCATCGCGGTGTCGCCTCCGCCTACAACAATGATCTCCTTGCCGCGAAAGAAGAACCCGTCGCACGTGGCGCAGGCCGAGACGCCTCGCCCCATGAGCGCCGCCTCGGAAGGCAACCCCAGTAGCCGGGCCGTGGCCCCCGTGGCAATAATCACGCTCTTGGCGTAATACTCCTCCGACTCATCCAGCACTACCTTGTAGGGCCTGCGGGAGAAGTCTACTGAAGTTACTTGCCCGGAGACGTACCGCGCGCCAAAACGCTGGGCCTGCTTCTTGTACAACTCCACCAGTTCCGGCCCCTGGATGCCTTCTGGGAAGCCGGGATAGTTCTCCACGTCCGTCGTAATAGTGAGCTGTCCCCCGGGGGTCATGCCCTCAATCACCAGCGGGTTCAATTCGGCTCGGGCGGTGTACAGCGCTGCCGTGTCCCCCGCCGGCCCGGAGCCGATAATGATGACATTTTCTACATTGTTCCCGTTCATTGTCGTCCTTTCGGGATGTCCTCTACGTGGGCCATCCAAACCACACCTTACGGACCCCCTACGTAGATAAGATGCGCCTGCTCTCAGAACGGCGCTGACCTAAGCCTGGCGCTGCTCCTGGGCCATAGCTTCCAGCCGAGCGATGCGCTCCTCCAGCGGTGGATGCGAGGAGAACAGCCGCACGATGCCCTGGCCGCTCAACGGGTTCACGATAAACAGGTGAGCAACAGGCTCAAGCTGCGTTGCCGGCACGTCCATGTGGCGGCGCTCCGACGCGCGTTGCAGCTTTCGCAAGGCATCTGCCAGGCCCAAGGGAGTGCCCGACGTGTAGGCCCCCGTCTTGTCCGCTTGGTATTCCCGGGTACGGGATATGGCGAGTTGAATCAGCGTCGCCACAATGGGCATGATGATGGCAACGACCAACAGGCCGATGATGCCCGATCCGCCATCGCGGTCATCTCGCCGGTCGCCAAGGCCGCCGAACATAGCCGCCCATTGCAGCGACCACGCGATCATGGAGATGGCGGAGGCGATGGCCGCTACTATGGTCATAATGAGGGTGTCGCGGTTGCCCACGTGGGCCAACTCGTGTGCAATGACGCCCCCCATCTCTTCGTGGGAGAGCAAGCCCATGATTCCTTCTGTCACAGCGATGGAGGCGTGCTTTTTGTCCCTGCCGGTGGCAAATGCATTGGACGAATCATCGTGGATCAGGAACACCTTGGGCTTCGGCAACCCGGCCAGATAAGCCTGCTCATCCACGATCTTGTGCAACTCCGGCGCATCCTCCGCCGTCACCTGCTTGGCCCGCGCCATCGCCAGCACCAGACGGTCGCTGAACCAGTACCCAATGAAGTTCATCGCCAAAGCCATGACCAGAAACACCATGATCCCCCCTACCCCGCCCATGAAAAAGCCGATGAGCAGGAACAGAGAGGTCAGCAGTGAGATCAGAAAGAAGGTCTTGATTGTATTCATAGAAACCTCATCTTCATCCTTCGCCGGAAAAACCTGCGACTATCATCCGACTTAAACAGCTATGCAGCTAGTATACACCAGGAGGCTCGTCACCAACGAAACATGGATCAGGGGGTATTGCCAACCAAGGTGCCCTGGTCTCCTAGTGCGCCTCAGCGCCCAAGGAAGCGCTCCTACCGGACACTACAGTGTCAGGCTTTCGCAGTGTAAGCGTCAGCGGCACAGCCGTCAGCGCCAGCAGGCCGATCACCACAAAGGCCCAGCGGTAGCTGCCGGTCACGTCGTACACCCATCCCGTGGCAATAGGGCCGACGATGCCGAAAATGGCTGTCAGGGTCATGGAGATGCCCACAATGGACGCATACGCCTTACGGCCAAAGTAGTCGGCCATGAGCGTGAAGCGTATCGGTACAGTGCCGCCGTGACCCGGCGAGTACAACAACAGAAACAGGACGATCTGCCATCCGTGGACAATGGTGCCAAAGGCCAGTGATCCCAAGCCCAGGAGCAAATAGGTCAGCGCGAGCAGCAGCCGCCTGTCAACGAAGTCCGAAAGGAACCCCAGGGTAAGCCGGCCAATAATATTGACCACGGAAAGAAACAGCACGGTGAGTCCTGCCGCAGTCGCCGATATTCCAAAGCTTTCCAAGCCCGGGATTGCAAACACCACGACGGTAGACATGACCATGCCGGAGAGTCCCATGCCCAGTGTGAGTTGCCAAAACGATCCGGTCCGCATGATCTGTTTGACCGTGAGGCCCGCGTTCGCCTCGTCCATCCGCCCTGCCTGCCCTTGTGCTCCCAGAGGTGGGGCCGTAGCGCCGTCCGGTAGCAGGCCGTAGTCCTCCGGCCTCCGCCGCAGCACGTAGGATGCAGGAATGCCCACCAGAAGCGTCCCGATGCCTATCCACACCAGCACCGCGCGCCAGCCGTACTGAGCGATGGACCACACCAGCGCCGGCGCCATCACTCCGCCCAGCCCGCCGCCGGCAAAGGCGATGGTCATGGCTCGTCCGCGCATCTTGTTAAACCAGTTGCCCACCACCGCGGTTACGGCTACGCCTGAAGCCAGGGAAAGGCCCAGGGCTATCGTGCAGAACGCCAGATAGAACGCGAGCAGCGAGTGTATCTGCGCCAGCCAGAAGAACCCCACTGCCGTGATGATTGTCCCCACAAACATGGGGATGCGCGCCCCCCAGCGGTCTACGATGTAGCCAATGAAGGGGCTAAGCGCGCCGGATTCCGTCCGTTGCAGCGAAAGCGCCGTGGCCGTGGCGGCGCGGCTCCAGCCAAACTCGTTGACAATGGGATTGAAGAAGGCCGAGAAGCCGAAGAAAAACGTTCCTGATGTCCAAAACGCCTGGATGGACCCGGCTATGGCTATCCACCATCCAAAAAAGACCTTGGGCCGCTTGCTCGTTGCCGTTGTGACCGGGGAACTCAGTGATCCTTGCTTCACTTGCTCATAGCCTTACTCCATGCCTATCGGGTTGGGTGACGATGTTGCCACCACCAAGTGTACTTCCCTGTGTGTATAGTAGTCCTGGTACGGAGTAAACTCCACACTGAACCCCGCCTCGCCCAATAAGCGCACCCACGTTTCCCGCGAATACAGGCTCATCACGTGATGGTCTTCCTCCACACGCACGCCGTCCTTCTCCTTGAAGATGTAAAAGAACACCCACTCAACGGCGTTGTCCGTGGGGTCGGGGTCCGTCACGTACTCAATGAAGGTGAACTCCGGGTCCGTCCCCTGCCGTACAAAGTGCGACACGTGTGTCCCGGGAAACGTCTCCTTGAACCAGTCCGGCCCGACGATGAACACGCCGCCGGGTTCCAGGTGGGCTTTGGCCGTGGCAAAAGTCGCCCGCAGGTCATCCTCCGTCAGCATGTATTCAATGGCGTCATGGATAAGCACCGCCTTGAACGTCCTGTCCAGCCGCAACGTCCGCATATCCCCAACCAGGTGTTCCACGCCGGGGTTCAGCTTGCGGGAATGCTCCAGCATCCCTTCGGAGATGTCCACCGCCGTGGCTTGAAACTCCTGCACAAAGTGGGACAGGTTGTGGCCGCCGCCAACGCCAAGCTCCAAAATCGTGTGCCGGCCTGGGCCGAGCTTCGCCCGCAGCGCTTCCCGCCAATGGAGAGCGCTCTCTTCATACTCCTCCGGCGGGCTGATGAGCGGCCACAGATGGGCAAACTCCCAGTACATCCGGTTCTTCCGGGGGTTGTCATCCTCCTGGGCTACCGCGGGTGTCCTGGTTCCCCCCGAAGACCGTTGCGCCTTTCCTTTGCCGGCCCCACGCGAGTTGCGTTTGCTCATTAACCTAACTTGCTGTCCCCAGCGGCCCGACCACTTAACCTTTGCCCTCACTTCACCGTGGACAGGAACTCCTTTACTGCTTTGATGAACGGAGCAGGGCGGTCGCCGTGGACCTGGTGTCCCGCCCCAGCAATGTCAACGGACCGGAACTGCGGGTTCATGGCGGCAAAACGGTCCAGCACGTGCTGTGCCACCATACCGCTCTCGCCTCCCCGCACAATGAGGAACGGCTTCTTGACTTTCTCCGCCGCCGCCCACAGGCGTTCCTTGCTCCACCCGATGGTATCCGCCTCCCGCAGCGCCGGGTCCCACTTCCAGCTCCACTTGCCGCTGGGGAACTGCCGGAGCTGGTGTGCCAAGCTGCCCCGCAATTGCTCAGGGGAACGCCGTGGATTGACCTTGTGCGCGGCCTGCACAAACTCCTCAAAAGAGTCGGTCTCCTGAGGCAGCGCGCGCCAGCCGCCGCCCACAGGATCGCCCCGTGTCGTTTCAGGCGCCATGTCCACCATGACCAGGCACTTGATGTTGTCCGGATTCTGGGACGCATAGATCATGGCGATGCGCGCCCCCATGGAGTGCCCCAGCAGATAGAATTGCTTGAGGCCCACTGCATTAACAAACGCCGTAGCCAGCGGCACGGTGAAGTCCGGCGTGTAGTCTCGTCCTGGTATCCAGTCCGTGTCCCCGTGGCCCGGCATGTCCAAGGCGATCACATGAAAATCATCATAGCAGGCCAACGAGGTAAAGTCCCAGGTGTGCGCTCCGTTGGTGCGACCGTGGAACAGCACCAAGGGCGGCTTGGACTCATTGCCCCAGTCCAAGTAATGGAACTTGAAGTTCTCAACTCGTACCTCTTTGTCCGTGGGAACGACCTCTTTGGTAAACGGCACGCCCATAACCCGTGCCGCGTCGTAAAGAGATAGCCCCCCGGAAGCTGTAGTAGTCACTGACGTACTCTCCTTGCGCTATTTGTTTACTTACCATCTTATGCCCGCTGTCAATGCCGATGACCATGCACAGCGGTGGCAGAGATTTTCTTGGGACGGCGGCGCCGTTCTTCCACATCCGGGCAAAGGAATAGTCCACCCCGCATTGCTCGCAGTTTGACCAAAATCTCGTGCAAAAAGAAACTGCGGCCTGCTGTTTCTCTTCATTAAGAGGGAACAGCAGGCCGCAGTTTCTTAATTACTGGCCCTTACTTGCCGACGGTGTACTGTGTGAGACCAACCTTGCGGAGCGCCTCCCTGGAAGGTGCGCCCGTCTCCGGCGACCAGCCGAGCAAGTGGTAATACTGGTTGCGCCATTGGTCAAAATAGGGTTTCAATTCCCTGCCCTTGCCGGGGCCGGATGCGACCGGCTCCATAAGGCGCTTGCCAACGTCGTAGTCACGATCCGGCGTGTATCCCAGGTACAAGGATACAAGACGTTGCAGGTTCACGAAGCGTTCGCCGGATAACATACCTTCGTCGGGCATGAAGTCGTCCCATCCCGTGGCTGCCCTCAGCGCACGGGTCTCAATGTCAAAGATGCCCGCATAGCCCTGCATGGCAAAGTAGCAGACTCCCAGATTGTCCTCCCACGTCTTCTTCTTCTGGCCGTCGTAGATCGCCTTGGGCGCTATCTCCGAGTACGACGGATCACGGGGGTCCAACGGGGCTTCATAGCCCAGGTCGGGTTCGCCCTCGGAAAGGAAGAGACGGTTGGAGACCTCCCACCTGGGGCCGCCGCCGCTTGCCACAATGGTTGCGAACAACATGGCAGGGTGGTTGATCTGGTACTGGCCGTGAAAGCCGGAGCCTTTGATATGCACTGCCATGTCATCCAGGCCAAGCACGTGGGCCGTTGCCACGATACCCTGGGCAATCAGCGCGCCGATGCCCTGCCGCTCCATGGTCATATCCAACAATTCAAGGATATTCTTGTAGTTGTCGTCGCCCCATGTCAGATCAAGTCCGTTGCACTGCTCCTTGGTCAGGCGTCCATTGTTGTACGCCTCCATGACCATAGCGATGGCCGAAGGGACCTCGCTCTCGTGCAGTCCCAGGTCATCCAGGTAGGCGGTGAGACCCATGGAAATGGTCTTGTCCTGAAGGCCGTGCATGGACCCCATGATGTTTCCGGAATAACCGACGACGTGAAGCCCGGCGAAAGGCCCAGAAGGTATGGTTGTTTCGTAATGGCAGGCCATCTCGCAGTTATAGGACCCCACGGGCTTCAGGGGCCAGTTCTCTCCGCTTCCGCCTTCCGATCCGCCGTAGTCACTCATGTTCTTGATAGGGTTGCTTCTGCCGGCGGGGTTCTGATAGCGGTTGCGCTTTTGGGGGTCCGGCATTCCGGTCTTGTTGTGCTGGTCCGGCGTCACCTTATGATTCCACTGCATGGTGCGCCAGTCTTCTGCCGCTTTCCTGAACTCCTCGGGGTGGGCAAGGGGGACCTGTTTCGTCCCGCGCACCGCAATAGCCTTCAACTTCTTGGTCCCACAAAGAGTGCCGGGCGCAGCGGTCCCCGCGCTGTAAGCCAGGTCAGACCGCAGGCAGCCGCCGGCAAGCAGCTTCTCACTGCCTGGCCCAATGCAGGCCACGCTGATGCCCTGCATGTCCCCAAGGTCTTCCCGGATTTTCATGTTGGTGTTGACCGTGGACTGCCCCCAATAGGGAGTGGCATCCTTAAGCTCCACTTTGTCATCATCAATCCACAGGTAGACGGGTGTGGACGAGACGCCGGTGACGACGATGCCGTCCCATCCTGCGTGTTTCAGCCTTGCCCCGAAGTACCCGTGCCCAAAGCTGAGGCCCGGGTGAAATGCCGCCTGCTGCCTTAGGTTCACCACAGCCCAACTGGACGACTGAGGTACTTGCGTGCCGGTAAGGGGGCCGGTCATGATAATCATGGGAGATTCCGGTGCAAGAGGGTCCATACCCTTATGGATCATCTTGCTCAGCATGTGCAACCCCAGCCCGCTGCAACCTACCCACATGCGCAGGTCCGTCTCGTTGCCGGTGCTCCTGGATTCAATTGTCCTGCGGGTCAAATCTACGAAAAGAGTTTTACCGGTGAAGCCACCCGTAGTAGCCATGTTGCTCCTCCAGTTCGGGTTTACTAGCAGGATAGAGCGCCCTGCGAACGACGTGGGCAAGTAAGCGGACTATGGCCCTTCTTGGCAACATCGCAGCCTGAAGGCAGCGGCTTGAAGTCCCGACTAGTCGGGACTCCACGGTGCGGTACAGTTTGTCCACCTACAAACGACCTTCTTAATACTAAGGAGACGCCACCCCAGGTTTCCACGTGACCCAACGTTGTGCAGTTTGTTGTGCGCAAAAGGTACTGTACCCCCTCGTATTTTTTATGTCAATGTTCCGCGCATTTCGGTTCTGTTTGCTTTGGAGTGTTATCCAGTGCCCCCGACTAAAGTCGGGGGTTAACCCAAGCTAAACCTGGCACTAAAGTGCCAGGGCAAAAGATTACTCCAGCCAAGAAAACAGACCCTACTTTTCTCCGGCCTATGCGGCATTGCCACCCCTGGATAAACATGCTACCGTACTTGAAAAGGTAGGTTTCATGCGTCTGCACATCAAGTTGTTCGCCATCTTACGGCAGCGGGCTAGCGCCCCGGAAGTGACCCTTGAGCTTCCCGAGGGCACAACCGTTGCAGCAATGCTTGCGCAGCTTCAAACACAACATCCCGGCCTTCTCACCGATGCTCCCTCCATCATGGTTGCCGTCAACATGGAATACGTCGGGCACGACCATGCCGTTCGCAACGGCGATGAAATAGCGCTCATTCCACCCGTCAGCGGAGGCGACTTGTGATTCTGCTCACCCGGAACCCCTTGGACGACATAGCCATAACCGCCACAGTCCGCGACCCTCGGAATGGCGGCGTCGTTACCTTTTTGGGTGTAACGCGAAACCAGACCGATGGGCGCAAGGTGCTTCATCTGGAATACGAAGCGTACCCTGACATGGCAGAAAAAATGCTTGAGCAGATTGCCCTTGAAGTCAAGAGCAAATGGGCAATGAGCGAATGCTCCATTGCCCACCGGTTTGGACGAGTGGAAATAGGTGAAGTGAGCCTGGTAGTCGCCGTTGGGTCGCCGCACAGAGCGGAAGCCTTTGCGGCCTGCGCCTTCGTCGTAGATCGGATCAAAGAGAACGTCCCTATATGGAAGAAGGAGTTCTTTGCCGATGGGGAGACGTGGGTAGGCATGGAAGGCCGTCACGCAAAAGCCACATGAAGGACGGCAGGGTGGCAGGCAGTCGCCATATACCCTAGCGGCTCTGGTTTTGTCCTAGTATCTACTTGTAATAAAGAGCGTTACCAAACCCGTTCGTGCTGAGCTTGTAGAAGCACAAACCTGGCCGCTCTTAGACAAGCTCAGGGCGAACGGACTATCTAACGGCTACTTACGAAACTAGATCCCGGTGTTTCTCCGGCCCCTATCTTTCGCGGGGCCAGGTCCGACTCGGCTCATCAGCTACCGCGTGCTCTCGGCTCAGGCGGGAGCCTTTGTGTTGTTCAGTATGAGCTATCCAAAATCAGTAGGCCACGGCCTGTCTTGTTTGCCTGCAAGCCTCATTATCAGCCTTTTTCTCTTGGGATGCGGTCTCACCGATGCAGAGGAGCACTACAACAGGGGCGTGCGTTTGGAGAGGCAGAGCAACTGGCAAGGCGCTGTTGCGGAGTATACCGAGGCGATTCGGTTGCAGCCCCAATTCCCATTAGCGTACAACAACCGCGGAGTCGCCGAAGCAATCCTGGGTGAATACGACCGCGCGATTCAGGACTACAGCGAAGCCATTAAAGGGGACCCGGAATTCGCGGAAGCCTACAACAACCGGGGGGTTGCCTACAATGACACTGGCAACTACCAGAACGCAATCGCCGACTTTGAAAGCGCCGTCATCCTTGACAAATGGCAGGCGCGCTACTACGCCAATAGAGGCGTTTCCTATTACTACCTGAAAAACTACCAGACAGCGCAGCAAGATTTTGATAAGGCCATCTCCCTAAACTCCCAGGTGGTCGTGGCCTTCCGGTTTCGGGGCCTTACGCGCGTTGAGCGGGGCGAGTTTGATGAGGCGCTGAGCGATTTTGACTCTGCGCTCCTTGTGGCCGAGGCCAAACTTCAGTCCAGCCCCGATTCCGCGATACTCTTGCGCCAGATCGCTGAGTTATACCTTGACAGGGGCATCGTGTACCACCGCCTTGGCAATGCTCTGCTGGCCCAGAAAGACCTGCAAAAGGCCAGGGAACTGGACCCTTCGCTTGAACCGAGAATCGCGGCAACCGGCGTCGGCTCCTAGCCTCTCCGACGCCCTCATAATCCATCGTATCTTTGATTTGAACCGTACCAACCCAAAGCCAGAGAGTCTATGCCACGAGCAGAGCCTGCGCCCTCAGCGCGCAGAGCAATTGAATCGGATCGCAGACATTTTAGCAACCGCCGCCGGATGTAGACACCCTTGAAGTACTTCCTTCTTGGTTCTTTATCCCCGGCAAAGTGCTCCACCTTTACCATCTCCGCCATACACCACGTTCAGTTATGGCTCTGGTAGATTAGCCCCTCCAATGCTTTTTTCACCTCCAAATACCTCACTAAGTCATTCAACACTTGGTTTGTATCCTAATACCCTTGGTTGTGACCAATCCTTCATTACGAGTCAACTATCCGTAGGCAACATCAGGTATCATGTCAATCGACATGGTGAAGTCACCAATAGTGACACTTCCCTTCTTTTCAAGTTGCCGTAGGATATTAGTGGCATCTTGGTCACATTCCCTAATGAACCTATTCAGCACATTGTCGTTTCCAGCATCACTACTTGCATAAAGCAAAGTGAAATTGGCAGGCAAGTAGGTATCATGGTAGATCGGCAACTGTCCATTATTGTACTTTGAGTGACTGTCTAGGTCGTGATCCGTGATTACAGCAACTCTTAATTTCTCGTTATATTTGGGATTTGAAGTAACTATCCTTACCAACATAGACCATGCCAATTTCTCTGCTTCTCCATTTTGGCAGTCCTTAAAAGCCAAATTCCCATGCCTGCGATACGCAAAGTCGACCTGAGTTGCAGTAGTTCTTACTGTGTAGCATTCCATAACACAGGAAATTGAAACCAAGTGCCCCATTAGCAGCTTTGTATTGGTATCAATTGCCAAAATCAAGTCGAAGCTAGAAGACAAATAGAGAGGTATGTTGAATACTCCACCATTGGAAACACGAGTCAGTATCTTGTCTTTGCCATTTCTTCTGGTGTACTGGGTTTGAGTGAATGTAGCATCAGCTCTAACTTTCTCTCCCGAGGGCAGGTGTACAAGAACTTGGCCATCTTGGAAGGTTGTTGCTCCCTGAAATGGCTCCCGATAGCCGACATAGACATACTGTTTTCTTGGAAGTTTGTCTATACAGCACTTTTTGTACTTTTTCCCGCTGCCGCAAGTACAGGCCTCGTTGCGCCCAATGTTTCTTGGCATCGCTGGCAACCTAGCCTCTGAAGAGATGTATGATGGGGATCGTTGTGAACGAACCAACGCAGAAACTTGACACGAAAGGACCTCCTTCGTGGGTGTGCGAAGTGAACTCAATCAATTGGACGGGAGCAACCCCACGCTAAGAGTGGACCGATGAACCTCATTAGTAACACAAGAGGCCTTTTGATTGCGGCTCATTCTAGCCGGAGTGCCTGAAACCTGATGCCTCCATAGTGAGAGGTTTGCCTTCGCCCCGAAGTCCTACCTCCACGATTTCGGCGACGATCACCACTGAGTCACCGGCATCCGTCTCGCCGACAACCCTGCATTCCACATTCGCAATAGCTTCAGTCAGCAGCGGCACGCCGGTCTTGCCGGGGAGCCACTGTACGCCTTGGAACTTGTCAGGCGTTTTGGCAAACCGCCGCCCAAGCTGCCCAGCCAACTCCCTTTGATCGGCGCGGTAGATATTGATGGCAAAGGCTTTGTGTTGCCGGATGAGGCCAAGCGTCTTACTGCTCTTCTCCACGGAAACAGCCAGCATCGGCGGGTCAAAGGAAGCCTGAGTCACCCAGTTGACCGTCGCTCCATGCGCTTTTTCACCGTCGGACACGGTAAGGCCATACAGACCATAGGTGAACATCCGCATGACCGTCTTCTTCGTCTCTGCATCCATTGTGGCTTCCCCTTTCGGGCCAATAAGGTGTGTTGCGCCTTGCGTGGCTAAGAGACCAGTCCTTGTTGAAAGAGTCCACGTCTCGCTCTTGAGACGTGGACTCTTCTGGTAGGAAGCCATCGCGAATCAGTGGCGAGCGATGACGGTCACGACGCCTGACCCCAGGTGCAACAGGTGTTACTTTCCGACGGCGTACCGCTCCAGGCCAACTTTCCGTAGCGCTTCTTCGGAAGGGTTTCCCGTCTGGAGCGACCAGCCCAGTTGCTGGTAGTACTCCTCCCGCCACATGTCAAAATACCGCTTCAGGGACCGGCCTTTGGCTGGACCGCTCGGGATCGGCTCCATCAGCCGGTCGCTCACATCGTAGTCCAACTCAGGCTTGTAGCCGAGGTAGAGGGATACCAGGCGTTGGAGTTGGATGAAGCGCTCGCCTGCCAGCATCGCCTCGTCTCTGGTGAAGTTTTCCCATCCTGTGGCGGCCATCAGCGACCTCGTCTCCAGATCAAAGATCCCTGCGTAGCCTTGCATGGCGAAGTAGCAGACACCCAGGCCGTCTTCCCAGGTCTTCTTCTTCTGCCCCTCATGAACTGCGGAGACGGCGACATCGCCGTATTTGGGATCGTCCGGGTTCAACGGAGCCTCAAAGCCAAGGTCCGGCTCGCCTTCCGTGAGGAAGATACGGTTGGAGACCTCCCACCGAGGGCCTCCCCCGGCCATGATGCTGGCGAAAAGCATGGCCGGGTGATTGATCTGATACTTGCCGTGGAAACCCGACCCTTTGATATGCACAGCCAGGTCCTGGAGGCCCAGCGCATCCGCTGAGGCCCTGATGCCCTTGGCGATCACCGCACCAATGCCCTCGCGCTTCATGGCCGCTTCCATGAGTTCCAGAGTACCCTGCCAGTTCCCCCAAGTGAGGTTAATGCCGTTGCACTGCTCCTGGGTAAGCCGCTCTGTATTGAAGGCTTCAATGACCATCGCCATGGCCGCAGGCACTTCGCTTTCGTGAAGGCCGTACTCGTCAAGGTGGGTGGTCAGGCCCATAGCAATGCCACGGTCAGTGATGCCCTGCTCGGAGCCAATGACACTGGGCGAATACCCGGTCACGTAGAGTCCGGCGAAAGGGCCGGACGGAATGGTCGTTTCAAAGTGGCAAGCCACTTCACAGTTATAGGAACCTACCGGCTTGAACACCCAGCCTTCGTCGTGCTGCTGCCCGCCGCCGGCGCCTCCTACGAATTCACTCATGTTCCTAATTGGCTGGCTGTTCGGGGCAGGATTGCGCCACTTCCCATAGCGCGGATCGTGCTGCACCGTATGCATTGCCTTCATCTCGGGCGTAACTTTGTGTTTCCACTGTGTGTCATGCCAGTCTGAGGCGGCCTTTGCAAACGCTTCAGGATCGGCAACAGCCACCGTGCCGGTACCACGTACGGCGATGGCCTTAAGCTTCTTGGAGCCCATCAATGTCCCAGGTGCGCCTGTACCAGCGCTGTAGGCCAGGTCTGAACGAACGACGCCACCCGCCAACAACTGTTCGCCCCCTTGCCCAATGCAGGCAACGCTGATCCGCAGGGGGTCGCCCAGGTCTTCCCTAATCTTCCTGTTGCTGGCAAACGTTGAGGTACCCCAGTATTTGGCAGCGTCCCTGATCTCCACTTTGTTGTCATCAATCCAGAGGAAGACAGGCGCAGGGGAGGCGCCAACAACAACGATGCCGTCCCACCCCGCGTGTTTGAGCCATGCCCCAAAGAAGCCGTGGCCAAAGCTGATGCCAGGATGGAAGTTAGCCTGCTGCCGCAGGTTCACAATCGCCCAATTGGAAGACTGGGGCACGGCGGTCCCGGTGAGTGGGCCGGTGATGAAAATCACGGGCGAGTCGGGGTCCAGGAAGTCCATTCCCGGCCTGATCATTTTGGAGAGCATGTGCAACCCTAAGCCGCTACAGCCGATCCACGTGCGCAACTCTTCATCAGTGCCGGTTGCACGGGTCTCTATCTTCTTGCTGGTCAGGTCTACATAGAGCATCTTGCCGGTGAATCCACCCTTGGTAGCCATAGTAGTCCCCTTCCCTTGCCTGTTTGCTAAAACGAATCATAGAGATGGCAGGATACCGTGTGCCCGGGAGCACGCTCCCGCAAGGTTGGTACGACGCTTGAACACTGAGGCATCGCCGAAGGACAACGCGTGTGAAAGCGGCACCCCTGCGGCGGATTCTGGGGCGACGGCACCTCGCCGCTCAACACAATCTCTTCCCTGCCGTCATTGGCACGGCTTGGCAGCGCCGCCGAAATCAATGCCTTGCTGTAGGGATGGAGAGGGTTATTGAAGAACTCCTCTGTGGGGCTTTCTTCAACGATTTGCCCCAGGTACATGACTGCAATCCTGTTGCTTAGGTAACGCACCGTGCCCAGATTATGCGCTATGAGAAGGTAGCTCAACTGGTGCTCGTCCTGAAGACGCTTCAGGATATTGATAACCTGCGCTTGTATTGAGATGTCCAGAGACGACACCGGCTCATCCAGAATGATAAGCCGTGGGTCCACGGACAAGGCTCGCGCGATGGCGATGCGCTGGCGCTGTCCACCGCTGAACTCGTGGGGGTACATGGACGCCGCAGTGGAATCAAGTCCCACCGATTCCATTGCTTCGCCGACTCGCGTCATCACTTCCCGCCTTGGCAAGCCCAAATTCACAAGCATGGGTTCGGCAATGATCATGCCGACGCGCATTCGTGGGCTCAAAGACGACATAGGGTCCTGAAAGACAGCCTGGACCTTACGACGGTAGTCCCGCGACTCAGCAGCGGACATGCGGTTCACGTCGGTTCCTTCAAACAGCACGCGCCCCCTCGTCGGTATCTCAAGACGCAACACTATCTTGCTCGTGGTTGTCTTCCCGCATCCCGACTCTCCCACAAGCGCCACAGTTTGGCCGATCTTAATGTCAAGACTTACGCCATCCACGGCATGGACGTGGCCCACGGTGCGTCTCAGGACTCCCTTACGAACGGGGAACCACTTGACAACGTCCTCAAGTTTGAGGATATCCTCGTTCGCACGAGTAACCATTACTTGTTGAGCTTGCTGACCGCTTATCATGCCGCCGCCCCCTGTACGTGCAGCCAGCACCTCACGTCATGATCACTGGCTTTTTGCACCACTGGCGGCATAGCCTCGCGGCATCGGTCCATGACAGAAGCGCACCTTGGAGCAAATGGGCAACCCTGTATCTGCTGATAAATGGAAGGAGGTGAACCTTCAATAGGCGTTAAATGACCCTTCCATGCGGCGATGTCTGGTACGGCGCTCATTAGTGCTTTGGTGTACGGGTGGGCCGGTTCGTTGAAAATGGTGTCCACCTGCGCCGTTTCCACAATAGCGCCTGCATACATCACTGCCACTCTATGGCACATCTTTGCCACAACGCTGAAGTCATGGGTGATCAGCAGGATGGCAACCCCCATCTCGTTCTGCAACTCTCGCAAAAGCCTCAAATACTGCGCCTGGATGGTCGCGTCCAGGGCGGTCGTCGGCTCGTCTGCAATAATCAACTTTGGTTGACAGGATATTGCAATGCTTCCCACCACGCGCTGTCTCATGCCGCCGCTAAACTGATGCGGAAAGTCCTTGGCGCGGTTTTCCGGCGCAGGAATGCGAAGGCGGCCCAGCAGCGACACCACCTGGTCCATGAGTGTTTGCCCATGAAGGCCCTGGTGGACATGAAGGCTCTCGCCGACTTGAAAACTGATGTTGTACACCGGGTTCAGCGAAGACATGGGGTCCTGGAATATCACGCCTATCTGTTGACCGCGATAGGCGCGCATTTCCTCTTCGTCCAGGGCAAGCAAGTTCTCTCCGTCAAACAGCACACGGCCGGCGTCAATGCGAGCCGGCGGTTGGGGCAACAACCGCACGATTGACATGGCGGTGGTGGACTTGCCGCAGCCGGACTCACCCACCAGTCCAAGGGTTTCCCCACGTTTTAGTGAAAAGGAGACCCCGTTCACCGCCTGACCGGTACCTCGTTTGGTATGGAAGGACACCTTCAGGTCCTCCACTTTGAGGACAACATCGTCTTTCATTAGCACAACCCTACTCTTGGTTTACGGTAACAGGACAGCCAAAACGCTTTGCTAAGCAGGAGACTACATCCTCCGCCGGTACTCTGCCCACGCCTCTGGCAGCCAAAACGCAGCCATTGCCGAAGGATGAGTGCCGAAAACCGGCCGGGGCCGGTGAATAGCTGTGTTATGCCCGGCGTCCGCCGCCCTGAAGCCGCGGATCCCATTGGTCTCGTAGCCAGTCTCCCATGATGTTCAGAGCCAAGACGAGAAAGGCAATGGCCAGCCCGGGGAAGAGAGTATCCCACCACGCGGTCGCAACATAGTTGCGTCCTTGGGAAATCATGCCGCCCCAGCTTGGATTGGGGGGTGGTACGCCGGCGCCGAGAAAGCTCAGGCCGGCTTCGGCGAGGATGACCCCCGGTATCTGGAGGCTCGCCAAAACAATGACGCTGCTGATCACATTCGGCAAAATGTGCTGCACCAGAATGCTCCGCGGCTTACACCCGGCCACCTTTGCGAGGAGTACAAACTCTTTCTCCCGCAGCGTCAAGACCTGCCCTCTCACAAGACGGGCGTATCCAGACCAGGAGAACAAACCAAGGACGAGCACGACCGTCGTGAAACTTGGGCCGACGGTTACGGCAAAGATCAGGGCCAACAGAAGGGCGGGAAACGCCAACAGGGCGTCTACAATGCGCATGATGAGCGCATCGCTCCACCCGCCGAAATAGCCGGCAATGAGGCCAAGTGTTGTTCCAATGAGGAATGCCATGGTAGTAGACAGCAAACCAACGGAGAGGGAAACCCGTACTCCCAAGAGCACACGGCTCAGCATGTCACGTCCCAAATGATCGGTCCCCAAGATGTGGGTGCTGGAGCCGCCTTCCATGAACATGGGCGGTACATGCCGTTGCATCGTCCCGATGTCGGTGGGATCGTAGGGTGCCAGCCAAGGGCCGAATACACCGATGAAGGCGTAAAGCGTGAGCACAATCAGGGGAATGCGTGGAGCTTGGCGCAGTCTTGCTGCTACGCTTCGTACCATGCCTAACGCTAGGGCTGTCCTGCTGGGAGTAACTGCGGCGCTTATTGTCATAACTATAGCCTGACACGCGGATCAACAACCGTATAGCTAAGGTCAACGATGAGATTGACAACGATGATCACCGTCGCGTAGAACATCACTGCGGCCAACACGGTGGGGTAGTCCCCCCAACTCACTGCATCAACCACCAACCTGCCAAGCCCCGGCCAGGCGAACACCACCTCAATCGTAACACCCGCCGCGATTGCCGTGCCCAAGGATATGCCGAACAACGTCATGGCGGGTATGGCAGAGTTGCGTAAGGCGTGTACCCAGATGATGCGCGCTTCCGAAACGCCTTTGGACCTTGCCAGTCGCGCATAATCGCTCTCCAGAGCCTCTATCATGGACGACCGAATAATCCGCAAGAGTCCCGCGCTGGTTCCCAGTCCTATTATCCCCGCAGGGAGGATATAGCTCTTCCACGAATCATTGCCGGCCGCCGGCACTAAATGAAGCCCCACGGCAAATAAGAGGATTGCCATGATAGCCACCCAGAAGCCCGGCACCGCCTGCCAGAACAGCGCGAAGCCTCTTGCAAGCGTATCTCCGAGCGTCCCGCGATGGACCGCCGCATACACGCCGAGCGGCACCGCCACGGCAAGAGTGATCAGTTTTGCGATGAGTATGAGGAAGATCGTGTTGCCGACACGGTCCATGACCAGGGAAAAAACGGGCTGTTTGGTCTTGAAGGATTTGCCGAAATCTCCTTGCACGGCGTTCTTCAAGAAGATTCCATACCGTTCAAGCACGGGCTTGTCTAGTCCGAACTCTTGGGCCACGGCAATGCGCTGGTCCTCCGTGGCGGTGGGATCAAGGTAGTTGCTTACGGGATCTCCCGTGTAGTCTCCCGCAAGATACACGAGGAACGACACTGCGAACAGTGTAACCGCCGCTTGGATGAGTCGGAGTCCCAGAATTCGTATCACTGCTTAGCCTCGTAGACCAAACTGGTTTATAGGCTCCGGAGGCCGGGAAGCACAACGCGCCGCAGTCCCTCAAGCGCTACCTGCGACATGTTGTCTACGCCGTAGCCGGTGCAAAAGATGTGCTCTACCCCGCCTGTCTTCACGGCCCTCGTTATGATCTCAAGGCAATGCTCCGGCGATCCCACAATCCCCGTGGCGTCGCATATCTCCGCCAGCACGCTATCGGGGATGTCCGCCGCCTTGTCCACCTGGGGGATCTCAATGCCCAACTCTTGCAGAGAAGGTCCCTGAAAGGCATTTCCCAGCCCGGATGTCCTCGCAGGACGCTGAATCAGGGAAAAACACCTGGCGCGGGCCCTCTCACGGGCCTCTTTATCGGTCTTGGCCATCACAAACTGCGTGGCGAAGATGACTTTGATACTCTCTGGAGCCTTGCCTGCTTTCAATGCGCCTTGACGGACGTTCTCCTTCGCCTTGCGGATCAACGCAGGGTGAAGCCCCGAGCGTATGAGCACGCCGTCCGCCTCTGCCGCCGCATTCTCCATCATCCGAGGGCCGTCGGCGGCAAGAAACACGGGCGGAGGCGACTCCAGGACGTGACTGAACTTGATGCCGGGTTTGTCCTCGCCGGCGAATTTCGCCTCTTCGCCTCGCAAGAGACCCTTGATGCTTCTTACGACCCCGCGCATTTCTGCAACCGTCTGCTGGCGGACTCCCAAGTAGCGAGACGAGCTATCGCCGCTTCCAACGCAGAGCCGTATTCGCCCCGGAGCCAAATCTGCGAGGGTCTGAATGCCGCCGGCGATGATGGCCGGATGGCGGGCAAAGGGCGTCGCAAGCGCGGGCCAGAGTGTGATGCGGCTCGTTTTCAACGCCGCCGCAGTGAGCGCCACAATCTGATCGCGGCCCCCTTCAGGATGCTCGGGGATGCCCGCCCCGTCCAGGCCCGCATCCTCCAAAGCGCATATGTACTCTACCACCTGAGGGATAGGCGCATCCACGCCTACGCGCATGTCCAACTTCACCATAACACGTGCTCACGTTCAGCCGGGAAATCCGGGTGGTACAACACTGAGTCCGTGTCGCCGTCTATCCCTTGAACCGGGATAGACGGCGACGTAACGTCTGTTCTCTATGGCTTCAGTTGGACGGTTTCCAAGGCCAAGTCAATGTAGGCGCCATAGGTGGGAGCCCAGGTGCCGCGCTGGACCTTTGGCCCCATGCCGAAGGTCAACTGGCGGTGCACCAGCGGCACTGTCCAGTACTCGTCGTAGAGCTTTTTCTCCAGCGCCTGGAACATGACCTTCCGTTCCGCCTCACTTACCGTATTAGCTGCCTTTAGATAAAGGTCGTCCATGTAGACACTGTCCCAGTAGCACGCGCACGAACTGCCGCCTGCCGGGACGGTGATCATGATGGCAATCATGTTATTGACCGTGGAGGGACGGTTATAGAAAACCTGGGTCTCCATAATGCAGTTTGCGCCCGCTGTTTCCGGGGTCCAATAGGGCCACTTTGGGCTTCCCTGGGCCTTGGTCCTGCTGGCGCTGTCCATTACTTTGTACTCCACATTGACGCCGATTTGCTTCATGTAGGCTGCGATGGCCTCGCTCACCTCATTCTGCTCCGGCTGAAGCGCCGAGGAAGTTGTCGCCCCGAAGAAGTAGCACTTGTCGCCGTTATAGCCGGACTGCTTGAGCAGGTCTTTTGCCTTTTGCTGGTCATAAGGGTAAACAGGCAACTTGCCCGTGTAGCCCAACATGGGTGGAGCAAAGGGCGGCGCGCCGGCGAAGGGCACGGCCATCTCCGTGGGGAAGATCTGCTTTGCAATGTTCTCGCGGTCTATGCCCATGGTCACGGCCTGGCGGAACAAGAGGTTGTTGCCCCAGTTGGTGGAGAGGTAGGAGCCGCGGAAGAAAGCAGCCGTCCAGCCTCCATACACAGGGCCTTCCAGCCCGTACCCATCGGCCTTCAAGGAGTTGGCGTGACCCGCAACCAGGGAAGCCATGTCTACCTGGCCGGACCGCAGCAGAGCCACTCTTGTGGAGGGTTCCGGCACAAGCATGATACGCAGCTTGTCATAGCCAGGAATGCGCTCGGGCTGCCAGTAGTTCAGGTTTGCGTCATAGTCTACGTATTGGTCAGGAACGAACTTCACGAACTTGAAGGGGCCGCTGCCCAGGGGCAGAAAGTCCCATTGGGTAACCGGGTTCTTCTCGAACCAGTGCGCGGGGATAACCTCCTGGTCGCCTTCAATGTTGCCCCAGTGCTCCATGATGACGACGTCGCGGTGCTTCAGATAGATTTTTGCGGTGTACTTGTCCACGATCTCAACGTGGTCAAGGTTGTTTTGTGTCGTGCCGATAAGCATTCCTGCTGCCGGGGACTTGGACCCCACACCCATGGCGTCGCGTTCCCACGTCCACTTAATGTCCGCCGAGGTCATCTCTACGCCGTCCTGCCACAAGATGCCCGGCTTCAATGTCCAGGTCAGCGTTTTCCCATCATCGGAAATAACCCAGGACTTGAGGACGCCGAGACGGTTGTCGCCGATCTGGGCGTCGGGTCCGGAGCGCAGGAAGTAGTCAGTAATAGGGCCGACCACGTTGGTCGCTACTGAACTACTTTTGCCAAAATCCATCGTGGTAGTGAACCAGTGCTGGGCGATGGTGACCGTCCCGCCCGTCCTCTTCTTTGGTGCAGGAGTAGGCGTGGCGGTAGGCGTAGCGTTCACCTGGGCCACAACGGGTGTGGGCGTGGGTGTCGGCGGAAGCGCCGAAACGGTTGTAGCCGTCGGCGTGGCGACCCCTTGGGCCGCGCTGGTAGCCGTTGCGGTGGGAGCCTCTGCCGGAGCTCCCGACGAGCAGCCGATCAATAGGCCCAGCGCCGCCAAAGAGATGAGAAGCCCTATGTGCCGTCGTATCTGAACCATAGAATCGCACTCCGTACCCTAAGTTTGGTATGTCTGTATCTAACAACGGTCGCGTAGAAGCCAACCGCGTTAGACTTGTTACCTGTAGAGGCACGTTAAGCCATTTAGTCTTATTTGTCAACATAATGTTTCTTATGTCAAACATGTGGTATCGGAGAGGGGCGGAAGGGGGCTTGTTCAGATAGGACTCACCTACTGCCTTCTAAGGTCGGGTGGGTGCTGGAAATTGCGGGCGGGGCGGGTCATGCTTGGCCCTCACGCGCCTTCTCGTCCAGGAGGCGGGCGCACACGTAGAGGCTTGACGTAAGGGGTAAAGACAGGTTGAGCTTGCTGCCTAGCTCCAAAATGACACCCACCGTGCCTTCCAGCTCCAGGGGCCGCCCCAACTCCAGGTCCTGCAACATGGACATCTTGTGGGGGCCCATGTTGGTAGCTGCGGCGACCTTCCCGTCAACGTCCAGGTCCGTGATGCCGACCCGCATTGCCACGGCGTTTATTTCCTGCATGATGGTGCGGGCCACGGGCCGCAGCTCCGCGCTATTGCGCATGTCCCGCAGCGTCGCCCGCGTCAGCGCGCCCAGCATGTTGTACGCGCCGCTGCCAACGGCCTTGTCCCATAGCTCGCGTCGTATCTGCGTCGTGGCAACGCAGTTGAGTCCTGCGGCGCGCAGGGCATCCGCAATGGCATCGCAGCGGTTGCTCCGTGCGCCGCTAGGTTCGCCAATGGTCACGCGGTCGTTACCTGGAACGAGCTGGATGACTCCAGGTTCCACCATGTCCAGCGAGGGGTACCACACGCTGCCCAAGACCCTGCGCAGCTCAATAGAGGAAGCGATTGCTCCCCGGGGGTCCAGCGTCGCCAGCCGGACGCCGTCTACCGGCGTGCCCGCGTCAATGAAATACCACCAAGGGATCCCGTTCTGGCACGAGACCACCATGGTCTCCGGCCCCAGCAGCGGCCCAAGCCGTGTGGCAACGGACTCCACGCTATGGGCCTTGGCGGTAATGACGACGACGTCCACTGTGCCAATATCGGCGGGATCGTCCGTCGCCATGGGAGTGACAACGAAGTTGCCTGCCCCAGTCAGCACGCGAAGCCCATGCTCCCGGATAGCCTGCAAGTGCGGCCCGCGCGTGATGAGGGAGACATTGTGTCCAGCCCTGGAAAGCACAGCGCCAAGGTAGGAGCCGATTGCCCCGGACCCTGCTATCGCGAACCTCATGGAAGTCGCCTCCTACCGTCGCCAGGGGTGTGCCTTGATCGCCTCTTCGTTGAGGTCGGTCCCCCAGCCAAGGCCGGTGGGAACGGCCATGTGCCCGTCTTTGATCTGGGGCGTCTTCGTGACGATGTCGTCCTTCCAGGGCACCTGGTCAACGTCTATCTCCATGATGCGCACGTTGGGCAGCACGGCGCACAAACTGGCGCTGACGAAGGACGAGAAGTGGCTGTAGTAGTTGTGCGGGGCGACGTTAAGTTGGAACGTCTCTGCAAGGTCTCCCACCTTCTTTCCCTCCCGGAACCCAATCCAGGGAACATCCACCATGAATACGTCTGCGGCGTGAAGGTCAAAGTAGGGAAGGTACTCCCGCACAGAGAACAGGTTCTCGCCGGTGCAGATCCGTGTGCTGGTGGACTGCTTGACCTGCAAGACCGCTTTGGGATCGTACATGTCCAACTCAAGCCACAGCAGGTTGAACTGCTCCAGCACTTTCGCCACCCTCATGCACCCTTCGGTCTTGAGGTTGAAGTTGATGTCCAGGCTGATGTCTACGTCCGGCCCGACAACGTCTCGGAACGTGCCGATCAGCTTCTCCGTGTGCCGGAGCACGGCGGCTGAAATCGTCTGGTCCGTGGTGCCCGGGCCAGCGCCGAAGCCTCCACCCCAGACCTGCGCAGGCTCTCCTGGAATAATGATGTTGGTCTTAAGGGCGGTGTAGCCGCGCTGGACCACCTCGCGGCCCAAATTGGCAATGTCTTCCATTGTTCTCAGGGGAGGGGTCCCAAGATGTTCGCCGTTGCGGGCGCGCCACGTCCCACAATGGGACCAATAGAGGCGGACCGAATCTCGCATCGGGCCGCCGAACAGCTCAACCACGGAAATGCCCAGGGCCTTTGCCTTGATGTCCAGAAGGGCTTGCTCTATCCCCGATATGGCCTTGGCTGCGATGCCGCCGGGACTCTGGCGTGTTCCCCTCAGCATATCCCAGAACCGCATCTCGTATTGCCTGGGGTCCTTGCCGACGAGGAGCGGCTTCAAGTCCGCGATCGTCCCCGTTACGCCGTGGGGGGCGCGCGGCTCAGTACACTCACCGTAGCCCGTTACGCCTTCATCGGTCTGGATTTTCACGTAGATCCAGGGCCACCAGCCTGCATCTACAATGAATGTCTCTACGTTCGTGATTTTCATTCAGTTGTCCTTTTCTTCAGTCGCCGGCCCGCTGGGTGTGCGCCGTGGTTGCAGCATGTCGCTGCCTCCCGCTGGAAGACGAGTGCGGATTGCCAGCCGCTCACCGGGCCAGCCACCTGCGACGCCCGCAACATTCTATCACTAGCGGAGATGACTGCGAGACATGGCTTGGAAGTGCGCTACTGAGGTCTGGTCTTAGCCTAGGGTCTTTCGGTTCCCTCAGCGTCCGTGGGGAAAAGCTGATGTAGAGGCAAACAGATGGTCATTGTTACGAAAATAGCTTCCTCCCCCCTTGCGGGGGAGGATTGAGGTGGGGGGTCGTCTCCTGGTCACCCCCATCCTAACCTTCCCCCGTCAAAGGGAAAGGGACAGCCGTCAAGCCATTTTCATTGGTATGGGTGCTCTTGACTATGGGCATGAATGATTGCTACGAAAATACGGGGGCGGCTAGCTTCATCTGCTCTTGTCATGCTGAACGAGTCTAAAGGACATGGTGAAGCATCTCTCCCGGTAGGATGGCGTCGCAGTTGTCCTTCGGCCGAAGGACTGCGGGCCTCAGCATGACAAGGCGGCGTGAGGCCCCTCATTGTCACCAAAATACGGGTCAGTTATTTTCATCCTTGAGGGCGTCCATCCTTCAGATGAAAGATGGACATGGGTGATTCTGAGAAGCGGAGCGAGAAAGACAAAGGGCAGGGTTTCTTCCGCAACACGGTAGCAGAAACGGCAGACGCCGTTTGCCAAGCAAACGGCGTCCGTCTCCCCAATAGCAACTACAACGACGGAAGACTAGGGTCGCCTCTCCTCGGAGGAGTACGAGCGCCCCGCGAATATCGCTCGCACTTCCTTGGCCGATGAGGCTTTTCGCAGCCGGCCGATGCGGGTGCTCTCCTCGTCTATCAGTGCTTTGAGATTGGCGAGGACGGCTTCAGCTTTGTCGCCTGGGAACTTGCACGCGCCGTTCGCGTCCATGTGGACTATCTCCCCCGGAGCAACGTCCATCCCTGCTACGGTCACAGGAACGTTGATGGCGCGGACGGCAAATGCTCCGTGGCCGGGGGAGATGCCGCTGAGCATATACTGGAACTTGGCCTGCCGTATCTCGCCCACGTCCCGGGAGGGGCCGTTAGAGACAAGGCCGACACAACCCACCGCCTGCATGGCGGAAACCATGTTTGTACCGGCTAGACCAACCTTGCTGGCTATCTCAGGTGGGAACTTTTGCTGCATGACCAGCACCGTCGGTTTCTTGGAAGCGTCCAGCGCGTCAATCACGTCCATGAAGGTGAGCCGGGAGTAGCCCGGGTCAGGAAGTCCATAGACGCAGGTGACAGCATAGCCAACCAGGCTTCCCAACTCTGGGAACATGCAATGTATGGACTGGTCTGTATACCAGTTCTCCGTCCAGGGATTATAGAGGCCAAGACAAGTCGGGCTTTGCGGATAGGTAGCGACGACGTTGGTCACCGAGGGGGTGTCATACTTTTTGAGCTCCTCCAGGATTTCCTGTTCTGCCGTTTTCGCCATTCGTATCACCTTTTCATTGTCTTGGTCTGGAAACGTAAAGCCCAATTCGCATTCAGCGTATTATTTTCAGGTGGAGATGCAATAGTCAAGAAACATAGGACATATCTGAGGAGTAGCAGGCTTCCCACCTAGATTCGTCCCAGGGGTCAACGGATCAAAAGCCCGTCTCCCTTTTACCCCTTGAGCATCTGAAGGAACTCTTCTACCGAAATCTCAGCGGTGTCAAGGATGCTTTTGAGAGTGCCCCTGTCCAATTCTCTGTGCGGGGGAACCGTTACAGGGCTTCGGACGGGAGCCCTCAGGCGAACGTGACTGCCTCTGGTTCGAACTACGACATAGCCAAGCAGGGTCAACACTCGGATGTATTGTTGGCCTAAGACGACAGATAAGTCATGCATCAGACCGCCAGATCAAGTTGCTCTAGCGTGAACTCCCCCGGCAACTGCCATCCCTCCTCGTCCATTCCATCCTGGCAAAGGAGAGCTGCTTCGCGGATGTTTACGAGGGCTTCCTCCCTCGTTTTTCCCTGGGAGATGCAACCTGGGATGACAGGGATTCGCGCGACGATGTAGCCGTCCTCCCCTGGAGTGAGCAATACCGGCAACTTGATGACTGGCATGGTGCACAACCTTTGCAGTTGGCTGCCCGACCTGGATTCGAACCAGGGTTAACGGATTCAAAGTCCGCTGTGCTACCACTACACCATCGGGCAACGTACCATGCGCGTGAAGCGCACACCTATATCCTACCGCCCAGGGAACCTCCTCGGCAACAACACGCCTGGCTTTACGTGCTGGCCTAGAGCGAGCGCACTAGCTGGGCAATAGGCAACAGGTCTTCCGGGCGGCGGTAGGCGATCATCAACTCGCCCACGCCCAATCGTTCCAGGCGGTCAACTTGCGTTCGCAGGCTGTGACGATCGTAAACACAAACTCGTCCGCAAGCTCTTCGTAAGTTGCTTTGCCCACCTCTCTGCCGCAGAGCTGTTGCAGATTATGGTTCTTGCCGAATTCGCCACCCACCAGACCCGCACCTCCTCCGGCTCCACATAGCCCAAAGTGGTGACACTGGCAAAAGCCACCCTACCCGAGCGAAGGGGCGTCCCGATGCATCGGGACGCCCCTTCGCTGCGAGGTACTACGAGCTACGCCAAGACTATAGGGATTGCGCCTAGTTCCGAGACAGGCTTCTCAGATCGCCCCGTGTGCAGTCAGGAACGTATTAGACCAATTCCACGCTCACGGAAACCGGGTTGCGGATGATGTCCAGCACCGGCGAGGTAGCCTGGACGTATTCGCAAAGCTCCTCCAGCGCCTTGCGGGGCGCGTCCGCGTCCACCTTATACCGAACGCGAATCTGGTTGTAGCCGGGGCGGGCTGCGTCCGTCATCCCCAGGAAGCCCCGAAGGTCCAGGTCCCCTTCTATCTGGAACTCCAGCCCTTTGATAGCGATGCCCTTGGCCGCCGCATTGTACACGTACCCAACGGCCATGCAGGAGGCCAAGGCATGGAGCACTATCTCCACCGCGTTGGGCCCCTGGTTCGCGCCAAGTAGCACAGGAGGTTCATCTCCCTCCAGCAGGAACGGCCTGTTCCGGCTATCGTCCTCTTTGCCAGCGCCGTGGAAGCCCTGGATGCTGGTCTGGCTGTGTCCGCCGTTGACCCACGTTGTCTTGGAGCGGAACTGGAACCGGGCCAGCCCAGGGTCATTTTTGATGGCTCCAATAGTAGCCACCAGCGCCGCCACATCTACACCGTTGAGTTTCTTGGTCGCCGTAGTCATGATTCCCTCCTCAGTTCAAGATGTACTGAGGATACCGGGAGACGCCGCTTGACACGACCACCCAGGGGACACTTGTTGTGTCCGGCAGGTGACAGAACCGCTAGATCACTAGATCAACTGGCGCAAAGCTGCGATATCCCGCACGCGCACGCTTCCCCTGCCACGTTCAATCCACCCTTCCATCTCCCACTCGCCCAGGGTTTCGTTCACCCGCTGGCGTGTGGCTCCGACCATCCTTGCCAGGGCCTCCTGCGACATGCGCACTTCCAGCCCTTGCTCCTGTGCGGCTAGACTAGACACCAGGCGGGCCAAGCGGCCGGCAAGAGAGAGAAACAGGATGTCGCTGAGGCGTTCGTCGGTGCTGCGCAGCCTGCCGGCGAGCGATACGCAAACCGCCAGCGCCGCTCCGTGTTGTTCTTCTAGGAACTTCAGCACGTGGCTGCGTTCCAGGATTACAGCTTCCGTATCTTGTAGCGCCTGCACGGAGGCAGACCGCGGCAGACCATCCAAGACCCCTAGCTCTCCGAACTGCTCACCTTCACCGAGTATGGCTAAGGTGGCCTCGCCGCCTTCTTCGGTAGAGACAAACACGCGAACCTGACCGCTACGAATACAATAGAGGGCGGACGGGGCGTCACCCTGGTGAAAGATGATTTGCCCCTTTGTGTAGCGACGTAGGCGTGCGTGAGTGGCTAACAGCGCCAACTCGCCGGGAGGCACTTGGCGGAAGAAACCTATTTGGCGCAATGGCTCTTCCAACTGGGTCATCCCCCTACCCGCCTCGCAGACGGTAGATGGTAACAGGCTGGTTACGCCCATCCAACTGGGTCTGCCAGGAAGGAACGTTGGGGTACGTTGCAGCCACCTGGCCGTACACTTCTGTGGTGGCGAGCACCTCTCCGGGCCGCGCCAGTTCCTGGATGCGAGACGCCACATTCACCGTATCCCCAATCGCCGTGAAATCGTGCACACGCACGTCCCCAACGTTGGCGACAACTGCGTCGCCTGTGTGCAAGCCTACGCCCACCCGCAACAGGCCGCCGAGGCTTTGGATGCCGCTCAAGGCGTCTTGCAGTTCCACCGCTGCCTGCACCGCTTGGGCCACGTGGTCGGGCCGCACAATGGGCGCGCCGAACACCGTCATAATGCCGTCGCCCAGCAGCTTGTCAATGCAGCCGTCATGCCTGAGGAGAACAGGCGTAGCTACTCCGATGTACTCGTTGAGAAAGGCTACCACATCCCGGGGGTCGTGGCGCTCGGCAATAGCAGTAAAGCCGCGTATATCGGCAAAGAGGACCGTAATGGGGAGGCGCGCCCCTCGGCCGAGGGGCATCTTTTCCTCTCAGCGGTTGCAGATGTTGGGGTTCTTCCGAAAAGGGGCAACCCGATAGAACGTGCGGAAGGCCCAGCCTGGGACACCGACGAAGGGCACACCACATAGCTTGCAGCGCCGGGAGAGAAGGGGAGCACCCACAGGTATTCACCCGCAACAAAGGTTCATTATGGTGCCGAAGGAGGGAGTCGAACCCACACGGGGCTTTCACCCCAACGGTTTTTGAGACCGCCGCGTCTACCATTCCGCCACTTCGGCATGTTCACCTATTGTACGATACGCCTGGTCAAACTCAAAGAGTGTTGTCCACGCTCTTCCACCGCCTTGACACGCCTAGTACGCCAAAGTAGTATGAAAACATAGGCCGCGGTAGCTCAGTGGTAGAGCACGGCTCTGAAAAAGCCGGTGTCGTCAGTCCGACTCTGACCCGCGGCACCATTCAAACCTATGCGTGTGGAAACTGCTCGGTAGGCTCCCTCTCTTGGCAAGAGCCTGTTGAGGCCGGATGTTTTTGTAGAGCTGTTCCCAGGGGCTGAGCGTCGCCGTCAACACGTCCTCCTCTAAACTCGCCTGCTCCTTGCTGCTTCTCTCCTCTCCTATCGCTCCCGTGTGCGGCGTCTTCTTTTGCCCAGCAAGACACGCCGCTCTCCCCGCTGATGGTTATGCCTAATTGTCGCCACCATCCGCTTGCAGGTAAACAGGCCAAACGCGGAATCTGCTTCAACGCAAGGCGAGCAACAAGGTCAGGGCTTTGCCGTCGCGTTTCAACCTGGCTCAAAGCTAAAGGTACGCTCTGATCGCCAGTGCACGCGGGTAACGAACAGAGCGTCCTGAATGCCCAGAGCGCCCCGAACCAACCGTAGGACACTTGGCATCGTTGCCTCTGCCACCGCCCTCAAGCCATCCATCCCTCAGCCAACCAAAGTGCTGCGGATGTCATGGCTAACGTCCTGGGAGTTCCACACCCCCTGGTAGAGGTATCGCACCATGCCCTGCTGGTCTATCAGGGCGGTCTTGTAGCTGTGGTAGATGACTACTTCCTTGAGTCCTGCCCTGGCTTCCCGAAAGATGCCGTACCCGTCCCACGTCGCCTGAAGGGAGGGAGCATCGCCGCTCAGGAACTGCCAGCGGCCACCCCTTGCGTCGGTGTACTCCTTCAGGCGCTGGGGAGTATCGTGGTCTGGGTCTGTGGTGATGAGCACCAGAGATAGCTCACCCTGGTCAAGTTCGGCGGCAAACTGTCGCTGCAACTCCAGGTAGTACGCAGTGGTCAGAGGACACGCTTCAGGGCAATTCGTGTAGATAAAGCTGAGCAATACTGCCTTCCCCCTCAGCCCATGCAACGTGACCTCTGCTCCCGTCTGATCCACTAGACGGAAGTCGTGGGCGGCCAGGGGAGTATCTAGCCGCTCTCTGCTAACAACCCGGAAGCCGGAAATCTCGGGATGCGCGACGGCGGGGGAGGGAACGTGGGCCGAATGGTCTGCGTCAGCAGCGTTGTCCCGGCCCGCTCTTGTCCACAGGACGGCCGCCGCAACCGCAGCAAGGACAAGTGCGGCCGCTAGGCTGAGAACCACCGTCTGTTTCAAAGCCATGAAAGCTCCATCGTGGCTGGGTTA
>Ga0209514_10000159_pt1 | contig 153346 bp, 159 predicted proteins | sample Subgrocontami58m_FD_187452 | JGI IMG/M metagenome (GOLD analysis project Ga0209514, IMG submission 187452) | Subsurface groundwater microbial communities from S. Glens Falls, New York, USA - GMW37 contaminated, 5.8 m (SPAdes) (version 3) | ecosystem: Environmental > Aquatic > Deep subsurface... | reverse complement strand
AAACCCCGCCGAGAGGCGGGTTTTTCTTTTGCACTGTCGAGCGCTACTTCTTCAGCTGTGCCGCGAGGCGCTCGAAGGCGCCGGGATGGTCTTTCGCGAGCGCGGAGAGCGTCTTGCGGTCGAGTGTGATGCCGTTCTTCTTGAGCGCATCGATGAATTTCGAGTATGAGAAGCCGAGCGTACGGGAGGCCGCGTTGATGCGCAGGGTCCAGAGGTTGCGGTATTCGCGCTTCTTCGCGCGGCGGTGCTTGAACGCATGGACGCCAGCGTGCGAGATCGCCTCCTTCGCGACGCGCTCTTTCGTCGAGCGTCCGAAGCGGTAGCCCTTCACCTGCTTGAGCAGGTTGCGGCGGCTCTTATTCTTTGTCGTTCCTCGTTTAACTCGTGCCATATAGGTTTAGCTGAGGAAACGGCTCTGATTCTTAGCAGAAATCGTGAACGAGCCTGCGCGCTTGTGGCGCTGACGCTCGCTCCCGGTGCGCTTCGCGTTGAAATGGTTCTGGCCGGGGGCGCGTGAGACGACCTTGCCGCGGCGCGTGACCCGGAGACGCTTCGTGTATGATTTATTGGTCTTCATATTGTTTTTCTTGCAGTGTTGGTTCTTGTGCCGGCTGCTTTTTTTCGACTTCCTTCTCTACCGGGGCGCTGGCTCCGGCAGGTGTTTTCGCGGGGACCTTTCCGCCGGCAGGCGTCTGTTTACCGCTTAAATCACGCTCAATCACGACCGAGAGGCCTTTTGGGCTCTTCCTGATCTCGTCCGCGATTTTAAACGATTCTGGGATGATTGCAAGGAAACGCTCAAGCCGCTCCTTCAGGAAGTTGAATTCCATGTATTTGTAGCGGCCCCACAGAAAGAGGTCGATTTTGACGCGGTGCCCCTCCCGGAGCCACACCGCGGCCCGCGAAGCCTTGATGTGCATGTCGCGCTCGGAGGTCCCGATCTTCACCTGGGTGACTTTTGTCTCCGTCACGTGCGCTTTCGCCTTCACGTCCTTCTCCTTTTTCTTCTGTTCGTACTTGAATTTGCCGTAATCGGTGATCTTGGCGACCGGCGGGACGGCATTAGGGGATATTTCGATGAGATCGAGCCCGAGTTCCTGGGCTTTCGCGATGGCATCATGTATCTGCATGACCCCGAAGTTCTCGCCTTCGGGCCCGATGACGCGCACTTCGCGTGCGCGGATCCCTTCGTTCATTCGGACGCGCTCTTTCTCCTTTTGCGACGTGTATTTCGTGAATCCCATTTGTTAGTCCGAAAACTATACCATTAAGGCGCGTATTTCGGAAGCCCGCATGCGCCGGGTGCCCAGAGCCCGCGCTTCGCCGCGCGTGCCTCCTGCTCGGCGGCCTTGAATTCTTTCTGGTATGTATAGGGAAGATTGTAGGTGTACTCGTGTCCGAAGCCCTCTTGAATCATCAATTTGTTGAAAAGCGTTCTATCCGGCAAATAAACATACGCGAGCGTTCTTCCGTATTTGTCCAACACCCCTTGCGACGGGTCTTGCTCGACGCGCACGCGTTTCCCGTCGAGGAGTTCATGCGCTTTCGCGCTCGATTCCAGTCCGAAGCACTGCACCGGCTTGCGCGGGTCGACCGTTTCGGGCGTATCGAGCCCGATGAGGCGAAGAGCAATGTTTTCTTCGCCCCGCGCGATCACGAGCGTGTCGCCGTCGATGACTTTAACGACAGGATAGAGAGGAGTGCTCGCTTCTTCCTTCGTCGCCGCGCTCGACGTTGACGCGAGTTCGGTCGCGGCGTTCTGCACGCTCGCGGGAGACGGTCTCGGAAAGCCGCGCGCGGACAGCACGCTCGCGAGCAGGATGAAAAGGACGGTGTATGCGCCGAGCTCTCGGGAAGACATCGCTGAATTGTACCCGATTGAGTTCAGGGGTAGTATGACCGCACCTATATGGCACGCGTCAAAATAAGCGAATATCGGGCCAAAAGGATCATCCTCGGAGACCTCTACCGGGGGCTCGAATTGCATGAGGATGTGAAGCTCCCGCGCGCGCTCAAGGGGGAGTGGGTCGCCAAAGTCGACCAGGGCGTGAAGAAGCGCTTCAAGCAGGGCCTCGTCGCCATCGGCTCGCGCGCGAAACTTGCTTCCGCGCTCGCCGCCTGGAAGAAAAAAGGATTCTCACGCTTCATCGTCGAGCCGTTCGTGCCGCACAAGGAGAATGAAGAGCGATACCTGTCGCTTGAGCGGGTGCGCGACGGCGTCCGAGTCCTTCACGCGAAAGCGGGCGGCGTCGACGTGGAAGCACATCCCGAAGCGGTGGAGACATTCATCGTGCGCGAGCAAGCCGATATAAAGAAGCTCGCACACGGAATGAAGCTCCCGGAAACTTTCCTCGCGGATCTCCTCGAAGCGTTCAACGCGAACTTCTTGGCGTTCCTCGAACTGAATCCGCTCATCGTACGCAAGAACGCGGCATTTCCCCTCGATGCGGCCGCGCTCGTCGATAGCACGGGCGCATTTTTCACGCGTGCGTGGAGCGAATCGGACATCGTCGAGGCGAAGCCGACGTCTCCGGCTGAGGCGCGCGTCAAAGCGCTCGATGCGACGACCCCGGCATCCTTGAAGCTCTCCGTCCTGAATCAGAACGGCTCAATCTTCCTGCTCCTTTCCGCGGGAGGCGGCAGTATCGTCATCGCCGACCAGGCGGAACTCGCGGGGGCGGGGAAGCTCATCGGGAACTATGGCGAGTACAGCGGCGGGCCGACGCGCGAGGAGACGTACCTCTATGCGAAAGAAGTCATCGGCCTTCTCCTGCGCTCGAAGGCGAAGCGCAAGGCGCTCGTCATCGCAGGCCCGGTCGCCAATTTCACCGACGTGAAGCGGACGTTCCTCGGCATCATCGATGCGCTCTCCGAGGCCGCCGTGCCGCTCCGGCAAGCCAAGGTGAAGGTGTTCGTGCGCCGCGGGGGCCCGAACGAGGCCGAAGGGCTCGCGCTCATGCGCGAGTTCCTGACGCGCGAGAAGCTTTTGGGCGCGGTCTCCGGTTCGGAGGCGGTCATCACCAAGGCGATCGACGAGGCGATCTCATTCATACGCGTATGACTACGAAACTATCAGTGCGCCGGAGAGGGACTATCCTCGAGAGAGTCCGGAACGGCGAAGATGGCATCCTCGCTATCGGCAATCACCCTGCGGTCATCCAGTCCATCCTCGATCTCGATTTCCTGTCGGGGAAGCGCACTCCGTCTATCCTCGGCATCATCACGGGGAATCGGAAGGCGTACAAGTGTTTCTTCGGGACTCGGGAGATCATGATCCCGTGCTTCAAGGATCTCGAGCACGTGCCTCCGCACGCGCGCACGCGCGTGCGGTGGATGCTCAACCTGCAATCCGGCCGGCGTGCGTTCGATTCGACGATGAGATTCTTTGAGGCGTTCCCGCAGGCGCTCGGCGGCCACATCTTCGCCGAGAACGTCCCCGAAGCGCACGCGGCCGAACTCATCAGGCGCTTCAGCGGCAAGCTCATCGCGGGTCCCTCCGGCGTCGGCATCCTCGTCCCGGGGCATCTCAAACTCGGCGCCATCGGCGGTATCGATGCGTCCCAGCTTGAAGCGGGGAAGCTGAAGACCCCTGGCACGATTGCCGTCGTCTCGACCTCGGGCGGCATGACGAATGAGCTCATCCGCGCGGTCGCGGCCTCGGGGCACCGGGTGTCGTTCTCCGTGTGCATCGGCGGCGACAGATTTCCCGTGACGCCGCTTTCCGATGTGCTCGCGCTCGCGCAGACGGATCCGCAGACGGAGGCGCTCGTCTACTTCGGCGAACTTGGCGGCTCTGATGAGTATGAGATCGCGGAACTCTTGGAGAAGAAGCGATTCACGAAGCCGGTCGTCGCCTACGTAGCCGGCATCATCGACGAAGCGTTCGACGAGCACATGCAGTTCGGGCACGCGAAGGCGCTCGTGCGGAGCCACGACGAAAGCGCGCGCGCGAAGCGCGACGCGCTCGTGAAGGCGGGAGCCGTTTCGCCCGCGACGTTCCCGGAATTCCTGCAGGCCATCGCCTGGCTGCCGCGCGCGGCCGTTCGTGATACAGTAGCCGATATCAATGCGCTTATGAATCGCACGCCGAGCATACTTTCGACAAGGGAGGTCGTCGACCAATCCGAGATACCGGTCTTCGTCCGGGCCGGGAAGCTTGCGCGCCGCAGCGAGAATGCGTTCGCCGCGTCGGCCCTCAAAGCGCTCCTTGGCCGCGATGTCTCGCCGATAACGGCCGCGTATGCCGAGGGTGTCTTCGAGCTCCTGATGGATCACGGCGGGGCGGTCTCCGGCGCGGTGAACACGATGGTGACCGCGCGTGCCGGCAAAGACATGGTCTCCTCGCTCGCCGCAGGGCTCCTCACGGTGGGGCCGCGCTTCGGCGGCGCCGTCAACGATGCCGCGCGCGCATGGCTCTCGGGCGTCGCCTCGGGGAAAGATGCATCTGATTTCGTGGAAACGCGCGCGCGGGAGAGCTCGCTCATCCCCGGCATCGGGCACCGCAAGTACCGCGTCGGCGTCCCCGATCCGCGCGTCGCCGCGCTCGCACAGTTCGCCACACTCTTGAAGAAACACCCGCACTACGATTTCGCGCGCGCGGTCGAAGTGGCGACGACTGCGAAGAACGGCCAGCTCATCCTGAACGTCGACGGCACGATCGCGGCGCTTTTCCTCGATATCCTCGCCGAGTGCGAGAAGTATTCCCGCGCGGAGCTTGAGGAACTCGTGGATGTGGAATTTTTCAATGCACTCTTCATCATTCCGCGCTCGGTCGGCTTCATCGCGCACTTCATCGAACAAAAACTTCACGACGAAGGACTCTTCCGCCTTCCCGAAGAACTGCTCTTCGTGCGTCCGAGCGGCAAGAAGAAAAAGAAATAGCGCATGAAAATAGTCCGCCTACGGAACGCAACGAAGACGATGCTCACAGACCTGAACGGTTTGCTGGCCCAGTTGCGCAAAGACCCTGCAGAGCACAGGGGCACGCTCGCTGAACTCCGGGATATCGCGCGAAACAAACGAGCAATCATGATGGTCGCGCAGGATGGCAAGCGCATCGTCGGTATCGGGAGCTTGTACGTCATCTTGAACATAGGGAGAAAAAGCGGATACATTGAGGATGTCGTTGTGGATGCCGCATATCGAGGGCAGGGTGCGGGAGAGAAGATCATGCGGGCGCTCATCAAAGCGGCCCGTGCACAGAAGATACGCTCGCTTCAACTCACAAGCCGCCCTGCACGAGTTGCGGCGAACAAGCTCTATCAGAAACTCGGATTCGTGCAGAAAGAGACCAACGTGTACCGGATGAAACTGTAGCCCGACATCGGTGCGTCATTAAGATATGCACAGCGGCGGCTCTACAAGGGCCGCGTTTCGTTAGATACTGACCTCTAAGTTCCCCTACCCGTATGACACGCTACATGAGAGATGAATCCGCGTTCCCGCACTTCTTCTTCACGAGCACGAGGAGTTCGCTCATGTGGCTCGTTCTGCGCGTGTACGTCGGATGGATATGGCTCGAAGCAGGATGGGAAAAGATACACAATCCGGCATGGGTGGGGGATTCTTCCGGCGCGGCGCTCACGGGCTTCGTGCAGGGCGCGCTTGCGAAAACCGTCGGTGCGCATCCGGACGTGCAGGGCTGGTACGCGGCGTTCTTGCAGAATAGCGTTCTCGCGCACCCCGTCCTTTTGTCGAATCTCGTCGCGTGGGGCGAAGTACTGGTCGGCGTTGCGCTCATCCTCGGATTCCTAGTCGGCATCTCCGCTTTCTTCGGCGCATTCATGAACTTCAACTTCATGCTCGCCGGTTCGGTCTCGATAAATCCCTTCCTTTTCGCGGCGGGCATCCTTCTTATGCTCGCATGGCGCACGGCCGGCCACTGGGGTCTCGATCGCTTTGTGCTTCCGATGTTCGGCAGGCGCCCGCATCCGTAGGGGCTTCCCGCACACTTCGCGGCAGATACAGCGTGCGCTGCGATTGGAAAATCGCAGCGCCGACGGTATGATGCACTGCATCTGCACGCCATGCCGCCGGAAAAATTCGTCATCCATGTGAGCGGTCCCATTTGCGCAGGGAAATCGACTTTCATTAACGCGATCGGAGCACGGTTTCCCGGTTCGTATCTCATTGAGTATGACAAACTCAAGCGTCAACTTTTTGGATACCAACGGACACGGGAAGATCACCGAGAGATCATCCGTCGCTTTCAATGGGGGCTTCTCGAACTCGCCTGTGAGCAGTCGCTCCCCGTAATCACGGGTGTATTCCTCCATGACGAGGAGGAATACGGTCGCTTCATGAACATTACGAAGAGGTACGGCTATGAAAAGCGTGTTTTCGTGCGTCTCACTGCGCCACAGGACGTGCTCCTAGAGCGTTTCCGCGCGCGCGTGAAGCACGCGAAAGAAACGGGCGCGTGGCTCTCGCTCGATGACGAATCCGTATTTCTCTCCATCATCTCATCGCCGAAGCGGTCGCTCATTCCGCCCGGCACCCCAGTGTTCGACACGTCAGTAACCAATGCCGAAGCGATCGCAGACGACATTGCCCGCAAACTCTCGGCGTAAGCATTTCGTTCACGCGCGGCGCAGGAAACTGGAAATACGCATCTGAGAAGCGTATTATTGGCCAGGTATGAGGAAATTCCTGGTCTCTGCGTCGCTCATCGTGAGTTTCGTCGTGTACGCCTTTTTGAATCAACCCAAGGCTCCTGCCGCACCGGGCACTGCGCCAATTGCCGGCGGAACGGCGCGCGCGATCCCATCTGAAGACGGCGAGGATGGAGAGGGCATTTCGTGGTTCCGAACCGCTCCTCAAGCGGCGCCTGCGCAAGCGCCTGCGCCTTCCGCTCCCGCGGCAGTCGCACCTGCGCGAACGACTGCGCCTGCCGCCGCTTCGCGGACAGGTCTCTACACCGACGGCGCGTACACCGGCGACCCGGCCGACGCGTACTACGGCACCGTGCAGGTCCGTGCGACGGTAAGCGGCGGAAGAATTACTGATGTGACGTTCCTCCAGCATCCGAGCGACCGGCGCACGTCCCAAGAGATCAACAACATGGCGATGCCGCTCCTCTCGCGCGAGGCGATCCAGGCGCAGAATGCGAACGTCGACACGGTCTCCGGGGCGAGCGACACGAGCGCGGCATTCCGCCAGTCGCTCGCATCCGCGCTCGCGCAGGCGCGCAAATGAACATACGTATGAAAGCGACACGAGATGTCATGGGAATGCCGGCCGCGATCGAGATAGTCGACGAGCATGTCTCTCGGAAGGATATCAACGACGTGTTCTCGTATTTCGATTCCGTCGACGAGCGGTTCAGCACGTACAAAAGCACGAGCGAGATCAGCGCTATTAATGCGGGTCGGCTCGCGCTCGAAGCGGCAAGCGAGGAGATGAAAGAAGTGTTCCGGCTCGCGGAAGAAACGAAGCGGCAGACGAACGGCTATTTCGACATCCGCACGCCGGACGGCGCGTACGACCCTTCGGGCCTCGTCAAAGGATGGGCCATTAATAAAGCCGGGAAGATCCTCAAGGGTCGCGGCTTCAAGAATTTCTGCCTCGATGTCGGCGGCGACATCGAAGCGTGCGGCACGAACGCTCTCGGAAAACCATGGCGCGTAGGCGTGCGCGATCCGCTCGGCCGCGAGGGAATAGTCAAAGTCGTCAATGTCGAGGATAGGGGAGTAGCCACCTCCGGCACGTACCTGCGCGGTCAGCACATCTACGATCCCCACGCACCGGGCGCGCAACTCGAAGACATCGCAAGCTTGACCGTGGTCGGGCCGGACGTGTACGAAGCCGATCGCTTTGCGACCGCCGCATTCGCCATGGGGCAGGACGGGGCTGCATTCATCGCCGGTATCGATGGCCTCGAGTGCTACATGGTAGGACGCGACGGCATCGCGACAATGACCGACGGTTTTAAACGATACACCAATGGGTATGCTTAAACGGATCGACGATTTCCTCAATACGACGACGATGTACCGGGTCGTGCTCTACGGCCTCGTCGGCCTCATCGCCGCGGCGATGGTCCTCGGATTCTTCGGGCTCGTGCCCTACAATCCCATCGCGATACTGTTCTCGACCCTCCTCATCACGACCGTCTGCTGGATCGCGAACAAGCTCTTTGCGTGGGCCTTCGACGCGCCGACGAACGTCGAGTCGGTCTACATCACCGCGCTCATTTTGGCGCTCATCGTGAGCCCGCTCTCCTCGCTCCAAGATCCGCAGTTCTTCCCGCTCGCGATCTGGGCGTCGCTCTGGGCTATTGCGAGCAAGTACATTCTCGCCGTGGGGAAGAAGCACGTGTTCAATCCGGCCGCGTTCGCCGTGGCCTTGACCGCGCTCACCATCGGCCTCTCGGCAAGCTGGTGGGTGGCGACCCCGTGGATGGCCCCGTTCGTCCTCGTCGCGGGATTCCTCATCGTGCGGAAAATCCAGCGGACGGATCTCATCGTGAGTTTCATCATCGCGGCGCTCGCCGCGACTGTCGGGCCGCACGTGCTTTCAGGGAGCGACATCGCCGCATCCCTCGGGCGGACCGTCTTGAACGCGCCGCTCCTCTTCTTCGCGTTCGTCATGCTGACCGAGCCGCTGACGACGCCGCCCCAGCGGTGGCTCCGCATCATATACGGCGCGCTCGTCGGATTCCTCTTCGCGCCATGGGTGCATCTCGGCTCGATCTATTCGACTCCCGAACTCGCGCTCCTCGTCGGGAACCTCTTCTCGTACCTCGTGAGCCCCAAAGAGAAGCTCATGCTCACGCTCAAGGACAAGGTGAAGGTCGCCGCGGATTCGTACGACTTCGTGTTCCGATCGGATCGGCCGCTCTCGTTCCGCCCGGGGCAATACATGGAGTGGACGCTCCCGCACGCGTACCCGGATAACGGGGGCAACCGGCGCTACTTCACGATCGCATCGTCTCCCACCGAGAAAGACGTCCGTCTCGGCTTGAAGTTCTACTATCCTGCGAGCAGTTTCAAGCGCACGCTCGCCGAGATGGGCGTGGGTGAGCGCGTCGTCGCGTCCCAGCTCGCCGGCGATTTCATCCTGCCGAGAGACCCAAAGCGCAAACTCGTCTTCATCGCCGGCGGCATCGGCATCACGCCGTTCCGCAGCATGATCCAATATCTCCTGGATCGCCGTGAGCCCCGCCCGATCACGCTTTTTTACTCGAATAAGACGGCGAACGAGATCGCGTACAAGGATGTCTTCGACCGCGCGGCGCGCGAACTCGGCATGCGAACGGTCTACGCGCTCACGGACGAACCCGCGGTAGCTCCAGGCACGCATGCGGGCCGCATTGATGCCGCGCTCATCGCCCGCACGGTTCCCGATTACCGGGAGCGCATATTCTATCTTTCAGGGCCCCGCTCGATGGTGAATGCATTCGAGAAAACGCTGCGCGGAATGGGCATCCCCGGCCGCAGGATCAAGACCGACTTCTTTCCTGGGTTTGCGTAAGCGCGGTGTTATCATTCAATCGTATGTCACTCTTCAGCACATCAAGTCTCATCTGGGCAGCTTTGTTCAGCCCGCTTCTCGGGGGCATCTTCGGCATGCTCCAGATCGTCGAGAACCCTGCAGTGCGCTTCCAATCGTCCTATACGAAAGACGAGCGCGCCGTGTACTACCGCGGCGAAATGCTCCCTGATGCCGATCCGGACACATTTGCCATCTTTGATGCTTTCTACGCGAAGGATAAAGACAATGTGTACTACGAACCGGAGCCGTTCGAGTCCTCCTCCAGGGTAATCCGCCTCGAAGGCGCCGATCCGAAAACGTTCGCCCTGTGCGACGCCGACCAGGACCGCGATGACTGTGCGAAAGACGCAAAGAGCGTCTACGTCTTGGGCCGCCTGGTTCAGGGTGCGGATCCGGAGACGTTCACGATGCTGAGCGATACGTACGGGAAAGACACGCACTCCGTCTACACGTTCCCCTATGAGGATGAGGGTGATGGCTACGCGCGCGTCATCCCCGGAGCCGATCCGGAAACATTCGCCGCTCTTCGCTGGGCAAAGGCGTACGATGCCCGCGACAAAGTTCACGTGTACCTGAAAGGAACACTGGTGAAGTAGCCCTCTTTTCGGAAATTCTCTCGTTCATGCGCGCAACACTCGAACCCTACGCGAAAGCGCTCCAGCACCTCTGGCCCATCGTCTTCCGCCACGTGTTCCTGCTCGTGAACGCCATCATCTTTGCGGTGGTGGCGCTCCTCTTCGTGTTCGGCGATGTGCAGGCGGCGGTCTTCCTCGGCATCATCATCGTTGTCAATATCTTCCTCGGCATCATCCAGGATTTCCGCGCGCGCGTCACACTCGAAAAGCTCCAGCTCCTCACGGCGCCTCGCCTCGTGCGTATCCGAGAGGGCAGAGAGGAGATGGTGTTCGTCGAGGAGATACGGGAAGACGACCACATACGGCTTCGACTGGGAGACCAGATCCCGTGCGACGGCGTTCTCATTTCTTCGGATAATCTCGAGGTGAGCGAGGCGCTCATCACGGGCGAATCGGATTCATTCCCGCGCGAAAAAGGCGAGAACGTGCTCGCGGGGGACATTGTGACCGCCGGTTCGGGAGTGCTCCGGGTGCTCACGGTCTTCCGCGAGAGCAGGATCTCCCGCATGACCGAAGAGGCGAAGCAGTATGCCGCGACGCCGAGCCCCATCCAGCGCTCGGTGCGGACCGTCGTCACATACGCGGGATACGCGCTCCTCGGCATCATCGCGTTCGTCGTTATCCGCGGCGTCCTTGTCGAAGCTCCCGCCATCCAGATCGTGAAGAACATCGGCGCGCTCGCGAGCATCATCGTCCCGCAGGGGCTCCTCGTCATCACGACGCTCCTCTTCGCGTTCGGCGCGGCGAGCTACTCGCGCCGGCACGTGCTCTTCCAGGAGATCAACGCGACCGAGAAACTCGGGCGCATCAAGAATCTCTGCATGGACAAAACGGGGACTCTGACTACGAACGAGTTCTCCGTCGAGGATGTGCACGTGCCTCCCGGCTCGTCGAAGGAAGAGGCGCTCCGGTTGTCGTCGATCTATGTCCGCTTTGCGGGCGACGTATCGCAGATGGTCGCCGCCGTCGCGAAATTCCTAGGCGAGATGCGAGACGACCCGCAGATTTTGGAATCGCTCCCGTTCTCTTCGTGGCGGCAGTACGGAGGCGTGCGTTTCAAAAATGACGGCCGCGATGTGAGCGTGCTCATGGGATCTCCCGACGCGTTCATTGCACGGCTCTCAAGCGGCCCACAGCGGGCATGGCTTGAGAAACTCATCGACGCGAACGCGCACCAGGGGAAAAGGGTACTCTGCGTCGTCCGCACGGAGCGGATGAGGTCGCTCCGCGATCTCTCGCAGGCAGTGCTCTCTGTCGCCGCTGTGTTCGTCTTCCGCAGCAATCTCCGCGAGGGCGTCCGCGATTCGATAAATTTCTTCCAGGATCGCGGCGTGGATATCCGCATCATCTCCGGCGACAACCCGGAAACGGTGCGCGCCATCGCGGCCGCCGCGGGCGTGCATGACACCGGCAAGGTGATAACCGGAGCCGAGATGGCGCAATGGAGCGACTCGGATTTCCTCAAGAAGGCGGCCGCGTACCGCATCTTTGCGCGCACGGTGCCCGAGCAGAAAGTGAAGATCGTCGAGGCCCTGAAGAGGGACGGCTTCACGGCGATGGTGGGCGACGGTGCCAACGACGCGCTCGCGATCAAGCGGGCCGACCTCGGCATCGCGATGTTCGACGGAGCCCCGGCGACGCGCCAGCTCGCGGGCGTCATCCTCATGAACAACAGCTTCACGGCGCTCCCCGGCGCGGTCGAGCTTGCCGACAACTTCATACAGAACATCGAGATCTTCGCCGGGACGTTCATCGCCAGCAGTCTCCTGGGACTGTTCACGTTCTTCACAGTGAGCGCCTTCGGGTACCCGTATCCGCTGACGCCGCTCAACATCACGCTCATCAACTACTGCACCGTGGGAATCCCCGGGTTTCTCATCTCATACTGGGCGGTCTGGCCGTCGCGCAGTGCCAAGCCGGCGGCCACGGCGGATTTCCTGAAACGGGTGCTCCCGTATCCGCTCGCGGGCGCGCTTCTCGGAGCGCTCGCCATCGGTGCCGCGTTCATCCTGAGCCCGGATTATTTCAAGGCGGCGCAGTCGAATACGCTGGTCGTTCTCGCGTTCATCGCGGTCGGCTTCGTTTTCTTCGCGTTCGCGCCGCGCGTCTATGAGAGCGCTCCGACCTTGATGCAGAAGATGCAAATATTCCTTCTCGGCCTCGCCGATATCGCGCTCCTCTATATCGTGTTCACGACGCCGCTCCTCGTACGCTTCTTCGACCTTGCTCCGCAATTTCCGCCGCTCGCGAGCATCGTTCAGATCCTCGCCATCGCTCTCTCGTACGCGGTGCTTCTCTACGCGCTCGTGAAGCTCCTATTCACCAAGAAACAGAGGGCCCGCATCTCGAACTAAAACAGACCGGAGTTTTCCGAACTGCCCCTGGAAATCCCGGATATCATTTCTTCTCCAGCGTGCGCAGTATCTTGAGAATGAGCTCGTTCTGATGCTCCAGGTGCTGGAGGACCGCCTCGATCTCGCGTTCCGCTTTCGTATTCACTTCGAAATCGGCTTCCGCCCGCGCTTCCGCGTGCTTGCCCTGGAGATTTTGTCCGATCATGAGAAGCGGCATGAGGAATATCTGTATCATGTTCGAGATGAAGAGCCAGAGGACGAAGGCAGGGAAGGGGTCGAAACGGAGTTCTTGCGGAGCGAAGATGTTCCAGCCGAGCCACAGCACGGTCCACGAGAAGATGACCAGGAAGAACCCCATCGTCCCGACGTGCTCGGTTATCCAGACGGCGAGACGCTCGAGCGCGCTCAATTTCTCGCGCAGTTCGGCGTTCACGTTCCGTATCGGCTTTCGTTTCGCCCGGAGTTCGGCGAGAGGAGGCGGCATGTGGGAGTCCATGACCGCTAGTGTAGCATGGGGAAATCGAGCCTAAATCACGGTTTGCATCTTTGTCCCGATATGACCAAAAGACCGCTCATCGAGAGCGGTCTTTTGGTTTGTGGAGCCTTTTGCGAAGCAGTGAAGGTGGGGAGAAACGGCGACAGCTCATTAAGCGCTACGCGCTGCTTGGCCATGCTTGGGATTCTTAAACACAAAACTGCCCGTCGAGGGCAGTTTTGTGTTAGTGGAGTACATTCGCACTATGCGATGCATAGTGCTCAGTATTCTCACAAAATATAGTCGCGAAGCTCGCCTGTGGCGGCTATAGTAAATGTTTACGCACAAAAGCGAATCCAGAACCTTGTTTTAAATACTTCTCAAATTTAAGAGCTTGTTGTTTTGTTGCGAAAGCGCAAAACCACTTCAGCACATACGGACGTTTTGAACTCGAGTACTTTGATTTGCCGCCGTTGTGTCCGGCGACTCGTTGTTTGATATTCTCGGTTGAGCCGACGTACAAGCTCCCGTCTTTTTGGCTTTGCAAAATATAAACAAAATGCATGCGCAAATTATAGCCCTACTTCGCTCCTGACGGAGCTACGAAGGGCACTGCTTCTCCATATACGACAAAACCGCTCATGTTGAGCGGCTTTGTGTGCTTTGGCTTGTGATGCTTGCACTTCGTCGCTAAAGCTATGAAGTGCTCGCACTGCGAAGCCTTGGCGAAGCAGTGGAGGTGGGGAGAATCGAACTCCCGTCCAAAGAAAGATGTGTGAGTGTTTCTACGAAGCGTGTGCTATCTGAAAGGTTTGAACGTGATGCGTATGAAGACAGCCAGAATCGCATCTCGTCGAGTCCCATGTCGAAGACGCGCGTGGGACAGTCGCGCATCAGTGCTTGAAGATTTTGACGCCCATTCAGCCCTAATCAAGCATCAAGCTGATGGACGGCGCTTAGGCCGCGAAGGCGTAAGCGGGCTGCAGGTCTGCCATCTGGATAGGTGACAGAACTGCCCGTGCTACTTTGTTCGCACTTGGGTTTTTGTGGCAGTTTGAAAAGTTGCCACAGCTTTGCAACGCGCAAACACACACCGATTTCCTTGTCGAAGCCAGTCACCCCCCGTGAGATACCGAATGCTTTATGGAGCTTGAAGTGTAAGAGTTAAATAGAATGTTTGTCTCTTCTTACTTGAGCTGATTCGGTAAAATCACCTTGTCCAGCAGGAGAACCTGCTGCGTATACTGGTGATCCTTATCTCACGGGGACCGGCTGGTACCGTGCTGTTAACTTTTCAAAGAACGTTCGATGCGGCGTTTCTCTTCGCGGGCGCGGATAGAATGACGTTTGTCTTCCTTTTTCTTTCCGCGTGCTATCGCGATGCCGAGCTTCAATTGACGCTTTTTACTATACACCGAAAGAGGCACTATTGTCAACCCTTTCTCCGATTCGGCCGCAGCGACGCGCAAAATCTCCTTTTTCGAGAGGAGCAGGCGGCGCGCCCGCTCGGGGTCGTAGGATTTCGGCGCGTTCGCCGCCTGCCATGGGGGGATGGTAGCGCCCACGAGGTACGCTTCACCGCCTCGCGCGACCACGCGCGCGCCTTTGAGCGACCCGTGTCCGGCGCGCAGAGATTTCACTTCGAAGCCGAGTAATTCCATACCCGCCTCGAGCGTTTCGAGGATCTCATAATCGAATCCGACGCGCTTGTTCTCAATGAGCGACATTGCCGCTCATGATACGTTGCCACGCGTTGCTTTGACAAGAATTATCGGCCGTTTTACAGTGTGGTCTGGCAATAGGGGGCGGGAGACCGCCAGGTGCAATCTTTGGAGGAGGTAATCATGTTCACGTACAGCCCTCAGCAAGTCACTGACTTCGTGATGGGGATCTTTCTCGTCGCGCTCGTCGTAGCGATGGCATCCGAATTCTGGCCGTTGCTCGGTCTCATCATGTGGGGGATGGGGCTGGTTGATGAGCGCCCGATGCAGCCGGAGCCGACGGAGGCGGAAGAAGAAAAGATGGAGAACCGCAAGGATGGGATATTCTGTCTCATCTTCCTGCTCAACCCCGGCGGCCTGTGGACGCTGGCAAAGTCTTTTCTGCGCCGGGACAAGAGCGACCAGAACGAACCAGGAGAGAAGTCATGATCATCGGTTTTCTCACGATGCTCGTCATGGCATACCTCCTCGGCCTGGGAATCCTCGCGGATGCGTTTCTCCTCCTCCTTTCTCTCCTGGTCGCTGCCTTTCTATTCGATGTGGTGATTCGTCTCGGCCTTGAGGGGGTCGAATGGATTTACTACAAGGAGGACAAACATGACTCCGGGTGATCCGGCTTTCGGCCCCGTGAGGTAAAAGCATATGCTTTTACCTCACGGGGCCATCGTTTTTAAAATCCAAAAAAGTAGCTGAAATCCGGCAAGCGAGTATAATGTGCGCTCGTATGGCAACTCTCGGACAACCGAATCAGAAACAGCGCCGGCCGCGCGGCCCGGTCCCGCAGGCCCCGCAGGGCCCGAGCATCTGGATGCAGATGGCGACGGCGTTCGCGATATTCCTCCTCCTCTCCGCCGGGTACTCATTCGTGAAGCAGTACATCAGTACGGAAAAAGAATCCGTGCCGCTTTCGCAGATCGCCGCGGACATTGAGGCTGAAAGGATCGTCTCGATCACCGTGGCGGGAGACACCATCACGGCGACGTACAAGGATAAGACGGAAAAGACCTCGCGCAAGGAGACGGAAACATCGCTCACGCAAACGCTTGCCAACTACGACGTTCCGAAAGAAAAAATAGACGCGGTAAAGATCGAGATAAAAGATGAAGGTGGCGCACGCTTCTGGTTCCTGACGCTCGCCCCCTTGCTCGTCCCGGTGCTCCTCCTCTTCGGCATCATTTGGTACCTCTCGCGGCAGGTAAAGGCGGGCGGCATGCAGGCGTTCACGTTCGGCAAATCGATGGCGCGCCTCGTCTCTCCGGAAGATGAAGTCCAGAAAGTGACGTTCGCCGACGTCGCGGGCGCGCGGGAAGCGAAGGCGGAGCTCGCCGAGATCGTGGATTTCCTCAAGAATCCGAAGAAATTCATCCAGATAGGCGCGCGCATCCCCAAGGGCGTGCTCCTCATGGGCGCCTCCGGCACGGGAAAGACCCTTCTCGCGCGCGCGGTCGCGGGGGAGGCGGGCGTGCCGTTCTTCTCCATCTCCGGTTCCGAGTTCGTCGAAATGTTCGTCGGCGTGGGTGCATCGCGCGTGCGCGACCTCTTCGCCATCGCGAAGAAAGCGGCTCCTGCCATCATTTTCGTGGATGAGATAGACGCCGTGGGCCGCGTGCGCGGTGCGGGCGTCGGCGGCGGCAACGACGAGCGCGAGCAGACACTGAACCAGATCCTCGTGGAGATGGATGGTTTCGAGACCAACGAGAAAGTCATCGTCATGGCGGCGACGAACCGGCCCGATGTGCTCGACCCCGCGCTCGTGCGCCCCGGCCGCTTCGACCGCCGCGTCGTCATCGACTTGCCCGACCGCCGCGATCGCGAGGATATTCTCAAAGTCCACGCGCGCAAGAAGCCGCTCGGGGCCGATGTGAAGTTGAGCGTCGTCGCCGAGCGCACGCCGGGATTCTCCGGCGCCGACCTTTCCAACCTCATGAACGAGGCGGCCATCCTCGCTGCGCGCGAAGATCGCAAAGAGATCACGCAGTACGACCTCATCCGCTCCATCGAGAAAGTGATGCTCGGGCCCGAACGCCGGAGCCACGTGCTGAACAAGCGCGAGAAAGAGATCACCGCGTATCACGAGGCCGGGCACGCCATCATCTCGTCGGTCCTGCCCTTTGCAGACCCGGTGCACAAAGTTTCCATCATTAGCCGCGGTCGTGCCGCCGGCTACACGCTGAAGCTTCCGCTCGAAGACAAGCGCATGCAGTCGCGCAAGGAATTCTTGGACGACATCGCGGTTAGCTTAGGCGGCTACGTCGCGGAGAAGCTGATCTTCAACGACATCACGACCGGAGCATCCAACGACTTGCAAGTCCTGACCGCGCTCGCGCGCGACATGGTGACCCGCTACGGCATGTCGGAAAAGATGGGCCCCGTCGCGTTCGACGCGGCTGTCGGCCGGACGATGTTCGGTGCAGGTATTGAAGGAGGAGAGCAGTCGGAGGAAGTCGCGGCGCAGATCGACGCGGAAGTAAAGAAAATAATCTCGGGCGCCTTGAAGCAGGCGGAAGGAGTCATCAAGAAACACCGCGGAGCGCTCGACGCCATCGCGAAGAAGTTGATAGAGGTAGAGACTATCGAGCGCGATGACTTTGAAAAGATTTTGATCGCGCATGGCATCACTCCGAAAAAGAAGCAGGATATCGAGCACCAACCGCTTGCGTAAGAGGGCGCTCAAAGGCCGAGTAGTTTTTAACGGCAGCTTGCCTACGGCAACTGCACTTGGATTTTCAAAGACGGGGTACCGTCAAGAAAATCTCGGCGGAGGAATCACTCAAACCGTTAAAAACTACCCGGCCTTCTCGCTGAAATTGGAAATGCAATTAAACGACAACGCCCGCGGGCATTGCCGTCGGGCGTTTTTTGCGTTCTCTCATCTTGCGTCGAAACGCTGAGAGAGTACGAATGTACCAACAGATGCGAACAAATACAGCGCGATACCTAGGATAGGAACGACCAGTGTCGCAATTGTCCCAAGTGCGAGCACACCGCCAACGAACCGTTCTTTTCGGGACCAGCGTTTTATCCCTCCCGTTCTTGACACCGTATGCACGAGTAGGAACCAGGGCCACACGAGTGCCAAAAAAAGGAATCCAACGAGGAGGAACGAAAACGGTATGAAAACCTCGAGCTTGGACATCTTCTCCCCCTTGAGGAACGCGACAGGAGCCGGACGGCTCCTCTGCCCCCACGCTACTGCTTTCCGCAAAAGCAGTCAATTCGTGGCACTTGCCACTTGATAGTCTCCTTGCCGAGGCCGTGCACCGTGTTGCACATAGGCCACACTTTCACGCCTTCGTCGGTGACGACCGGCTCGCTCGTCTGCCATTCTTTCTTGACGAGGGTCGTCGTGCGCGTGTCGGGCTCCACGCCATAGAATCGCGGACCGTTCACCGAGAGGAAATCCTCGAGCTTGTCCAAGGCGCCCAATTCGTCGAACACCTGCGTGTAAACTTCGAGCGCAACGGGGGAATTGAACACGCCGAACGCGCAGCACGAGGAGAACTTTTTCGATTCCGGGTGCGGAGCGGTGTCGGTGCCAGCGGAGACGAACGGCAAGCCTTTCTTCACCATCTCGCGCAGGCGCTCGCGGTCATGCGCTGTCTTCACGAGCGGCTTGCAGTGCAAGAGCGCGCGGTAGCCGCCGGAAAATGCCTGGCGGCGATCGTAGAGCAAGTGATGCGGCGTGACCGTCGTCACCAAGTGCCCGGCCTTGCCGTTCTTTTCCATGAAATCGATGGCTTCTGCCGAACTCATGTGCTCGAGCGAGACTTTGAGCTTCGGGTGCTTGTCGAGGAGGCGGGGAAGCACATCTCTGATGAAAAATTTCTCGCCGTCGTACGGGTCCTCTTCTTCGTCGTGGTCGTTCAAGTGGACTTCGCCGTGAAGGAGAAGCGGAATACCCGCCTCTTCCATCGCCTGCAAGACCTCGCCCGCTTCGAGGATGTTGCGGTAGCCCCACTGCGAGTTCGTCGTCGCTCCGTAGGGGTATGATTTCACTCCATATATCTTGCACACGCTTCCCTCGGCTCCTTTCATGATGTCCGCGGGCGAGAGTTTCTTCGTGAGGTAGAAGGTCATCAGTGGCTCGAACGATGTTCCCGCGGGCACCGCGGCGAGGATTTCTTTCTTGTATTCCGCCGCCGCCTCGACGGTGTCTATCGGTGGCTCGGTGTTCGGCATGATGATGCCGCTCCCGAAACGCTCGGCAGTGTACTTCGTCACCGCGCGGAGCATCGCGCCGCGCCGCAAGTGCACGTGCGAATCGAACGGCCTTTTAATAGTGATTTGCTGCTCATTCATGCCGATATTATACACGGCTCATACGAGTGATATACTATTCGTCCATGGCTAAAGCAAAAGACGTTTCCGCGCGCGCTATCGCGCTCCACAAGAAGCTCGGCGGGAAGATACGCATCATGCCGGCGGCTCCCGTGCGCAACAGGGCCGATCTCTCGCTCGTCTACACGCCGGGAGTCGCCGCTGTCTCCTCGCTCGTCGCCAAGGACAAGAGCAAGGCGCGCGAGTACACGATGAAAGGCCGGATGGTCGCCGTTATCTCCGACGGCTCGGCGGTCTTGGGGCTCGGCAACATCGGCGCCTTGGGCGCGCTCCCCGTGATGGAAGGGAAGTGCGCGATCTTCAAGACGTTCGCCGGAGTGGATGCGTTCCCGCTCGTTCTCGATACGCAGGAGCCGGAAGACATCATCGCGACCGTCTTGCGCGTGGCACCAGGATTCGGCGGCATCAATCTGGAAGACATCGCCGCGCCGAAGTGCTTCGAGATCGAGCGGCGGCTCGTCGAAGAGCTCGATATTCCCGTGATGCATGACGACCAGCACGGCACGGCGATCGTCGTCCTCGCCGGGCTCTTGAACGCGCTCAAAGTCGTCGGCAAGAAAATCGAAACCGCGCGCATCGTGATTTCGGGCGCGGGCGCGGCGGGAACGGCGACGGCCAATCTCCTGCACGCGGCGGGCGCGGGGAAGATCATCATGCTCGACAGTAAGGGCATCATCAGCGAGCACCGCAACGACCTCACGCGCCACAAGATAGAGCTCGCGTCGTTCACGAATCCGGACAATCTGACGGGCGGGCTGCGCGAAGCGCTCGCGGGAGCCGACGTGCTCCTCGGCGTCTCGGGCCCGAATCTCGCGACGGCCGCCGACATCCGCCTCATGGCGCCGAAAGCAATCGTCTTCGCGATGGCGAACCCGACGCCCGAAATAATGCCTGATGAGGCGAAGAAGGGAGGCGCCGCCATCGTGGGGACGGGCCGTTCCGATTTCCCGAATCAGATAAACAACTCGCTCGCGTTCCCGGGCGTGTTCCGCGGCGCCTTGGATCACGGCGTCCGCAAGATTACGCAGGAGATGAAGCTCAAAGCCGCTCACGCGATCGCGTCGCTCGTGAAGAAGCCGACGACCGAGCGCATCGTCCCCGATATGTTCGACAAGCGCGTGGCGAAAGTAGTCGCGAAGGCGATCCGCTAGCATCAATCGCGATGCTGACTATAATTGTCAGCATCCGCCCGTAGCTCAATTGGTTAGAGCACCGAGCTTATACCTCGGGGGTTCTTGGTTCGAGTCCAAGCGGGCGGACAAGGTTAGAATATCGGCATTGAATGGAATGCGATGTGCTTATGAGACAAGTCTCAACGATGCAAAGCTACCGCTCGAATTCATTCACGTGTGAGGTCTGATTTTGCAGAGTTTGTAGCGCGTATCATGCATTTTTGTTTACCGGGTCTTTCAAATCAACGATAAAGAAATGTGGTTCCAAAGCATCGTCTTGCTTTGAAGGCAAATACTTATTTACAAATTCTCGATATAGAACATCAAATTTTGTCCAAAAAGCTTTTCCATTGATCTGGGCACCACCCCCGGCAATGTACTTTACGTTAACCATCCCTTCCTCTTTGGTTTTAGAGAAACTGATTCCAACGACTTTCTTATTTCTGTCGTAAAACAATTTAGCCGCAGGAGCAACCTTATCATTAAAATCGTACTTCTTTGTAAAGCCTGAACTTAGGCCAATGACCCCTGTATTGTTAATACTCACGTATGGAGTAAATCTCTCCCCGCTTTGATGAAACTCTTCGAATTGAAAATCATTTGCTGACATATCTTAATTGTTATCATATGGCACGATAATCGTCAACTGATTTACCTGGTTTTATTTATATTAAAGTTAACAACATGTGGATAACTGAAGTTTCATGTGCCCGCTTCCATGACCGTATTGACAGAGAGTGATTTTCGACGCCGAACTCGATATTGGCTCTTTTCACGTGGCTATCCTTCTCTCCAGTGTGCTAATATAGTAGTTAGTGGTGTTCTCAGGGACGCCATTACGGCAAAAGGCCGTGCTGATTACACGACCTTTGACCGTTTATCAGAAAGGTTGACGAACGTCGCTCTTCATCAAAGTTCCGTCCGCTCAACGCCTTCGTGGGCTCAGTATAAGTGGGCTCACGAAGGTAATCAACTCGGTACCGAGAATAAGTCAGTATGGGTTCATTCACTACACGGGTGGAACTGCATATGGCAACGTACTCTGATTACGAAATACTGCACGTGAAAATGCAGGCGGAAGGTTTTAGCCGCTTCATCACTTCAGACGATGGAACGACCTATCACCTTCCGACGGCAGAGTACGACATCTCAGGCTATTTCACTGCGGTAGACGTACGTCAACGCGCGGAGAGAGCCGTGAGAGCGACGGGCAAAACAGGCGCTGTATTGGTTTCGGCAGCAACATCGCGCACTTGGAGCGGCCTCGTCCGCAAGTAAGCGATCCTGTGAGAAAGCCTCTTCCTTTGCGGAGAGGCTTTTCTCTTTGAAACATGTGCCAGCTATCCAAAAACGTTCCGATCTCATCCTATACGAAAGACTGATTCAAATGGGGATTCCATGTTGCGCTGTTTCGCGCGCGTGCAACAATGTGTGCATGTCCGTACGATTCCGTCTCGGCGCAGTCGCGCTTCTCACAGGACTTTCGATTCTCCTCGGTGTCGTCGGCTTTGTTGAAGCGGTGTCGAGCACGCTCCCGTGCCCGAATCTCACGAAGACCTTGAAACGCGGTTCGGCCGGGGATGACGTGAAGCGACTTCAGCAATTCCTGGCGCAGGATCCGGGCGTGTATCCGGAAGGGCAAATAACCAGTACCTATGGGCCGGCAACTGAAGCGGCGGTGAAGCGGTGGCAGGCCAAATTCAATATCGTGACGACGGGCGATCCTGCGAGCACGGGTTTCGGTATGGTGGGAGCGCGGACAATGGCGGCGATGGCGAAACAGTGCGCCGCCGCGCCCGGTGTCGCCGCATCCGCCGCACCTTCGACTGGCGGACTCTTGAGCGTGACACCGATCTCTGGCCCCACGCCGCTTACAGTTACCATCGAGGCGGTCGTGAACACGGCGAACGTCTGCGGCGGGGCGACCTACGACGTCGACTACGGCGACGGCTCGCTCAAATCGCAGATCGTCGTCCCGGCGGGGAACTGTGCGCAGGTGACGAAATCATTCTCACACGTTTATCGCAATCGCGGCTCGTATCAGATATCGCTTGCGGCGGGGTCTCACAGAACTGCCGTGGGCGTGACGGCTAATTAAGCTCGTCCTATTCTGCGTGCAATTCAGCAGATGCACTCTTCACCCGTGCCGCGAGCGCGGGATGTTTCGTGAGCGAGGCGTCCTCATGCACCAGCCGCAGTGTCTCTTCGCGCGCGGCTTGGATGAGGCGCGGATTCTTGAGCGCCTCCATGCCGATATCGGTGATGCCCCACTGGCGGCGGCCAAAAAGGTCGCCCGCACCGCGTGCTTCAAGGTCGGCCTCGGCGAGCTTGAATCCGTCGTCGCTCTTTTCGAGCGCGCGCAGACGTTTTGTCGACACCTGACCCGACGTTTCGGGGAGAAGGAAGCAGTGCGGCGGATGCGCGGAGCGCATGATGCGTCCGCGCAGCTGATGGAGCTGTGCCAATCCGAAGCGCTCCGCGCCCTCGATGAGCATCACGGTCGCGTTCGGGACGTTGATGCCGACCTCGACGACCGACGTCGCAACGAGCACGTGGATTTTACCCGCGGCGAAGCGCGCCATAACGTCGTCTTTCTCTTTCGGCTTCATCGCGCCGTGCAGGAGCCCGATTTCGTATTCAGGAAAAATATCTTTCTGCAGGCGCTTCGCCTCGGCCTTCGCCGATTTCGCCTGGAGCGCGTTCATCTTCTTCGGGTCCGGCTCCTCGATGCGCGGACAGATGACGAACGCCTGGCGGCCTGCTTTAAGTTCGCGGCGCACGGCATCGTACGCCTCGTCGCGCTCCTGCGCTTTCACGATGCGCGTCGTTATTTTCGCGCGGCCGGGCGGCAGTTCATCCAATACAGAGATGTCGAGGTCGCCGTAGATCGTGAGCGCGAGCGTGCGGGGGATGGGTGTCGCGGTCATGGAGAGAAAATGCGGCGCGACATCCGCTTTGCGCGCGAGCGCGCGGCGCTGATTCACTCCGAAGCGGTGCTGCTCGTCCACGATGGCGTAGGCGAGGTGCTGGAACTTGACCGCCTTTTGGATGAGCGCGTGCGTTCCCACGAGCATCGCTATTTCGCCTCCCGCGACCCACTTCAAAAGCTGGGCGCGGGATATCTCGGTCGCGCGTCCGCGCGCGACCTTCGACGGGAATTTCTTGCACCCGCTCCCGGTGATGAGGCCGATATTGATGGGAAGGTCCTTGAAGTACTCGATGAACGATTGGAAGTGTTGTGCCGCGAGGATTTCCGTCGGCGCCATATAGGCGACTTGGAGCGTGCCGGAGACGCGTTCGGGCGGGCGGCTGTTCACGACCGTGTAGGCGGTCGCTCCGGCGACGAGCGTCTTTCCGGCGCCGACGTCGCCTTCGAGGAGTCGCGCCATCGGGTGCGGTTTTTTAAAATCATTCAGAATGTCGGCGATGGCGCGCTCTTGGGCTTTTGTCGGCGGGAAATCGAGCGACGCGAGAAAACGCGCGGCGAGCGCCTCGCCGTTCTCGACGGGGAACGCGCTCTCCGCGTCGTTTAGCGCACGCTCCTGTGCGCGCGCCGTCTGGATGACGAATATCTCCTCGAACGCGAAGCGCTTGCGCGCGGCTTCGGCGTGGGTTTCTTTTTCCGGCGTCTGCATCCAGACGAACGCGGTGGCGATATCGGGCAGGTGGTAGCGTTCGCGGACGTCGTTCGGTATCGGGTCCTGCATCTGTGCATGCACGCCTGCCTCGAAGATCCGTTGGAGCGCGTGATAGAACCAGCGGCTCGTTATACCGCGACTTTCGGGATACACAGGGAAGACGGAGTTTTCAGTTTTCAGTTTTGAGTTTTTAGCGTCTTCGAACAATCCGGCGGGCATTGCACCCTGCGGAATAACTTCCACTTCCGGATTCGCGATGTACGGGCTCGCGGCGCTGCCGCCCACGGTGCCGGTCAATTTCACGAAGCTTCCTTCCGGCACGTAGGAAGCGATGTACGGCTGATTGAACCACATGCACTTCACGCGGCCCGTCGCATCCTCGAACCATCCTTCCGTCGCGGGGCGGCGGCTCTTCCAGAGCTTCTTCGCTTTGAGTTTGCTCAAGGTACCGTGGAGGGTCACTTTGGCGCCCGGCGCAAGCGCTTGCGTGTTGGTCTCCATACCCTGCGTTTCGTAGCGGGCGGGGAAGTGATAGAGGAGATCGGAAAGAGAGACAAGCCCGAGCCGCCGCAGGGCGCTCGTTTGTGTCGGCGTGAGGCGGAAATGCTTTACAATCGGGTCTTCAGGATGCATGGAGTGCAGTATAACGAGTTATACACAGCGGCACAGCTTGTCTCTTGCTTATGGAAACGGGATGGGTACTATGGGCGTGTTAAAAGGTAATCAGCACGTAATTCGCTATGAGTTACAGGGATGACTACGAAGAAAAGGGGGCGGATATTCCGGAAGAGGCGCTCGAGGAGATGTTGGAAGAGACCGAAGACGAAGACGAAAAAGAAGTCGAGGTGCCGGAGGAGGAAGAGAAGGAGTGGGAGTAAAGAGGCGCTCGCCGGGCATAGCGCTTTTGCCGTCGCTGTCTGCGGCTGCTGCCGCAGCGCTGACTCTCGGCCCGTCGGCCTGCGACCTGCCTGCCGGCAGGCAGGGACACGGCAAAAGCACTATGCCCGAGCTCGCTGAAGTTGGTTGAAATACGTCAAAGACGCATACCCGCTCGCTGAGGTTGGGAAAATTCAAAGGGGAGGTGTTAAGATAAAGGTATGCATCCGATCCTTCGATACCTCGGGACGGTCGCGGCGGTGGCGCTCACCGTCAATCTCGTCCCCGGCATTTTCTACACCGGCGGCTGGCCGACGATACTCCTCATCGCGGTCGTGTGGTCCGTCATCTCGCTCGTGATCAAGCCCGTCCTCGGCATTCTCACGCTCCCCATCACCGTCATCACGTTCGGTCTGTTCTCGCTCGTCCTGAATGCGCTTCTTTTTTACATGATGGCGTGGATAGTGCCCGGTTTCGTCGTCGCGGGATTTTGGTCAGCGTTCCTGGGTGCCGTGGTGCTCTCGATCCTCACGTGGTTGATACATCAACTATTCTAGGCGGCTACAGGACTCCTTTGCAGTCGGCGAGGAATGCATCGAAGAGCCGCATCAGTTCCTGGAGTGCCGCGGGCGGCATGCCGAACACATGGTCGTCTATCGAGCGGGCGGGGACGATCTTCGACGACGAACTCGTGATGAACGCGCCGTCGTACAGATGCAGGTCGCTCGGTTTGATATCGCGCTCGACAAGTTCGAATCCGTTGTCGAACGCGACTTTGAGAACTGCTTTTCTCGTGACGCCGAGGAGAATATCGCGTTCTCTCGGCGTGAAGATCGCTTTGCCGTTCATGCAGAAAAAATTCGTCCGCGTACCTTCGGTGATGAAGCCGTTTCGGTTTACAAGGAGTGCGTCGTATGCGCCCGCGGCTTTCGCATCGCGAAATGCGAGATAGCTCCCGAGCATGTTCAGGGTTTTTGCATGCGGATATGCGCGCTCGTGCGCGCGGGTGATGAATGAGGCGCCTTCCCTGTAGAGTTTTTTGTCGGGGAAGAGGGGGTTGAGGCAGAGGATGGAGAGCGTCGCCGCCTCTTTCGTGGCGCCGCCAATGAGAAGTACTTTCAGGTTGTACGAATCAGCATCCGTTTTTTGTGCGAGGCCCAAAATGCTTTTCTCGACGAACTCCGGCGTGAACGGATGCTCAAGCCCGATGAAGCGAGCCGATTCGATAAGCCGTTCAGTATGGTCTTTGAGGAAGTAGGCGATGTCGTTTCCGACGCGAACGGTCTCATACACGCCGAACCCGTAGGAATACTCGATGTTCGAGAGCGGCACGACCGCTTGTTCTATCGGCAGAACCGTGCCGTTGCGTGAGAAGTATTTGAAGTTCATAGGTGACAATGTAATACACGTGTGGCATCAGGGAAGCAGAACACCGATCCACTGCGGCGTCGCGTATGTGAATTCGTGCGGGCGGGCATGAATGACCTGCTTCAATTCGGCCGGGGAGAACCACTTCACTTGGACGACTTCATCCTTTTGGATCATGAAGTTTTCTGCGGGCTTACCTATCGTGTAGAAATACCATTGCAGGAAATAATCGTTTTTGCGGCCTTTTATATACAGCTTGGGTCCCTTTTTCAGGTCGTCCATCGTCACGCGTAATCTAATCTCCTCGGTCATTTCTTTGACGATGTTGCCGTCGTATTCTTCGCCCTCCTCGACTGTTCCGGCAACCGCAGGACCCCACACGCCCGGGTCGATCTTTTTCGTGAACGCGCGCTGGGCCATCAGAATGTTGCCGTTTGAGTCCCTGAGCCACAGCGCCGCCACGCGATAGATATCGCCCGGCTCAAGAGCATCACGTTCTTTCAAACCGATGACGACATCATTCTTATCGACGATCAATTGCCGCATATGCATTCAAGTACGCGCATCATACCCCTCGCAGATTAATGGGTCATGGCTAGACTGAAGCACCCTTTACGCGGCTCTCTGCGCGGATGCGTAGATATCCAGGAGGGCGAACGCGAGACTCATCGTAAGCGGTCCGAGCAGAAAGCCGATCGGGCCGAACAATGCGATGCCGCCGAAGATGGAGAGGAGAACAATGAGCTGGTGCAGCCGCAATCCGCGGCCGACGAGTCTCGGCCCCAGGAAGTTATCGATAAGCCCGACTGCCGCAAGCCCCCACGCGAGGAGGCCCAGGGCGGGGAACACGTCGCCGCTCAGATAGAGGAAAGCGATCGCAGGTATGAGAACCAAAGCCGTGCCGATGCCCGGTATGAGGGCGGCTACTGCCGCCACCGTCCCCCAGAGGACAGCGTTCGGGACCCCGAAGATGGAGAAACCGACCGCGACGAGGACTCCCTGGATGAACGCCACGGTGAGGCTGCCCTTTATGACCGAATTCACGGCAAGCTCGAGCCGATCGAAGATCGTCGCGTCTTCCGTGTCGGGAAGCGGGCTCAGGGCAATGATGGCACTCCTTAGCTTCGCGCCGTCCTTGAGCATATAGTAGAGCACGAAGAGGAATATGAAGGAGTTTCCTATCATGTTCGCGACGCTCGAAAAGACATTGCCGAGATGCCGGAGCATCCATTCGAGCCCGGATTTAAAGTACTGATCGATATCGACGGACACTTCCTGCATGCCGGGGAATATTCCCTGGAGTCGGTCCGTGAGGATCTTGAAGGCGTTGATCACGCTGTCCCTCGCATCGCCAGCCGACAGCGAGAGGTATACCTGTCGCGATTCATCGAGTATCTGCATCCCGAGGAGCGCGAGCGGCACGACGATGAAGACGACGATGAGAGCGGTCGTAAGAAGCGAGGCCAGCCCCTGCCGGTTTCCCGTGAAGTCGAGCATCTTCCGATAAAACGGTTGGAACATGACGGCGAAGACGGATGCCACGATGATGGAAGAGAGGAACGGCCGCACTATGAAGAACGACAAGACGAGGGTCCCCGCCAACACGAGCAGCAGGAAATAAAATTGTGATTTCTTCGTGTGCATATTTTTTTCGGTGCGGTGATTTTCAGAACATTGATTTCGCGATCGCCCCTATGATCAGGATACCAAGGAAATTGAACGTGAACGATAGCGGGATGAAGAGAGAAAGCCGGGTCTTCGAGAACCCGAGAAGACTGATGCTGAGTTCGTCGGGAAGCGGCGACGCGATGATGAGGCCGCCGACAAGGAACGTCAGCCATTTAAAAAGCCTCAACCTGAAGAGCGCTTTCAGCCGGGCGATGCCTCCCTTGTGGCCGACGAGGGCAAGGAGGTGCTCCGAGAATCTGTCGCGCATGAATCTGAAGATGACCATGTCTCCGACCACTGCCCCCAAGGCGCCGAAAAGCGCGGTCAAGGGTACCGAATTCGCGTGAGCGATCTCGCCGAGAGATACGGCCGCCGGCGCGGTAGTGAAGATGGAGGTGAAGAACAGGCCCGCGATGAAGCTCCCGATCATTTCCGACCCTTTTGTCGCCGTGAGGATATTAGTCAGGACTTCCATCCGGACGAGTATCACGGCGACCAAGACGCTGAGCGTGATGATCGCGATGTCCTGAAAGAACAGGGAGCTCGAATTAGGTTTGCCGTTTTTCATGCGATACCGGAATTGTACATCCTCCGTTCTGGTTCCTTTACACGCTATGCGGAACACTTCGCAGAGCCTCGTGATTTTTGCGGTGTTTGAAAATATCCGATTCGAGTCTTTCTTTGGCGGCAAATTTTTTAAGCAAACCGACTCAAGAGAATAACTGAAGCTACTGCCGCAATAATACCGACAATTTCATAAGCGTTCAGTTTTTCGTGGAAATAGAAGACTCCAATCGCAACAAGAAGTAAAACGGTTGTGAGCGAGTAAATAACGCCGAGGGAAGAAAGTTTAATATGTTTCATCACATAGAACCACCCCGCAATAGTCGAAATATAAAAGAGCGAGCCGATAATAAACCATTTTACGTCCATAAACTTCGGGCCGTGGCCGGAAAGTTTTATAAAGAAGTCGCCAATGACACCAACGACTGCTAAAAATGCGACGATAATAATTGGATTCATAGATCACGCAAATTTTACGATGATTGCCGAACCAATAAAACCTTGACCGGCGGAGAGGGAGGGATTCGAACCCTCGGACCAGTTTCCCGGTCAGCATCTTAGCAGGATGCTGCATTCGACCGCTCTGCCACCTCTCCTTAGACCCGATGAAGCGAAGCTTCATCGGGTCGGGCGACCATTCTGCGAGGCAGGATGGTTTAGCCCTACAGAACCCGCGTGCACAATATCACACCGCGCTTCCTTTCTCACGCCCGTACATTTTCGGCGTCTTCCGCACGCCTGATATACTGCTCTTAATGGGGATGGAAGGCGGGAACATTAATCGTCGCAAGTTTCTTCAGGCCGTTACGGGTGCAGCCGTGCTCGCAGCCGCTTCCCCGTTCGTGCCTGTGAACGAAGCGGAGGCGGCGTCCAAGAAGAAACATCAGGGAGCCAAAGCAAAGAACATTGAACGGGTACCTGGCAAACCATATCCGCTCGCGGAGAAACTCGCGTTCAGTGAAAGAAACTATAAAAATGCCGAACGTAAACCCTGGAACAATTTCAGGGCCATGGTTCCGAAAGGTCTGAAAATAGTACCGCAACTGCTTCGGTTTGACGTTCCTCCAAACATATCGGGCTTGATCAAGGGAGCGAACATTATCGGATCGGAGAATGCGCGGCGCGCGGGCCGGTTGGAGCGGGCGCTCCGATTCAAGAATATCTCCGATGCGGTGGAATTCCGATACAATCTCCCGCCGGGAATCATTCTCGCGATGGTCATGCAGGAAAGCCATGGCGCCGATATGAATCCGAATGCACTCAATGACGGCGGCATTGGCCTCGCGCACATGCAACCGCTGCTCGCACAAGAGTTCGGACTCGAAACGTACAAAGGGAACGCCAAGCTCAAGGACAGAAAGCACGGAAAGGCGCTTCGCGAAGAAATCAAAGGGAAGCGCCATGATGTGTTCAAGCTTGCGGCGGAAGATGACGACCGGTTCAACCGCGTTCTCAACCTGGACGCGGTCGGCCGGATGCTCGCAACCCACATGGGAAGTGCTCCCCCCGCTTCGCCGGCCTTGAACTTCGCGGTCCTTCGGTATGCGGGCAGACATAACTATTCACGATACTGGAACCAGCTGTCGAAGCGTATGTCCGAGCTGCATAATCCGGCCTATTTGGCCGAGGTAGCCGCAGGATTCAATGCACGCAACAAGAGTCTGAAGATCAATGGAATGCAAGCAACAGGAAATCTTCCTCCGTTCGCATTGTATCTGGATGCATTTTGGAAACAGAACGAGAAAGGATTCGACCTCGACCGATATAAAAAATTGCCTGCCTACAAACCGGCCAGATCCGACGAAGCTCTTCGGACGTGGCGGAAAGATCTCATTAAAACATAGTGGTAATCACGCCCGGGCGAGCGCGAGGAGCGTGACGGCGGCACCAAGCGCTTCGAGCGGCTCCGCGGCGTTCACGAGCGTGGCTCCCGTCGTCGTGACATCGTCGATGACGAACAGGTGCGCGCCGCGTGCGCGTTCCGCGTCGCGCACGCGAAATGCATCGGCGACATTCTTGAGGCGCTCAATGCGCGGGAGGCGCGTCTGCTGAGGCGTCGCCCGGGTGCGCACGAGGAGGTCGAAGCAGATCTCGGAAAGCGTGCCGTCGTGGAATTCCTGCGGAAGCCGCTTCAAGATGAGCTCGATCTGATTGAATCCGCGTTCGCGCGCGCGGCTGGGGTGCAGCGGAATGGGCACGAGGATGATCTCGCGCGCGAGAAATGGGCGCGCCGCGGCGATCTCCTCGCGGAGGTATTCCGCGAGGACGCTCGCACAGAGGCCCGCCGCACGCATCGAGCCGTCGTACTTGAGAGAACGGATAAGATCCTCCACGACCAGCTCCCGGTAATCCAAGAGCGTCGTGATATGCCTCCCTCCCACCTCGCGTGCGCGCGGGTTTACTGGTATGTCTTCAGTCGTGTAGTTATGCAGGCGCACGTTCCGCGCGCGGCGGGGGAGTATGGCGTCTATCATCGTGTCCAAGCCCCTGAGCAGCATGTCGGCGATACCCATGTATTTATTGTACTCCCGCGAACGTGATACACTTTCACGGATGGATCTAACGCAAAAGAAGTGCGTCGCATGCGAGGGAGGCACGGCGCCGCTCAATAAGGCCGAAGCGCAGGCGCTTTTGAAGCAGGTCAGCGGCTGGGCGCTCGGGGAAGACGGGAAGTGGATCATCAAGCAATTCAAATTCGCGGATTTCGTCGAGGCGATGGCGTTCGCGAACAAGATAACTCCGGTCGCGGAGCGCGAAGGTCACCACCCCGACCTCCATATTTCATGGGGCAAGGTCGTCGTCGAGCTTTCGACGCATGCGATCAAGGGACTCTCCGAGAACGATTTCATTCTTGCCGCGAAGGTAGATCAGCTGTAGTCGCTGTGCCGCGCTGTCTGCGGAAGTTGCATGATATAATTCGGTGATGCCGTTCTCTTTCAGCGACATCGCGCAGAAATTCGGCTCCGCGTTCAGCACCGGGAAGAAAGAGGGAAGCGTTCTCGGGATAGACATCGGAGCGAGTTCAGCGAAAGTTGTGCAGCTGCGCCCTTCGCGCGGTTCGGCCATCCTCGAAACCTACGGCGAGATCGCGCTCGGCCCGTACAGCGATGTTTCCATCGGCAAGGCGGTGCAGCTCACGCCGGAGAAGATCGCTGAAGCGCTCTCCGATCTCATGCGCGAAGCGAACGTGACCGCCCGCGAGAGCGGACTCTCGATACCGTTCTCCGCGAGTTTGGTGTCGGTCATCGACATGCCGAAGGTGGACGATGACGCCCTGAAGCGCATGATCCCCATCGAAGCGCGCAAGTACATTCCCATTCCTGTCTCGGAGGTGACACTCGACTGGTTCGTCATCCCGCAAGACGACGAGGAAAAGGGAAGCGCGTTCGACGAGGTCGAGAAACCCTCGCCCATACGAGCGAAGGGCCAGGAAGTGCTCCTCGTCGCCATCCACAACGACACGCTGCATAACTATCAGACCATCGCGTCCACGGCCGGACTCACGATCGCGTTCAACGAGATCGAGATCTTCAGCGCAATACGCTCTTCGATGGGGCACGGCATCGCTCCGGTCCTCGTCGTTGACTTGGGCGCCGCGACGACGAAGATGTACGTCGTCGAACGCGGCATTGTCCGGCTCACGCATCTTTTGAGCGCGGGCGGCCAGCACATGACGGAAACCCTGGCGCGCTCGCTCTCGTGGGAATTCGAGAAAGCGGAGCGCGTGAAGCGCGAATTGGGGCTCGTCGATTCGACCGCCTACAGCACCGATGAGAACGACAAGATCAAGACTGCGTTGTTATCAACACTGTCGCGTGTGTTTTCCGAGATTGACCGGGTATTATTGAGCTACGGACAGCGATACAACAAAAACGTGTCGCACGTTCTGCTCGCAGGCGGCGGCGCATCGCTTCCGGGACTCGCCGAGCACGCGAAAGCGTCGTTGAATGCGGAAGTCGAGATAGCGGATCCTTTCTCGCGGACGGAAGCACCGGCGTTCCTCGGAGACGTCCTGCGGCAGATCGGTCCGGGATTCGCCGTCTCTGTGGGGCTCGCGTTGCGCACATTGAAGCACGAAGCATAATACTTATGGCGGAATCAAGCATACAATCTTCCTTCATCCCGCATGACGCGGAACAGGCCGCAGGCGCGAGGCGCGGGCTCTCCGTAGGGTTCGGCGACCTCCTCGTCATCCTCTCGATCGTCCTCCTTGTCGCCTCGCTTGTCCTCGGCGTCGGCGTTTTTCTCTATGAGCGATTCCTCGAGACAAGCATCACGAGCAAGACTGACCAGCTCGAACGCGCGAAAGCCGCGTTCGAGCCCGCGCTCATCGTCCAACTGACGCGGCTCGACGACCGCATGCGCGACGCCGACCTGATCCTCGCCAACCACATCGCGCCGTCGGTGTTCCTCCACATGCTCGAGCAGGCGACGCTCACGACCGTGTCGTTCGGCTCGCTCGATTTCGAGGCCTCGGATCCGCAGAATATGACGATCACGATGAACGGCATCGCGGAGAGCGTGAATTCGATCGCGCTCCAGGCGGATCTCTTCAGCAAGAACGGCGTCATCACGAGCCCGATCTTCTCCAATATCGACCGGGAGCAGGGTGGCGTGCACTTCAGCCTCTCTGCGCTCGTGAATCCGACGGCGATACGCTACCTGCAATCCCAATCAGCTTCGCAGGCCGCAAGTGCCGTACTGCCTTCTCTTCCACTCGCTCCGTCCACGTCGCAGACGCCTTCCGTCCCGGCAGGTTCGCTCGCTCCCTCTCCCTCTCCCTCTCCCTCTCCCTCTCCCTCTCCTGCGTCCGCGCCACAGCAGGCGCCAGCGCAAACGCCGAGTAAGCAGCAATAATCCTATGATCCGCAGCATTCTTTCAATACTCGGTCTCATCATTGCAGGCGGCGTCTTTCTCGTGTACACGCAGCCGACCTACAGCAACGCGCAGGCGCTTCAGCAGCAGATCGACCAATACAACCAGGCGCTCGACAAAGCAGCCGAGCTTCAGCAGCTCAAGCAGTCGCTCCTCTCGCGCTACAATGCGTTCAATCCGTCCGATCTCGATCGCCTGCAGAAGCTTCTGCCGGATCACGTCGACAATGTCCGCCTCATCCTCGACCTCGACAACCTCGCCGCGAGTTTCGGCATGGCGCTCCAGAACGTCGTCATCAGCGGGCCGGCGAGCGAGGGTGTTAATAAAACGGTCATCGGTTCCATCGGATCGTCGAAGCAGCGGTACGATTCGCTCACCCTGCGCTTCTCGACCCGCAGCACTTACGCGAATTTCGTGAAATTCATGGAGGATCTCGAATCGAGCCTGCGCATCGTCGACATCGTTGCGCTCTCGGTCTCGCCCGAACCGAAAGCCCCGACCGCTCCGGGTGCTCCCGCCGTCTCGCAGGAGCCGCTCTACCGTTACGACATTACCATCAGGACCTATTGGCTTAAGTGATGCATCGTATGTTCTCACGGAATACATTGATCCTCATTGTCGTCGGCGTCATCGTCGCTGGAGCCGTCTGGTACGGGTTCTCCGGAAGCTCTGCGGGCTCGACGATCCTCACGACACAGGCTGCCGACGCCTCGAGTAATCCGGCGCAGCAGGATCTCGTCTCGACGCTCTTGACGCTCCGCGCGGTGTCGCTGTCGGGGACGATTTTCTCGGACCCTTCGTTCCGCGGCCTCAAGGATTTCAGCACGCAGATCGTTTCGGAGCCGATGGGGCGGCCTGATCCGTTCGCTCCGCTCCCGAGCTCCGTCACCGCGGCCGCGGCCGCGGCAAATATCGGGAACGCGAAGCTCTTTAAGGCGGTGAATCAGTAACCGTTTCGCGTGACGGGTATGGCGACGAAAGCGACACAAGTCAGCGACACTTCTGCTCCTCCCGTGCAGGTCGCTGCGGACGGTATCCCGGTCCGCACGCTGGGCGACGCCAAGGTCGCCTACGACGTCTTGCGGTATATCCCCGAGGAATCGGCCGAACACTACAAGCTGGTGCCTTTAGGGGTCGAAGACGGCGTCCTCGAGGTGGGGATGATGGATCCCGACAACTTGGGCGGAGTGGACGCGCTCAACTTCATCGCGCGCAACACGGGAATGCCGTTCAAGATTTTCCGCATATCGAGAGAAGATTTCGAGCGCGTGCTCACCATGTACCGGGGGCTCGGCGGCGAAGTGGACCGCGCCGTCTCCGACCTCGAGACGGAACAGCAGGAGCATCCCGCCGCCCAGAACGAGGCGACGGCGCTCGACCTCGACGATCCGTCCATCGGCAGGCCGCAGGACGGCGATACGCCGGCGGAGAAGATCCGGGAAGACGCGCCGGCCATCAAGATCGTCTCCACCATCCTGCGCTACGCGATAGACGGCAAAGCCTCCGATATCCACATCGAGCCGCTGCCCACGGGCGTGCGGGTGCGCTACCGCGTCGACGGCGAGCTGCACACGAGCGTGATCCTCCCCATGAACACGCACCGCGCGCTCGTAGCGCGCATCAAAGTGCTCGCGTCCATGCGGCTCGATGAACAGCGCAAGCCCCAGGACGGCCGCTTTTCCGCGACGATCGACAACCGGCCGATCGACTTCCGCGTTTCGACGTTCCCATCGTACAACGGCGAGAAGGTCGTGATGCGTATCCTCGACCGCGACCAGGGATTCATCCCGCTCGATAAGATCGGGCTCACGGAGCGCAATCTGAAGCTCATCCGCCGTGCGGTCAAGGAACCGCACGGCCTCATCCTCATTTCGGGGCCGACCGGTTCGGGCAAGTCCACGACGCTCTACTCGATGTTGAGCGAGATCGACCGCGAGCACAAGAACGTCCTCTCGCTCGAAGACCCGATCGAATATTTCGTCGACGGTATCACGCAGTCGCAGGTGCGCCCCGAGATCGGCTACTCGTTCGCGACCGGCTTGCGCACCACGCTGCGCCAGGACCCGGACGTCATCATGGTGGGCGAGATCCGCGACGCCGAGACCGCGAAGCTCGCGTTCCAGGCCGCCTTGACCGGCCATCTCGTACTCTCGACGATCCACACGAACGACGCGGTAGGCACCATTCCGCGCCTCATTGACATGGGCGTGGAGCCCTACCTCATCCCGCCGGTCCTCATCCTTTCCATGGCCCAGCGCCTCGTGCGCATGCTCTGTGAGGACGCAGGGAAGGAGATGGAGATCTCGGCGAGCGATCGGAAGAGCATCGAGACGCAGCTCACGTCGCTGCCGCCCAAGTACCGCTTCGAGATCCCGAAGGTCGCGTATGAGGCGGTCCGGACGCCGACATGCGCGACCGGCATGCGCGGACGACTGGCCGTGTTCGAAGCCCTCGAGATGTCGAAAGAGATCGAGCGCATCATCCTCGAGAACCCGGTCGAGTCGCGTCTGTGGGACGCGGCGCGCGCGCAGGGCATGCTCACGATGCGCGAGGATGCTATGATAAAGGCGTTCGACAAGCGCATCCCGTTCTCTGAAGTAAATTCTTTGAGCACGCTTCTCATCGCGGGAGACGAAGAAGGGAGTGCCGCGAGTCCGAGCGCGCCACAGACAGAAAGTTATGACTGATGCAACCAAAGGCACTATTTTGCTGGTCGATGACGACAAATTTCTCGTCGATATGTACAGCATGAAGTTCACGGGGCAGGGCTACACGGTGCAGGCCTGCGTCTCCGTCGACGATGCGCTCAAGGTGCTCCGGGAGGGGTTCGTGCCGGACGCAATCGTCTTCGATCTCGTCATGCCGGAGCATGACGGCTTCGCGTTCTTGGAGTCGCTCCGGAAAGAGAACCTCGGGACGAACGCCGCGCGCATCGCGCTCACGAACGAGAGCGACGACGCCGTGAAAGCGAAAGTCACCGAACTCGGGGCGGACCGCATGATCGTAAAAGCGAGCATGATCCCGTCGGAAGTTGTCTACATCGTGGGGGAGGAGATATCGCGCCGCCATAAGGCATAATAGAGGTATGACCGACTACGCCCAGCAGCTCAAGAAGTACGTGAACGTGCTTGTGCACGAAGGCGCGTCCGACATCCACTTCACGGCGAACGCTCACCCGACGATCCGCGTCTCGGGGTCCTTGGCGCCGATGCTCAAAGAGCCGGTCCTCACGGCGGAAGATACGCTCGGGTACCTCAAAGCGCTCGTGCCGCCCGAGCGCGAACAGCGCTTCCTCACGCAGCAGGAGATCGATTTCGCCTTCGAGACCCCGGAGGGCGTCCGTTTCCGCGGCAACGCGTTCTATCAGCGCGGCACGGTGGGCATCGCCCTGCGGCTCATCCCGAAGCAGATTCGCACGCTCAAAGAATTGAACCTGCCGGACGTGCTCGCCACCTTCGCGCGCAAATCGCAGGGATTCTTCCTCGTCGTGGGGCCGGTCGGTTCCGGAAAATCGACGACACTCTCATCCATGGTCGAGATCATCAATACGGAGCGCATGGAGCACATCGTGACGATCGAAGACCCGATCGAGTACATCTACGAACCGAAGCTCTCGCTCATCGAACAACGCGAGGTGAATATCGATACGAAAGATTTCCCGACGGCGCTCCAATCCGCATTCCGCCAGGATATCGACGTCTTGATGGTAGGCGAGATGCGCGGCCCCGAGACGATGGCCGCCGCCGTGACCGCCGCCGAGACCGGACACCTCGTCTTCTCGACCTTGCACACCAACAACGCCGCGCAGACGATCGACCGCATTATCGACACGTTCCCGGCCTCCCAGCAGGACCAGATCCGCCTCCAGCTGTCGGCCTCGATGGCGGGCATCTTCTCCCAGCGGCTCGTCCCGCGCATCTCCGGCGGCCTTATCCCCGCCTACGAGCTCCTCATCAACAATAGGGCGGTGGCGAATCTCATCCGCGAGAAGCGCACGCATGAGTTGAACGTCGTCATCGAAACGGGGTCCGAGGAGGGTATGATCGACATGAACCACTCGCTCACCGAGCTGGTGTCGCGCGGCGAGATTACCGTCGAGAGCGCGTACCAGTATTCCCTCAATCCGAATGTTCTCCAGAAGCTGCTTTGAGTATGTTACAAAACTTCCAGATACGAGGCGCGGGGAGAGCGGGCGAGAAGGCGTATGCGGCATACGACGACGAGCACGCTGGGGCCCTGCAACGAAGCAGGTGGAGTTTTTGACATACTCATATGGCGCTTTTTTCATACACCGCGATAGATGCAGAAGGCAACGAGCGCGCAGGCACGATCGATGCGGTTAATACCGACGTAGCGATCGTCGCGCTCCAGCGCCGCGGCCTCATTATCTCGAAGATAGAGCCCGCGGAGGCGCCCGTCTCAGCACTGCATGCGCGGCTCTCGTTCTTCGATCGCATCACGAATGCCGACGTGGTGATGCTGTCGCGGCAGATCACGACGCTCTTCGAGGCGCAGGTATCCGCCTTGCGCGCGTTCCGTCTTCTCGCTTCGGAAGCGCGGACGCCCAAGCTCGCGGAGAAATTAGGCGCGATCGCGAACGACATCCAGAGCGGAAGCCCCATATCGACCGCGCTCTCGCACCACCCGGACGTGTTCTCGGATTTTTACGTCAACATGGTGCGGGCCGGCGAGGAGGCCGGGAAGCTCGATGAGACGTTCGCGTTCCTCGCCGATTATATGGACCGCAACTACGAGATAGGCCAAAAAGCCCGCAACGCGCTCATCTACCCGGCGTTCATCATGCTCACGTTCGTCGTCGTCATGGTCCTGATGATGACGCTGGTCATTCCGAATCTCTCGAGCATGCTCGCCGAGACCGGGCAAGACATACCGATCTATACGAGGGTCGTCATCGGCATCAGCGTATTCTTCTCGCACTACATCCTCTTCATCGTCATTCTGCTCGCGATCGGCATCGTGTTCATGGTGCGCTACGGCCGCACAGAGGTCGGGCGCATGTTCTTCTCGCGCCTGCGGCTTCAAACGCCCTACGTCGGCGACATCTTCCAGAAGCTCTTCCTCTCGCGCCTCGCCGACAACCTCTCGACGATGCTCCGGAGCGGCATTCAGATCCTTCGCGGCATCGAGATCACGGGCGTCGTCGTGGGGGATGCGGTCTACGAGCACGTCCTCTCCGCCGCCGCCACGGACATCAAGGGCGGACTTCCCGTCTCGGAGGCCCTGCGGCGCCATCCGGAGATACCGGGGATCGTCGTCGCGATGCTCAAGATCGGCGAAGAGACAGGGAACATGGGGTCGATCCTCGATACGATGGCCCGATTCTACCGCCGGGAGGTCAATAGCGGGATCGACACGCTGGTCGGGCTCATCGAGCCTTTGATGATCGTCGTTCTCGCGGTCGGGGTGGCCATACTCCTCACCGCCGTGCTAATCCCCATCTACAACATCGCCGCGGGGTTCTAATTTACCGCATTTCTCGGCAAGACGGCTATTTTGCGCTCCCGCGGCTATCCACATCGGCTCTTTGATTTTCTCCGAAGGGGTATACAATATGCATACATCGCAGAAATGCCGATTTATTACCAGTTTATTTACATAAAAACATGACAATGTCTTACAAACGCGGCTTTACGCTGATCGAGCTCCTGGTGGTCATCGCGATCATCGGCATTCTCTCATCGGTCGTTCTGGCCTCTCTCAACAGCGCTCGCAGAAAGGGGCGCGATGCGCGCCGTGTCGCCGATATCAAACAGCTTCAGCTCGCGCTTGAGCTTTATTACGATGCCAACGGCCAGTATCCGACCGGTCTCACGACGGCGACGTTAGTGACGCCGGGCTACATGTCGGTCATCCCGAAGGATCCGAGCAGCAATCTCGATTATGCATACGTAGGGCTCCAGGGCTCGGCGAGTTCAGCGGCGACCTGCTCGAGCTACCACTTGGGCACCAAGCTCGAGAACAACGTGACGACGACGGGACCGCTCGCAGGCGACGCGGATGCGGCGGTTGGAGGATCGTTCGGTGCGACTAGCGACGGAGCCGTTTGCACGGGAAGCGCATGGGTGGGCAATGCCGACATCGCAGCCGCGAGCAGCGACTTTGCCGGTACTGACCCGGTCTACGACGTGCGCCCGTAAGCTCTTCAGCGTGAAAACAAAACGCCCCATCCGGGGCGTTTTGTTTTCTAGACACGCTCCAGGCCGTTCATCTCACGAGGTATACTGCTCGCATGCCCGCAATCTCTTTCGGCTTCCTCGGGCTCATCGTGGGGAGTTTCCTCAATGTACTCGTCCTGCGCCATGGTGCGCGGTCGGTCGGAGGACGGAGCGCATGCCTCTCATGCGGCCGTGAGATCGCGTGGTACGATCTGGTCCCGGTCTTCTCGTGGCTGTGGCTTCGCGGACGATGCCGCGCGTGCCGGAGCAGGATTTCCGCTCAATATCCGGCGGTCGAACTCCTGACAGGGCTTCTTTTCCTCGCTGTAGGTCTTGCGCCGCTCCCGCTTTTCCTGCGCGTTCTCGGACTTCCTATCGCGGCGCTTCTTATCGCCATCGCCGTGTACGATCTCCGGCACACCATCATCCCGGACTCGTGGGCCTACAGTTTCGCGGCGCTCGCGCTGATCTACGCTCTCGCCGGCCTTGTCGAAGGATCGGGGAGTGTTCTCGGCGCGGTCGTCGGAGGACCCGCCGCCGCGTCCCCTCTCTTTTTCATTTGGTTCATATCGGGAGGCCGGTGGATGGGTCTCGGCGATTCAAAACTTGCACTCGGCATCGGATGGCTCCTGGGGCCCCTCTACGGAACCATGGCCGTGCTCTTCGCGTTCATCATGGGCGCTTCTGTGAGCCTCGGACTGATCGCGTTCTCGTCGGCTTCCTGGAAGGCGTTCCTGAAAGAGTTTACCCCCATGCACGTTTCGCGAAAGCTCGCTCTCCGGTTTACAATGAAGAGCGAAGTGCCGTTCGGGCCTTTCCTCATCGCAAGCTGCTTCATCATATGGCTTCTCATTTCTTACGGCATAGATCCGCTTCGATTCTCAAGCGTGCTTTCACTCTCATAGAGCTCCTCGTCGTCATGGGGATCTTCGTCGTCGTCACGTCGGTGATCCTCGCGAACAATGCGCAGTTCGGCGGGGCCATTCTGCTCCGGAATCTTGCCTACGACATCGCGCTCTCCGTCCGGCAGGCCCAGATATACGGCATCTCGGTCTACCGCTTCGGGTCAAGCAATTTCAACGCGGGGTACGGCATGCATTTCGATATATCGAGCCCGGCCACCTACGTGCTGTTCGCGGATGCCGTCGCGGTGAATGGCGTCTATGATCAGGGCGAACTGGTCGCTTCGACCGACATCGGCCGGGGGTACCAGATCACTGCGCTGTGCGCGACGCAGAACGGGAACGAGAGCTGCGGCTACAACACGCTGGACGTCCTCTTCAAGCGGCCGGAGCCCGACGCGCGCATCACTGCGCGCAACGGCAGCGGGCAATCGTGCACGGAGAACCCCATCCAGTGCAAGGAAAGCGCGCGGATCGTCGTCACATCCCCGCGCGGAGATACGTCGAGCGTCGTCGTCGAGGCCGTCGGCCAGATCGGCGTACAATGAATATGTGGTACGAAACTCTTTCTAGGCGCGCGGTTTTGGGGAGGGGCTTTAGAAGTCAGAGAGGATTCACGTTGGTTGAGATGATCGTTGCTGTCGCGCTCTTCGCGGTCGTCATGCTCGTATCGGTAGGCGCGCTTCTGTCGCTCTCCGGCGCCAACCGCAAGGCGCAGGCGCTCCAATCGGTCATGAACAATCTCAACATAGCGCTCGACGGCATGGTGCGTTCCATCCGCATGGGGAGCAATTACCACTGCGGCGGCGGCGATTTCACGCAGACGCAAGACTGCCAGAACGGCGACGCCGTACTCGCGTTCGAGCCGTTCGGCGGGAATCCGACCAATCCGTCGGACCAATGGATCTACCGATTCGATACCACTGGCACGTATTGCGGCAAGAATCGCATCTGCAAATCTGAGGACGGCGGCGCGCATAATTTCGCCATCACGGCTCCGGAGATAACCATCGAGAGTATGAAGTTCTACGTCGTAGGCACGACGCAGCGCGATCTCGTCCAACCGAAGGTCGTTATGACGATCAAAGGAACGGCAGGTGCGACGAATGTGCAGACGAAAACGACGTTTAATATCCAAGCGACGGCCGTGCAACGCCTCCTCGATCTATGAGCATGATGAAGCACACACAAGGTTTTACGCTCATCGAGACGATGGTCGCAATATCCCTGCTCACGATCGCGATCGTCGCGCCGATGTCCTTGACCACGCAGAGCCTTTCCAGCGCCTACTACGCGCGCGATCAGATCACCGCCTTCTATTTGGCGCAGGAGGCGATCGAAGCAGTACGGCATGTGCGCGACGGCAACGTCCTCAATAATGCGATCGGCACGCAGACGAATCTTCTCACCGGCATTCCCGATACGACAGGCAACCCCTTCACCGTCGACACGCTCGATGACAGCATGGCGCTGTGTCCTGCGGGCAGCTGCCCGCCCTTGAAGAGCAACGGCGAACTGTACGGATACGGAACGGGTTCCGCCTGGACCCCGACGCGATTCACGCGCTCCGTGCGGGCGACATTCGTTGGCGGGGGTCAGGACGAGGTGCACATTGCGGTGACGGTCGCCTGGCAGACGGGCGCTTACTCGGCCCGCTCATTCACGATCTCGGACAACCTCTTCCGCTGGGTGAACGACGGCAGCGCCGGATGATATATGCAGTACAGAACTTCTTCTCGACGGCAGGCGACGAAAAATTCCCAGAGCGGATTCACGCTTCTTTTGGCGGCTTTGGTCGCATCCATCGTCCTTTCCTTGAGCACATCGATCTACGTGATCGCCCAGAAGCAGGTCACTCTTTCTTCCATCGGCCGCGACTCTCAGTTCGCTTTTTATGCCGCCGACACGGGAGCCGAGTGCGCGCTCTACTGGGATACCCGGCACAATTACTTCAGCACTACGACGCCCTCCGGCAGCGCTACCTGCGACAGTCAGACGCTCACCGTGAGCGGCCGCTTGCCGACCTATCCCGCGACCATGACTTTCCAGTTCGAGCCGGGGGGTTTCTGCGCACAGGTCAGCGTGAAGAAAGACGTGGTCGATCCGCACACGACCATCCATGCGGACGGGTTCAGCACCAGCTGTGCCACGATCGGGACGAATCCGAGGGCTCTCCAGCGCTCCGTCGAACTGCACTACTAAAAGCCGCAGAAATATCCCGTAGTGGGATATTTCTGCGGCTCTAGTATCATGTGTGCATGACAGCCATTCCGAAGAGCGCCCGGGACCGCTACGAGAAGCTCAAATCGGCCATCAACCGGTACCGCCTGCTCTTCCACGTGTACGATAAGGAGGAGATATCGGAAGCGGCGCGGGATTCGCTCCTGCACGAGCTCGCGCAGATAGAGAAAGAGTATCCGGATATCGTCGCTCCCGATTCGCCGACCCAGCGTGTGGCGGGGAAGCCTCTGCCCGGTTTTAAGAAAGTGCGCCACAAGGTGGCGCAGTGGTCGTTCAACGACGCATTCAGTCCGCAGGACATCCGCGAGTTCGATGCGCGCGTGAAGCGGTTCCTGCACACGTCATTCCCGCACGCGCATCCGACCTACGTATGCGAGCTAAAGATCGACGGGCTCAAGGTCGTGTTCGAGTACGAGAAGGGGATATTGAAGACCGCGGCGACGCGCGGCGACGGGGAAGTCGGCGAAGACGTGACGAACAACATCCGCACCATCGAATCCGTGCCGCTCTCGCTCACGCGTCCCATCGACATCGTGGTCGAGGGCGAAGTATGGATGAGCTCGAAGAATCTCGACGCGCTGAATCGCAGGCGCGCGAAGGAAGGCGAGCCGCTCTTCGCCAATCCGCGCAATGTCGCGGCCGGCTCCATCCGCCAGCTCGACCCGAAGGTCGCCGCCGCCCGCAAGCTCGACGTCTTCATCTACGACGTTGCGCAAACGTCGGAAGGTTTTCCTGAGACGCAGGCGGAAGAATTGGAATATCTGCGCAAACTCGGATTCAAGGTGAATCCGCACCACGTCGTCGCGAAAACGATTGATGAGGCCATTTCGTACTGGGAGCACTGGAAACCCGTCCGAACGGGTCAGCCGGGCGGAGGCCGCGGGCGGCATCCCGCCCGAACGGCTGACGTCATTCAGTCGGGCGGGCAGGAATACTGGATAGACGGGGTCGTCATCAAGGTGAACGAGCGGAAGTTCGAAGAGGCGCTCGGCTACACGGGCAAAGCCCCGCGATTCGCCGTCGCCTTTAAGTTCCCGGCAGAGCAGGTAACAACGAAAGTCCTCGACATCGTTCTGCAAGTCGGGCGCACCGGGGTCCTTACGCCGGTCGCGCACCTCGAGCCGGTTTCCGTCGCGGGGACGACCGTCTCGCGCGCGACCTTGCACAACGAAGACGAGATACAACGGCTCGACGTGCGCATCGGGGATACCGTCATCATCCAGAAGGCGGGCGACGTCATACCTGATATCGTCAAAGTCCTGAAAGAACTGCGTACCGGGCGCGAAAAGCCCTACGCGTGGCCGAAGCGGGTCGCCGCCTGCGGCGGCGACGGCAAGATCGAGCGGGTTCCGGGCCAAGCGGCGTGGCGGTGCGTCGATCCGAAATCGCCCGAGCGGCTGAAGCGCGCATTCGCGTACTTCGTATCGAAGAAAGCGCTCGATGTGGACGGCGTGGGCGAGAAAGTGACGGCGCTCCTCCTCGACGAGGGGCTCGTGCAGACGTTCGACGATCTCTTCACGCTGACCGAGGGTGATCTCCTGGCGCTTCCGGGGTTCGCGGAAATTTCGGCGAGGAAAGCTGTCGAATCTATCCGCACGGCGGCGAAGAATGCGACACTCGCGCGCCTCATCACAGGGCTTTCCATCGGCCACGTAGGCGAGGAGACGGCGCGCGACTTGGCCGAGCACTTCGGCTCGATAGAGAAATTGCGCACTGCATCACTTGATGAGTTGAATGCGGTTAATGGCATTGGCGATGTCGTCGCGTCGTCGCTCGTGAAGTGGTTCGCGGATAAAGAGAACAAGCATCTCCTGGACCGGCTCTTGAAGCACCTGCACGTGGCACCTGTCCACCATGCTCGCGGCGCGCGTCCGCTTGCCGGGAAGACATTCGTGTTCACCGGCACACTCGAAGGCCTCTCGCGTGACGAGGCGGGGGAGAAAGTGCGCGCCCTCGGCGGCGATGTTTCCGGGTCGGTTTCGAAAAAGACATCCTACGTCGTCGCCGGAGCGGAGCCCGGCTCGAAATACGACGAGGCGCGCACGCTTGGCGTTCCAACTCTTACGGAGCAGGAATTTTTGACATTGCTACATATTTAGAGAGTGATAATATCGAATCACTTAGACTTTTATATGATTGAAGAACTTGGAGGCAAGAAACCAGGAAAGGATCTCGAAAAACCTCCCAGAAGAGAGGGGACTGAGATGATCCCTGCCGTGCCACACGAACTGTCTTTTCAGGTTCTTGCGGATAAATTTATTGATGCTTTTGATACAAATTTAGGTACTCCGCAAATCATACAGCAAATGATAAAAGCAGGATTTCCCGCCGGACTTGTTGCGGACCTGGGGGAAGGTTTCTCGAATTTTATCGAAGATGCCAAAAAAAAGTTGGCGGCGATTGATCCGAGCGAACCGGAATTGGCAGAAGCTCTCAGGCAGAGTGTCAGTAGAAAAATGACTGAATATTTCGGCTCTCAAAGACCCACCATAGAAAGATTCTTTGCTGTGAGTCAAAATCCAGCCCAATATTTACAAACTATAGCCTCCGTTCTTTCCAACGATTCTGAAATCCTGAGTAAATTACCAGAAGGAGATTTCATGAAGCTTTTGTCAAATGTGCGACTCATGGACCAGAGAGTAATCTTAAGCATCTTGAATGTCGCAGCTCAAAGAATAGGAAATGCAGTACGTTTGCCGGAAGATTGCAAATTTACGAAGAGTGAGATAAGCCAACATGGTAATTATGTCGAATTTAAAATAGGACTAGGCGTTACAGGTAAGGTGATTGACCAGGCCACTCGAAATGAGATCCGTGCGACAGTCATCCACTTTGTTCGTACACATTTCGAGGACATAGTAATAAGTAACAAGACTTATGAATCGTCAGTGGGCCTTGGCGAATCTCTTGAGTTCAAGTTGATGTACGAGTGGGAAGCTTCTGAGTTAGAAGGTCATGAATATGAAGATTGGTTTCCACGAAAGTAATAACTAGCCCCAATCGCTCGCGGGCCAATATCTTTTCTTGTACTATTCCGCTATGGATATAAGCATTCGCGCATTGGCATCGCTCGCTCGCTTGGAAGTATCAGACGAAGAACTCGCAAAACTTGAGCGGGAGATCCCCGCCATTCTCGATTTCGTGCAGACGATTCAATCCGTGGCGGGCTCCGCTCCTGTATCGACACCGACGCTCCGCAATGTGATGCGGCCAGACGAGAATCCGCATGAAAGCGGCGCGCACACGGAGACGCTCATTTCCGCGGCTCCGGCGAGGGACGGGAATCGCATCGCGGTAAAGCAAGTGCTCTCAAGGAAAAAATAATATGGACTTGTCGCGACTTACCATTTCCGAGGTGCGCCGCGCGCTCGACGCGAAAGAGTATTCCGCGCTCGAGCTCACGGAAGCATATCTGGAAGAGATACGCGCGCGCGACGGCGAAATCCACGCATACCTCGAAGTGTGGGAGAAGAGCGCGCGGGATGAGGCGAAAGCTGCCGATGCAATGATAGCCAAGGGTAAGTCCAGAGCGCTCACTGGCATTCCTATCGCGGTCAAAGACAACATCCTCATCAAAGGGCGCCGCGTGAGCGCCGCCTCGAAAATGCTCGAGAACTACACCGCATCGTACGACGCGACCGTCATCACGAAACTGAAAGGGGAGGGGGCGGTTTTTCTCGGGCGCACCAACATGGATGAATTCGCGCTCGGCGGCTCGACGGAAAATTCCGCGTTCGGCCCGACGAAGAATCCTCATGATACGTCGCGCGTTTCCGGCGGCACGTCAGGCGGCTCGGCGGCGGCGGTTGCTGCGGGATTAGCACTCGGTGCATTGGGCTCTGACACGGGCGGCTCCATCCGCCAGCCCTCCGCCTTTTGCGGTGTCGCGGGATTGAAGCCCACATATGGCACAGTGTCGCGTTTCGGATTGATCGCCGCGGCGTCTTCTCTCGATCAGATAGGCACGATCGGGAAGACTGTGAGCGATGCGAAACTGCTTTTTGATGTCGTTCGCGGGCACGATGCCAACGACAGCACGTCGCTCCCGGATGCCGAGAAGAAACAGAGTGAAAAGCCCCATGTTATCGGCGTGCCGCGCTCGCTCTTGAAGAAGGGCATCGCGCCGGACGTGTTGACGCAATTCGAGGCAACTCTAGAGTCGTTGAAGAACAAAGGATACGAAGTGCGGGACGTAGATCTGCCAAGCGTCCCGTATTCGCTTGCCGTCTATTACATCATCAATCCCGCCGAAGTTTCCACGAACCTCGCCCGATTCGACGGCATCCGCTACGGCCTCTCTGTCCCGGCCGAAACGATACAGGACGTGTACGCGAAGACGCGCGGCGCGGGCTTCGGCCCGGAAGTGCGCCGGCGCATCCTCGTCGGCACGTTCGTCCTCTCATCCGGCTACGCTGATGCCTACTATCGGAAAGCGCTCGCGGTGCGCGAGATCATCCGGGCGGACTTCGCGCGAGCCTTCGAATCTGTCGATGCGATCGCGATGCCGACCACGCCCGGGCCCGCGTTCAAGTTCGGCGAGAAATCCGATCCGCTTTCGATGTATCTCGAAGACATTTTCACGGTGCCGGTGAATCTCGCCGGCGTCCCGGCGATGTCCGTCCCTGCGGGCGCGGTCGTGCGCGACGGGACGTTGCTTCCCGTCGGATTCCAGATCATCGGGGCGTACGGTGGGGAAGAAACACTGTTTGCCATCGGAAAAGATATCGAATCGAACAATTCCTAGCTTCTGGACGCTCCATTCTAGGGTATAATTCTTGCAATGAACGGCGATCTCTCATTCGGCGATGCGCTCGCGCAGGTATTCTCGTTCATGGGAGAACTTGCGTTCAAGTTCATCCCCGGCACGCTCGCGACCCTTATCGGCACCAACACGACCGGCACGGGCCCGATACCCTCGGGTCTTTCTCCCATCACGGAACCGGTGACGGCGTCGGGCATCATAGACTTCCTTGAGCGGACGTCGTCGCCCGAGCAGTTCGCGTCGTTCACGCACAATTGGAGCGTCTTCGTCGCCGTTTCGATGCTCGTTTCGCTCCTCCTCTCAACGGGCATGATCTATTGCTTCATCCGCATCAGGCAGGTGCGGCATCAGGAGCGGCTCAAGTTCCAGGCCGCGGAGCACACGGTCGTCGCGCACGATCTTCCGCGCACTCAATTGCGCTGGAACCGGGTCATCGATCAGGCGAGCTCTTCGAGCGAACAGAATTGGCGGCTCTCTATTCTCGAAGCGGATATCATGCTGAACGAACTCCTCGACATGCAGGGGTATAAAGGTGATACGATGGCCGACAAGATGAAGCAGGTCGACCGCGCGATGTTCAACACGATCGATCAGGCGTGGGAGGCGCACAAGATACGCAATCAGATCGCGCATGAAGGAGCAAGCTATCACTTGGACGAGCGCGAAGTCCGACGCGTCATCGCGCTGTACGGGCGCGTGTTCAGGGAATTCAAGCTCATCCAGTAATCTCGCGAGCGCTGTTTTCGTTGCGCCTACCCTGCATTTGTAGTACATTGCCGCGAGCGGGGTGGAGCAGTAGTAGCTCGCAAGGCTCATAACCTTGAGGTCGCAGGTGCAAGTCCTGCCCCCGCAACAAGAACAGAAAAGACCCGCTTCCGGCGGGCCTTTTCTGTTCTCTGAAGCGCGGGGGAGTGACAGTGTGGGACACTGTCACGTCAGAACTTGCAAAATTTTGCCGGGACCCGTTCAGCAGAACGGGGAGCAAAATCAGGGCCGAGAGGAGTTTCGCCGCGACGGCGGCGAAACGAGCTCTTGGCCAAGCCATCTCCGCAACCAGCGTTTTACGAAAACCCCGCCGATTGGCGGGGTTTTCGCTGTGCTCTAGTTGTGGCAGGACTTGGGAGGGAGCGGGAAATGGAATATGCTAGTATAAAAATATGGCTGGATTTGAATCGGAGAGAAAGCCCAGTTTATTAGATGCGGCAAGTTTAGTTAATTTGATTGCGAGGGCCGGACCGGGGGCTAGCCTATCTGTTCGTATCCACCGAAAAGATGGTACGAGCGTGTTAGGAAGAGCGGTATGGGGAGATGACCACATTGGTAGTGGACCAGTCGTTATTTTCCCTAATCCCGAGAATGGGGGAAAAGATTCCTTTATACCTCTCGGCGGACAAGTTGTGTTCGGCAGCCCTCCAAGAATAAGCAGTCTTGTAAGCGCACGGACAATTGCTGTTCCGCTTGGAAAAGTAGAGGCGCATCAAAGCCCCATCAACCCTGGTGCTCAAAAGTATTCATTCGAGCTGGTTCAGAATAAAAAATAAAAAGAACTCCCGCAAGTAGAACCCGGGAGCGCACTCAATCATTCAGCATCGCGAATACGATTTCCGCGATGATGAGGATGGCCAGGATCAGGACCGCGAGCCAGAAATGGCCCCATGCGCCGGTGAGGATCGCCGCTCCGAGCGTGTACACAAGGTAGGCGATCGAGAGCGTCAGCAGGATCGAATTGATGCCGAGGACGGTGTTCCACATGGCTTCAGGTATAGCATGGAGCGGCAGTTCTGTGGAGTGTGGAGTATTGTGCGGAATTTCGTTATTATGGTCTCCGTAGCCGGCGTAATCGCATACTCATACGTCGGCGGCGTTCGGAGAAAATGCGGATATGATATATCCTCATTTTGCTCCTCACTTGCCGGCGTAATCGCGCGCTCATACGTCGGTGTCATTCGGAGAAAGAGCGCGCAAGCGTGCTCTTTCGTTCCTCATTCGCCGGCGTAGCTCAGTGGTAGAGCATCGCACTCATAAAGCGGAGGTCGCAGGTCCGATCCCTGCCGCCGGCACCATCGCAGAAAACCGACGTTTGAAAAAGGACTGCGGGCAGGTATATTGTACGGGCACACTGCGGCCGTAGCTCAACTGGTTAGAGCACTCGCCTGTCACGCGAGAGGTTGCCGGTTCAAGTCCGGTCGGCCGCGCCAGCGCAAATGAGATGCCTTGCGGCATCTCATTTGCGTTTTTGGCTGCCCGGACTTGAACGAGAAGGGGATCGGGGGAAACGGGGGATGTTCCCTCGTGAAGGAATGATATAATATCCCGGATGGTAGACACCGTCGCAAAGTTTTTCGATCGCCTGGAGGACCATGTCCGCGGGGGTCTAAGCCACTACCCGATCACCTATGCCATCATCGGCGGCGTGGGAGTCGTCCTTTTCTGGCGCGGAGTCTGGCATACGGCGGACCTGTTTCCCGTAATGACGGGCCCCCTTTCCATAGTACTCGGCGTCGTCATACTTCTTCTGACCGGCCTCTTCGTCTCATTCTTCATCGGCGACAATATCATGATCGCCGGCCTGAAGCGCGAAAAGAAACTCGCTGAAAAGACCGAACTCGAGATCGAGACGGAGAAGGACGAGCTTGATGATGTGCGCGAGATCATCATCAAGATGAATCGCGATCTGGAAGAGATAAAGCACAAGCTCGACAGAAAGTAATTTCTATACCCGCAACGTGCAATCTGGGTTTCGAATTTTCCTCAGTGTGTATAACTGTCTAGTAGAATACTATCTGCACAGTATCATACTCGGATGATATCGCGTGAGCTGCTCAATGAGCTCTATGTGAATGAAGGGTTGGCTGTTCGTGCTATCGCGCAGAAACTGAAGTGTTCAGAGCATAAAGTCAATATATGGAGTACTCACTATCTATTTCAATAACAGGAAGCTGCGTGATATTATCTGCGGTGCCATCGAAGAGCAGTCGATGCGCAGTAAGCCGATGTAGCTCAGTTGGTAGAGCACGTCCTTGGTGGGCCGCAGGCCTCGCCCATGTGCGCGGCAACGTGCACATGAATCCCGAATAACGGTTAATCCCCGAACTAGCGGGCAAGACCGTGGCCCGAGTTAATTTCGAGGGCCCGAACGACTGACAAGGGTCTCCGCAAGAGGCGGAGAAAGATACAGTCTAGCCCTCCGATACTAGAATTTGGAAACGGAGGTGTAAGCGAAGGACGAGGTCTCCGGTTCAATCCCGGACATCGGCTCAAGGTATACTGATCCCTATGGAAATCATCCGACCGCCCTCGAAGCAGCCAATCCCGCCGCACGCGAAGTGCGTGTTCAGGGGCATCATGTTCGACGTGTATCAGTGGGAACAGGAGATGTTCGATGGCACGAAAGAAACCTTCGAGAAGCTGAAGCGGCCCGATACGGTCGTCGTGTTCCCAGTGCTCCCCGACGGGCGCATCCTTCTCACGGAGCAGGAACAGCCGGGAAAGAAGCCCTTTATCGGAGCGGCCGGAGGCAGGGTCGATGCGGGCGAAAGCGTCTTGGAAGCGGCGAAGCGCGAGCTTCTCGAAGAGACCGGCTACGAGGCATCGGAATTCATGCTGTGGGACGCGCAGCAGCCGGTGTCGAAAGTCGACTGGGCCGTCTACACATTCATCGCCAAGGGAGTGAGGAAGGTCGCGGAGATGGACCTCGACGCGGGCGAGAAAATCACGCTGAAGCCCGTCGGTTTCGATGAACTCCTCGATCTTGCCACGGGTGAGGACACGTACTTTGCCGAAAAGGAAGTCGTCATACGGTTCTTCGAGGCGAAGCTCTCACCCCAGAAGAAAGCGGAACTCAAGAAACTCTTCACTGTCTGAACGTCATGCGTCCGCGCGTTGTTCGGACGGCCGTTTTGTTGTATGTTTTACCGGTATAGTGTTTGCGTGCGCCACCTTAGCTCAGTTGGTAGAGCACAGCTTTCGTAAAGCTGGGGTCCGCGGTTCGATCCCGCGAGGTGGCTCCGAGTGAAGAAGGGAGGGCAGCACTGTGGGGGATATGAACTCCAGAAATCCACAAGGCAACCACTTGCGGCATACCCGATTTCGGGGTATCATGTAGGAGTCGCAAAAGTATCTCATCGAAGCGTACCGCAGACTCATCTAAATCCAAGAGTCGATCGCGGTGAAATCCAAAAACTGCTGTTGGAAGTATCTAGTGGCGCGCTTAGGAAATAGAGTTTGCCTCCAAGGATCGGAAGATCCAAAGTTGAAACAACCTAACGTGCTCTTTATTCCTACCAACTAAGAAAATAATATATGAAAATATCCAAAAAGGTCCTGACCTTACTAGCCGTATTCACACTCGGCCTTACCGGGTCGGCAATAGCTGCAACGACGGTCAATCTCGGTACAGCCGACAGTTTTGCGATACTAGCAGGCTCTACAATTACGAATACGGGCTCTAGCGTGATTAGCGGGGATCTTGGGTTAAGCCCGGGCACCGCAGTTACTGGATTTCCACCAGGCACACTCAATGGAATACAACATGCGGCTGATGCAGCGGCAATCCAAGCTCAAACAGATCTGACTGCGGCCTACAATGCTGCAGCGCAAACACCCGTTTCCACAGTGCCCACGGAACTCGGCGGGACGACAAAGACAGCCGGCGTTTATGACTCCGCTTCGGGCACGTTTGAGATAACGGGCGCTCTGACACTTGATGCGCAGGGTAATCCCAACGCTGTTTTCATCTTCAAGACCGCCTCCACGCTTAATGCGGCAGGAGGAAGCGACGTGATCCTCATAAACGGAGCCCAGGCCTGCAACGTCTTCTGGCAGGTCGGCAGTTCTGCAACACTAGGGACCGACTCCGTTATCAAAGGAAATATTCTAGCTCTGACATCCATTACGCTTACGACTGGCGCTCGGGTAGAAGGCAGAGTGTTAGCACGCAACGGCGCTGTCACCTTAGATAGCAATATCGTTAACAAAGCGACATGCGCGCTCCCGCCCCCTCCTCCCGCGCCAGTGCCAACGGCGACACCAGTTCCAGCTTCTACTCCTTCTACGCCCACGCCTCCTCCATCTACGCCTGCGCCGAAACTCCCAAATACAGGGATTGCTCCCTCCGAGAGCTCCATCCCATGGAACGTCGTCATCCCAACGGGGATCTTCGTTGTTCTATTCTCGTTCTACCGAGCTCGTACGAAACGGGCAATATAGCTTAATCATGCATATGAACATATCTATGGAAAAGTTTAGTAGGAATCAGAAAGCAACTGTATTGGCAGTTTCCCTTGCGCTCGTTCTCGCCGGACCAATTGTTGCATTCGCGGCAACGACACCCTCCCTTGGGACAGTCAGCACGTACGGTATCGTTTCTAGCACCTGGACCAACTCGTTAAATACCGGGTTGGAGACTGCTGTCAACGGAGATGTTTGTTACACTACAGCACCAGACACGGCGCCTATATCGATTAATGGCGTCACGGTTACGCCGTTAAGCCAGGCTGTTGTGCCATGTGCAAATGGGGCGGCTCAAGCCGATGCCTTGACGGATCTGAATCTTCAAGCATGCACATCTCTCGGCGCTATCGTTGCGCTGGACAATGTTGCCGGTCATTTGACCGGAGTCTACACTCCCGGTTGTTATTCCAGCACTGGCGCAATGAACATAACCTTAGGCACGACCGTGACCTTAGATGGCCCCGGAACATACATCTTCAGGTCAGGCGGGGCGCTTAGCTCGGGAGACAATTCCCGCGTTGTCCTCATAAATGGCGCCAGCGCTTCTGATGTATTCTGGACTCCTACCGGCCTTGCGACCATCGGAGCAAATTCCGCCACATCACTTACGCCGACGTTCGTAGGAAATATTATCGCAGATGCCCTTGGCTCTACCGGCATCACGATAGGACATTTCGCGAACGTGTTAGGAAGGGCATTGGCATTCGGCCACACGGTCACGACCGATTCGAACACTATCACCGTACCGACCACCCTCCGTGTCGTTAAAGTTGTTAGCGGCGGTACGGCGGTTCCTGCTGACTTCAGTGTGAACGTAAAGCTTGCCGGCGTGAATGTTTCAGGAAGTCCTGCGAACGGAGCCGCAGCGCCTGGAACTCTTTATACGCTCTCTCCCGGCACGTACGTAGTAAGCGAAACCGCGAACGCCTCTTATACGGCAGGCTTCAGCGGGGATTGTGATGCTAGCGGTAGCGTGGCGCTCACCAGGGGCCAAAATAAGACGTGCACGATTACTAACACGTTTGTGAGCGGCGGCGGTGGTGGCGGTGGCAGCGGTGGGGGAGGCGGCGGCGGTGGCGGTAGTTTTGCGGCATTGCCACTTATCAACGTCCAAAAAGTACCGAGTCCTTTATCTTTGCCCGGAGGTGCCGGATCTGTTGCATATACGTACACGGCAACGAACATAGGTCCGGTTGCCATGCACGGAGTATGGGTCAGGGACAATAAATGCAGCCCTGTGGGATATGTTTCTGGCGACAGCAACGATGATTCAGTTCTTGATATAAATGAATCCTGGGTATATCGCTGTACCAAGACAGTTTCTCAAACTGAAACAAACACCGCGACCGCCCATGGTCAAGCCAACGGTTGGGATGCGTACGACACTGCAAACGCGACCGTCGTTGTTGGTGTTCCGCTTCCCCCGCCGCTGATCCATCTCGTCAAAAAGCCTAGCACGTTCGTCCTTCCGGCGGGCGGCGGCGCAGTTACCTACATGTATGCCGTAACCAATCCTGGTACCGCACCGCTCAGTGATGTCAGCGTCATTGATGATAAATGCACCGGGCTGCCGGGTCGCGTTGCCGGCCATCCTGGAGACCTCAATAAAGATAACCTCCTTGAAAGCAATGAGACATGGACATTCACGTGCCAAACGAATCTTACGCAGACGACAACGAATATCGGTACGGCCGAGGGTCATGCGAACGGTCTGACCGCCATAGACTTCTCGCCCGCGACTGTCGTCGTCGCAGCTCCCGGCCTGCCCAATACGGGGCTTTCCCCTGAAGTGAAGAACACTCCATGGGACATCACCCTCCTGGCAGGGATCCTCGTAGCGGTTTTGGCATCACTCGGTATCGTTCTGCGGAAACGTGCGGTCTGATCTTAGTGGTATGACAGTCGTGATATCGTTATGACGGCCATACTGCAGTCTCAGATATTCTTCTTCATCTCTTCCATCGGGTTCGTCATTCTTTGGGTCTTGGCCGCAATGATCTTGGTGTACGTCCTGCGCGCGCTGAAGGTGTTCTCGAGGACCTTGGAACGAGTGGAAAAGGATATCGACTCCATCGGCGACACGAGCAAAGAAATGCTCGAAGATATGCGAGACAGCAGCGTGTTCCGGTTCCTGTTCCAAGGCAAGAGAAAGAAACGAAGCCAGGCTCATTAATCTAAGATCCACATCATAAGAATGCATATGGCAAAAAAGAAAAAAAGCAGGATGTCGGCGGGCAAAGTCGCCGCGATCGGCGCGGGGATAGCGGCCGTGGGTGCGGGAGCGTATTACCTGTTCGGTCCGCAAGGCAGACAGCACCGGGGAAAAACGAAAGCATGGATGACGGAGATGGAGATCGAAGTCGAAAAAAGATTGAGAAAAGCGAAACGCATCACCGGACCGCTGTATCAGAACACGATCGACGCCTTGGCTGCTGCCTACAGCAAGCAGTACAAAGAGCATGCGGGCGAGATCAATGCGTTTGCGAAAAAGCTCAAGGGCGAATGGAAGAATGCGCGGCGCGCTGCCCGTCCTGTCATGAAAGAAGCCAGACGCGCCGTCAAGAAAGCGACCAAACCGCGCTCGTCGTAGTTCTCAAAAACGTGCAATGTGATCCGAAAGTCGAGTCACGAGGCAGCCAATGTCTCCGCTCATGATCTCTGCCACGATCCTCTTGAAAAATCTATGCAATTGAAAACCGTATCAACAAGACGAACGCTAGGCGTAATCATTCTCGCGGGATGCGTGTTGTCTGTTGCGTTCTATTCCCAATCTTGGCGCAAAAGCCTGGCCCAAAGCGGTTCGGCATTCCCTGCGGAAGATACCGCCACACTTCTCGGAGGGGAGCATGCAGAGTTCGGGTTGCCCGTGCGTATTACGATCCCGAAGATCAAGGTCGACGCCGCCGTTGAATACGTCGGTCTCACCGAGGGCGGCGCGATGGACGTACCGAAAAGTCCCGATAATGTCGCCTGGTATGAACTCGGGCCGCGGCCCGGAGAAAAGGGGAGTGCCGTTATTGCCGGGCATTTCGGATGGAAAAACGGCATACCCGCAGTTTTTGATGATGTGTACAAGTTGCGTAAGGGAGACAAGCTCTATCTCGAAGATGAAAAAGGAGCGATTACTGAGTTCGTTGTACGCGAACTTCGGACGTATGACGAGAATGAGAACGCCTCAAGCGTGTTCGGTTCCAGCGACGGAAAAGCGCACCTTAATCTCATCACATGTGAGGGAATCTGGAATAAGACCGAGAAAAGTTATTCCAAGCGCCTTGTGATATTTACCGATAAGATATCTGACGAGGTGATTTGATATACCCCGTGAGATAAGAAAATAAGATATACCGCGGAAGTGGAGCGTGCATACCTCACGAGGTATACTGCCTCGATGCAGTCGAAAGAAACGATAGCGGCACGGATCAAGGAGATAGAAGCGCTCATGGCGGCGTCGGAATTCTGGAGCGACAAGGATAAGGCGCAGGCGACGCTCAAAGAGTATCAGGAACTGAAAGCGAAGCTCGAAGGCGTCGGCGCATACGACAAGAGCGATGCCATTCTTTCCATCGTTTCGGGCGCGGGCGGCGACGACGCCGAGGATTTCTCGCGCATGCTCTTCAGCATGTATGGCAAGTATGCCGCAGGCCGCGGTTGGCGCACCTCGCTCCTCTCATCGAACGAAAACCCGATGGGCGGCTACCGTAGTGTCTCGTTCGAAGTGTCCGGCTCCGGCGCGTACGGCGCCCTGAAGCACGAGGCGGGCGTACACCGCCTCGTGCGCATGTCGCCTTTCAACGCCTCGGGCAAGCGGCAGACCAGCTTCTCGCTCGTGGAGGTTCTTCCGAAGCTTCCCGACGTGGGCGAGGCGCACATTCCCGAAGGCGAGCTCGAGATCTCGGTGGCGCGCTCGGGCGGCCCCGGCGGGCAGAACGTGAACAAGCGCGATACGGCGGTGCGAATGACCCACACACCGACGGGGTTGAGCGTGCACGTCACCTCCGAGCGCGGCCAGCAGCAGAACCGCGAAAAAGCGCTCGAAATGATACGCGGCAAGCTCTTCAAGATGCGCGAAGAGGCGCAGCTGCGCGAAGCGCGCGGGCTCTCCGTCGCCTCGACCTCGAAGATCGAGTGGGGAAGCCAGATACGTTCCTACGTGCTCCATCCGTACACGCTCGTGAAGGACCACCGCACCGATGTAGAGGTTCGAGATGTGGATAGCGTATTGAATGGGGAGATTGACCCTTTCATTGATGCGGAGAAAAACTTGGATGGTGGTGCAGGTGCTGTATAATCGAAGAGCGTAAAGAACAGTGCGCTATTCTTTCCATGATCTACTACGACAAAGTCACGAAGATCTATGGCGGCGGCGAGCACGCGGTAGAAGACATCACCCTCGGCATCGAAGCAGGCGAGTTCGTCTCGCTCGTCGGGCACTCGGGCGCGGGCAAGACGACGCTCCTCAAGCTTCTGTTCGCCGAGGTCCTGCCCACGGAGGGAGCTGTCTATTTCGGCTCACGCGACATCGGCGGACTCTCGAACGGCGAACTGCTTCGCCTGCGGCGCAACATCGGCACGATTTTCCAGGATTTCCGCCTCTTGCCGACCAAGACCGTCTACGAGAACATCGCGTTCGCGCTCGAAGTTGCTGGCAAGAGCGACGAAGACATCCGCGCCGACGTGCCGCACGTGCTCGACCTTGTGGGGCTTCCCGACAAGATGTGGAGCTTCCCCGGGCACCTCTCGGGCGGGGAGCAGCAGCGGGTGGCCATCGCGCGCGCCATCGTCAACCAGCCCGAGGTACTCATTGCCGACGAGCCGACGGGGAATCTCGACCCCATCAACACGCACGACGTGGTGGAGATTCTGAAGAAGATCAACGACCTGGGGACGACGGTCATCCTCGCGACGCACAACAAATCGGTCGTGGATTCCATTAAGCGGCGGGTCGTGACGATGGATCAGGGCCGGGTCGTGCGCGACGACAAGAGCGGGAAGTACGTGATATGAAATAAGCGGCCGGAAGATGTATAATCCCATACGTACATGTCTCTCTGGATCAACATAAAACGGGTCGCGCGGTACGGCTTCATCGGCTTCATCCGGAACGGCTTCATTTCTCTTTCGGCGATCCTCATCATGACCATCACGCTCTTCGTGCTGGCGGGTCTCATGATCTCCGATGCGGCCCTCAATGCGACCTTGGTGCAGCTCAAGGAGAAAGTCGACGTGAACGTCTACTTCGTGACCGCCGCGACCGAGAGCCAGATCATGGATGTGAAAAAGTCCCTCGAAGCCCTGCCGGAAGTCGCACTGGTCACGTATGCGAGCCGCGACGATGCACTCGCCCAATTCCGCGAGCGGCACAAGAACGACCAGCTCACTATCCAGGCGCTCGATGAACTGAACGACAACCCGCTCGGGGCGGTGCTTTCCGTGCGGGCGAAAGAAACGTCGCAGTACGAGGCCATCGCGAAGTTCCTCGATGCACAGCAGGCGAGCGGGGCCCCCGGCGGCGCGGCCATCGATCGGGTGAATTTCTACCAGAACCAGACGGCCATCGATCGGCTCACCGGCATCATCGACACGTCGAAGCGCCTCGGAACGGCCATCGCTCTGTTCCTCGGCATCGCGTCGGTCTTGATCGCGTTCAACACCATCCGCCTCGCCATCTATACGGCGCGCGACGAGATCGGCGTCATGAACCTCGTGGGCGCCAACAGATGGTACGTGCGCGGCCCCTTCATGATCGGGGGCGTCCTCTACGGCGTCGCCTCCGCCGTCATCGTCCTCCTCCTCCTGTATCCGTTCACACTCTGGCTCGGGCCCGCATCGGAACGGTTCTTCGGTACCTTCAACGTATTTTCATACTACGTCGACACGTTCCCGTCGCTCTTCCTCATCGTGATGGCCTCCGGCATCGCACTCGGGGCGCTCTCAAGCTTCCTCGCCGTGCGGCGCTACTTGAGCAAGTGATCTATGGCGAAAAAAACGCTCAACGGTCATAAGTACATTTTCGTCGTGGGAGGCGTAATGTCCGGCGTCGGCAAGGGCATCGCCTCGGCGTCGATCGGGAAGATCATCTCGGCCCGCGGATTCTCCGTGAATCTCATGAAGATCGACCCGTATCTGAACGTGGACGCGGGCACGATGAACCCGACCGAGCACGGCGAAGTCTTCGTCCTCGATTCCGGGCTCGAGACCGATCAGGACATGGGCAACTACGAGCGCTTCCTGGGCCGCGACTTGGGGCCCGAGGATTACATGACGAGCGGCATGGTGTATCGTTCGGTCATCGAACGCGAGCGCAACCTGGGCTACGGCGGGAAGTTCGTCGAAGCCATCCCGCACGTGCGCGACGAGATCATCGACCGCATCCAGCGCTCCTCCGGCGGGACCGATGTCACGGTCGTCGAGATCGGCGGCACCATCGGCGATTTTCAGAACGCGCTCTTCATCGAGGCGGCGCGCGTCATCAAGCGCAAACATCCGAAAGACGTGCTTTTCGTCGTGGTCTCGTACCTGCCGGTGCCGAATACCATCGGCGAGATGAAGACGCGCCCGACCCAGCACGCCGTCCGCGAGCTCAATTCCTACGGCGTGCAGGCCGACATCATCATCGCCCGCTCGACGCACCCGTTGGACAAGAAGCGCAAGGAGAAATTGGCCATCTGGTGCAACGTCGACCCCGACCACATCATCTCCGCGCCCGACGTGGATTCCATCTACGACGTGCCTCTGAATTTCGAGCGCGACAAGCTCTCCGACATCCTCCTCAAAGAGCTCGGCAAGCGCGCCAAGCAGAGTTCCGATTTCGGCGACTGGGAGCACTACGCGAAGCAGGCGCACAACGGGAGCGGCACCGTGAAGATCGGCATCGTCGGCAAGTATTTCGACACGGGCGATTTCGTCCTCTCCGACGCTTACCTCTCGGTCATCGAGGCCATCAAATTCTCCGCGTACACGCAGGGGGTGAAGCCGCAGATAGACTGGCTGAACGCCAAGGATTACCAGGCGAACCCCGCGTCGGTCTCCGAGTTGAAGAACTATGACGGCATCCTCGTTCCCGGCGGATTCGGCGAGACGGGCATCGAGGGGAAGATCGCGGCGATCAGGTTCGCGCGAGAGAACAAGATCCCGTACTTCGGCCTCTGCTACGGCATGCAGTTGATGACGGTCGAGTACGCACGCAACGTCGCCGATCTCGCGGGTGCCCATACGACCGAGATCGACCAGAACACGCCGCACCCGGTCATCGCCATCCTGCCGGAGCAAATCGAGAAGCTCGCGAAGAAAGCGTACGGCGGAACGATGCGCCTCGGGGCGTACCCGTGCGAGCTTGTGGACGGCACCATCGCACGCGAGGCATACGGGAAAGCGACGATCTCGGAGCGCCACCGCCACCGCTACGAAGTGAATCCCGATTACATCGAACGCCTCGAGAACGCAGGGTTGGTATTTTCCGGCCGTTCGCCGGACGGCCACCTGATGGAAATCGCGGAACTGCCGCGCTCGGTGCATCCGTTCTTCCTCGGCACGCAGTTCCACCCGGAATTCCGCGCGCGTCCGCTCACGCCGCATCCGCTCTTCAGCGAGTTCATCAAGGCCGCAACCGCCCGCGCGAAAAGAGGGTAGGAAGAGAGTATGCCGTCCGGCATCAAACTCATCTCGCTCAATGTCGAGATATCGGAACATCTCGACCGGGTCCTGCCGTTCCTCGAACGCGAGATGCCGGATGTCGCGTGCATCCAGGAGTTGAACGAGGAGGACATTCCGCGCTTTTCGAAAGCACTCGGAGGCGTCCCGGGTCTCTTCGTCCCCATGGGAAGACACGTGAGGAAAGGGATTGCCGCGGTCATGGGCATCGGCATTTTCTCGCGGCTCCCCGTGAAGAAACAGGATGTCCGCTACTACGAGGGTACGCCGGGCAGTCTTCAAGATTCCGACCTCGATAAGCCGGAGACGTACAATCTTTTCAATCGCGCCGTTGCGATATGCGACGTAGAGAAAGAGGGGACGGAGTTCCGCATCGCGACGACGCACTTCACCTGGTCGGATCGGGGGGAGGCGACCGATCTTCAGCGCGAAAAAATGCGCGCACTGCTTGCGATCCTTGAGACGCAGGGCGACTTTGTCCTCGTGGGCGATTTCAACGCGCCGCGCGGCGGCGAAATGTTCGGCATGCTCGCGGCGCGCTACACAGACAACATTCCGCCGCATTACCGGACGTCTCTGGACATTTCTCTGCACCGCGCGGGGAAAACTAAGCCCGAGGAGCTTTCCGGTAAAATGGTGGACGGCCTTTTCAGCACGCCGGGCTACGCGGTCTCCGACGTCGAATTGATTCCGGGGTTGAGCGACCATTGCGCGCTTCGGGCGACCGTCACAAAGGCGATGAGCCAATGAAGCTCATTATCCGCCGGCATTCTTCCGGGTTATCATGAGATATGGCCCTCGAGCACTCCGGAAAACCCTCCCGATTTGAGATACAGCCGACGATCGAACAGAAGCCGTTCGAGAGTGCGGCAACGCGATCGTTTTTTTCAAAGTGGTGTGAGATCAATGATTCGATCGTTCCGGAATTCATCACCAGAGAGGAATGGGAACAGAAGAGAATTCAGGGTATTTTTGAAAAAAGATCCGACGGCAAGTATGCTTTGTTTATTCCTCCGGATCTGCAGTTATGGGAAATGGTCGGAGTCATGGAGACAGTCGACCATGACACCTTTGCGGCCAAGCCCGAACGGCAAGGTAAGAAAAAAGAAGAACTCCTCGCACTGGGGAACATGTTCCAGCATGCGGGGGCGTACATGGCGCAAAGGCTGGATGCGATCGAAGAGGGAAAAGAGATCGCTCGCGCCCTCGCCCTTGAATTGCACGACTACGGTCGCGCGTTGACGTCCGGTGAGAAACCGGAGGACAGCGGGGAGATCGAAGCTATCGCGCGATCGGTACTTTCGCCGGAAGAAACAGAGGCCGTCGATCGCTTCCTCGCCGGAACCGCTCTGTACGCATCGCGGCACGCGCGGGCTGAAGAAGCTGTTCGGCATGGGTCGAAAAAAGGTGCTCCGACAGATCCGGCCCGGCGTGATGCAGCATATGAACAAGAGCGGCGGCAGACCCTCCGGCAATTCTTCAAGACATCAGAACGGGCGTTCGAATTGAGGGGCAAGACCGAACGCGGAGAATTGCGATCCGGCACGAACGATTTGAAACCGTGGCAGAGCGATACGCCGATCCACGATGCTTTTCTTGCCAGAGTCGAAAAAGCCTTTGCTCGGGAGGCCGAGACGCCCAAGAGGGAACTAGAAGCCGCTATATCCCGCCGGGGCCTTGCGAAACTCGCGGAAGAAATAAAAGGACCGGATTGGAAACGCGCGAGGAGTTCTTTTTTCGGGAGTTTGGGTGTTGATTTAGACGCTGCTCAGAAAAGATTGGCGGATATCATCGATATAAAACGGCTGAAGACAGAACTTGAAGATGTCAGACGGTCAGGCGATGTCGATAAGATCAGCGCCAAGGAGACCGAGATCGCAGATGCGATCTTTCCTAAGGTAGCCAGATATCAGTACGTCCTGAACGCTCACAATCCGTCAGAAATGGTCGCGACCGCAGAGTTGAATTGCGTCGGAGCCTCGACTCTCGGCGGAGCGCTTTTGGAAGAAGCAGGCGTACGGTATCTGGTCGGGGAGGTGCCAGAGCACTCCGTTCTTTTTTTGGTGACCAGCAATGGCAATGTCGAATGGAGAGATGCGACGCCGGGAATGAACCCGTTCAAACCAAGACGAGAATTGATCACTGACTATATGGCCGACGGTGCATCATCCGCTACTATCAAGGACATCGTCGCTCTATCAAGAAATCCGACCTCTCATGGAGTATCATTGAAGATCTTTAGCGAGAAATGGCGGGAAGCCGGCCCGCCGCCGCCGTGGGTAGCGGGGTATGGGTCTCGATACTGTAAAGTGTACGCGCCGGAATACGGGCACAGGCTCCAGTTGCTACATAACGCGGGATGTGCCCTTTACAATATCGGCGGGGCCGAAGGGTTCCGTCAGGCCGCCGAAGCATTCAAGCAGGTCGTTGATATCGATCCAGAGAACTTTCTTGCATATCAATACTTAGGGAAATCGTATTATGAACTCGGCCGCAAGGAAGAGGCGGCCGGGATATTTCGTCGGATTATCAGAATTGACCCGAAGGACTATGAATCGTATTACTTGCTCGGCCGCGCTCTGTCTGATCTCGGCCGCAAAAAGGAAGCACTCGAGACACTCCGCGCATGTTTGGAGTTGGCACGCGATCAACGCAACGATAGAGTGGCCGATGACGCAAAACGGGAGATTTCCAAATTAGAAAAAGGACGGACGTCGTAACGTGATGCACCCTCAAGTCGTTCTACGAGGGTCCGGGTGTGTACCTTCAGGTGATCCGACAGACTTTGCATAAAAATCCTGATAGGTTAAAATGAAACATGGGTTTCAAGATACGAGCTGAAGGATTTACCTTCGACGATGTCCTCATCCGCCCCGCCGCGAGCGCCATGGAGCCGGGCGAGGCATCGCTCAAGACGAATATCGCCGGGATAACGCTCTCGCTCCCGTTCCTCTCCGCCGCGATGGATCGCGTGACGGAAGCCCGCATGGCCATCGCGCTGGGCAAACTCGGAGGCCTCGGCGTCATACACCGCAACTGCTCCGTCGACGCGCAGGTGAAGATGGTGCGCACCGCGAAGAAGGCGGGCGTCCTCGTGGGCGCCGCATGCGGGCCGTTCCACGTCGAGCGCGCGAAGGCGCTCGATGCGGCCAAATGCGATTTCATCGTCATCGATTGCGCGCACGGGCACAATCTGAACGTTGTTGCGAGCGCGCGGCGCATCAAGAAAGGCCTCAAGCACGCGAAGATGATCTACGGCAACATCGCGACGGCCGAAGCCGCGCGCGACGTCTGCGATTTCGCAGACGCCGTCAAAGTCGGCGTCGGCCCCGGCTCCATCTGCACGACGCGCCTCATCTCGGGCGTGGGTGTGCCCCAGCTCTCCGCGGTCATGGATGTCGCATCGGTCGCGTCGAAGAAGAAAGTGCCGGTCATCGCCGACGGCGGCATCCGCACCTCGGGCGACATCGCGAAAGCGCTCGCGGCGGGTGCTTCTGCCGTGATGCTCGGGAACTTGCTCGCGGGCACCGACGAATCGCCGGGCCGCATCGTCCACAAGGGCGGGCGGCGCTTCAAGGAATATCGCGGCATGGGCTCGGAAGCCGTCATCAAGAGCGCCGCAGGCGCAGAACGCTACTTCACCCACGGTCGCAAGGCGGTGCCGGAGGGTGTCGAGGCCTTGGTGCCGTGCCGCGGCCCCGTCGCCGACGTCGCGGCCGGGCTCGCATCAGGAGTGCAGGTCGGCATGGGATATGTCGGCGCCAAGAATCTCTCCGAATTCAAGCGCAAAGCCGAATTCGTCCGCATCACCTCCGCTTCCATCACCGAAGGCAAGCCTCACTCGCTCGCGCACATTTTCGTCGCTTCCTGATCCTCGGCCCGCGTTGTGGCGGGGAAGACAGGGGGTACAATGAATGCATTACAGGCAATGCATAATTTCTTGCTATGGCTCTAGAGAACATCGACGGTAAGAAAAAGAAACCTGAAGCTGAGCCGAACGGAACGGACACGCCGGAAAAGTCGGAGAGCCCGGCCGAACTCATGGCAAGGGTGTACAGCACGGATCGCAAGATAATCGATGAGCCAGAGACGGTCAGTCTTCACGATTTGCGTCAGATGGGCATTCCCATACCCGAAGAGGAGAGACAGCGCCGTCGCGCCGAGGAACGGCCAGAAGAACGAGGGGAATAGGAACATACACCTGATATTGCGAGCCATGCTGAATGCGCTTCATCTCACCGTCGTTTCAGTGCTCGCGTTTTTTGCGGCTTTGTTCCCGTCGTTGGTGCTCGCTCCCGTGGCCGCACCTGCGCCGCCCACACCCTCGCAAATTCACGCGGTCATCATCTTCGGCGGCGACATGATGTTCGACCGCACGGTGCGCGCGGCCATGGAGAAGAACGGCGGAGATTTCATTTTTTCGTGCATCGATCCGGTCCTCGCGGGGGCCGACGCGGTCGTTGCGAATCTGGAAGGCCCTATCACGTCGCACGCCTCGGTGAGCGCGACGTCCACGCCTGAAGACGATTACAACTACACGTTCACGTTCCCGACCTCGACTGCCTCGCTCTTGCGCCGCCACCACATCGGCCTGGTGAACATCGGCAACAACCATATGCTGAATTTCAGTCGCGGGGGCCTCGTGGAAACTAAGAAGTGGCTCGATGCGGCGGGTGTCGGCTATTTCGGCGACCCGGACGCGGTGGAAGCCGGCAGGGTCGCGCGCATAACGATCGGCGGCGTGCCGTTCTCGTTCGTGAACTGGAGCGATTGGACGAGCGACAAGACCGACCACACCGTGGCGCAAGTGAGGAGCGAGGCGCAGGAGGGGAGAGTCGCGGTCGTCTACGCGCACTGGGGCGATGAATACGTGCCGCCGCCGGAGCGGGTGAAGCGGCTCGCGCACTCGTTCGTCGACGCAGGTGCGGCAATCGTCATCGGTTCGCACCCGCATATCGTGCAGGAGCATGAAGTGTACGCGGGAAAGGATATCTACTATTCGCTCGGTAATTTCATCTTCGATCAATACTGGAACGACGAAGTGCGCCGGGGGCTTCTCCTGCGGGTCGCGTTCGGCCCGACCGGTGTAGAGAGCGTGAAAGAGATCCCCGTAGAATTCGGGTACGACCGCCGTCCATGCGTGGTACCATAGGCGTATGGAAAGGAATATCGGGCGCTTCCGCCTCCTTGCCGCGCTCTCGGTCGCGGGGCTTCTCTTCGCGGGCTATTTGAGCTCCATACGATTCTTCTCCGATGTCTGCGCGTTCAACGAGCCGTGCCCGTATTTCCTCGGGTATCCGGCCTGCTACTACGGCTTCGTGATGTACTTCATCATGACCGCGGCGATGTTCGCATACTTCGCCTTGGGCGCCGCGAGCGAGCGGGTCTTGCGCATCATGCTCGCGGTGTCCGGCTTCGGTATCCTCTTCGCCGGCTACTTCACGCTCGGCGAACTGCCGCGCTTGTTCGCCGGAGGCATCTCATCGTACCTCCTCGGTCTCCCGACCTGCGCCTACGGCCTCATCGTCTACATCGCCATCTTCGCCATCGCGCTTGCGGCGTGGCGAGCGCGTAGCGCAAACGGTTGAACAAGGGTCGTTTTTAAAGTATTCTCTACGGGCTAGAAGCCGCGTGCTTCAGGCTATTTTGCGGGATCGTCTAATGGTAGGACTACTGCCTCTGGAGCAGTGTATCTTGGTTCGAATCCAAGTCCCGCAGCAACTGAGCGTGAGCGAAGGCGTACTGAGGCCACCAGGCCGAATGTAAAACCGCCGGATTTTTCAGCTTAGGAGGCCTCGCTACACAAAGATCAGATTTTTGGGTTGGAGCGGCGAAGGTCCGGGATACCGAAGGTATGACAGGGTATTTTCGAGAAGTGTTCCGTCGAAGACGACTACTGCACTGCATCAGCGAATATTACCAGCCGTTGGCTGTAGCTTTGCCGGGCCGGATTCCACGTCCCTTCGCACGTAATGAGATTAAGATGAGCGCCGCCGTCTTTAGACGTGAAGACATCGGTAGCATCCGCCGCCGGATCATAGCTGCGGCTCTCGCGGACTATGAACGTGGTCGTTCCTCCTTTGTCGTTTAGAACATACAGCGTATCTCCCGCGCTCAATTCACTCAGATTGCTGAACACGCCCGGCTTCGTCATCACTCCTCCGCGTATTTGAGCGACATGCCCGGTGATAATGGCGGTGCCTTTTTCCCCGGGGCGTACACTGCCCGTAAACCATCCGACGTCAACGATATTGCTCGGTATCTCCATCGTTCCACCGGGCTTGAGTCCAGCATACTGAAAACCGGCATCGATATTGAGCTTGGGTATCTTGAGACGCACCGGGGAACCGTTTTTACTGTTCACGGTCGGCGCACTTGCCGCTGTTGTCGTTGCAACTGCGGTAGCCGTTGTCCCGACCGTGCTTTGTGCCTGGGTTGTCTTCCCCGGTATTTGTCGGGCAGCCACGCTGATTTTCCCTCTCGAAACGGGGCCGAAAAAACCGGCGGCAGGATAAATGCCTGACTGTGCCTGCCACGCGCGGAGCGCGTCTCTGGTGAGGAAACCGAAGTAATTGGTCGGAGTGGGGGTCTTGAGAAAGCCGTTGGTAATTAAGAATTGTTGCAGGGCGTACACGTCGTTCCCGCGGATTCCGAGAGTAAGGTCGCGCGTGAACGCAAAACCCGCGTTGGGCGTCGTGGGTGCGAGAATCTCTGCATCCGCCCTACTACCGACCGCAGAAACACACAACAACAATGTGATGAGCCATACTTTACTTGATACTTTCATTGCAACGTCATTATGTCATGGATTAGAGGGGTTTTCACAAAGTCCGGATTTGTGGGAGTATTCGGATATGGCGAGCATCGAGGAATTCCAGAAACGGGTAGCCGCATTCCGCGATGCGCGGGATTGGAAGCAGTTCCACAATCCGAAGGACATGGCACTCTCGCTCGTCCTCGAGGCGGCGGAGGTGATGGAACATTTCCAGTGGAAATCACCGGAAGAGATGCGGGATTATCTCAAAACGCACAAGGGGGAAGTGGCGGAAGAGCTTGCCGACGTGTTGTATTGGGTCGTCTTGATGAGCAAGGACCTGAACATTGACCTCGGCGAGGTCTTCGAGGCGAAAATGAAAAAGAATGAAAAGAAATACCCCGTCAAGAAATCCAAAGGTAAGCACACGAAGTACAACAAGCTCTAGTATGGTCAAGGTTGATACATTTCCGTTTCAGAAAGAAAAGTTCGAGCATCTGAAGAAGTACCACTATGGATTAAATTGGCCTGTCGTTTACATCTTGCAAGGAGAGTCGGAGATATATATTGGAGAGACTACGAATTTATATAGTCGCAGTAAACAGCACTCGGAGAACCAGGACCGCATGCGTTTAGGGATGATGCATGTCCTTACAGACGAACAGTTTAATCGATCGGCCGCTAACCACATCGAGTCTCTTCTAATACAATACGTAGCCGCTGATAATCGCTATAAACTACAAAATAGAAACGGCGGCCAGATATATCACGACTACTATCAACGAGAGATGTATAAAGCCAAGCTCGAAAGTCTCTGGCCTGACTTACAAGCGTTAAAGATTCTTGAGCAGGAGCAAGATGTATTAACAAATAGTGATTTTTTCAAATATTCTCCCTATAAGGCTCTTACGGAGGAACAAGCGGCTGTAATTAATAAGTTGCTGCGGAATATATTAACGGCAAAAGGGACATATATAGTTAACGGTGGACCCGGTACAGGTAAATCAATTGTGGCGCTTAATTTACTAAAACGATTGCGCGAAGACGAAAAAACAGCGCATCTAAAAGTGGCCCTTGTCGTTCCTATGGAGGGTCTAAGGAAGACTTATCAAAAAGTGGTAAAACGCATTCCCAAACTCGGTCCGCAAAGCGTCATTGGGCCAAATGAGGCAGCAAAACAACATTACGACATATTGATTGTTGACGAAGCTCATCGTCTACGAAGGAGAGTAAACTTGGGACTCGCGTTTGGGGCATACGATAAAACAACTGCCGCTCTAGATCTCCCTAAAGAGACGGCGACACAACTTGATTGGATTCGTGCTTCTTCGACACAGCAAGTCCTTTTCTATGACAAGCAGCAAAGTGTTGGGCCAGGTGACATTCGACCCGAAGAGATTGAGCGACCACAGGCGAAACACTATGAGCTGGTGAGTCAAATGCGAGTTGAAGGGGGAGAAGATTATCTAAAATATGTAGATGATCTGCTTGCTTTAAAACCAGTGGGCGAATGGAGTTTTCCAAACTACGAACTTAAATTTTTTAGCCATATCGGAGAAATGGTTGGTGAGATTAAGAAAAAGAATACGAAACATTCTCTTGCACGGATGGTGGCCGGGTATGCATGGCCTTGGAATACAAAGAAAGGTAAGGCAGATCATGATATGGAAATTGATGGTGTTAAATTAACTTGGAATAGCACAAACATCGACTGGATCTACTCACCCAACTCCATTAATGAGGTCGGATGCATTCATACCGTACAAGGATACGATCTTAATTATGCGGGGATAATTATTGGTCCCGAACTTTCTTACGACGAAGAGAACGACTCACTTGTAATAAACGAGGATAAATACGAAGACGCAAACGGCAAGCGATCAATTTCACATCCTGACGAACTCAAATACTACGTTATTAATATCTACAAAACACTACTCACTCGAGGGATAAAGGGAACATATGTGTATGTATTTGATGAAAAATTAAGAAATAAATTCCGAGAACTGACAGAGGCTTCATCTGAAAAAGAGCAGACTACCTACACAAAACCCATACTCTCGCCAATCACTATAGAAATGATTCGCGTGCCACTCGTTGGGTCAGCTCCGTGTGGAAAGCCCTTGGTGGGGGAGGAGAACATTGAGGAACATATTCAAGTAAAAAAATCAAAGATAAAACCGGGCTACAAATATTTCATTCTCCGTGCGGAGGGGGACTCAATGAATCTCGCGGGCATAAATGATGGAGACCTTGTTCTGTGTCGGCAACAAGAAAAGGCAGATACAGGCGATAGGGTCGTCGCTCTACTCGGAGGTGAAAACGTAACCATAAAAATGTACGACAAAAAGGATGGACGTAGAATTTTATTGCCTAAGAGTAAGAACAAAGTTCACAAGCCGATAACTCCAGAGGAAGGTGATAGTGTACAAGGCGTAGTCCAGGAAGTTCTTAAACCGGACAATGAATAAAAGCCGTTTGATATACTTGTTTGCATGAACCCCCCAGACACCGCAGCGGAATATCAGAAACTGCATACGCACGATACGTCGGGCGGGAAGTTGAATTGGCTCCGGGCGGCCGTGCTCGGAGCGAATGACGGCATCGTTTCCATCGCGGCGTTGGTCGTGGGTGTTGCGGGGGCATCGAATTCCGCGGCTGTCATCCTCACCGCCGGCGTCGCCGGCGTCCTCGCCGGCGCGTTGTCCATGGCGGTGGGGGAATACGTGTCGGTGAGCACCCAGCGCGATACCGAGGAAGCGTTGATAGAAAAAGAGCGCTTTGAACTCGCGACTGCGCCCGAGCAGGAATTGGAGGAACTCGTCGTGCTCTACGAGAAGAAAGGACTCTCGCGCGCGACCGCGAAGACGGTCGCGCAGGAACTCACGGCGCGCGACCCTATCGCGGCGCACGTCGATGCGGAACTGAACATAGACCCGGACGAGTTGACGAACCCCCTGCAGGCCGCGCTCGCGTCCGGCGCGGCATTCCTCGCAGGAGCCGCCATCCCGCTCATCGCGATAACGGTGCCCCCGGCGACACTGCGCATCCCCGCCACATTCGCGGCGGTGTTGGTGGCGCTCTTCATCACCGGGATGTTGAGCGCGCACGTGGGCGGGGCGAGGAAAGTGCGCGCCACGATACGGGTGGTCTTCGGCGGCGTGCTCGCGATGGCGATAACCTTCGGCATCGGGAAACTCTTCGGCGGCGTGGGAATATAAATATGAAAAGGGCGGCCATTACGGTCGCCCTTGCCCCTCCTTCTTCTGGTTTAGTCCTGCTTGGACAGGAGTTCAACCGACAGCGTGACAAACGCTGCGGCCTCAGGACTGATCGTCACCTGGCGACGATTCGTCGCCTCGGTCGAGCTCTGTTCGGGCACTGTGTCCGGTTCGGAGTAGCCGAGCTTCCTGGCCTTGTCTTTGTGCTGGTCTCTGTTCATTTTCCCGTGTTCCCTCTAAAGATCAAAAAAGAGCTTGCGCTCGCCATTTCAAACAAAAAGAGAGCGGCTCATAAAGAGGGCCGTTCCCTTTATCTGTTAAAAATCAGTATAGCACATATTTCGCGTCGTTTCAACATCATGAAATGATGAGATAATAGAGACATGCCGGCATACGAGTGGTACCAGCAATTAATAAAACCATCGTGGGCACCGCCCTCGTGGCTCTTCGCTCCGGTGTGGACGGTGCTGTACGTGCTCATTGCCGCGTCGTACGGCGCGGTGTTCTATAAAGTGGCGACGAAACAGCTGCCGCTCATCGTCGCCCTGCCGTTCGCGCTCAACCTCGTCTTCAATCTCGCCTTCACGCCCATTCAATTCGGGCTCCAGAATAATTACCTCGCCGCGCTTGATATCATCCTCGTGCTCGGCACGCTCGTCTGGGCAATAGTCGCGATCTACCCGCACGCTCGGTGGATTTCCTACATCCAGACCCCGTACCTCGCGTGGGTGTCGTTCGCGACTGTCTTGCAATTGACCATCACGTTCCTGAACCGATAAATGCATTTATGAACGCGACACTTCATACCAGCGCGGGGGACATCACGATCGAATTTTTCGACGCCGATGCGCCGAATACGGTCGCTAATTTCGCGAAGCTCGCGAAGAGCGGATTCTATGACGGGACGAAATTCCACCGCGTCATACAAGGGTTCATGATACAGGGCGGGGACCCCTTGACCCGCGACGATGCGCAGAAGGCGCGATGGGGGACGGGCGGCCCCGGCTATGCGTTCGCGGACGAAATACACGCCAACAATCGCAACGACACGGGAACGATAGCGATGGCGAACGCCGGGCCGAACACGAACGGAAGCCAGTTCTTCATCAATGCCGCGGACAATAATTTCCTCGACGGCAAGCACACGGTGTTCGGGCGCGTCACGGCGGGCATGGACGTCGTCGCGCGCATCGAGCGCACCCCGGTTGATTCATCGGACAGACCGATTACGCCGATGATAATCCAGTCCGTCACGATCCAGTGATTTGTTCGCGCGTGATATCATTCACTCATTACCAAGTCAGACACATTTCATATGGGAAAAGGAGACCACTCTCGCAGGAAGGAGATCAAGAAGCCGAAGAAAGACAAGAAGAAATAACGAAACAGGCGCCGCGAAGCGGCGCCTGTTTTTCATAGCTTAAAAACTGCGGAGCCGAGCTCTTGCGAGCGCGGCTCCCGAGGCTTGCTGGCCTCATCAATCCTCCTTGTCATAGCCGAGCCGGTGCATGAACAGCCACCGCACTCCAAAGCCAACCGCGCCGACCACGAACATGGCTGCGCTCGCGATCGTCCACGTGAGGAAAGACCCTTTCCCCATAATGGGGGTATCCCCGGCAGTGAGGAAGAACCCCACGATGCACGCCGCCAAAACGGCGCAAATCGACTTCACTTTCATGTCCTTCTCCCGACATTGGTCAGCCTCGAAAGTACCATTTTCGAGGTGGATAGCAAAGGGCCAGGGATTTGCGGGTGATACAATGTTTGCATGGAAAGGATAAGCATCAATCAGCATGGCTCGGTCGGCTTGCTGTGGGTCGTGGGGTGGCTCTTCACTATCGGGTTCCTCAAACTCGCGTTCTGGAAAGGCGTGCTCGCGCTCGTTCTGTGGCCGTATTACATGGGCGTATTCGCAAGCGCCTTGGGGTAATAGGAACCCCGCGTGCGGGCTTTTGGGAAAGTGCTATGCTCTAGAGAGCCATTCATTATTCACGCATTATCAAATAAACAATGTCGTATGAATAGAACACTCCTGTATGTGATTATCATCGTGATCATCGCGCTCGCGGCGTGGGTCTACTTTCGCTCGCCCAAGCCCGCCGAAGCGCCCGTAGGGACGAATGCGATAGGCGCCGCGGCGGGAACTGCGGACACCGTCAAAGCGACGATGCCCGCCGCCGTCGACAGCGCGAACCCGTTCACGGCGGACGTGAACCCGACGAGCGGTTATAAGAATCCGTTCGGACAATAAAGAAACGCATATGACCAACACACGATACATACTCGCATCGTCGTTCGCGGCGCTCACGCTCATCGGTGCTTCGGCCGCCGTGAGCTTCGCGCAGACGGCTCCGACCGATGCCGCCATCGACGCCGCGCAGATAACATACCCGATCGCGGACTTGGGCTCGTGCACGGACAGGAACGATTGCAAGAAATATTGCGACAAGCCGGCGAACATGGTCGCCTGCATCGCCTACGCCGAGAAGCAGGGGATACTCAAGGGCGATGACCTGCGCGTCTCGAAGATCGTCGCGCAAAAAATAGCCGACAAGCAGACACCTGGCGGTTGTACGACGAAGGACCAATGCGAATCGTACTGCAACGGGAACGTGGCGCATCTCAACGAATGCCTCTCGTTCGGCGAAGAACTCGGTGTGATATCGAAAACCGACCTCGCAGAGGCGAAAAAGATAGCGAGCGCGCTCGAGAAAGGCGCAAAGATGCCCGGCAGCTGCACGACGAAGGGCGAATGCGAGGACTATTGCGCCGCGGGATCGCACATCGACGAATGTCTCTCGTTCGCCGAGGCGGCGGGGATACTCGCGCCGGAAGAGCTCGATGAAGCGCGTAAAGTCGCTCCCTTCCTCAAGTCGGGGGAGACGCCCGGCAAGTGCCAATCGAAAGACGAATGTGAGAACTACTGCAAAGACAGCGCGCACTTCGAGGAGTGTCTGAATTTCGCCGAGAAAGCAGGCTTCGTTTCCGCCGAGGATGCGGCAATGGCGCGCAAGACGGGGGGCAAGGGCCCGGGCGGCTGTCAGGGGAAAGACGAATGCGAAGCGTACTGCAACGACGAAGCGAATGCCGCATCGTGCGTCGCGTTCGCGAAAGAGAAAGGCCTCTTGAGTAAGGAGGAAGAGGAGCTGGTGGACAACGGTATCGACCGGATGAACGCGGGGCTTGCGCAGCTGCCGGATGAAGCGCGCGGAGAAGTGATGAGCTGCCTCGAAGGGCAGATCGGCAAGGACAAGTTCGCGCGCATCATGGCGAAGCAGGACATGCCGACCAAAGATATCGGCGACAAGATACAGAAGTGCTTCGGGAACGTCGAAGAGATTATGAAGAAGGTGATGACGGAAAAATACCAGCGCGGCGGCGAGGGCGGCGCGCCGGGTGTGCAAGGTGGAGAAGGAGCGCGGGGCGCGCCAAGTCCGGAGGACATCATGAAGAGTATCCCCGCGAATGTGCCTGCCGAAATGCGCGGGAGGATAGAGCAGGAGATACAGAGCAGGATGCAGGGCGCGGGAACTTCGCAGGAAGGCGAACGGGATGGCGAAGGGGACGACGATACGCGGATGGGCCCGCCTGCGGGCGCTCCGACAGGCGGCCCGGTGCCCGCGCCTTCGCCGAGCGACATGATGCAAAAAGCCGGCGGCGCTTCGTGCGACGCATTCAAGATAGCGCCGTCGTGCGACTACGTGCCCGAGGGGCAGGCGCGTGATTTGTGCAAGCAATGCAAGGGTCAGTAGAGAGACACACTCTAGAGACAAGGGACATAGAATCCGAAAACCAACGACTATGAATCGCGGAAAGATCATCACATACGCCATCGCGCACGCTGTGGGTGCCGCTGCATATGTGGCATTTGTAGCGTTCTTCATGACGAACGCAGGCGCACTTCTCGGCCCCGTGCGCGGCATCTGGAACGCGATAATGTTCCTGCTCGTGTTCGTGATATCCGCCGCGGTGATGGGCATGCTCGTCTTCGGCCGCCCGGTCTTGTGGTACCTCGATAGCATGAAGCGGGAAGCGGTCGCACTTGCGCTCTATACGGTCGGCTTTCTTGCGATTATCGCAGTGCTCGTGTTCGGGTTCCTTGTCATTTCAGACAATCGGATCTCCGTCGGCGAAGGCGTCGTCTGTACGATGGAAGCGAAGCAATGTCCGGACGGCAGTTTCGTGGGGCGCACGGGCCCGAAGTGCGAATTCGCGGCATGCCCGACTGGCGCATCTTCCGCTGGTCCGCGTTCGGTAGAGGCGGGCATCAACGAGACGGTGAACGCTCTCGATGTCTCCATCACGCCGCTTCAAGTACTCGAAGACAGTCGCTGCGCCGTCGACGTGCAATGCGTATGGGCGGGTACAGTGCGCGTGCGCGTGCGGCTCGTGAGCGGCCTGGGGACGAGCGAGATGGTATTCTCTCCCGATACGCCTGTGACTACGGAAGCGGAATCAATACTCCTCACCGAAGTCTCGCCCGCGCCGCACTCGAAGCAGAAAATCGCCCCCGCCGATTATCGCTTCACCTTCGAAGTATCGAAGCGCTGATCCATGAGCGCCATCACCGACCAGGTCCTGCCGCTCATCCGCGAGACGCGGGCGATGCTTCTGCCGCATTGGGGAAACGCGGGCGTGGAGGTGAGGAAGAGCCAATCGCCCGCCGACGTGGTGACGAAACTCGACATGGAGGTCGAGCGATTTCTCGCCGATCGGCTGAAGAAAATCGATCCGGGAGCGGAGTTCGTCGGCGAGGAGTTCGGCGGGAGCCGGGATGCCGAACGGCTCTGGCTCTGCGACCCCATCGACGGGACGGCACACTTCGTGCGCGGCCTCCCGTTCTGCACGACCATGCTCGCGCACATCGAGAACGGCGCCGTCACGTTCAGTGTCATATACGACTTTTTGAACGACATCCTCTATCATGCGGAGCGCGGACAGGGCGCATTTCGGAATAATGAGCGCATCACGGTAAGCACGCGCCCTCAAACCGACGCATATCTTTCTTGGGATACGCATACCGACCGGAACGGAAACATGGAGATCTTCCTCAAGCTTCGTGAAAAAGCGGTGCTCTTCAAATCGGTAGCCTCCGGATACGAGTTCGCCATGGTCGCGTCGGGGAAGCTCGAAGGCCGCGTGTGCTTCGATCCGTGGGGACATGATTGGGATTTTGCACCCGGGGCACTCTTGATCTCGGAAGCGGGAGGGGTCGTGGCCAATCTCGGCAAGCGCACGTACGATTATCGCAACACCGATTTAATCGCGGCCAACAAAGAAATGTTCAAGACGCTGACGGAAGGACCGGGGGCGATTTTTCCGATTGCCTGACCTACCGCCCCTCAAAATAGTGCTAAAATAAGAGGCGAGACATGCGTCTCGCCGTCATGAAAATCGTATTTTTCGAAGCACCCGAAGAAGACCAGAAGATCCTCGCCGGCATGCTCTCCGGGTTCGACGTCACTTTTTTCAAAGAGAAACTCTCGATGCAGAATATCGAACTTGCCCGCGGAGCGGAGGTCATCTCGGTCTTCATCAATTCGCAGGTGAACCAGGACATCATCGACGCCCTGCCCGGCCTCAAGCTCATCACGACCGCCTCGGCGGGGACAGACCATATCGACATCTCCTACGCGCGCTCGAAGGACATCGCCGCCGCGGCAGTGCCGGCCTACGGTTCGCACACGGTGGCCGAGTTCGCCTTCGCGCTCATTCTCGCCTTGTCGCGCAAGATATTCCCGGCATACCACTACCTGCGCGAGGACAATAATTTCGACCTCGCCAATCTCATGGGCTTCGACCTCTGCGGCAAGACCCTGGGCATCATCGGGACGGGGCGCATCGGCAAGAATTCCGCGAAGATCGCGAAGGGCTTCGAGATGAACATCGTCGCGTACGACCTCCACCCCGACGAGAAGTTCGCCGCCGAAACGGGCGTCGAGTACGTCGACCTGCCGACCTTGCTCGCCCGCTCGGACGTCGTGACCATCCACACGCCCTATACGAAAGAGACGCACCACCTCATCAACCGGGAGAACATCGCGGGCATCAAGCGGGGAGCGTTGCTCATCAACACCGCGCGCGGCGAGATCGTCGAGGCCGGGGCGCTTTTGTGGGCGCTGAACGAGGGATTGATCGCGGGCGCGGGACTCGACGTGTTCGAAGGCGAGCGGTACATGAAAGACGAAATAACGTCTCTCACGGACAGCCGCGAGGAAGTGTTCGAGACGAAAGAGGGATTCCGGACGCTCCTCGAGAACAATTCGCTCATCCACGACCGTCGCGTCATCGCGACGCCTCACATGGCGTTCTTCTCGCGCGAGGCCAAGTCGAACATCCTCGAGACGACGGCCGGGAACATCAAGAATTTCATCGCGGGCACCCCGAGCAACGTCGTCTCATGAGAGCGTGGATAACGAATAAGGGAGATATCGCGACGACGCCTCTGCGCAAGGACGCACTCGACATCGCCGAGGCCGCGTACGACGCGATAGACACGGAAAAGGTCCTGCGCAAGCTGATCACGATCGAGGGCGACATGGTGCGCATCGACGGCGAGAGCTACGACATGCGGCAGTACGACCACATCAGGATACTCGGCTTTGGAAAAGCGTCGTGCAAGGCGGTTGAAGCACTCGAAGGGATCTTGGGGAAGCGGGTTTCCGGCGGCGCCGCCATCGACGTGCGCGCGGGGACCTGCGACATCGTCGACACCTACGTCGGCACGCACCCGCGCTCATCCGAGGGCAATGTCGCGGCGAGCGCCGAGATCGCGCGCATCGCGCGCGAGAGCACCGAGCGCGACCTCGTTCTCGTCGTCGTCTCCGGCGGCGGCTCGGCGCTTCTGTGCTGGCCCGAGGCCGAGTGCGAGGCGAGCAATCGCCTCTACGACGAGTTCCTGCGCGTGGGCGCGCCCATCCAGGAACTGAACACTGTGCGCAAGCACATCTCGGGCCTCAAAGGAGGCGGCCTCGCGAAACTGCTCTATCCGGCGACCGTCGTCGGACTCGTGTTCTGCGACGTGCCGGGGGGCGAGTATGAAGCGGTCGCCTCCGGGCCGACGTTCCGCGATACATCCACTGTGGCCGACGCGCGTGCCGTCCTGAAGAAATACGGCATTCTGGAGAATCTCGAGCTCTTGGAGACGCCGAAAGAAGCGATGTTCTTCGAGAAAGTGAAGAACATCGCCGTCGTCTCGAACCAGGACGCGCTGCGTGCGATGCGCGAGAAAGCGCAGGCGCTCGGATATGCGGTCGCCGACGCCGGGTCCGAAATATACGACGAGACGAAAGACGCCGTGCAAAAAATGCTCGCGGCCGCAGGCCCGAAGACCGCAGTCGTAGGCGGCGGCGAGCCGCGCCTCGTCGTCTCGCGCAAAGGAGGGAGCGGCGGGCGATGCCAGTACATGGGGCTTCACGCCCTGCGCCTCATCGGCGAGAGCGATCTGTTCCTCGCATTCGCCTCCGACGGCATCGACAACTGCCCCGTGGCGGGCGCCATCGTCGACAAGGAGACGATCAGAAAAGCGGCGGCGTTGAAGCTCGACATCGGCGCGCATCTGGAGAGTTTCGACGCGTACGGCTTCTTCGAAAAGACGGGCGACACCGTCATGACCGGCCACACCGATGCCAATGTCTCCGACCTCATGCTTTTATTACGGCAATGATATGGCACGCATAACGCACATCGACGCAGAAGAGATACGGGATTCGCGGGGGAATCCGACGCTCAAGGTGACCGTGCATGCCGAAGCTGTGCGGGGAATATTCTCGGTGCCGTCGGGAGCATCGACCGGTTCGCACGAGGCGAAAGAATTGCGTGATGCGGACGGCGGGATGGACCGCGCGATCGCGGGTATCAAAGACATGCTCGCCCCCACGCTCACCGGCCTCAACGTGGACGACCAGCGGGCGATCGACGGGAAGCTGCTCATGCAGGACGGCACGACGCAGAAGACGCGCTACGGCGGCAATGCCATCCTCGGGATAAGCGCCGCCTGCGCACGCGCGGCCGCGGCCGCGTGCGGCCTCGAGCTGTACGCATACCTGCGTACGCTCGCGGACATCGCTCCTTCGCAGGCGGTGCCGCGCCTTTTCATGAACTACATCAACGGCGGCAAGCACGCGAAAAGCGGCCTCGCGTTCCAGGAGCACATGATCGTGCCCTTGACGGAGCACGTCGGCGAGGCGCTCGACATGGCGCGCAGGTTCCAAGCCGCGTTAGAAGACATTCTCACGTCCATGTATGGAGAACACACCGCGTCGAGCATGGGGGACGAGGGAGGGTTCGTGCTCGACGAGACCGACCCGGAGAAACCGTTCGCGCTCATGAGCGAAGCGGCGGACAAAGCGCAGCTCGCGGGGAAGGTCGCGTTCGCCATCGACGCCGCCGCGAGCTCATTCTATAGGAATGGCGCATACCGCGTGGGAGAGAAAGCGCTCTCGACCGATGACCTCCTCGCGCTCTATGCGAAGCTCGCGGGCGAATACCCGATCATCTCCATCGAAGACCCGTTCCACGAGGAGGATTTCGACGCGTTCGCGCGCCTGCGCGCCCGCAAGAACGCGCGCGTCGTGGGGGACGACCTCACGGTGACCAATGTGCACCGGCTCGAACAGGCGATTGAACGCGGGAGCATCGATGCTATGATCATTAAACCGAATCAGATAGGCACGCTGTCTGAAACGCTCGAAACCATGAAGCATGCGCGGGACAACGGGATAGACTGCATCGTGAGCCACCGGAGCGGCGAGACCGATGACGACTTCATCGCGGACCTCGCGTTCGCGTTCGGCGCCTACGGCCTCAAGGCCGGGGCCCTGCGCAGGCCCGAGCGCGCCGTCAAATACGTGCGCTTGCAGGCGATCGCGGGCGCATAACGGTATGGCTTCACGAGCACAGATCATCGCGACGATAGGCCCCGCAAGCGGCACGGCCGACATCATCGCGCAGATGGTGGAGAACGGCATGGACGCGGCGCGCCTCAATTTCTCGCATGGCACCTACGAAGAGCACGCGAACTACATCCGCGCGATACAGAGCGTCGGCGAGGCTCTCGGGCGCGTCATCCCCATCATCCAGGACCTCTCCGGGCCGCGCATGAAGACGGGAGAGGGGCACCAATTCGACCAGAGCAAAGAGATGCTCACCGAGAAAGACGTGGCCGACCTCGCGTTCGGGCTTGAGCACGGGATCACGCATGTCGCGCAGTCGTACGTCGGCACTGCCGACGACATCGGGCTCCTACGCTCGCACATCGAAAAGAGCGGAAAGCGCGTGCCCGTCATCGCGAAGATCGAGCGGGAAGAGGCCGTCGTCAATTTCGATGAGATACTCGCCGCGGCCGACGCCGTCATGATCGCGCGCGGCGACCTCGGGCTCGCGGAGCCGATCGAAGAGATTCCGTTCATCCAGCGCGATCTGACCGCGCGCGCGAACCGCGCGCAGAAACCCGTCATCACGGCGACCCAGATGCTCCTTAGCATGACCGAGAATCCGATGCCGACCCGCGCGGAGGTGACCGACGTCGTCTTCGCCATCCTTGCGGGTTCCGACGCGCTCATGCTCTCCGAAGAGACAGCGCGCGGAAAGCACCCTCTCGAAGCGATCATGGTGATGGAGCGCGTGATGGCGCGCGCCGAAAAGAACGATCCCTCCGGCGCGCGCAACGTGCTGTCGTGAACAAAATGAAAACGCCCCGGAAGGGGCGTTTTCATGAGAGACGAAGGAACTATTTCGTCCCGTCGACGATCTTCTTGATGTCCGCGCGAGCGGCTTCCAGATACGACTGCGCCGATTGGAGGCGCGGAAGCGTCCGCTGGAGGACTGGATTGTTCGCGGCTCCTCTCGCCGGATTGAGGGCCTTCAGATCTTTCGACGCGTTCACGACGATCGATGCCGCAGTCCCCATCTGCGTGCCCATGTCGTTAAACGCAGCTTGGGCCGCGTCGACCGATTTTCCGGCCTTCTTCGCGTCGGTAATGACGGTCTGAAGCGGCGCCATGATGCTTGTCATGAGGCTACCTGCCGCTCCGAGGCGCGAGGTGACCGCGGTTTCTCCGGAGAGGGAAAGGGTCTTCCCGAGAGTTGCTAAATCCTGCGTGTTGGCCTGCAGGTAGGTGTCGACGACCGCCGTATTTTGCGCGATCGCGTCAGCAGGAGCCACGGCGTTCGCCGCCGCCGCCGACTGCTGGCCCTGCGCGGCCGAGCCGCCGAACCACCCTGCTTGCCACATCGCCCACACGGCGATGGCGATGACTATCACTGCTACTACCCATTTTGTCGTTGAAGACATGTTCGTAAAAATTACTAAAGGACCCCTAATAAATGAATACCCATCAGTGTACACCGCAAGGAACGGCTTCGGCAGAGGAGTGGGGATAGCGCCGGCGCAGGGGATGCGTTGGTATAATCGTGTGCTACACTATTTACATGGGCTATTGGAACGGCTACGGCATGCATGAGTGGGGTTCGGGATTCCCTTTCTGGGCAGGGATTCTGCCGTTCTTTACGGTGTTCGTGCTCTGGGCGCTTTTTTGGAAAGGGCTCGCCTTGTGGCATTCCGCGAGGCGCGGCGAAAAGTGGTGGTTCATCGCGCTCCTCCTCATTAACACCCTCGGGCTCCTCGAGATCGCCTATTTGTTCCTCATCGCGAAGTTGAGGTTCGATCAGCTCTTCAGTTCGGAGCCCCGCAAATAGAGCATGTAAGCCGCCGCAGTTCACTCGGACGCGGGCGGCATTTCGTATGAAAAATGCGTACAACAGGGTCGTCGTGAAAATCGGGACATCCGTCATCTCGCGAGAGGACGGGAAGCTCGACGGTAGCGTGCTCGCACGCCTTGTCGGGCAGATCGCGCGCCTCCGGAAAGAGGGTAAAGAAGTTATCGTCGTGACATCCGGCGCGGTCGGGACCGGTCGCGGGCAGATCACGCTCACGAACAGCGCGGACAACGTGGTGAAGAAACAGATCTACGCCGCCGTGGGCCAGGTGAAGCTCATGGGAATGTACGCGGCTGCGTTCGCGAAACGGGGCGTCACCTGCGCGCAGGTCCTCGCGACGAAAGAGGATTTCCGCGATCGCGAGCACTACCTCCACATGGGCAATTGCATCGAGGGACTTCTCAAACACGGCGTCGTGCCGGTGGTGAACGAGAACGACGTCGTCGCCGTTTCCGAACTCGTCTTCACCGACAACGACGAATTGGCGGGGCTCATCGCATCGCAGGCGCGCGCCGACGCGGTCATCATGCTGACCTCCGTCGACGGCGTGTATGAGGGAGATCCGAAGCATCGGCGTTCCCGCGTGATCCCGGAGATACGCTTCGCGGACAGAGCTTCATTCAAGAAGCATGTGACCGGCGACACGTCGTCGTTCGGCAGAGGCGGCATGCGCACGAAGTTCACAATAGCGGAAAAGCTCGCGGAGCAGGGGATCACGACTTTCGTTGGGAACGGGCGGCGTCACGACGTCATTCCCGGGCTGCTCGCGGGCACGGTTGTCGGGACGAAGTTTCTGCCGCGCGCGAGACGCCCCGTCTCCTCGATGCGGACCATCCAACGGATCTTCAAGCTGGCCGTGCTGGCATCGCTTTTCCTCATACCGCTCCCTGCGGCAGCGGCCACGTCCAAATCGTTCGAAGTATCGGGCTGGATACCGTACTGGCGCACGGCGACGGGGACCGCCGACGCGCTCCAGCACCTGGACGTGTTCACGGAGATAAATCCGTTCGTCTACACCCTCAAATCCGACGGCACGCTTGTCGATAACGGAAAGTTGGGCGCCGAGCCGTGGGCCTCGTTCATCGCCGAAGCGAAGCGCAGGGGCGTGCGCGTCATACCCTCGGTCATGAACAGCAACGGAGAGTTCATCGCCGGGATCTTGAAAAACAGTTCAAAACGGCAAGCGCTCGAAGACAGGATCGCGGCGCTTGTCTTTGACAACAATTTTGATGGCATCGATATCGATTTTGAAGCTAAGGGAGCGTCTACCAACGGATATTTCTCGCTGTTCCTCAAGGGACTGCAAATGCGGCTCGGGTCTAAGAAGTGGCTCATGTGCACTATCGAAGCGCGCACGCCGCCTCAAGACGCGTACGCGAAACCGCCGAAGAAGCTCGAGTATGCGAATGACTTCGCGGCGATAAATAAGTACTGCGACCGCGTGCGGTTCATGACGTACGACCAGCAAACGGCCGACCTCACGCTCAACAAGAAGAACAAGGCGATCGTCTACACTCCGATAGCCGATACCGCGTGGGTCGAGAAAGCCATAACTCTCGCTGCGAAGCAAATAAGCAAAAAGAAGATCGTCATCGGCATCGCGACGTACGGGTACGAATACCGTGTCGGCGGAGCAGTCGGCGACTACACGTATTCGATTCTCTGGTCGTTCAATCCGCGCTATGCGGACCAGATAGCCGCGGCTTACGGCGTCACCCCCGCGAGAAGCGCCTGGGGAGAGATGGGGCTCGCATACGTGCCGACCTCGACGCAGATGATGATCGGAGCGGATGTGATGTCCGCGGCACCCGTCCCCGGAGAGATCGCTTCAGCCGCGGACCCGCCGGACGCGACATCGACGTCGCGCCTGCAGACGGCATTCCAGTATCTCGTGTGGAGCGACGCAAAGGCGGTTGCGGACAAGGTCGCGCTCGCGAAGAAGCTCGGCGTGCGCGGCGTCGCCATCTTCAAGATCGACGGCGGGCAGGACCCCGCGATTTGGGATGTTTTGAGATAAAGAAGTAGCAATCCCTGGTTACACCACGGCGGCGTTGATATCAACATCTCGTTGCTTCTTGTCCGGGAGATGCTAGCATTTTTGAGTATGGAAGAAGGACCCCATAATTCCAGGAGGAAATTCCTTAAAGGCCTTGCCGCGGTAGCAAGCACAGCCGCTTTCGGAGCACTTGGTGTTGATAGAAAAGCAGGTGCAACAGAAAATCTCGAAAGGCTAAGGAAAACGAGAGAACAGCTTGAAGAAGAAAACCGGATTATCGAACTTGAAACGACCATTCTTAAGGGATTTAGCGGAGATGATATCAATCGCATCGTGAACGGAGCGGATGTGCGTCAGGTGGTGTCTCATTCTTCGGAGAGGCAGTTTCTTAAAGCAGGGGCAGAAGGAGTGGCTGCTCTTTTTGTGCCGCCATTTGTCGGTGGCGCAGTCGGAGCGGTAGTCGGCGGGACGTTGGATGAATTTCAAAAGAGTAAGCCTACAAAAGATCAGGGGACGAAAAAAAGTCGTCTTGAGATTGGAACAAAATTGGGAATTCTGGCCGGAACGGTCGCTGGAGCAGCACTTGGAGGACTTGAACTTCAGCGAGCAAGGAAATATCTAGAGTCCGCCAGTCGACGCGTGGAAGAATGGTTGGAAGAAACGCGAACAAACGGGCTGCTTACTTCCGAGGAATCAACTAGACAGGTGATCTCAGGTAAAATTAGGATTTTAGGACAGGAACATGAAAAGAATAAGACGAAGTTGACGGACGCAGGTTGAGTGAAAAAGTAGCTTTAGGAGCAGGTTGTTTTTCCGGAAAAGTGAGGTATAGTTAGGCAAATCTCCCGCGTGGAGTTTTTCTTTTGCATATGGAAATAAGAAATATAGCTATCATCGCCCACGTCGACCACGGGAAGACGACCTTGACGGACGCGCTCCTGCGGCAGGCGGGTGTGGCAAAAGAGGGCGTCTCGATGGACAGCAACGCATTGGAGCTTGAGCGCGGCATCACCATTTATTCCAAGAACGCCTCGGTGCCGTACAAGGGCACGAAGATAAACATCGTCGACACGCCGGGGCACGCCGATTTCGGCAGCGAAGTAGAGCGCGTCCTGCGCTCCATCGATTCGGTGCTCCTCGTCGTCGACGCGCAGGAAGGCCCCATGCCGCAGACGCGCTTCGTCCTCAAAAAGTCGCTCGAGCTCGGGCTCAAGCCCATCGTCGTCATCAATAAGATAGACAAACCTGCTGCCGACCCGGCGCGCACCGAGGAGCAGGTGCTCGAACTTTTCATGGAGCTCGGCGCATCCGACGAGCAGTCGAATTTCCCGGTCATCTACACGATCGGGCGCCAGGGCATCGCGAAGCGCAAGCTCGCGGACGAGTCGAGCGACCTTACGCCGCTCTTCGAGCTTATCCTCGAGCACGTGCCGTCTTTTTCCTCCGAGGCGACGGCGCACAAGCCGGTGCGTCTTCAGCCGTTCAATCTCGGGTACGACAATTTCCTCGGGCGCCTCGCGGTCGCGCGCGTCTACGAAGGAACGCTCAAAGCGGGTGAGAGTGTCTATGTGAAGAAGCCCGATGGCACGACGCGCACGGGCAAGATAACGAAAATATTCACGTTCAACGGATTGCAGAGGGTGGAGACGGAAGAGGTCGGCGCGGGCGATATCGTTCTCGTCGCCGGGCTTCCCGACATCTACATCGGCGAGACGATAACGACCGACGAAGGCGCCGAGCCCCTGCCTGCCATCGCCATCGACGAGCCGACGATAACGCTGAACTTCCTCGTCAATAATTCGCCGTTCGCGGGCCGAGAAGGGAAGTTTGTCACGTCGCGCCAAATACGCGATCGCCTGGAGCGCGAACTCGAAGTGAACGTCGGATTGCGCGTTGATTTTGCCCCGGAGAGAGATGCCAATGCCAACGGACCGGAAGGATTCAAGGTTTCCGGCCGCGGCGAACTCCACGTCGCCATCCTCCTCGAACAGATGCGCCGCGAGGGCTACGAACTGCAGGTCTCCCAGCCGCAAGTCATTTTCCATGAAGAGAATGGCTCAAAACACGAGCCGTTCGAGGAGACCATCGTCGACACGCCCCAGGAATACCAGGGCGCCATCATCGAGCGCCTCGGCACGCGCAAATTCGTCATGAAAGACATGCGCGTGCATGAGAATCAGGTGCGCCTCACGTTCGAAGGCCCGACGCGCGGCCTCTTGGGCTATCGAAATCAGTTCGTGCTCGATACGAAAGGGGAGGGCATCCTCTCGTCGCGCGTCATCGGCTTCCGGCCGTACGCGGGAGAGATCAAGAAGCGCGCGGTCGGCTCCATGATATCCATGGCGTCCGGCAAGGCCTTGGGCTACTCGCTCTGGAACTTGCAGGAGCGCGGCATCCTCTACATCAATCCCGCGACCGAAGTATATGAGGGCATGGTCATCGGCAACACGTCGAAGGGCGAGGAGATGATGGTCAACCCGACGAAAAACAAGAACCTCACCAACGTGCGCTCGTCGTCGTCCGACGAGGCAATCACGCTCATTCCGCCGTATCTCCTCACCATCGAGCGCGGGCTCGAAGTGATGGCCGAGGACGAATATCTGGAGATTACGCCCGAGAGTGTCCGCCTGCGCAAGCAATACCTGACCGAGATCGAGCGCTCCCGCGCGCGACGCAAAGAATAGCGGGTGTTCCATGGACATTTTTTCTCACGGACTCTGGGCCGGCGCCGTCGCGAAAGGTCTCAACAAAAAGTGCGACCTGCCTGCGCAGGCAGGGCCGAAACTCGACGTCCGATGGGCGGCGTTCTGGGGAGTATTTCCCGATCTCTTCGCGTTCACTCCGGCATTCATCGCCCTGTTCTGGCTCATGGCCACGGGGCAGATGAGTTTCTCGGCATGGCCGGGCAGACATGGCATGGGGGAGCCCGCGACGGGCAATGCGATGCCCGCGCTTCAGCTCGCGGGTCATTTATATAATTTCAGCCATAGCGCCATCGTGTTCGTGCTCATGTTCGCGCTTGCATGGTTCCTTATGCGCAGACCGGTATGGGAAATGGGCGGCTGGCTTCTGCACATCATCATGGACATCCCGACGCATTCGTACGCGTTCTTCCCGACGCCAGTCCTTTGGCCGCTCTTCGGATGGAAATTCAACGGCTTCTCCTGGGCGACGCCCTGGTTCCTGATACTCGATTACGGCCTCCTAATTCTTGTGTATTGGTTGTTGCGGGAGAAGAAGACGGTCTTTCAAAACATAAAAAACAGCTAGCCGGTCTCCCCTCATGAGGGAGACCGGCCGTTGCACTACAAGGGGTGCTTCTCGAGGATTCCGCGACGCACGGTGGTTATCGCGATCCTCGAATCCACGGGCTTCCCGCACTTTTCGGTGACTTGGAAGTTCGCGGCCTGACCTTCCGGACAGGCGTCTCTCATCGGGCAATTCTTGCAGATGGGGTCACCTGCACTTTTCACCTCGATGTACACCAAGGCCGCGTGGACGCCATCGGCGATTCCGAAGTTGATGATGGGCCCGCCCCACCATCCGCGGACTTTCATCCAGCACGCGTGTGCCGGTGTGCCGCGTGGGAACTTCCGGAATACGTCCGATCCGTTGGGGGTTATTCCCCCTTCGTTCTGCTCCAGCATTTCTCTGCCCCCTTCACTTCAACAACTTTTAAAATTGGCCGCCGAAACGACCCCCTCCCGTCAAAGATCTTCGGTTTCCTTGACGGTCTTACGGCTCCGATGAGATTTCCAAGCCGCCAAACCGTCAAAGAAAGCGCTGATTAAAATTATACCAGAGCTTCGAGTATTGACAAGAGGGCATTATTGACGCATTATTGCGTGCGTCGTATGAACACTCCTCACACAGAGACCTCCACGCACAAAAAACCGCCTAAGCGCGTGTTTTTTGCCGCAGTCGTAGTGATTTTCTTCCTAACGCTCGCGGCTGCGGACTCCGTCGGCTTCGTGCCGAGCTATATCGATGGCTCGATTTCCGAAGTCGCGCTCAAGGATTTGCCCCAGCTCGGCCTGCCTGCGCAGGCAGGCGAGAGTACCGGGATATTGCCCGAGCGTATCGTGATTCCTTCGATCGCTCTCGATCTGCCCATCCAGAATCCCGCCACAAAGGACGTCGAACTGCTCGATGCCGCGCTCCAGAAAGGCCCTGTGCGCTACATGGATTCGGCACAGCTCGGCGAGAAGGGGAACATGCTCGTTTTCGCGCACAGCTCGCACCTGCCCATCGTGCACAATCAGATGTACCGCGCGTTCAACAACATTTCCGACTTGAAAGCGGGCGACGCTATCGTCGTTTCGGGCGGCGGGAAAGAATATACCTACCGCGTGACGAGCGTGCGCCACGCCGATGCGACAGAAGAGATGATAGACCTCTCGAAAACAAAAGGCACACGCCTCACGCTCTCGACCTGCGACACGTTCGGCAAAAAGACGGCTCGCTGGGTCGTCGAAGCAGAACTCGTTGGAGCGCCTCTAGTAAAGGCCTGAAATACGTCTTATTTCAAGGATTTTTTCCGTCCTTGGGCCCGCTATCGCGCAGGGTTGACAAGCGGGTTCCAGGTGATATAATGTAAAAGTATCGGTGAGGGAAGGCTCTCACCAACGATCAGCGCGAAAGCGTCGATTCCAGATCCTTAAACGCCCCCTCGGGGGCAACAAAAATGGAGGCAGTCATGAAGAAGTTGCTCGCAGTGGTCGCGCTCATCGGCGCGATACTTGCCCCGACGCTCGCGTCGGCGCAAGCGGTGTATGTTCACCCGCAGCGGCCGTCGGCGTGGGTCCAGGCCCGCGACGCGGCCACGACGACGCTTGCCGTCGTCGGGACAGTGGCATTGATCTGCAAGCTCGTCGACGGGTGCGGACGCGGTATCCCGTACGGCGCGCCGATGTACGTCGGGCAGCGGATGGTGCGGACGCCCTGCGGGACGTATCCCGCAGGACTCGAACACCTCTGCAATCCAACGTCCCCAGCAGTCACCGTCATCATCATCGACAACCGGCGGTGAGTGCCTCCGGATCGTGGAGAGTCTCGCTTCGGCGAACTCTCCACGATCCACCCATTCTTTCTTGTGTTAATCCGATGTGATTCGAGAAATCGAATCACGCCGGGTCATCGCAAGACGACCAAAGATCTTTCTGTTTCCAAAGCGCCGCCCGGTCGCCACCGGGCACAACTGAATGGAGGCCATCATGGCCACACCCGCAGCACGCAGGTCTGTCGTCCGCACACCCTACACGGTGTGGGCAATTCTTGGCATCGTCGTTGTGTTGTTGTTTGTGCTGGCGTGGAACCAGCACACGACAATCAACATCCAACCCCCAGCACCGACGCCGACGCCGCGACTGGACATCAACGTCCACCGCGACCCGGCACCGGCACCGCCGAGGCAGGCCAGACAGGTGGCACCGGCGCAATCGAGCGGCGTTACGCCCAAAGGCGTCTGCGATGACGGCTTTCAGGAGTACTCGGAGGGAGTTCGCTGCCGCAAGATGTACGCGGAAGCGAAGCCCCCGGTGAAAGCCGAGCCGTGCAAACCCGGGACGAAGCGGGAAGTCGCGGATCCGGCGCGCCCCGGATTCACGCTGTTTCAGGAGTGCGGTGCAATGCCGAAATCCTGACGGCACTTCAAGCCGCGACATTGCCGCGCATGGTCTGGGAAGGCGGTGAAAAAACACCACCTTCCCAGCCATCAATTTCTTGTGTTTGCTTGAAATGATTGGAAAGGGTCTAATACTTTCAAGTCAGCGCAATATCGTTCTTGCTGACACATTGTTCGTTCCATTGCCCGGAAGGGCTAACTATATCGAGGAGATTTGCCGTGAGAGCGATTCTTGCACTAGCCGCGCTTGTCGCGGTCGCATTACCGTCCGTCGTGCTCGCGAAGCAGCAATGCGACGACTGCGATGTCTTCCAGAAAGGCGTGCAGCGCGTCATCATTCCTGCAGACGATCTGGTCTGTATCTACTTCGTGCAGCCTCATCGGGACAAGGTGTTGTTGCGTCTCGATCTGAAGAGCGGTAAGAAGCGCCTCTACACGAAGGAGAATGCCGGCCCCGGCGATAAGATCTGCGTCGGCAGACACTGGGTGCGAGATTCGGTGAGCATGTATCTATGCGACACTGACAATCACGCAGCCTACGACGCAATCGACACAGACGTCGTCGCGAAGAAGGCGAAGCATTCGCGCGAGGCAGAAGCATGCCTCTTCGGAAAGGAAAAGTGCAAAGAAATGGGCTACAAGACCCAGTGAGGCACACTTTTCGAGCCAAATCTCTTCGTGAGCGGTGCCGGGGACAGAATAACCTCGGCATCGTCACGCTCTTGACAGAGAGATAATTTAAAGTATAATTGCGCTACAATAAAGATTAAAAGATTTTACTCACATTCGTTATGAACATCGTCGCACAGAGCAATACAGTACGCATTTTGCGGAATGTCGCGTTGGCATTCGTGCTCATTGTAGGCACTGGAGGCGCATTTCCGATTCCCGCACATGCGCAATTTTCAGGCGATGGCGGCTGCTGTGGTGACACCGGCTGGTCTACATATGGAGAAGGATACTCGCCATCGGTTGTGTCTTCGGACACGGGTTGGTCTACGTACGGCGATGGTTATACACCGATGCCTGCGTCAACAGACACTGGCTGGTACACGTATGGTGAAGGGTATAACCCAACTACATCGGATACTGGCTGGTACACATATGGCGAGGGATATAATCCGACCTACGCAACTGACATGTATTCCACGCCAGGGTACTCGACAGTCTACAACTCTCCGTCCTACGGATACGGCGGCTACTATGATTATGGCTACTCGGTGCCGAGCTACGGCGTCGGCTACTCTCTCGGATATTCGTACACGGCTCCGTATACGGTGCATTCATACAATCCGGGTCCGACTGTCGTGACCACGCCGCCTTCGAACTCGCTTACTCTCACATACAGCCCCTACACCATTACGGATAGCGGCAACACGACTATCACGGATAGTGGAAATACCACGAACAGCGGGAATTCGACAAACACGAGCACGTACACGAGCACCTACACGAGTACGACGAACATCGACAGCCACAACGACAGCCACAACGTCGTGAACGTCGACAGCCACAACGTGACGACGGTCTCGCAGGCGACACCGCAATACGTCGCGCAGGCGTATCTGCCGAGCTACCCTAGCTACTACCCGTACTACAACTACACATACTCCTACCCGTACACATACGCCGCGACGCCTTCGTGCACTATCAGCGCGAGACAGGGTGCGAACGGACAGACCGTGCTCACGTGGTACTCGACGAACGCGACGAGTGCATACATCAGCCCTGCAGTTGGTTCGGTCGCGCTCTCGGGCTCGACGACTATCTACCCGTACGGCAACTCGCTCTATACGCTCACGGTCTCCGGCTCGGGCGGTACCGCGACATGCCAGACATCAGTTACGCCTGCAACAGTGGCTTATACAGCACCCGCGACGACCGCGCCCTACGTCGCGCTGACGCAGATCCCGTACACGGGCTTCGATTACGGACCGGTCGGCAACGCGATCTACTGGCTCGGACTCCTGAGCTTCGCCGTCGCGGGAGCGTACCTGGTGGTCTACTACAGGGGCGGCGCGGTCGCGTTCGCAACGACGATGATTCGCAGGGAAAGGACGCCGCGCGCCGTGAAAAGGGCTTCGACGATCGCCGATGTCATCGCGCCCGTGGCTCATGCCGAACACTCGAATGATGCGAAGCCCGCTCATCAGGAAATCGCGGCGTACGTCGGAGTACGCGACGTCATGACGCTGGTGCCTTCGAAGAATGGCATCGCACCGCGCATCGTCATCTCTCGTTGCTAATTGCCGCCGCTCTAAAGAGAGCCCTGCCTGCCGGCAGGCAGGTCCAAAGTGAAAGCCACGCGCCGCCCCGAATGGGGCGGCGCGTGTTTTTGCACCTTCCCGACTTACTTATCCGCGCGCGTCCGCGTCTCTTCCGCGATGCGCTCGATTACATCTGCCACGGCAAGCGCCCCTATCTTTCCCGCGCGGCCTTCGAGCGTCACCGTCTTCGCGTTCACTTCCTCGTCGCCCACGACCGCGAGGTAGGGGATCTTTTCCATCTTGCCGCTCCGGATGCGCTTGCCGAGCGTGTCGGCGGAATCGTCAAGAAGAACGCGGATACCCGCATTGTTCAGCATTTCGAACACGCCGCGCGCATAGTCCGCGTGTTTCTCCGATACGGGGAGGATCTTCGCCTGCACCGGCGAGAGCCAGACGGGCAGAGCACCGTTCAAGTGTTCGAGGATGACCGACAAGAATCTTTCGATGGAGCCCATGACCGCGTAATGCACCATCGCGATGCGCTCCTTCTCGCCCTTCTCGTTCACGCAGGTGAGGTCGAAGCGCTCCGGCATGTTCATGTCGAGCTGGATGGTCGCAACTTGCCACTGCCGCCCCAGAGAGTCGTTCGCCATGAAATCGAGCTTGGGGCCGTAGAATGCCGCTTCGCCGATCCCCGGAAGCGTCTCGACGCCTTTTTCCTCTGCGATGGCGCGCAGGGTGTCCTCTGCGAACTTCCAGCGTTTTTTGTCCCCGAGATATTTCTCCGGGTGTTCCGGGTCATGGAACGAAAGCCGCACCTGGAGCGCGAAACCGAAAGTTTTGTAGAAATCACTGATGATCGCCCAGACCGCCGAGAATTCCGCCTTTATCTGCGACTCGCGGCAGAAGACGTGCGCGTCGTCGATCGTGATGGCGCGCACGCGCGAGAGGCCGTTCAGTTCGCCGCTTTGCTCGTCGCGGTACATCATCGTCGTCTCGCAGTAGCGTTGCGGCATCTCGCGGTACGAGTGCGGCCGCCGCGCGAAGATCTGGATGTGGTGCGGGCAGTTCATCGGCTTGAGCGCGAACTCGTGGCCCTCGCGCGTCGTGATGTGGAAGAGATCGTCCTTGAATTTGTCCCAGTGTCCGCTCGTCTCGTAGAGTTCCTTTTTCGTAATATGAGGAATGCCCACTTTGTGGTAGCCGCGTTTCTTGCGCAGTTCCCAGACATACTCGTCGAGCAGATTACGGACGAGGGTGCCGCGCGGAGTCCAGAGGGGGAGTCCGCTCCCAACGAGGTCGGAGAAGACGAACAGGTCGAGTTCGCGGCCGAGTTGCTTGTGATCGGGGAGCTTGGATTCCTGTTCGGCCATGCGCGCAATCATAACAACTTTCGCGCGCCGCGCAAAATTGGCACGCTCTATAACGCCTTCGCTCGTTCGATGACGAAGCTCGGTTCGCCGTTGCGGTCGGAGAATTTTCCTTTCGCCATGAGACACGCGCCGGGAGCGAAGAGCGCCTCGTTCTCCTTGAGCGTGCGCGGAAAGACGACGACCTCGATGCCGTCGGAGTAATCGGAGAGGCGCGCGAAGAGCATCTTCTCGCCGTTTTTCGTGAGGACGGCCCGCGAACTCTCGAGGAATCCGGCGATGACCGTCTCCACGCCGCGCGGGAATTTCTCCTTCGCGTCCTTAATGGTCATCTTCTGCCGTGCGAGCTTCTCTTTGTGCTTATCGAGCGGATGTCCCGAAAGGTAGAGCCCGAGGAGTTCTTTTTCCCACGCGAGGCGCTCCTCAAGAGCCGCGGGAGAGGACTCGGGGAGCTTGAGGGATGCGGGCGCCGAGCTCGCGGAAGCGAACAGCGACCCCTGATCCGTAGGCACATTGCCGTGCTCGCGGTGGAAGGCGAGAAGCATGTCGATATTCGCGAGGAGATTGCCGCGCTCGCCGAGTTCATCCAAAGCGCCGCATTTAATGAGCGATTCGATGGATTTCTTATTGAGATTCTTATCGGGAATGCGCCGGAGGAAATCAGCGATGTCGGAAAACGGCCCGCCCGATTCGCGGGCTGTGATGATGGAATCTCCGACGCCGCTGCCGAAGTTTTTTATCGAGTACAAACCGAATCGAATGGACGCGTCGCCGACGACGGTGAAATTGCCCTCACTCTCATTGACCGATGGCGGGAGGATGGAGATCTTCATCCGCGCACATTCGGCGACGACCTCGGCGATCTTTTCGACGTCGCCTGCGTCCGCGGTGAGGACGGCGGCCATGTAATCGATGGGGAAGTTCGCCTTCATGTAGGCGGTCTTGTAGGCGAGGTTGCCGTAGCTCGCGGCGTGCGCCTTGTTGAAGCCGTAGGCCGCGAAGGTCTCGATCTGCTCCCACAATTTCTGCGCGACGTCCTTCTTCATGCCGCGCTCGACGCAGCCGCGGAGAAACCGGTCTTTCTGCGCCTTCATCTCCGCCGGGATCTTCTTGCCCATCGCTTTGCGGAGCTTGTCGGCCTCGCCCCATGAGTACCCGGCGAGCTCGACCGCGATCATCATGACGTCGTCCTGGTAAATGAGGACGCCGTACGTCGGTTTCAGAATTTTCTCGAGGCGCGGGTCGAGGTAGCGCACGCGCGCCGGGTTGCGCTTGCGTTCGATGTACTCGGGGATGAATGCCATCGGGCCCGGGCGATAGAGCGCCACCATCGCGTTCAAATCGTGAATGACGGTAGGGCGAAGGTCTTTGAGGTAGCTCGTCATGCCGCCGCCCGCCATCTGGAAGACGCCGAGCGTCTCCCCTCGCGCGAGCATCTCGTAGGTGCGCGTGTCGTCCAAGGGCAGACGCTCAAGATCGATCTCGACATTGAGGCGCACGCGCACGCGCGCGACGGAATCCGCGAGCACGGAGAGGTTCTTAAGGCCGAGGAAATCGAATTTGAGGAGCCCGATGCCGCCATATTCGTCGGCGATGGAATACATGTCGTACTGCGTGATGGTCTTGCCGCCCTTCGGGTCGAGCTGGATGGGCGCGTAGTCGGTCACTGGGCCGGGAGCCATGACGACGCCCGCCGCGTGAACGCCGACGTGCCGCGCGTTGCCTTCGACTTTGCGCGCGAGGTCGAGAACCTCGCGCGTATCCGGATCACTCTTGTACGCTTGCGCGAGCTCGGGCACCTCCTTGAGAGAGCTTTCTATAGAGACGGGAAATCCCTGCTTGCCGAAGGGGATCATCTTCGCGATGGTGTCGCCGACGCCGTAAGGATGGCCCAAGGCGCGCGCGACATCGCGCACGGCGGCGCGCGCGAGCATCGTGCCGAACGTGCCGATCTGCATCACGCGGTCGTCGCCGTACTTCGCGCGCGCGTACTCGATGAGCTCGTCGCGGCGGTTATCGGCGATGTCCATGTCGATATCGGGTGCCGAAGGGCGCTCGGGATTCAAGAACCGCTCGAAGGGCATCTGGAACTTTATCGGATCGACGGTCGTGATGCCGCACAAATACGAGACGAGAGAACCCGCCGCGCTTCCGCGCGTGTTCGTGAGGATACCTGCTTCGCGCGCGTGGCGCAGGAGGTCGGCGACGATGAGGAAGTACGACGCGTACCCTTTCTGCGCGATGATGCCGAGCTCGTAGTCCATGCGCTCGCGCAATTCCGCCGTGTCGAGGAGCTCGCGGTCGCGGATGCCGCGTTCGGCGAGCTTCCGGAGTTCCGCATCGTCGTTCGAGCCGGGGGGAACGGGGAACGAAGGGAAGATGGCTTTTCCCAGCGTGAGCTTGAGGTTGCATGCGTCGGCGATCTTCACCGAATTCTCGAGCGCTTCGGGGATATCGCGAAAAAGCTCCTGCGCCTCGGCGCGCGAGGTGAACGAGAAGTTGTGCGCGCCTCCTTCGAAATCGCGGTTCAGGGTCGCGCCCGTGCGGATCTTGTTCACGAGTTCGCGTGCGAGCGCGTCGTCTTTCTTCATGTAGTACACGTCGTGAGCGGCGACGAGCGGGATCCCGGCCTTGTGCGCGAGCGCTTGAATAGCCCGCATCCGTTCTTCGTGCCCTTCGACTTCCGGGTGCCGCGTGAGCTCCGCGTAGCAATCGTCCCCGTACAGGCGCTTGTACCAATCCAGTATCTCCGCCGCTTTTTTCTCGTCATGGTCGCGCACGGCGCGTGCATGTTCGCCGCCGAACGAGGGCAGGATAGCGACGAGCCCTTCGCGATGCATCTCCATGAGTTCGCGGTCGATGCGCGGCCGATAGTAGAAGCCCTCCAGGTGCGACTTCGAGACGAGCTGGAGCAAGTTGTGGTAGCCGCGCTCGTCTTTCGCGAGAAGCACGAGGCGGGCGGAACGGTCGTCCACGCGGTGCTCTTTGTCGTGGCGCGTGCGGGGAGCGACGAAGAAGTCGACGCCCAAGACGGGCTTCAATCCCTGCTTCTTGCATTCTTTGTAGAACTCGACGGCGCCGTACATGTTGCCGTTGTCGGTGAGCGCGAGCGTCTGCTGTCCGTCGAGAGCGGCCGCTGCCACGAGTTCGGGTATCTTCGGCAGGGCCTCCAGCAGGGAATAGTGCGAATGCGTGTGCAGATGCACGAAATCTCCCTCCGGTGCGCGCGACATGGGGTGATTATAGCAGAGGGGTATAATGCAGCGCGTGAGAGGAGAATCGTACATCATCGGCATCGATGAAGTGGGCCGGGGACCGCTCGCGGGGCCCATCTGCGTCGGCGCGGTCATCATGCCGAGCGCTCTTTCGCGAAGAGATTTCCGCGGGCTCAAGGATTCGAAGCAGTTAAGCGCGAAGCAGCGCGAAGAGTGGGCGGCGCGCGTCCGCGAGGACGCGCGCCTCCGGTTCGCCACCGCGATGGTGGAAGCGCACAGCATCGACGAGATAGGCATCGTGCGCGCGGGAAATCTCGCCGTCACCCGCGCACTCGCGCGCCTCGAGCGTCTTTTCGGCGACGTTCCGCTCGAACGCCTCGAAATCCGCCTCGACGCGGGCCTTCGCGCGCCCCTGCGCTTCGCGCGCCAACGGAGCATCGTGCGCGGCGACGAAACGGAAGTCTCGATCGCGCTCGCGTCCATCGTCGCGAAGGTGAAGCGCGACGCGTGCATGAAGCGTCTCGCCGCGCGTTACCCCGAGTACGGATTCGAGCTTCACAAAGGGTATGGCACGGCGCTCCACCGCGAGGCGATACGCAGTTTCGGCTTGTGCGAACTTCACCGCGAGAGTTTCTGCAGACGCATCGCCGGCGGGTTGCGCGCTCCCGAAAAATCCCTATAATCGAGCCATGGTAGTACGAATGCGGGCGAACCGCTCCAAGACCGGTATGCGCCGCAGCCACGCGGCCATTTCCGCTGCGCGCGTTTCGAAGTGCGAGTGCGGGGCTTTGCGCCGCGCGCACCGCGCCTGCCCCGGCTGCGGGAAGTACAACGGCCGCATCGCCGTCGACGTCGTCGCGCGCACGAAACGGCAGCAGCGCCGCGAGAAGAAGCACACGACGGAGATGAGGGAATCCGGGAAAGATACGGGACAAGCTAAAGAAAAGGAAACACCCGCGAAAACCTAAACGCGACCTCCTGTTCTTTACCCTGATCTTTCGCGAACCATGGCAAACAGACACCTCGCACGGTCGGTCGTTCTTCAGATTCTCTTCGAGCGGGACTCCTCGGGAGGAACGATGACGAACGACGATATCCAATCGCGCCTCACGGATTACGCGAAAGAATTCGGTGCGCGCGAGAGCGACATGCCGTTCATGAAAAATCTCCTCCAGACGGCGATCGCGAAGCAGAAAGAGATCGACGGGGTCATCGAGGCCGCGGCTCCGGAATGGCCACTCGATAAAATAGCCGCCGTCGACCGCAACATCCTCCGCTTGGGGCTCGCGGAGCTTCTCTATGCCGACCGCTCGCAGGTGCCGGAAAAGGTCGCCATCAACGAGGCGATAGAGCTCGCGAAGACGTTCGGGAGCGCGTCGTCGAGCAGATTCGTGAACGGCGTCCTCGGCGCCGTCTACGTGGAATTGGGCGAGCCGGGGAAGCACGACGGTGCGGCGCGGAAGAAGAACGGCAATCCGGGCAAGATGCCGGTCGAGGAGTTGGTCGGGGCGGTCGTCTATGCGCGCGACAAGGGTCAGGTGTATCTCGCGCTCGTGCACGACATCTTCGGACACTGGACGCTCTCGAAGGGCAAGCTCCAGCCAGGCGAATCGCACGGGGATTGCGTGAAGCGCAAGGTGAAAGAGGAGATTGGGCTCGAAGCGGAGGTGGGGGAACAGCTCGGCGAGAACGAATACGTCGCGAACGATTCGACGAACGGCGGGAACGGCAAGAAGCGCCGGCACGCGACATACTTCCTCGCGCGCGCGGCGTTTTCCGATCTGAATACGAAGAAAGACGGCGGGCTCGACGACGCACAATGGTTTCCGCTCGCATCGGTGGGCGATCTCAATTTCTACGATGACGTCCTGCCCGTGGTGACGCGCGCCATCAACATCCTCGCCCAGAGAGATCACGAGTAGTATGGAATTCGGGGCATTCGAAGAAAGGATCGGGTATGTATTCCGGGACAAGCGCCTCCTTGAGCAGGCATTCACGCACCGCTCGTACCTGAATGAGAATCGCGCGCCGGGGCGCGAGCACAACGAGCGGCTTGAATTCCTCGGCGACGCGGTTCTCGAACTCGTTGTGACGGAATTTCTTTACGCCAAATATCCCGACAGGCCGGAAGGCGACCTCACATCGTACCGCGCGGCCCTCGTGAACACCGTGAGCATATCGGACGCGGCGACGAAACTCGGCATGAACGAATATCTGCTCCTCTCGCGCGGCGAAGCGCGCGACACGGGCCGTGCCCGCGCGATAATCCTCGCAAACGCATTCGAAGCGGTTATCGGCGCGCTCTATCTCGACCAGGGCTACGAGGCGGCAAAGAATTTCATCGCAGCGCAGCTCTTCCACAAGACCGACGAGGTGGTAGAGAAGCGCTTGTGGCAGGACGCGAAGAGCCGTCTGCAGGAGATCGCGCAGGATAAAGAGGGACTCACGCCTTCGTACGACGTCGTGAGCCAATCGGGTCCCGACCACGACAAGCGGTTCATCGTCGGCGTCTACATCGGCTCGGAGCGCATCGCGACGGGAGAGGGGCGTTCGAAACAGGAGGCGGAACAGCACGCGGCGGAGAAGGCGCTCGCGGCGAAGGGATGGTAGGGCGCTCGGAAACCCGGCGGTTTTTAACGGAAGATGAACCCGCACCGTCAAAAATCGCCGGGTTTCCTCGCTTACATTTGATAGAATAAGGAACAATGATGTACCTAAAATCCATTGAACTCGTTGGGTTCAAATCGTTCGCCAAGAAGACCGAACTCGTGTTCGGGTCACGCATCGCGGGCATCGTCGGCCCCAATGGGAGCGGCAAATCAAACGTCGCGGAGGCATTCCGTTTCGTCTTGGGCGAGCAGTCGATGAAATCTCTGCGCAGCCGGAAAGGGGAAGACCTCATCTGGGGCGGCTCGCCGGCGCTCGCCCGCTCGAATCGCGCGGGAGTCAAAGTGGTGTTCGACAACTCGAAGCGCCTCCTCGATCTCGATTTCAAAGAAGTGGTCGTCGAGCGCATCGTCTACCGCGACGGGCAGAACGAGTACCTCCTGAACGGCACGCAGGTGCGCCTCAAGGATGTTATCCGGCTCCTCGCCGGGGCGAACATCGGCGGCTCGGGCTACCAGATCATTTCGCAGGGTGAGGCGGACAGGATATTGAACGCAAGCCCTCGCGAGCGCCGCGAGATGGTGGAAGACGCGCTCGGCCTCAAGCTCTATCAGCACAAAAAGGCGGAGAGCGAGCGGAAGCTCGAAGAAACGGCGGTGAATATCGAAAAGACCAGGTCGCTGCGGCGCGAGATCGCGCCGCATCTGAATTTCCTGCGGGTGCAGGTTGAGAAAATAGAGCAGGCGCGCGAGATGAAAGATGAACTCGCGGCGAAATTGAAAGACTATCTCGCGCGCGAGCATGCGTGGATAGCGGCGGAGGACGCGCGGCTCAAGGGGAACGAACGGGAGTTCGAAACGGATCTGAAGCGCCTCGCCGCGCGCCTCGAAGAAGCGCACGGAAAGCGCACGGGGGGGAACGATGCGGCGTTCGAAGGGCTCCGCAGCGCGATCCGCGAGCGCGAAGCGAAGCTCGCCGAGGTGCGGCGCGAAGGGGAGAAACTTGCGCGCGAATTGGGACGCGCCGAGGGTGCCTTGGAAGCCAACACCGTGACCGTCGAGCAGATCGTGGCGGTGCCGCATGTGCGGCAATTCGCGCGCGAGATGAGCGAGGCCGTCGCCGAAGCCGAGCGGGAAGCGGACCTTACGGCGGTGCGCCGGCTCCTCGGCAGTATCCGCGAGCGTATCCGCGCGTTCGTCGAAGGCCTCGCGGGCTCCGCTCCCATCACGAACGAAGAGGCGCGGCAGGAAGTCGTCTCGCTTACGAACGCTTTGGAGCGCACGCAGAAAGAAGAAACCGCGCTCGCGGCGGAGGTAGAGACCCTGCGCACATCGGTCGCGCGGGCGCGCGAGGCCGGTTTTGCCGCCGAGAAAGAGACGGTGGAACTCGAAGCGTCCGTGCGCGAGATACGGGGGAAACTCGGGAGCGCGCAGAATGCGCGCGGCAACGTGGCGCTCCTGCGGCAGCGATTCGATGAAGAAGTGCGCGAAGGGGTCGCACTCGTGGGCGCGGCCATCCAGGGCTGGGAGCGCGGGGAGACGCCCGCGGGCGCCTTGTCGGAAGACCGCGCGGCGCAGGACAAGCGCCGGCGCGACATCGAGCGGCTCAAGATCAAGATAGAGGAATCGGGCATCGGCAATGGCGACGCGGTCGTGCGCGAGTTCAACCAGACGAAAGACCGCGATGTCTTTTTGGGGCGCGAACTGGAGGACTTGGAGCGCTCCGCGGCGTCGCTCAAAACAATCATCGCGGAATTGGAGAAGACGATCGACGAGCACTTCACGGAAGGCCTGAAGCACATCAACGAAGCGCTCGGGAATTTCTTCGTGAAGCTCTTTGGCGGCGGCGAGGCGAAGCTCACGATAGAGGAACCGCGGAAGAAAGCGCGCGATGATGAGGAAGACGAAGACGAAGTCCCCGAAGAGGAAGAATTGTACGCGGGGCTCTCGATATCGGTCCAGCTTCCGCGCAAGAAGGTGCGCGGGCTCGAAGTACTCTCCGGCGGCGAGCGCGCGCTCACTTCCATCGCGCTCATTTTCTCGATGTCGCAGGTGAATCCGCCGCCGTTTTTGATCCTCGACGAGACCGACGCCGCGCTCGACGAGGCCAACAGCAAGCGCTATGCCGACATGATCCGCGAGCTTGGGCAGAAGAGCCAGCTCATCGTCATCACGCACAATCGCGCGACGATGGCCGCGGCGGGCGAGCTCTACGGGGTCACGATGGGCTCCGACGGCATCTCGAAGCTCTTATCGGTCAAGTTGGAAGAGGCCGCTAAAGTGGCCAAGTGAAAAAGGACGTGAATCATTGACCGTACTCTTCGGAACTGGTAGAGTGTCGCAACTATGCTGAAAATCAGGATGCAGAGGATAGGCCGGAAGAACATGCCGGCGTTTCGCATTATCGTCGCCGAGCACACCCGCGGCCCCAAGACGGGCAATATCGTGGAGAAAGTCGGCACCTATAACCCGAAGACCAAGGAGCGCGCGCTCAACGCCGAGCGCATCAAATACTGGCTTTCCGTGGGAGCGCAGGCGTCCGGGACGGTCCACAACATGCTCATCACCGATGGCGTCATTTCAGGCAAGAAAGTGAACGTGCTCCCGAAGAAGACCGTGCCGAAGAAAGAGGAGGCAGCCGGGGAAGCCGCGCCCGCCGCAGAGCCTGTAGTTGAAGAGAAGAAAGAGGTCGTTGCAGAAACCGCAGCCGCCTAATCCCGTCCTCATTCTTCCTAGTTTCAGCGAGAAATCCTGGTGGTTTTTAACGGTGCGGGTTCATCTTCCGTTAAAAACCACCAGGCTTTTGAGCGCCCTATTGACAAAGCAGGCGATACCTGCTATTTTTAACGAGTCAACTCTTCTCGTCGGTTTTTGTCTTGGGAGATACCGAGACCGGGATGTCGAAAAATCCTTGAAACTCTCTCGAGACGCGTTGCAATTAGATACTAAGGAGGGCTCCACGGCCCCCCGTTAAAAATGGATTTCATACATCCGCATTCGTGAATATGTACCAACACAGAGAACAAGGCAGGAGCCGCACAGGTTCGCATCGAGGCCGCCCCGCTTCAGGGCGGGGATTTTCAGGCGGCCGGCCTTCATACGGCGGAAGCCGCCCTCGCTACGGTGGATCGTCGAGCAGAGGCGCGTCGCGCTCGCGCGGCCCTTCTGGCGCGGCCATCGACATTTCCCGCTTTATCAACAAATCCGTCATCACGGAAGAGGTCGAACACTTCGTGCCTGAGCACATGTTCGCTGATTTCGCGATCCAGGAGCATCTGAAGAAGAACATCGCGGCGAAAGGATACGCCGCGCCGACACCGATCCAGGATCGCGCCATCCCGCACGTCCTGCACGGCGAGGACATCGTGGGCATCGCGAACACCGGGACCGGGAAGACCGGCGCATTCCTCATCCCACTCATCGACAAAGTGCTCCGCAACAAGAACGAGCGCGTCCTCATCATGGTGCCGACACGCGAGCTCGCCATCCAGATCGAGGAAGAATTCTGGGGTTTCGCGAACCACCTGCGCATCGGCGCAGTGACCTGCGTCGGAGGCGCCAACATCAATCCGCAGATCGCGACTCTGCGCCGCAAGCCGAATTTCGTCATCGGCACCCCGGGGCGTCTCAAGGACGTGATGGAACGCCGCGCACTCGACCTCTCGGGATTCCGCACCGTCGTCCTCGACGAGGCCGACCGCATGCTCGACATGGGTTTCATCGCCGACATGAAATTCATCCTTTCGCACATGTCCGCGAAGGATCGCCACACGCTCTTCTTCTCGGCGACGCTCTCGCGCGACATCGAAAAACTCATCGGTGACTTCCTGAAAGACCCCGTGCGCATCTCGGTGAAGACGCGCGATACCGCCACGGCGGTGGATCAGGACATCGTGCGAATACCGGGAGGGAAGACCAAGCTCGATGTCTTGCACGACCTCCTCATCCAGCCGGAGTTCAACAAGGTGCTCATCTTCGGGCGCACGAAGCACGGCGTGGAGAAACTCTCGAAGATGCTCGGGCAGAAGGGCTTCAAGGCGGCTTCCATCCACGGCAACAAGACGCAGAGCAACCGGCAAAAGGCGCTCGCGCTTTTCAAGGACAACCGCATCCAGATCTTGGTCGCCACCGACGTCGCCGCACGAGGGCTCGATATCCCCAAGGTGTCGCACGTCATCAACTTCGACATTCCGAACACGTACGACGACTACGTGCACCGCATTGGCCGCACCGGCCGCGCCGGAGAGAAGGGGAAGGCACTCACGTTCATCGAGGGTCGGTAGCATCTCGCTCGCCGGGCATTGCACTTTTGCCGTCGCTGTCTGTGCGTGCTCGCACAGCGCTGACTCTCGCGCCGTCGCGCTGCGAGACACGGCAAAAGTGCAATGCCCGAGCTCGCTTAAATCGGAGAAGGAACCGCCTTAGCGGATTCTTGTGATGAATGTGAGCGCGGGAGTATACTGGTTTTTAATGAAGAAGAAACACAGCCGAGACATTGAATTTTTGTTCGAGATAGGGTCGCTCCGCAATGTCCCGCGCTCGTGGCGCCAGCACCTGGGCGTCGACTGTGCGAGCTCCATTGAGCACAGTTTCCGCGTCGCGTTCCTCGCGCTCCTTATCGCTCGCGGCGAGAAAGTGAAGAACGACGAGAAGATATTGAAGATGGCGCTCGTGCATGATATCGCCGAGTCGCGCACTGGCGACATCGGCTACGTGCAAAAGGTCTACGTAAAAACAGATGAAGAAAAGGCCGTGCGCGACATGTTCGCGCGAACCTCGTTCGGCGATCTCGAAGAGGTTCTTCACGAATATGAACACCGGAAATCGAAAGAGGCGAAGATCGTGAAAGACGCCGACAATCTGGATATCGACGTGGAATTGAAAGAACTCGAAGAGCGCGGACACCGGCTTCCGGCAAAACTGCAGGTGCATCGCAAGCTCGTCCGGGCGAAGAAATTCTATACGAAGACCGCGAGAAAATTGTGGGACGAATTGCAGAAAAAGAACGTCGCGCAGTGGCATCTGGATGCCAATAAGTGGCACAAAATGCCGGATGCAGGGCGATAGGGAGTAGTGTATACTTTTGCCATGTTGAGCGCGCCGTTCTACGATCCGGCAAAGAGTTACGAAGAGAATTACGATATGGGACCGTTCGGCGCTTTCGCCGATGGCAAAGCATATGCACAGCAGGGCGAACCGAAGATCGATTTCTATGGGCACAAGGTGTACGCGCCGTTTGGCATCCCGGCAGGGCCTCTTTTGAATAGCGAGTTCTGCAAAGGAGCGTTCGAAAAGGGTTTCGACATTTGCGTGTACAAGACCGTTCGCAGCGGTGTCTTTCCGTGCCATCCGTTCCCGAATGTCCTCGCGATCCACCCCGACGGCGATCTCACGTTCGAGAAACTCGAAAAGCCCATCATCGCTGATACGTCGTACGTCGAGCCGCTCTCGATAACCAACTCGTTCGGCGTGCCGTCGAAGGACCCGGCTGTCTGGCAGGAAGATGCGCGCAAAGCGGTCGCGGCCGCCGGTAAGGGGCAGGTGCTCGTCTTGAGTTTCATGGGGACGGTGCGGCAAGGGCAGACCGAACAGGAATTCGTCGACGATTACGTGCTCGCGGCGCGGCTCGCACATGAGGTCGAGGCGCCGGTTCTTGAAACGAACCTCTCGTGCCCCAACATCGGCAACGAGGGATTGGTCTGCTACAACCTCGACGTGACGAAGAAAGTCGCGAAGGGGATCCGCTCGGTCATCGGCAACACGCCGCTCGTCCTCAAGGTCGGCTACTACCCGCCTGCGCGGGCAGGCAAGAACGACGCGGACATCGAGCGGCTCGCCGAGATCGCGAACGAGTACGCGGACGGCATCTCGGGTATCAACACGCTCCAGGGCGAGATCAGGGATAGGGAGGGAAATCAGGCCCTGCCCGGCTCTCCGGCGCGCCTGCGCTCCGGCGTATGCGGCACGGGCATACAGTGGGCGGGGCTCGATTTCGTGCGCCGCCTCAACGCGATTCGGAAAAAGCGCGGCTTCACGTTCGCGATCGAAGGGGTAGGCGGCGTACTCACGCCCGAAGATTACCGCGCGTATCGCGACGCCGGCGCCGATTCGGTGATGTCCGCGACCGGCGCCATGTGGAATCCCTACCTCGCCAAAGAGATAAAAGAGGCATACCCGGACGCATGATAAAGGCCCGTGCCCTCGGCGCATGACGGAAGATTTCAACAGAAGTTATCGGCGACTTGCGGAAGCGGCTCAAGAAGTTGCCACCGAGAAAAATCGCAGAAAAAGGAGCGGCTTTGCCGATTCCAAGTATGTGGAAAAAATCGGCAGGAACCCTCGTATCTTGCTACAGGGGACGAGCAGTGAGCTTAGAAAGGAGTTTCAGGACGATATAGCTATCAAAGCGCTCCCGTCCTTCATAAAAACTCTTGCCGGGAGCACGGATGCCGATGCGCGACACGTATTAAACATTGGGAATTTCTTGCATGCTCATCGCACAGAACTTAAAAACAAGGATGGGATACCCAACCAGCCTCTCTCTGCGGAGGATCGTCCTCTCATGGATCTTGCCTGCGCGATTATCGAAAACTCATTTTATCGCGGAGACTTTCTGGGATTATCAACAGAACAATCAGCATCACTCGCGTTTACCGTAAGTGTCGTTGCGAAGATTTTTGAATACCCAGAGAGTAGCAAGGGATTGAAGGGTTTTGATACTGAAAAGCTCAGAAAATTCATTACTGCTGTGCATACGTTTGAGCATCAATCGCTTTTTCCAACTACCATGGCCAATGCCTTCCGTGCATCAGAGATCAATGGGAAAAGAAAAAGTCTTTATGCCGCAAATCCGGATGTTCCGATGCCTATTGAAAAGACTAGAGACTTGAGACGGACAGAGGGGTATTTTGTTGAGGGAGAGGAGAGGATTATGCGATTGATGGGAAATCAAAATATCCTGCCGTACATCTTTAAGGATGTACTGATTGTTCGCAATCGAATTGAGGCTGGCAAGAACGGAAAAAAGCAGGCAGAGATCGAGAGAGATCTAGCAATGAGGCGTTTTCCTCCTGACTGGGAGGAAAGTATAAAAGAAAATAGAGCAAGAGGTATACGCAATCTCGGTGCGCATCTTATGCTTCCTTCGAATCAGAAAACTGACACCGAAGCCAGCGATATAAACAGGTATGCCAATCTTCATTTCTTTCCTGACAGCATTCCTTTCGCCGTGTGGGCGCTCCGGTACCTGCGTTCGCAGGCGAAAATGAAAAATAGTCCGACAGAATAGGATAGTAGGGCAAGTTTTCGGGAAAAAGGGTAAACGTGATAGAGTGGCTTAATGTGCGGTATTTTCGCATACACGGGCAAGAAAGACGCCGCGAAGGTCCTCCTGAACGGCCTTGTTTCGCTTGAATACAGAGGGTATGACTCGGCCGGTATCTACCTTCCGGAATCCGGGAGCATCAAATCCGCAGGGGCGGTGGACAAGCTGAAGAAGCGTATTCCGAAGAAAGGATTCACCGGGAAAAGCGGCGTTGCGCACCTGCGCTGGGCGACGCACGGCGAGCCCACGGAATTGAACGCGCACCCGCACGCCGATTGCGACGGCGACATCTGGGTCGTGCACAACGGCATCATCGAGAATTTCAGGGAGCTCAAAGAGAAGCTTGAAAAGCTCGGCCACACGTTCAAATCCGACACCGACACGGAAGTTCTCGCGCACCTCATCGAGGAGCACATGAAGAACGAGAAGACGTTCGAAGAAGCGACGCTCGCGGCCTTGAACGAAATTCGCGGCACGTACGGCGCCGCGATCCAATACCGCCAGGATCCCGAGCGCATCATCGCAGCGCGCATGGGTTCTCCAGTGGTCCTCGGCGTGGGCCGTGGCGAGCGCTTCATCGCGTCCGACCCGTCGCCCATCGTTCCGCATACGAAGAAGGTCGTCTTCCTCGAGGATGGCGAAGTCGCGGTCATCACGCCGGATACCCACACCATCTACAAGCTCGACTCGACGCAGGTGAACCGCGACGAATTCGAGATCGATTGGAGCGCCGAGGAGGCGCAGAAAGGCGGCTACGAGCATTTCATGCTGAAGGAGATCATGGAAGGGCCAGAAGTCATTCGGAACACTCTGCGCGGACGGCTCATTCCGGAGAAAGGGCTCGCGAAATTGGGCGGGCTCGAGAGCGTGGCGAAACAGCTGGCGAAGATCGACCGCATCATCATCGTCGCGTGCGGAACGGCCTCGTATGCGGCGCAGGTCGGCGAGCACATGCTCGAAGAGTATGCGGAGATCCCCGTCGAAGTCGAACTCGGCTCGGAATTCCGCTATCGGAAGCCCGTCATAAACGAGCACACGGCGGTTCTCGGGATCTCGCAGTCGGGCGAAACGCTCGACACGCTGGAGGCCATCCGTGAGGGAAAGCGACGCGGAGCTTTGACGCTCGGCATCGTGAATACCGTCGGCTCCACCATCGCGCGCGAGACGGACGCCGGCGTCTACAATCACGCCGGCCCGGAGGTGAGCGTCGCCTCCACGAAAGCGTTCCTCTCTCAGCTCACGGCCTTGGCGCTCCTCACGATCTTTCTGGGGCGAGAGCGCACTATGTCGGCGAAAACGGGAAAGGAACTCGCGCGCGAGCTCCTGGCGCTTCCGGAAAAGATCCAGCAGGTTCTCGATAACAGCGCGGCGATCGAGCGGCTCGCGAAGAAATATGCGAAGGCCCAGGACTTCCTCTTTATCGGGCGCAAATACAATTTCCCGATCGCATTCGAAGGTGCCCTCAAACTCAAAGAGCTCTCGTACATCCACGCCGAGGGGTGCGGCGCCGGCGAGATGAAGCACGGACCGATCGCGATGATCGATGAGAATTTCCCCACACTGGCGCTCGCGACGCAGGACAGCGTATACGAGAAGACGCTCTCGAACATCCAGGAGATCAAAGCACGCAAGGGGCCCGTTATCGCGGTAGCCACGGAAGGCGACACGAAGATCGCGAAGCTCGCCGACGACGTTGTGTATGTGCCAAAGACATTGGAGATGCTCTCACCGATCCTGAACGCCGTTCCACTGCACCTTTTCGCGTACCACCTCGCCAAGGAAAGAGGCCTCAACGTTGACCGCCCTAGAAATCTTGCAAAATCAGTAACAGTGGAGTGATTACGGGCAAGCCCCCGCAATCTCGCGAAGTCGGTCACGGTCGAATAGCTAAGCGATCGACGAGAATCGCAACCTCACCCATCGTATCGGCGTAGGCGTCGGCTCCGGTTTGCTCGTAACCGGGGACGAGATTACCCCGAAAGCCGATGACGTAGGCACCTGCGGCTTTCGCCGACGCGATGCCCGGATTCGAATCTTCGAGAACAAAGGAATTTCTCGTGTCTGCATCAAGGGCCTTCAAAGCTTCCAGGTAGCCATCCGGACTCGGTTTACTTTTTAAATCGAGATGTTCGTCGAGCGAGATGACAATGCGGATATCGTTCTTGAAAGGAAGCCGTTCAATGATTCCGTCAATCCATCGATGCGGTGATTGTGTGACGAATCCGATCTCGAAATGAAGCGCGACCAGTTTCTTCGCAAGATCGTCAATGCCTTCTGTGATTTCTGCGTGCGAATAGACGTACACGGCACACTCATCATACCCACGCACGAGTTCCTCTCGCGTAGCGTGTGAACTCATGGAACGAGCTTTCTCATACACGCCGCTGATCCCGAGCCCTGTCAGATCTCCCATCGAACTCGCGATATTTTTGCCGAGGACCCGCTCAAGCATCAGAATCTCGACGGGTTTCCACACGTTCTCGCTGTCGACGACGACGCCGTCGATATCGAAGAGGAATGCTTTGTTCATTGAGAGCAGTGTAGCAGAACTCTACAATTTGATGATCTTCTCCCATGAGCGTCCTTCGACGCCGAAGTGGCCGTAGGCGGCCGTTTCGCGGAAGATGGGACGACGCAGTTCGAGGCGCTCAATGATGGCGCGCGGCCGGAAATCGAAATGCTTGTTGACAATACTCGTCAGGTTCTTCCCACGCTCGTTGAACGCCTCCACCATGACGGGCTCGACGCGGCCGATCGCGTAGGCGACGGTCACAAGCACCCGCTTGCCATAGCCGTTCGCGACCAAATTCTTGGCGACAAAACGGCACATGTAGGCCGCCGAGCGATCGACTTTCGTGGAGTCCTTTCCGGAAAACGCGCCGCCGCCGTGCGGAATGAGGCCACCGTAGGTATCCACCATGATCTTGCGGCCGGTGAGACCGGCGTCGGCGGCGAAGCCGCCGACTTCGAATTTGCCGGTCGGATTCACGAGGATTTCCACGTGCTTGAGCGAGCCGAGCACGGGCTTAAAAAGATTCTTGACGAGGTCCTTGCGGATCTGCTCTTGCGAGATGTTCTTTGCGTGCTGGGTGGAGGTGAGCGCCGTGAGGACTTTTCCTTTGCTGATGGTGACCTGCGTCTTGCCGTCGGGCCGCAGCCAGGGAAGGGTAGTATCGCGGCGCAATTTCTCGAGGCGGCGTGCCAGAGCGTGAGAGAGGACAACGCCGAGGGGAAGCATCTCTTTCGTCTCGTCGGTCGCGTAGCCGTACATGATGCCCTGGTCTCCCGCGCCGCCGGTGTCCACTCCCATCGCGATGTTGCCCGATTGCTGCGCCACTTTCACGAGGATGTCGAGCTTCTCTTTGTATCCGATCGAGCGGTAGACGTCCGCAGCGATCTTCGCGTAATCGATCTTTGCGTTCGTCGTCACTTCACCGCCTATCATGAGGGTCCCGTGGCTGCCGAAGGTCTCGACAGCGACGCGGCTCTTCGGGTCCTGCTCGAGGCAAGCGTCGAGGATCGCATCCGATATCTGGTCGCACACTTTGTCGGGGTGCCCCGAGGTCACTGACTCCGTCGTATACCTGTCTAAGAGGTGGAACATAGTATCTATAGAACCGAATAATCTCCCCGACGGGAGATTATTGATAAAAGTATCTTCCCATACGGGCTGGATGGGGCACCTTGTCTTTTGAGGATAGGTTGCCGACGGGTTGGAGCCAGTTCTCCTTTGCCTCGCCGAAGCTTTCGGCGGAGGCGGGTTCCCGCACTCTTGATACGATATTCAGTTGTGTATGCATGGTAGCAGTCCCGGGGCCGCTGTGCAATACTGCCGCATGCGAAAGATAATCCTTGCGTCCTTGTCCCCCCGCAGGAGAGAAATCCTCAAGAAGCTGCGGCTCCCGTTCACGACGGAAGGGAGCGGGCACGAGGAAGATCTGAAATTAAAATTGAATCCGCACGATCTTGCGAAGCATCTCGCGTTGCGGAAAGCCGAGGCGGTCGCGAAGCGCCACAAGAACGCCATCATCATCGGAGCAGACACCATCGTCGTCTTGAAGGGGAGGGTGTTGGGGAAACCGGAGAGCGCGGCAGATGCGAGAAAGATGCTCGGTCGACTCTCGGGGAAGGCCCACACGGTCATCACCGGATTCGCCATCATAGACACGAAAACAGGAGAGAAAGTATCGAAAGCATGCGAGACGCGCGTGCATTTCAGGAAACTCACGGCGCGCGAGATCGCCGAGTACGTCCGGACGAGGGAGCCGCTGGATATGGCCGGCAGCTATGCGATCCAAGGAATGGGCGGTGCATTCATCAAAAGGATAGAAGGCGACTACTACACTGTCGTCGGTTTGCCGCTCTCCATACTAGCGGACGAATTGCGGAAATTTGGGCTGCAATGAGTTATACACAGCTTGCTTCTTGAACCCGCTTTTGTGTTGTGCGCAGGAGTACAATGTCGGATGACGTAGGGAGGATCCTGCGGTCCTTGTTTTTCTGCAAGCACCAGGATCAAGAAACATCCCGACGAACGCATAGTGTTTGTCATTAACAGTTTTAATAGAAAACAGCGAGTAATGCATAATTATGAAAGGTATCTCAATCTTTAAGAGCCAAGGCCTTATACCGGTGACCATCGCGGTCGTAGTGTCGGTCTTCATGGTGGTCGCGACCGTTCAAGCTACGACGACTATCAGCACGGACATCACGACGGGGGGATCACTGACCGTTTCTTCCGGCGATACATCACTACAGCATGCTTCGACGACACAGCTCTCGAACTCGGGCGTCGCGTGGTTTACCGGCGACACAACGCTCGGACACGCCTCAACGACCCAGATCTCAGTCTCGGGTGCGTCATGGCACACCGGTGATGCGAGTTTCGGGCACGCCTCAACGACGATGTTCTCAAATATACAAACATCAAACACAGCGACGACCACCGCATATCTCGGTTGTGTACAGACGTATGCCACGACCACTTCACAGCCCATTAAACTTGTCTTCTACGCTTCCACCTCGGTCGCTTCAGTAGGAAACCTGAATTTGATAGGGACATCGGCAGGAAATACAGCGGGAGCAGCGGGATATGTGCTCTTCGCGTTCGGATATTGTCCATGATCGTGAGCTAGTATTCGCTACCACGTAGCTGTTATCAGCTCATAGCGGGATTACCCATGAAAAAATTATTACTCTCGGGTTCGATTGCGGCCTTGCTCTTGCCCGGCCTCGCGCTTGCCGCGTACAACGATGTAAGCTTGAACGTGGGTACGGTTCTCACGGTCGGCAGTGCAACCTTGAATGTACAAACCACGAGCGCAAACTTAGCGTCGATTGCCGTCGGCGCTTCGAGCTTCACGGTGACTCTTCAGCCGAACTCCTCAATTGAGATCCAGTCCGCTGCTCACCTGACTCTTGCCACCGATGCGGAACCGGCCTACATCAGCACGAATACGTGCAGTAGTACGGAATCGGTACTGAAGCTCGTTTCCTCGATGGGTACTGCCACCATCACCATTACTCCCGGAAGCGCGTGCACCGGCTCGACGGCGACAGGATCCTCAAGCACCACTTCAACAAGCAGCGGTAGTGGTAGCAACGGCGCACCGGTCGCAAGCGGCGGTGGCGGCGGCGGCGGCGGGGGAGGCGGCGTAACAGCGATAACGCCGGAGACGCCGGCTACCGCTGCGGGAGCGCCGGCTGCCAAGACAACGGACAAGCAGGCGCTCGCCGCCCAACTCACGGCACAGGTGAACGCTTTGAATGCTCAGCTGAAAGGCATGGGCGGCGCCTCGGCTGCAGCAAGTTTCAAGCGTGATCTCCAAATCGGAGCATCCGGTTCTGACGCGAAAGCGCTCCAGGTCTACTTGAATGCCCACGGCTTTACCGTTTCTTCTAGCGGCGCCGGCGCTCCGGGGAAGGAGACCACGAAGTTCGGCACTGCGACGAAAGCGGCGCTCATCAAGTTCCAGAAGGCGAAGGGCATCACGCCTGCCGCCGGCTACTTCGGAGCGAAGACCAGAGCCTACATTGCAGCGCATCCATAGAGAGATCGCTGAAGATCCCTCTTCATCACGGGATAAAAGCGCGGCCGCCTTTCAGGCGGCCGCGCTCGTTTGCCGGGAACCCGGTTCCTGGATCTAGGCCTTGATCTTCAAGATGCGCGCGATGATCTTCGCAAGGTGAGCTGAATCGTGGCGCACGAGGGAACTTTCCGTGCTCGCCGTCCCTATCTTCGTGATGAGACTCGGACGCTTCGAAAGGAGATCGGCACCGATGAGTTCCCGGTCTTTCGGGAGCGCTTTCCATGAGGTGAGCGCGTCGCCCTCGCGCGCATATTTACTAAGGACGGTTTTCGGAGGCACTTTGTTGTTGTAAATGATCACGTCGACGGGACCGCCGAGATATTTTTCTATCATCGCGGTGTAATCGGCGACGCTGTAGTCCTTCGTATGTTCCTTCTTCGTCATGAGGTTGCAGATGAATATCTTCTTCGCGCGGCTCTTCCGTATCGCCTCGGGGATCTTGCCGACGAGCAGGTTCGGAACGAGACTCGCGTAGAAATTGCCTGGCCCGATGACGATGGCGTCGGCCGCCTTGATCGCCGCGAGCGCCTTAGGATTCGCGCGGCCGGCGGGCTCTAACCAAAGGCGTTTCAGCGTGCCGTTCATTTTCGTCTTCTGGATCGTCTCTTCGCCGTGGATGGTTCGCGTGCCGACTTGCGCCATGAGGTGCACTTTGTCGAGCGTGACAGGGATGACCGTGCCGTTGATGCGGAGTATCTCGCTCGCGGTCTCGACGGCGCTGTCGAACGAGCCGGTGATCTTTTCGAGCGCGGAGAGGAGAAGATTCCCGAACTTGTGGCCCTTGAGCTTGCCGCTGTCGAAGCGGTAGTCCATGAGGGTGCGCATGAGCCGTGTCGACGAGGAGAGCGCCGCGAGGCATCGCATGACGTCTCCCGGAGGGAGCACTCCCAGCTCATCGCGCAGGATTCCCGTCGAGCCGCCGCTGTCGGACATCGCGACGACTGCCGTCAGATCAGCGGGGTATTTCTTCAGCCCTCGGAGGACCGTGAAAGTCCCCGTTCCGCCGCCGATAACGACCACTTTTGGAGGCCTATTTTTAGCCATATCTCTATGTCGGCACATACTAGCAGAAATACGCTCCTCATGCACTTGCGCGACGTGTTCCGCGCTCCGCTCGCTCCTGTTGCGATTGCACGGCGGATTGGGCGCGCTATAGTTACTCCGTGGAATTACTCGGCATAGGACGGCAAGGAAATGAGCGCGGACAGGTGCTTCCGGCATTCGTCCTCGCACTCGGGCTCGTCGCGAGCGCCGTCATCGGCTCGTACACGTTCTACCAGGTCCGCTCGCTCGACAACACGCTCTCGGTCACCGGCTCGGCGACGGAAGACGTGAAAGCCGACGCGGCGAAGTGGAGCGTCTCGGTCACGCGTTCTGCCGTGGAATCGACGATACCAGCCGTTCAGATGCGCGTCGCGAACGATACTAAGCAGATCATCGATTTTTTCACTGCTGCGGGCATCCCTGCGGACAAGGTCCTCGTCAGCCCCGTGTCGGTTGATCAGGATTACAGCTCGGACAAGAGCGCGCCGCGCACATATCAGGTCCGGGAGCAGATCACCGTGCAGTCCGACGATCCCCAGATCATCGACAAACTCTCGAAAGACATCGGCACGCTTGCGCAGAAAGGCATCATCTTATCCGCGTACCAGCCCGAATATTATGTCTCGACCCTGCCGAAGATCCGCGTCGCGCTCATCGGGAAGGCGGTCTCGGATGCGCGGGCGCGCGCGGTCGAGATCGCGAGTTCGACAGGTCAAAGCGTAGGCGCGCTCAAATCCGCTTCGAGCGGCGTCGTGCAGGTCATGGCGCCGAACTCCATCGAGGTTTCCGATTACGGCATGTACGACACCTCGACGATCGACAAGCGGGTGATGGTGACGGCACGGGCGACATTCTTTTTGAAGTAAAACGATGACTGGAACTGCAATTGCAGAACGAACGAAGCGTGCCCGTAGGATCGTCGCGTACCTGAAAAAGGCCTACCCGAAACCCAAGAGCGAACTCAAACACCGGACGCCGTTCCAATTTCTCGTCGCGGTCATGCTTTCCGCGCAGTGCACTGACAAGGTGGTGAATCGGGTGACCGAGAAGCTCTTCAGGAAATATAAGATGCCGCGCGATTTCGCGCGCGCCAGACCAGCGGTCTTCCAGAAAGAGATCTCATCGATCCCATTCTTCCGCAACAAGGCAAAACATATTATCGCCGCCGCACAGAAGGTATGCGACACGTATGCAGGCAGAGTGCCTCGCACCGAGCACGACCTGGTGACGCTTCCCGGCGTGGGCTATAAGACGGCGCACGTTGTCCTCGGGGAACTCTTCGACCTATGGGAGGGGATACCGACCGACACGCACGTGAAGCGCTTCGCGAAGCGTTTCGATCTTTCTCATCATTCCGATCTGAAAAAGATATCGAAAGATCTCGAATCGCTCATCCCGAAAAAGGATTGGAAATACGTGAACAACGGCCTCGTGCTCTACGGTCGCTACGTCTGCCCGGCGCGACCGCACGAGTGCGCGGAGCATCCGCTGACGAAGCTTTGGCCCGAGGCGGCGCACCGCTGGCCGCGCGCGAAATAGCTAATATCCTTTATTTTTGATCAGTCTTTCAAGCAGATCGCGCGGATACACAGGCGGCTGCTCGGCCAGTCCCTGGTGGAAGAGAACAGTCGAAGGAGTGAGACCCGGGAGCGTATTCACCTCGATGATGAGAAGATCACCGGTCGCGATGTTCACGAACGCGTCGATGCGAGAATAGCCCGTGATGCCGAGCGCTTCCGCCGCCGCTTCGATCCGCTCCTTGATCTTCTTCACGATACCGGGCGCGATGATCGATGGCGGCGGGGGAGTGAGGTTGACGCCGGTGCCGCCTTGGAATTTCTCTTCGACACTAAGCACCTCGCCCTCCGAGATCGTGATCGAAGGATTGAGCGCATGCAGATGCCCGTTCGTCTCGACGACACCGATGGTGATCTCGACAAAGCCGCTCTTGCGCGTGTGCTTCAGGACATTGTGCTTGACCCGGAGTGCATCGATCTCCACGAAGCGCTCGAAGATGAGATGTGACGGATTCCCCGGCATCTCGATGATATCGGCTTGACGCTTGAATGTGGCTTTAGGCGCGTACGGCGCGCGTGTCCGGATAAGATCGAGGTATGCGGAGAGATCGTCGGCGCCGTAGAGATGCACGACGCCGGTCGAGCATCCGTCGCCGCGTGGCTTGACGATGAGCGACCGGCTGCGGAGTTCCTTGCGGGTTCTATTCCAGAAAGACCTGATCGCGTTTCCACGGATTTTGAGAAGAACGTTTGTTTCGACGATCGTTCCTGCGATCGCCCCGACGCCTTCCATCCGCAATGTTCGGATCCGCTCCGCGGTCGCCCATTTATCCATGCAAAGCTTGGACGCGCGCTCGTCGGGGCCGTTGAAAAGGACATCATGTCGCCGGAAGAGCGCCTGGAACGTCCCATCTTCACCGGCGCCTCCATGAAGCGCGTCGAATATGAAGCGCGACTCCTTGATGAGCGCGCCGAGCGACACCGGCTCCGGATCGAAGAAATCCATGCCATTTTTCTCCGCCGTGAGGCCGAGGTGGAGCCGCGCGCGCTCTTCAAACATGGCGAGCCGTTTCTTCGCCTGCGAATATGTCCTGCAATTCTCGCTGATCTCCTCGACGGTGTGGTTGAGCGTGAGGTGATACGGGACGCGCCAGACGGTGCCGTCGGTGTCGAGGAGGAACGGATGCGGTTCATACGCTTCGGAATTCCGGAGCTTGAGCCACGCGTTAGTCCCGCTCATGAGCGATACCTGCCGCTCCGACGTTGGGCCGCCGAAAAGAACTGACACCGGTTTGCGTGAATGCTGGGTGGCGCGAGCCTCGTTCGGGAATCCGATGCCGTATCGCATGCATGCATGCTTCAGGATATAGCGCAGTATCTCTCCGTGTGTCATCCCGATGCGTGCCGCCTGCTGGAACAAAAAGCTGTTTTGCTCCATCCCGGAGACAGTGTTGAGATCGCAGAACCATATCTCGCCGGACGGAAGTATCCATCCGTCGAAGCGCGCGAAGTCGCGCATTCCGAAGAGCGCGAAGAGATGCTCGCCTAAGGCCTGGATACGCTCAATCGCCATATCGTCGAAACGGGGAGGGCTGTGGTAGGCGACTTGCCGCGTCGGAAGATACTTCTTTCGGAAACTGAATATCTGATGGCTCGCGTAATCCGTCTCTATCTCGGTCGGGGGCAGGGCGACGGGGATCCCGAATGCATTTTCGATGATGATGGCGGTAAATTCTTTTCCTTCGGCGAACGGCTCGATAACGACGCGCGTATCCATCCGCTTCGCGAACAGGAACCGCGCCTTCTCGAGGGCCTCCTTCGGGGTCGAAACGGAAAAGACGCCGATCGATGAGCCGCCGGACGCAGGTTTCACCACGGCGCGCTTCACAGCATGCTTCTCGAAGAAATCTCTGATGATCGACGCATGGTTCTTGCCGTAGATCTTGAGGACTGCCGACGGAAGCGTGAAGAAGCCGTTGTTCCGCATGTATTCATTCGCGTCGAACTTGTCGAACGCTTTCTTGCATGCCGCCGCGCTTGAACCGACGAAGGGGATCGAATGCCGCTCGAGGAACCGTTGAATGCCGCCATCCTCGCCGTAGGCGCCGTGCATGACGGGGAATACAATGTCGGTTTCCCGAAGCTCGCGGATGAACTCTTTTTCGCTCAGCGGTTTCGCCGTCTGCCGAAGCTTGAAATCGAAATCGGACGGCGTGTTGCTGTACAACTGAGCGGTCGAGATGCGGTACGCATTTTTCTTTGCATCGAGGTAGAAGGGGACAATGCTGATCGTGGATGAAGAGAGATGGTCCAGCACGGAGCGCGCAGAATTGAGAGAAATTCCGCGCTCAAGGGACGGTCCGCCGCATATAATCGCGACCTTTAAGTTTTGCTGAAGTTTCATGATGTTTCTGTGCTTGATTTGAGCCACGAAGAGACGGTCACCCTTCGCTACATGTATAAATGTAGCATTTCTTGCAAGAAAACAGAATCAACAGCAGCACATTCACTCGCATAGAGACGCAGCAGAAGCTCGTAACGACCTGCCTCGCACGGGGGCCGCGGATTGTGTACGATGGATGCAATGACAGAACGGGAACAGAAAAATCCACCGGTGCCGCGGAAAGTGGCGGTGTTCGACGTGGACGGGACGATCTTCCGCTCGAGCTTGCTGATACAGCTCGTCGAGGGGCTCATAGAAAAGGAGGTGTTTCCGGAGAAGGCACGCGGAGAATTCGAGCGCGAGCGCTTGAAGTGGCTCGACCGCGAAGGAGATTATGAGGAGTACATCGATGCCGTCGTACGGGCTTTTCGCAGGCACTTGCGCGGCGTGCACTACGGGACATTCGCCGATGCCGCAGAAGAGATGGTCGGGCGACAGTGGAAGCATACGTACCGCTACACGCGCGATCTTCTCAAAGATCTCAAGGCACGCGGCTATTTTCTTTTGGCAGTGTCGCACTCGCCGAAGACCGTGCTCGACAAGTTCTGCCCGCGGCTCGGCTTCGACAAAGTCTATGGCTCGGTCTACGAGATCGGCCCGCAGGACTGCTTCACGGGCGAAGTCCTCGACCAGCACCTCATTCTGAATAAGGCGAACATCGTGAAGCGCGCGGTCGAGAAGGAGAACCTCACGCTCCAGCATTCGGTCGGTGTGGGCGATACCGAATCCGACATCCCGTTCCTCGAGATGGTCGCGAAGCCCATTTGTTTTAATCCGAATCAAAAGCTCTATCGGTACGCAAAGCGCATGAAATGGAAAGTGGTGGTGGAGCGGAAGGATGTGGTGTATGAGCTATGAACCGTACGGCGGGTGCCCGGCCGTACTTCCTTTGCAGAAATTCCGCTCTGAGGTGTGGAAGTTTTGGGAGAAGAAAGGGAGGCACCATTTGCCGTGGAGGAAAACAAAGAACCCGTACCGCATTTTGGTTTCAGAGATGATGCTTCAGCAGACGCAGGTGCCGCGGGTGATCGAGAAGTATCGGGAATTTTTGAAAACATTTCCAACGGTACGTTCACTTGCGGAAGCACCGCTCGCGGATGTTTTGAAAGCGTGGAGCGGGCTCGGGTACAACCGCCGGGCGAAATATCTGCGGGAGGCGGCGAAAACAATCGTTGCGGAACACGGCGGCCGCATGCCGCGCGACTACGCGGCGCTGCGCACGCTCCCCGGGGTAGGCGACTACACCGCGCGCGCCGTCCGCGTCTTTGCATGTAATGAATCGGATGTGCTCATCGAGACGAATACCCGCGCGGCGTTTATCCATCACTTTTTCCCTGACCGGAAGACAGTACGCGATGATGAGATCATGCCGATCGCACAGAAGGCAGCGGAAGGCCAAGATCCGAGGAAATGGCACGGAGCGCTTATGGATTACGGCACGCATATCAAAAGACTGCATGGAAATCCCGCGCGCAAGAGCGCGTCGTACACACGGCAATCAAAGTTCGAGGGTTCGCTTCGGCAAGTCCGCGGCGCCGTCTTGCGCGCCCTGCATTCAGGCGTGCGCATAGAGAAGCTCCCGTTCCCAAAGGTGCGCATCCGAAGCGCGCTCGCAGGGCTCGCGCGCGACGGGCTCATCGCGAAGAGAAAGGAGAAGTGGGCAATTGCTTAGATGCTCACGATGACTGGAATCACGATCGGCCTCTTGAGAGTTCGCTGCATGAGGAAACGCGATACGGATTCGGCGAGGTCTTCGCGCGCGGCATCGAGATCGGCCGCGCGCGGATTTCGCATGGAGCCCTCGACGCTCTTCCGGATGATGAGGCGCGTCTGATCCATCAGGTCTTTGTTGTCGCGCAGGTACACGAATCCGCGCGAGATGATGTCGGGCGATTTGTGCAGTTTCCCGGTGCGTCGGTCGACGGTCGCGACGACGACGCAAAATCCTTCCTGGCCCAAGGCTTTCCGGTCGCGCATCAGGACGTCGGAGAGTTCCGAGACGGTGTGGCCCTCGACGACGCGCAGTTCCGCCGGCGCTTTCATGCTGAGCTTGGATATCTTCTCGCCGTTCCGGATGTCTATGATGGAGCTGTTGTCGGGGATGACGATGTTCTCGGGAGCGACGCCCATCTCAACGGCGAGGTCGGCATGGACGCGCAGCATGTAGTGGTAGCCGTGCACCGGCACGAAGAACTTCGGCTTGATCTGGCGGTGTATCCACGCGGCTTCCTCGCGGTTGCCGTGGCCCGAGGCATGCACATCGCTCGCGTGATACGTGATGATGTGCGCGCCCTGGCGCGAAAGATTGTCTTTGAGCTTTTGCACGGCGCGCTCGTTCCCCGGAATGACCGATGACGAGAGCACGATGGTATCGGTGGGCTGGAGGCGGATGTACTTATGCGTCTTGTTGCCGATGCGCGCGAGCGAAGCGAACTCGTCTCCCTGCGCGCCGGTCGCGAGGATGACCAGCTTTTCGGCGGGGTAGCGCTCCATGTCCTCCACGCCGACGACGGTGTCGTCCTTATACTTCACGAGCCCGAGGTCGCGCGCGATCTCGACGTTCGTGCGCATCGAGCGTCCGTCGATGACGACTTTCTTCCCCGCTTCTTCGGCGAAGTGAATGACGCGGATGAGGCGTTCAAGGTGCGAAGCGAACATCGCGACGATGAGCCGGCCCTTGGCCTCCTTCACGATCTTTTCGAGCGTGCGGTAGACGTTCACTTCAGGGATCGACCAGCCGGGCTGCCAGACGTTAGTCGAATCCATAAGGAGCGCCAGGACGTTGCGATGCTTGAAGATGCCGAATTCCTGGTGTTCCTCTTCCGACGGCTCGCCATCCTCGTGATTCAGCTTGATGTCGCCCGTGAACACGACGTCGCCCCACGGCGTTTCGATGATGATGCCCATGGAATCAGGCACCGTGTGGGTGACGCCGAAGAACCGGATCGTCGCCTTGCCGAGTTTTATCACCTCATCTTTCTCGACTTCGCGGATCTGCACCGGCACCGTCTGCGCGAATTCCTCCTGGCGCTTCTGGATCATCTTGCCGGTGAGGCGCCTTGTGTAGATCGTCGGATTGCCGATGCGATCCATGATGTAGGGAATACCGCCTATGTGGTCGAGGTGTCCGTGCGAGATGAGGAGTCCGCGGATCTTGTCGCGCCGTTCTTCGAGGTAACCGGTATTCGGCAGGATGTAGTCGATGCCCGGCGTGTCTTCCTCGGAGAACGCGAAGCCCGCGTCGAGGATGAAGATATCATCGTTGAATTCGACCGCCGTCATGTTGCGACCGATCTCTTCGACGCCGCCCAAGGGGATGATGCGCACGGTGTCTTTCGAAGGTTCGGGGATGGGAGCGCCCGCGGGGCGCGCGCGCACGCTTTGATCCTGATGCTGGACGCGCGTGCGGCCGCGCGGAGGGCGCATCATCCGGGGCGAGCCGAAGCGCGGCCGCGTGCCGCGGGGTCTCTGGCCTCCACCCTGATCGGGGCGAGTGGTTCCCGGGCGCGCGGGATGCGACCGGGAAGGACCTGGCCGCGGCGGCCGCGCCGTGAATGCGGGATTCGGTTGCATGCTTTTCGGACGGAACGGCCGTCCGCGTCCGTGCGGCGAGGTCGGCTGCTGTGATTGGTCCATAAGTAAGTAGTATCGTTATTCGTCTGACGCATTGGTAAAGAAGTTCCACACGCGCTCCGTTTCGACGTACCACTGGTACACGTTCAGGAACCGTTCGGACGGCGTCGTGAGCGCTCCGAGGTCGACGCCGCGGAGGGTCTTCGGCACGACGTAGATGAAATCGGGCGCATACAAGAAGATAGCGGGTTCGTCTTTCGCGATGATGCCGGCGAACGAGTTATAGAGCTTCTCGCGCTCTTTGCGGTCCGTCGTTGCGCGTGCCTGCGCGAGCAAGGTGTCCGCTTTCGTGTTCGCATACATTGCGAGATTGAGGCCTGGGTCGTTGCGCTGGCTCGAATGCCAGAACGCGAAGAGGTCGAGCGAGCGCCCCACGACCTCTCCGAAGAGGATCGCATCGTACGCGCGCGGCCGGATGATATTCGTGTTGAATTCCGAAAGCGGATACACGCGGACGCTCACCGTGACGCCGGCCGCGCGCCATGCATCCGCGACCGCGTTGGCGCTCGCGGCGAGTTCCGGCGTATCCGCCGTCGCGAGCGCGAACGAGAGCACCTGTTTCTTTTTCTTCCACACGCCCGCTTTCTCGTCGAAGGTCCAGCCGCCTTTCGAGAGGATGTCGCGCGCTTTCGCGGCGTACGTCTCAGCGGATGCGCGCGCGGCGCTCGCTTTGAGCGCGGCGGGAGCGTTCTCGAGGACGCCCGGAGGGATCGGGCCCTTGAGCGGCGCGCCATAGCCTTTCAGCACGGTGTCGATGAGCGCTTGCTTATCGATGGCCGCGTCGAGCGCCATGCGCACGCTCGCATCGGCAAGTATCGGAGCGTGGCCCTGGTTGAAGAAGATGCCGAAGACGCGGGGAAGCGGAACGTGCATGACGGTGGAATCGGCGCGGGTGAGGGAAGAGAGCCCCGACGGCGAAACGCTCGCGATGCTGTCCACCTCGCGGGAATTGAACGCCCGGATCAGGGCGTCCTCGTTGGAGTAGAAGAAGAACGTGATCTTGTTGAGGTTCGGGCTCCGGAGCGCGAACCGCTTGAACGCAGAAAGCGTGTACTCGGTCGCCGCGCCGGTGCTATCGGTCTGCACCGAGGATACCCGGTACGGGCCGCTCCCCACCGGGTGCGTGTTGAGCGTGCTGAACGGGAACTCCTCTTCAGGGACGGCGCTCCAAAGGTGTTTCGGCAGGATCCCGAGCGTCGTGTTCTCGAGGAACGGCGCATAGGCGCGCTGGAGCTTGAAGACGACCGTGTGCTCATCCGGGCTCGACACCGCGACGCCTTCCCAGTCGGCGCGGTGCGGGCTCTTGATGCTCGGATTCTGCGCGGCCTGGACGGTGAAGACGACGTCGGACGCCAGAACCTTCGTCCCGTCGTGGAATGTCGCATCGTCGCGGAGCGTGAATGTGTAAACCGTGCCGTTCGCGGATATGTCGTAGTGGTCGGCGAGATCGGGGACGATGGAGCCATCGGGAAGCGCGCGGGTGAGGCCCGAGTAGACAAGCTGCGTCAGGTCACCATCCGCTTGTGAGATGGCAAGGAGGGGATTGATGAAGCGGGGCGGCCCGACGATACCCTCGGCGAGCGACCCTCCCGGGGCGGGGACGACGACTGAGACCCCGGAGTTGATGCCGGTGATGAGGCCGAGTGCGCCGATCGCGAGCAGGAACGTGAAGACGTACAGGAGGAGGCGTTCGCCGGGGCGGAACGTGCACAGGAGGTCTTCCAGCATGCCGAGAAAGCGCGCGCTCCGCGAACGTTTCAATTTCTCCCTCGTTTCTTCGGAGAGCCGTATGGTTCGAAGGTCCATAGTATTCATGCGTATGTAAGGGTAGAACGGAAAATGTCAGGCAGAGCCCGGGCGCGGTATGCCGCCGTTGTGCAGGAGAGGGAAAACGCGGTGCGGGTGCCTGCGGATGGCGGGATGTTGGTTAGCTGATGAGTAAATTCACGAGCGCCGAAAGCGCGAAAAGGATACCGAGGATCATCGTAGCCCAAAACAGCGTCTTTTCCAATCCCCGGCGCGCGTGGAATCCGGAGCTGAAGTTGTCGGCCCCGAAAGCGCCGCCGAGCGACGCTCCCGTCTGCTGCAAAAGAATGGCGACGATGAGGAGCGCCGAGAGCGTTATCTGCACATACGGCAGAACCTGCTGGAGAAATGCCATGTGTGAGAAGGATATCACGGATGCTTTCCTAAATCAAATATCATGCAGAATCCTCCTCATCGAAAATTGACAGCGTAGTCCGCAAATGGTACAAGTCCGCCCAGCCGCTCCTTTACATAGTTCTACATTGGGGCGGTCCGACAAACTAACCAAGCGGAGGTCACATCGTGAATAATGAGGTACGAACGGTTTTTCCCGCCAGACAGTTGAATTTGCCTGGCACCACCGAAGAAGTCATCGTCGGCGGCCGCGACAAGTTCCCCCTCCTGGGGGCGGCTTTCGGCACCACGAAAGTCATTGGCGTCATCGGGTGGGGCTCGCAAGGCCCAGCCCAGGCACCGAACCTGGATGAATCTCTCGAGGGGGCCGACATCAAGGTGATGGTCGGGCTCCAAGAAGGAAGCTCGTCGTTCGAGAAGGCAGCTGAAGCCGGCTTCACTCGCTTCAGCGGCAGTGCCGGCGAGATGTACGACGTCATCGGGAAATCCGACGTTGTCGTCCTGCTCATCAAGGACGCCGCACAGGCCGAGAACTTCGAGAAGATCGAGGCCGCGATGAAGCCCGGTGCAACGCTGGGGCTCTCTCACGGGTTTCTCATCGGGTACATGAAGAATGTCGGCGCGCAGTTTCGCAAAGACATCAACGTCATCGGTGTGTGCCCGAAGGGGATGGGGCCGTCAGTCCGACGGCTCTACGAACAAGGCCGGAACATCAACGGCGCCGGCATCAACAGCTCCTACGCGGTGCTTCAGGACGCCACGGGGAACGCTCGCAATATCGCCCTCGGATGGGCGGTCGCGATAGGTTCACCCTACGTCTTCGAAACCACGCTCGAGATGGAATATCGCAGCGACATCTTCGGCGAGCGCGGGGTGCTCCTCGGCGGTGTCTGGGGTGCGCTGGAAGCCCTGTACTCCTACTTCGTCTTCGAGGGGGTCGAGCGGAAGGAAGCATTCATCGAGAGCGCCATCAGTCTCACGGGTCCCATCAGTCAGGCGATTTCCAGGGGCGGCCTCGTCGGGGTCGTGAATTCGATGCTCCGCGTCGATCGGGACCTGTTCTTCAAGGTCCTCGACGCGACGTATCTGCCGGCGAAGGCGCTGCTGGCGGAGATTTACGCCGAAGTGTCAAGCGGGCGGGAAATCGCGAGCGTCGTCGACGCAACGGCACGCTTGAAGAAATATCCGTTCAGCAAGGTGGACGGGACCCCCATGTGGCGGGTGGGTGAGACTGTGCGCGCAAGCAAGTTCGGTGCGAAAGGCATCAACCCCATCACCGCCGGTGTCTACGTCGGCATCATGATGGCGCAGATCGACGTTCTGCTCGAAAACGGTCACGGGTGGAGCGAGATCTGCAACGAAACCATCATCGAAGCGATCGACTCGCTCAATCCGTACATGGCGGCGCACGGAGTCGACTACATGGTCGACAACTGCTCGACAACTGCTCGGCTCGGCACCCGCAAGTGGGGGCCGCGGTTCGCGCAGATGGTGAGCGGCGACGTGTTGGAGAAGGTCGGCGAAGAAGCGACCGCACCGGACAAGGATTGGTTCTGGCGCCACCCCGTGCACGAAGCTCTCGCGGCCTGCATGAAGATGCGCCCCCCGGTCAACATCTCGGTGAGCTGACGCCACCGGACGCGGACCGGATCAAACACACCAGCTAGTCGCCACTAAGAGCGGCGCTGGTGTGTTCTTTTTTAAGATTCGGAAAGTTTGACATCGGGTTCTCGCCTTATATAATGCCCCGGCGTTGCGGCTCCGCCGCACCCCGCCTGTCTGCAGTAAGTACACGCACAGGCAGATTATAAGGTAAGGAATACACACAATGCCTTATGAAGAAACAGGCCAAACATTCTACTAGTAGCAAGACGAGCAAAATCCAACCGCTCTTCGACCGCGTCCTGGTGAAGCCCGAAGAGAGCGTCGACGAGAAGTCGCCCTCCGGCATCATCATTCCGGACACGGCGCGCAAGGAGAAGCCCGAGCGCGGCGTCGTCGTCGCGGTGGGAGAAGGGAAGCGCAACGAGAAGGGCGACATCCTTCCGCTTAATGTGAAAGTGGGCGACAGAATCGTTTTTTCCAAATACGGCTACGACGAGGTGAAGATAGACGACGAGGAATACTACATCGTCGCGGAATCGAACATCCTCGCTGTCATTAAATAATTTAAGATTTACAACTCTATGGCAAAACAAGTCATCTTTGATTCGGAAGTGCGCAACGCCTTGAAGCGCGGCGTCGACGTCGTCGCGGGCGCGGTCAAGGTGACGCTTGGGCCCCGAGGCCGCAACGTCGCGCTCGACCGTTCATGGGGCGGCCCCCTCATCACCAACGACGGCGTTTCCATCGCCAAGGAAATCACGCTCCCGGACAAGTTCGAGAACATGGGCGCGGCCATCGTAAAAGAAGTCGCGCAGAAAACGAACGACAAGGCCGGCGACGGCACGACGACCGCGGTCGTCCTCCTCCAGGCACTCGTCCATGAAGGATTGAAGCGCACGGCGATGGGCGCCAACGCCATGATGGTGCGCCGCGGCATCGAAGCGGCGGCGAAGGACGCCGTCGAAGCACTCAAGGGAATGGCGCGCCCCGTCGCGGGAAAGAATGACATCCGCCAGGTGGCGACTATATCCGCCGAATCGGAAGAGCTCGGAAAGAAGATCGCGGAAGTCGTCGAGAAGGTGGGCAAGGATGGCGTCGTCACCGTCGAGGAATCGCAGACGACAGACATCGAATCGGAGTACGTCGAGGGCATGGAATTCGACAAAGGATACGTCTCCGCATACATGATTACGAACCCGGAGCGGATGGAAGCCGAATCGAAAGATGCGGCCATCCTCGTGACCGACAAGAAGATCTCTACGATTAAAGACATCCTTCCGCTTCTCGAAAGAATCGCCCAGAGCGGGAAGAAAGATCTCGTCATCATCGCCGACGACGTGGACGGCGAGGCCTTGGCGACGTTCGTCGTCAACAAGCTCCGCGGCGTGTTCAACGTGCTCGCGGTCAAGGCACCGGGCTACGGCGACCGGAAGAAAGAGATGCTCGCGGATATCGCCATCACCTTGGGCGCGCAGGTCGTCTCCGAGGATCTCGGCATCAAGCTCGAGAACGTAGAATTGAACATGCTCGGCCGCGCGAATCGCGTCGTCGCGACGAAAGATTCGACGGTCATCGTCGGCGGGAAAGGGAAGAAGGCCGACATCGAGGCGCGCGTCGCGCAACTCCGGAAGCAGTTGGAGAACACCGATTCGAAGTTCGACAAGGAGAAGCTCGAAGAGCGCATCGCGAAGCTCTCCGGCGGCGTCGCGGTCATCCGCGTGGGCGCCGCGACGGAAACCGAGATGAAATACTTGAAGGACAAGATCGAAGACGCGGTGAACGCGACGAAGGCCGCTATCGCCGAAGGCATCGTCCCCGGCGGCGGCTCGGCGCTCGCGAAAGTGGGCGCGAAGCTCGCGAAGAAAGTCGACGCGAAGGCGCACGACGAGTACACGATCGGCTATCGCATCCTCCTCTCCGCGCTTTCCGCTCCGCTCCTGCAGATCGTGAAGAATGCCGGACGCGAAGACGGCGCGGTCATCCTGCAGGACGTCGTAAAGAAAGCCGGCAACATGGGATTCAACGCGGCAATCGAAGCGGAATCGGAAGAAAGCAATATCGTAGACATGTTCGAGGCAGGCATCATCGATCCGGTCAAAGTGACGCGGAGCTGCGTGGAGAACGCGGCCTCAGCCGCGGCGGTCTTGCTTACAACCGAGGCGGCCGTCGCCGACATTCCCGAAGAGAAGAAACCAGGCACCCAAGGTGGCATGCCGGGTGGGATGGGAGACCTCGACTAGGCGCTTACATTCGGCCTGCTGGCCTCAGTACTTCCTCGCTCGACGCCCGATCGCGCGTTCCAGACCCCCCTCATAGCATGATGCCCCCTCGCTTACGGATTGAAGGGGAGATTGAAGGTGCTATAATTAGGGGTATATGAGCATTCCTTACATCATTCTTTTAATCGCAGTCGTCATTCTCTTGTGGGCGGTGTTCGCCTACAACCGCTTCGTCGCGCTCACGAATCGCGTGCAGGAGGCGTGGTCTGACATCGACGTGCAGTTGAAGCGCCGGTACGACCTCATCCCGAATCTCGTCGAGGCGGTGAAAGGGTACGTGAGCCACGAGCGCGGGACGCTCGAAAGCGTCACCGAGGCCCGCACGCGCGCGATGAACGCGCAGACGGTGGCCGAGCACGCGCAGGCGGAGAACATGCTCGCGGGCGCCTTGAAATCGCTCTTCGCGGTCGCGGAAAGTTATCCCGACCTGAAGGCGAATAGCAACTTCGTCGAACTCCAGCGCGAACTCTCCGACACCGAGAACAAGATCCAGGCCGCGCGCCGCTTCTACAATTCCGTGGTGCAGGAACTTCAGAACGCGCTCGAGATGTTTCCATCGAATCTCGTCGGCAGCATGTTCGGTTTCAAGACGAGGGAATTCTTCGAACTCAGCGCGGATGAACAAGCGGCGAAAGAGCCGGTGAAAGTTAAATTCTAATATTGCTGCGGTAGCATGCCGCACACGAATATGGCCTCACTCTATACTCAACAAGGGAGAAATGTATTTCGCACATGGGTACTCATGAGCGTCTTCCTCGTCCTCATCGTCGCCGTCGGGTACATCGCCGCGTGGTATTTGAATAATCCCGGCATCTTGTACGTCGCGGTCGCGTTCTCGCTCCTGATGAACGTCACCGCGTATTGGTTCTCCGACAAGGTCGCGCTCGCGTCCGCGCGGGCGCATCCGGCCGACGAGCGCGAGTACCTGGAACTGCACCGCATACTGGAGAATCTCGCCATCACCGCCGGGCTCCCCAAGCCGCGGCTCTACGTGATCGATGATCCGGCGCCGAATGCGTTCGCGGCCGGGAGAGACCCGAAGCACGCGGTCGTCGCCGTGACGACGGGACTCCTCGGGCGACTTGACCGCGCCGAGCTTGAGGGTGTCATCGCGCATGAACTCTCGCACGTGGGCAACCGCGACATCCTCGTGATGACGGTCGCGGTCGTCCTCGCGGGATCGATCGCAATACTCGCCGACCTGTTCCTGCGCATGAGTTTCTTCGGCGGGGGCGATCGAGACCACAAGAATCCCGTCATGATGATCCTGGGGCTCATCGCTATCATTATCGCGCCTATCGCGGCCCAGCTCATCCAGATGGCCGTCTCGCGCCGCCGCGAATTCCTGGCGGACGCGTCGGGCGCATTGCTCACGCGCTATCCCGAGGGCCTCGCGTCTGCGCTCCAGAAGATACATTCATACGGGGCGCCGATGCGCGGCGCGAACCACGCGACGGCGCACCTCTTCATCTCGAATCCTTTCGGCGCGCACGAAGCGGGCCGTTTCATCGCGAAGATATTCTCGACGCATCCGCCGGTGGAGGAACGCATCGCGGCATTGCATGGGATGGATATTTAGTGAGATATGCGTCTCACACGCGACGGAAGGTTCGAGCGCAGCGACATTTGGCGGGAAGGCAAGTGGCTCGACCTCTGGAGCGTCGTCCATCTTCTCTCGGGCGTTTCCGCCGGATTCGCGCTCATTCCTCTTGATCTGGGAATGGAGGCCTCATTCATAATCGCATTTCTCATTTTCGTACTCTACGAGACATGGGAAGCGATGGTGAAGATCCGGGAAACTCCGCAAAATCGGTCCATGGACGTCGTGGTCGGAATGGCGAGCTTCGTGCCGACCTTTCTTTTTTCGCAAGGATTGCCGACGACGCTTTTCATTCTTGTATTCGGATTCGTACTGACGGCGAACATCACAATGGCCACATTCGGCTGGACTGCATCTCGCAAGGCCGAGGAGTTCGAACATCGGCTGCGCCTAAGGCTCGCAGAACGGCGCAAGCGCATCATGGAGCGCCGCCTCCGCCGCATGCGGCGCATGCAAAGCCGAAGTGATGTCTGATATCGCATCGGAGCGACTTTTCTGTATACTGGCGCATACGGAGGCGTCGCATAGTGGTCTAGTGCACCGTCTTGGAAAGGCGGCATGCCGCAAGGCATCGAGAGTTCGAATCTCTCCGCCTCCGCCCAGAGTATTTTTTATCGGATTACCCCGGATTCTTCTAAGTGGCGGAGAGTCCCTGTTTTAAAATTCTTGATATTTATTGAATCTACTGTTGTAAGATCTGAGATTCGGTAGCTGGGGGTTGTTGAACCACTCCAAAGATATTTTCCAGTTCGGAATCTAGAGTCAGATATTTATCAGAAAACTTCACTAATCCTTTTTGAATACCTTGAGTACTATCTAGTGCCGTCAAGTAGACATTTCCTCCGAGATTTTGCACAGCCTCAAAAAGAGGTATGTAATCTCTGTCGTTGACGAGGAAAACTATATTGGATGCTCGGCCGCTTGAGACAAGCGAGAGAACGTCACACGCCAATTTTATATCCAGACCTTTTTCAGATCTTGCAAAATGATCCCTATACTCTGCAGATAGTTTTTGCAGCTCTTCTTCAGGAATAGCTTGGATACTTTGCCCGCATTCCTTAATTTGCCAATGATCTTTCTGCCCCGGTGCGTCTTCTTGCGGGAGCTCAAGCATTATTCGAATACGTTCATCATTCTGCTTAAAATAATAGACGACCCTGATGATGCTACCGATGTATAAAGACCACTGTCTTTTTAGGGCTTCAGTTAAAATTGCCAGATCTAATTTCTTGCCACTAAATCCTGCCCTAGTCCTTCTTATCTCGTGAATACTGGAGAATAAGTGCGAACCGTCAATGATGAAGTATCCTCTATTGTCCATATTCATCTCTCACCACAGAGAGGGTTATATTTACTCCTAATCAATTTTTCCAACAACAGGCGAAAGTTTTCATCAGGACTTATATAAACATACAGTCCAGTCTCCACACACCCATTCTGAATCCAACAGGTTTTTCTCTCATGATTGATGATTCGTGAATTTATACTAGCCGTCTGGCCTACATCTACGACTTGATTTAGAGCGTTCAGTAGAATATAGACGCAGCCGAAATCTTGGTTGAACGTCTTTGTGTGATAGAAAGGACCAGCAAAACTATAACCCTCAATCGTGATTGTCATTATGAGATTTTACCACTTTTGTCTGGGTAAGGTAGAATACAGAGTATATGCTAGAAGCAAATTTTAATCCGGGTGGTGTGCGCGATACGCCGGATGAACGTGACTACCAGTGGAATAACGAAGAATTTGGAGGTACTCTCCCGCCATTCGATTGGACAAAAGGATATGATGTAGAGAAAGAACTGCAGACCGTTCTTGGAGACATCAACTTCGTGCTTAAACCGAATAAGCAGGGAAATTCACAGTCTTGCGGCGGCCAAGCATGGTCAAAGTATGCGGCGATTCTCAACGCGGTTATTGAGAAAAAGTTTACGGAAAATAGCGCCAAATTTATTTACGCACAGACGTTTATACCTGGCGGAAGTTCGGCAGGGCGACCTAATTGTGAGGTATTGCTCAAACAAGGATGTGCGGATGAAACTCTGTGCCCCTCCTACGACAATGGACAGCCGCCAGATGAGCACTTTATGGAGCAACCGCAAGATATAACTGATGCGGCAAAGGTGAATGCGAAATTTGATCAAACCCTATCATACACAGCAGTCCCCAAGACTATTGAAGACTTCGCTCATGCACTGGCAAACAACCACGGTATGGCTATCGGTGTGCGTGGCACATGGGTTAGTGATTTATCTTGGAATACAACATATCCCAAGCCACCTATAGGAGCATCCTCAGATTGGGGGCATTGGATCTATGCCGGAAAAGCAAAACTTATTGAAGGAAGAAAGATGATAGGACTTTTAAACAGTTGGGGTGAGGCGTTTGGTGATCGCGGATGGCAATGGATAGGAGAAGATTACTTCTCTGAAGATGGGAAATATATCATGGGTGGTTGGACTCATGTTTTGGGTCAAAAGCAGAAGACTCCCGCGGGATTCAAACACAACTTCCTTATCGACCTGACATATGGCTCAAAAAGTGATGAGGTAGTGGCTCTTCAAAAAGCCTTGCAAATCGATGGAGATCTTCCGCTTACAGTTCAGACAACCGGATTTTATGGCCCCGCAACTCGTCAGGCCGTGTTGGTGTTTCAAATTAAAAATACAGTGGACTCTCCCGACGAATTGCTAAAGCTGGGTGGTAATCGAGTAGGATCTCGTACAAGAGAAAAGTTGAACAAACTATTCAATTAGGCCTTGAAAGAGACCCAATCTGCGGTATGGTGCTACCAGGACGTTCTGCGTGTTGCAGTAACGCCACAGCAAAAGGAGAACGCCATGTTGCCCGACTGCTTTGGGGCGGAACTCTGGATCCCGGAAGTGAGACGTTTCCGGACAAGAGCATTTCTCGCCCTGCTGATCGTGATGGTCAGCCTCGTCGTCGCGGTCTCCATGGGATGGATCTAAGCCCACCATCCCGAGGCGCGACGGAAGCGATTGTCTCAGACGGCGATCGCTTCTTCATTTTGAGTTAGAATGGATATATCGAAATCCCTATGCCCGACGATCGCAAGACAAAAGTACTCCTGCTCGATGACGAGAAGTTATTGCTCGACATCTATAAGATTAAATTCGAGAAAAGCGGGTATGAGGTATCCATGTACTGCGATGCAGACGATGCGTTGCGAGCGCTTCAGAGCGGATACAAGCCCGATGTCATTCTGTTCGACATTACGATGCCCGACGGCAGAAGCGGATATGAATTCATAGAAACAGTGAAAAAAGAGAAATTGGCCAAACACTGTCTGAAAATCGCTCTCACGAACGAAGGGCAGGAGGGAGAAAAAGCGCGAACGGCAGAACTGGGGACGGACGCTCATTTGCTCAAATGCAATTTTACCCCTTCGGAACTCGTTGCCGCCGTCACCGAAATGTTGAATGCGAGAAAGCGATAGCATCGCCCTTCGACCGCGATACGAGCTGTTATGATGAATGTATGGGTCCGATACTAAAGAAGCCCAGCGCGTGGATCCCGATAGCGATGTCGCTCGCCATGCTGGCGTTCATCCTTACGTATCTTGCGATATTCGGTGTTTCCGCCCCTAATCCGGATGCGGATGAGGGAACACCCGCGCACCTCTTTCAGCTCTGGCTAGTCCTGGAAGTGCTGATGGTGTCATTTTTCGCCGTTAAGTGGTTGCCGCAAAAGCCAAAACAGGCGCTCTTTGTCCTGGCGATCCAAATCATCGCCGTGGTTGCGGCGTGCGCCCCTATTTTCTATTTAGAGCTGTAGTCGGTATCCCATACGGCTCGAAATGCAAAGGAGGAAAGGCCCTATATCGCATTTGCACAGAAAGCGCTATGATAGGGGGCATTAATGGGTAATTACAAAATTCATGGCAACTAATTCTGCATTTATGAAGCCGATGACAGTCAGTTCAGACCTGGCCGCCGTCGTGGGAGCGGGCCCGATGCCGCGCTCGGAGGTCGTTAAGAAGCTCTGGGTCTACATCAAGAAGCACAACCTTCAGGATGCGGCCAACAAGCGCAACATCAATGCCGATGCGGCTCTGAAGAAAGTGTTCGACGGCAAGGCGGTCGTGAACATGTTCGAGATGACGAAGCTCGTCTCCAAGCACCTCTCATAAGAAATCCTGGAAGTATGGAAGATCCTGATCGCAGAAAGGACCCGTTGAGGAGGGGTCCGGAGCGCATCAGCAACGTAAAGGTGACAGAAATGTCAGTGAAAGAAGCAGAAGCACTTCTCTTGAAGCATAAACCTGACTTAACTCCCGATATACGAGAGCAAAAGAATCAAGCCGCGTGGAGTTCTTCAGATTGGGCGGCACGTTCCGGCGCTGATTTCAGAAAAAGATCCAAGAGAGCATTCTTGTTGGAGTGGGAAGGCGGAAGTAGTCCAGATGGTGCAGTTGTAGGAAAAGATACGATTACGAGCATACAAGGTGGCAGAGTATCGTTTGCCAACCATTCAAATACGGCCGCTATCTACGAGCGCATAGCCAGGGGTGGTGGTGAGAGACATGAGATACAAAAGATAATTGTCTTTCTGTATTGATACGTCTTGTTCCAAGAATCAGAACCGTCGGGATATCGCAGATGAGCTATACTGTCCGCATGTCTTTCGTAGCGGCTGTCGTACCGATACTTCTTGCGGGAGTCGTTTCAGCGGTCATCGGATTCGCGTGGTATCACCCGCGCGTGTTCGGCGGCGTGTGGATGCGTCTGTCGGGCGTGACGCCCGAAACCGTCGAGCGCGGAAAGAAAAAAATGCACGTCTACGCATCGCTCGCGCTCCTCGCGAGCATCGTCGCGGCGTACGTTTTGCACTGGCTCATCGTCGCGACAGACGCGCGCGGCATTCTCGGAGCGGTGAAGCTCGCGGTGCTCGCGTGGTTCGGGTTCGTAGCGCCCGCGATGTCGGGCATCGTCCTCTGGGAGCAGAAGCCGGTCGCGCTCTACCTCGTCAATACGCTCTACTGGCTCGTCTCATTCGTCGTTATGTCGGTCGTGCTCGTGTTCTGACCCTTTATGAAAGGGAACGAGTGGTGGATCAAGTACGCGGGTCTCGAACTATTAGGCGTCGCAACGATTTCTTTAGCCGGTTTCGCGATGTCGCCGGTATCGTTTCGTAGTGAAACTGTTCAAGTTCAACCGCTTTCTCAACAAGCAGAGCAAAATACTCGCTTCAGAACCATCCACATCGGCGGAAGAGACGTACAAGCGATGATCGCCGACACCCCTGCGCTCCGCGAGAAGGGTTTGAGCGGCCGCGCGGGACTCGCGCCGGATGAGGGAATACTTTTCGTGTTCCCGGCGGACGGGCAATATGGCTTTTGGATGAAAGATATGCGTTTCCCGATTGACATTCTCTGGCTTTCCGGTCGTGGTGAGATTCTCGACATGCGGAAGAGCGTTTCGCCTTCCACGTACCCGGCCGTTTTTACGCCCGCGGCATCCGCACGCTACGTTTTAGAGCTTCCGGCGGGGTTTTCCGAAGCGTATACTGTGAAGATCGGGGACGAGGTGAAATTGTAAAGTTGTCCACAGGCCCCGACGAGAAATTTGTCGGAGGCACGGGCGTACAATGAATGTCCTTTAGCCTTTATCAACCGATTCATTATGCGCATGACGAATCAAACAGCCGGTGTGAGGCGTACGAGAGGTGCAGGCCGCGTCGCGGCTTCCGCGAAGCCGTTCGGAGACGGTTCCGCATTCCGCGTGTACAAGAAATATCTTCCGAACGTCCAGAAACGCGACGGCCGGATCGTCCCATTCGAGTTCGAGAAGGTCGTGAACGCCATCCACAAGGCGATGCTCGCGACGAACGAAGGTTCGGAGGATGAAGCGGTGGTCGTCGCGCACAAAGTGGCGGGCGAAATGATGCGCATCGCGAAGACCTACAAGAATTTTCTTCCCACCGTCGAGGGCTGCCAGGACGAAGTCGAGCGTCAGCTCATTCTTGCCGACTACGCCGCCGCCGCGAAGGCCTACATCCTCTACCGCGCGGAGCGCGCGAAGATCCGCAAGGAGCAGGGCGCGGTGCCGGAGCATGTGCGCAAGCTCGCGGAGGAGAGCAAGAAATATTTCAAGAACAATCCGCTCGGCGAGTTCGTCTACCTGCGCACCTACGCGCGCTGGATAGAAAGCGAACAGCGCCGCGAGACGTGGATCGAGACCGTCGACCGCTATGTCGGATTCATGAAAGAGAATCTCGGCGACAAACTGACGAAGCGCGAGTACGCCGACATCCGCGAAGCGATACTGAAGCAGGAGATCATGCCCTCGATGCGCGCGATGCAGTTCGCGGGAGCGCCCGCGCGCAAGTGCAACACGTGTTTCTATAATTGTTCGTTCACCGCCCCGGTGAAGCTCGAGGACTTCGCCGAGATCATGTATCTCTCGATGCAGGGATGCGGCGTCGGATACGCGGTGGAGAGCCAGAACGTGCAGCAGCTCCCGCAGATCGAGAAGCAGACGGGAGAGAAATTACCGACGCACGTCGTTTCCGACACGAAAGAAGGATGGTGCGATGCGCTCACTCTCGGACTGCGCACGTGGTACGCGGGCAAGGACATCGAATTCGATTTCTCTCTCGTCCGTCCGGCAGGCGCGCGTCTGCAGACGATGGGAGGCAAGGCATCGGGCCCGGAGCCGCTCCGTTCGCTCCTCGCGTTCGCGCGCGAGCGGATATTGAGACGGCAGGGGAGGCGCCTGCGCAACATCGACGCACACGATATCATCTGCAAGATAGGCGAGTGCGTGGTCGCCGGCGGCGTGCGCCGCACGGCAATGATCTCGCTCTCCGACCTCGACGACGTGGAGATACGCGACGCGAAGAAGGGCCAGTTCTTCCTCACCGACCCGTATCGATCCGTCGCCAACAACTCGGCCGTCTACGAAATGAAGCCGACGAACGCCGAATTGATGGACGAATGGGTGGCACTCATGAAAAGCGGCACGGGCGAGCGCGGCATCTTCAATCGCGGGTCGCTCGAAAAAACGATGCCGGAGCGCCGTTTGAAGTACCTCAAGAAGAAGTACGGAAAGAAAGGCAATTTCATCGGCCAGGTGGGGACGAATCCCTGCGGCGAGATCATCCTGCAGTCAAAGCAGTTCTGCAACCTCTCGGAGGTCATCGCGCGTGCGGACGATACGGAGAAGTCGCTCCTGCGCAAGGCGAAGCTCGCCACCATCCTGGGCACGTATCAATCAACGCTCACGAAGTTCAACTACATTTCGAAAGATTGGCAGGACAACTGCGAGGCCGAGCGTCTGCTCGGGGTCTCGATCACCGGCCAGTGGGATTCTGCGGCGGTGCGCGATCCGAAAATGATGCGCAAGATGCGCGCGATCTCCGTCGCGACGAACCAGAATTATGCGAAGCGCTTCGGCATCCCCGCGTCGAATTCCATCACCTGCGTGAAGCCGTCGGGAACCGTCTCGCAAACGTTCAACTGCTCCTCCGGCATCCACCCGCGCCACTCGCAGTATTACATCCGCCGCATCCGCATTTCGGCGACCGACTCGCTCTACAAGATGATGCGCGACCAGGGAGTGCCCGCGCATCCGGAAGTGGGGCAGAACGTGAACGAGGCGACGACGTTCGTCTTCGAATTCCCGGTCAAGGCGCCGGCCGGCTCCGTCTTCAAGAACGACCTTTCCGCCATTGAACAACTCGAGTACTGGAAGATGGTCAAGCTGAATTTCACCGAGCACAATCCATCGGCGACGATTTCGGTGGGCGAGGAGGAATGGGTCGCGGTCGTCGCGTGGATATCGGACAACTGGGACATCGTCGGCGGCCTCTCGTTCCTGCCGCGCGAAAGTCACGTCTACCGACTCGCTCCGTACGAGGCCATCGACAAGAAGACGTACGAGGCGCTCGCGGCGAAGTTCCCGCAGATCGACTACTCGAAGCTCATCATCTACGAACGCACCGACGAGACGGAGCAGGCGAAGGAGTTGGCGTGCGCGGGCGGGACGTGCGAGATCGTGTGATTCATGATGCGGGTGAACGCGCGCCCGAACACGGACTGCGCGGATAGTCGTTTCTGCACCACCCTGCTGTATGACGCGGATGCATGAACATTTGCTGCGCGATGTTCTCCGCGCGTTCACCCGCCTCACTCACTTTCGCTGGGAAAAGGGATAAAAGAGAAGAGGCCCGGTGAAGAGCCTCTGCTCTTTCACCGGGCCTCCAGGCCAGTTTCCGCTTTCAGGCGAACCAGGCTCCATCGGGGCGACCGATCACCTTCCGCAACTTGACTTCTTCCGTCACGGTTGCGCGCAAGATATCGCCCATGGCGTATGAAGGGTAGTTCCGTCCATCGGCCGAGACCTCGTAGCCACTTGCACCCCTGATCGCGGCGATACGTTCGATGGAAAGCAGGAAAATCTGCGGCAGGGGGGTGCCATGTGCGACTTCGAAGTTGTAAGCCGGATTTCCCTCGTGGTCGGTAATGACGACAGGGATCATAGCCATCGGTTGCCTCCTTTCAAGGCGGGTTGTCAGCGCCCACTATAAATCATTACAGGTACTTGTCAAGGCTTTTGATGTGGGGCATAATAGGGCCCTGCGTTAGGCAGTCGCTGTGCGCCGCAAGGCACACAGAGGAAAGTCCGGACACGCGCCAATTTTGTCTGCCGTAGGCAGCTTCAAAATTGAGCGCCCTGCATAGCTTTATGCGAAGCAGGGCATTTGTCCTCCTACGCCAAGGCTTCGGAGGATGCTCGATTCTGTAGCCACCTTCGGTGGACAGAATCGGCAGCACGGTAGCGGGTAACGCCCGCCGGGGTAATCCCAGGGATGCGAACAGAGACGCCGAACCCGAGAGGGAACGGGATCCGCAAGGATCAGCTCGCGCGGAAACGCGCGAGGTGCAACGGCAAAATTCCTACCTGCGTGCAAGGCCGTGTTCGTGGGGAACCAATTGGACCTCACGAAAGAGTCGCTTGAGGTGAATGGCAACATTCATCCCAGATACATGGCTGCCCTCGACAGAATCCGGCTTACAAACGCAGTGAACCGAGTGGAGAGGGAGAGTTCACTCTCCCTCTCCCGAGGAAACAAGTTTGAATGAACGAAGTGAATATCGATGCAGTGCAGGCGAGCAAAGCAAACGAGCTTTGCTCGTTTGCTTTTGAGCCAAACAAATCATATGAGCGTAGCGATTAAGGTGCAGAAGAGAAAAGAGGGCCCCAAAAGGGCTCTCTTTTCTCGTACGGGGTTGTGGTACACTTACGCTCATATAAGTTCATAGGAAAACGATCCCTTATGATAAGACTTCGTACCGTCCTTGATGCGACCTCCCGCTTGAGCATGCTCGCGGCGTTCGCACTCCTCCCGTTTTTCGTCGTCCCTGTCCCGTGGATGACGACGGCACAGAGCAAGATGGCGCTCATGGCGGTCCTCCTCTCGACTGCGGTCGTGGAGTGGGTCATCGCGCGGCTTCTCGAACGGACAGTGCGCGTACCCGCGCTCTTTATCCTCGGGGTGGGGGTACTGCTCCCGCTCGCATACCTCATCTCGACGCTCGCTACCGGCATGACGTCGCTGTCGCTCTTCGGCTCCGGCGTCGAGCAGGACACGCTCGTCGCCGCGACGATCTGGTACGCGGCGCTCGCGCTCTCCGCGCTCGCGTTCTCGAAGAATCCGCTGCAGAGCATCGACGCGCTGCGCGCCCTCTTCCTCGGCGGCGGCATCCTCGCCGTTTTGCAGATCGTCTACCAATTCTTCCCGGCGGCGCTCTCATTCGGCGGCGCGGTCTCGCTCCAGAACGGGAATTTCTTGGGGAGCTGGCATGATCTCGGCATCCTCTCGGGACTCTTCGTGTTCCTCGGCGTGGCGCTCATGCAGGGTCCCTCGGGAGAAGGGAAGTGGAAGTATCTCTTCGCGGCGCTTGCCGCGGTATCGTTCGCGCTCCTCATCGCTCTCAACTTCTTCGACGTGTGGTTCGCGGTCTGCATCGCGTCGCTCCTCTTGCTCCTCGGCCGCGTCGTCTCGGACTACTCATTGCGCGGAACCCAGGCGTTCTCGCTCCGACCGCATGCGGCGTGGATCGTACTCATCATCCTCTCGGCGCTTTTCGTGGTCTACGGGAACTCGGTGAGCGCCAAACTCCCGTCGGCCGTCCGCATCACGAGCATCGAAGTGCGGCCGTCGTGGCAGGGGACGCTCCAGATCGGCCAGCAGGTGCTCTCCCAATCCGCGACGCTCCTCTTCGGGGCCGGACCGAATACGTTCACGAACGAGTGGGGCCTTCACAAGCCCGCGGGCGTGAATGCGACCCAGTTCTGGAACACAGATTTCAATACCGGCATCGGCTCGATACCGACGTCCTTCATCACGGTGGGAGCCGCGGGGATCGTCGCGTGGGCGGCGTTCCTTCTGGCGCTCTTGTGGCTCGCGTGGATCATCCTCTTCCGCCGCGCTTCGTTAATTTCGCCGTCCGCATCCGTCTTCCGGCATGTCGCCGAACCGCTCGCCGTCTCGGCGCTCTTCCTCTTCAGCTTCTTCGTGTTCTACGTGCCCGGACCGGCGCTCTCGGTCGTCTCGTTCCTCGTCTTCGGCCTCCTCGCGGGACTCGCCGGCGTCCTCGGATTCGTCTCCATGCGGACATGGAGCATCGGCATCGCGGTGTGGAAGGAGACGGCGCGCGCGGCTGCGGTCGTTATCTTCGGCCTGATCGTCTTGTACGCGGGAGTAGGATTGGGACGAGTGCTCCTGTCGGATATGACGCTCAATCGCGGCATCGTCCTCTACAATGATTCGGGAGACATCACGGGAGCATCTGCTCTCGTCTCGACCGCCATCAAGATCCTTCCGGAAAGCGATCGCGCGCAGCGCGCCGCCATCGAACTCGGACTCCTCCAGCTGCAGAAGCTGATAGCGTCCGCCGACCCGAAAGACGAACAGTCGCGCACGCTGCTCCAGACGACGCTCTCGCAGACGATCCAGCACGGCCTGGATGCCGTCTCCATCGACAGCGGGAGCTATCAGAACTGGCTTGCACTCGCGTCGCTCTACGGCCAGCTCGCGGGCGTCAACATCGAAGGCGCTCACGACAGGGCGCGCGCGGCGTACTCGCGCGCGCGCGAGGCGAACCCGACGAACCCGCTCCCGCTCCTCCAGCTAGCTCAGCTCGAACTCTTGCAGAACAACCTTGACGCCGCTCTCCAGGATCTTGCGGACGCGGTGCAGCTCAAGAACGATTTTGCGCCCGCGTACTACCTGGCATCGCAGGTGTTCGCGTCGAAGAATGATTTCAAGAACGCAATACCGGCGGCGGCGCAGGCCGTGCAGTATGCGCCGAGCGACCCCTTGGGCTGGTACAACCTGGGGATCATCGCGTATGGCGGCGAAGATTACACCGATGCGGCGGGCGCGCTTGAACAGGTACTCACGCTCGAGCCGCAGTATGCGAACGCGATGTACGTGCTCGGCCTCACGTACTACAAGCAGGGCCGGACGCAAGACGCGATACGGGTATTCACGGACCTGAACAAGCTGGACCCGACGGCGCAGACGGTCGCCCAGATCCTCGAGAATCTCAAGGCCGGGAAACCGCCGCTCCCCGAAGCGCCAGCATCTAAGACGTCCGCTTCGCAGACGTCGCCGCGCACGTAGTCTCCTATGATGAATCGTGCGCTTCGGTTCCTTTCCTCCGAGGTGCGAGGACTCCAAACGGCGGTCTACGTGCTTGCGCTTTGCGCTCTGCTCTCGTCTCTGCTCGCGCTCCTGCGCGACAGGCTCTTCGCGCATGCTTTCGGCGCGGGCGTGCAGCTCGATCTCTACTACGCGGCATTCCGCATCCCCGATTTCCTGTTCGTGTGCCTCGGAGCCTTGGTATCCGTCTACATGCTCATCCCCGAGTTGACGCGCCGCGACGCAGAGGGTGAGCGGGATTACATCGACACGGTGCTCGTCGGATTCTCTCTGCTCGCTATTTTCGCGGGCGCCGTCGCGGCGCTCCTCGCTCCCGGCATCTTGGAGCGGCTCTTCCCGCAATTCGCGGAGCAAGGACGTCTTCCCGAACTCGTCGCGCTCACGCGCGTGATGCTGCTGCAGCCGGTACTTCTCGGGTTCTCGAACATCTTCGCGGCGATCACGCAGACGCGGCATCGCTACACGCTCTATGCGATCTCCCCCTTGCTCTACAATCTCGGCATCATCATCGGCATCGTGGCGCTCTATCCTCTGTTCGGCCTGCCGGGCCTTGCGTGGGGCGTCGTGCTCGGCGCGCTGTTCCACGCGGGCATCCAGATACCGTCCATCGTCCACGACGGGTTCCTCCGTCGGCTGCCGCGGCTCGTGCTCCCGCGCGAACTCGTGAAGACCATCACGATGTCGGTGCCCCGCGCGCTCGCGCTCTCGATGAATCAGATCGCGTTCATCGGCCTCACGGCGCTCGCGGCCACGCTCGCCACGGGTTCGATCGCGATCTTCATGTTCGCCTACAACCTCCAAGCGGTGCCGCTCGCGATCATCGGCGCGTCGTACTCCGTCGCGGCGTTCCCGACGCTCGCTTCGGCGCTCTCGAACGGAGAGAGGTCCGAGTTCATCCGCCATATCGCGATAGCCGCCCGCCACGTGCTCTTCTGGTCTCTGCCCGCGACCGCGCTCATCGTCGTTTTGCGCGCGCATATCGTACGTACGATCCTCGGAAGCGGCGCCTTCGATTGGACGGACACGCGCCTCACGGCCGCCGCGTTCGCCGTTCTCTCGCTCTCACTCGCGTGCCAGGGGCTCATGCTGCTCTTGGTGCGCGGCTACTATGCGGCTGGCCGCACGTTCGTGCCGTTCCTCGTGTCGACCGGCATCGCGCTCGGGACGATCGGTCTTGGCGAGATCCTCATCCGCGCGTTCGGGCTCCCCACGGTCCTCGCATCCGTACAATCGCTCCTTCGTCTCCAGGATATCCCGGGAAGCACCGTGCTCGCGCTCGCGTTCGCCTATGCGATCGCGACGATCCTCGGGACGGTCGTCCTCGCGTTCCATTTCGAGCGGCGATTTCGCGGCTTCTTCGCGCAGATCAAGCGCTCGCTCGCGCAAAGCATCACCGCGGCCTTTGCGGCGGGCATCGCCGCCTACGCGATGCTCGCACTCATGGATCCGCTCACGTTCGCGTCCACCTTGTTTTCAGTTTTCTCGCGCGGGTTTGCGGCCGGCACTTTCGGGCTTATAGTGGCGGGGCTCGTGTACGCGCTCCTCAAGAACTCCGAGTACCTCGAGACGACGGAAGCAGTGCGGCAGCGGCTGCGGCGCAAGCCGCAGGAAGAAGTGGCGGAGGTTGCCGTAATGGCATCCGCAGAAGAAGACACCGAGCTCTAAAACATGCCCTCAACATGTTTTAAGTGAATTTTTATGTCAGACACCATTAGGAACTTTTCTATCATTGCGCACATCGACCATGGAAAGTCGACGTTGGCTGATCGCATGCTCGAACTCACGAACACAATTCCCGCGCGGGACATGCAGGAGCAGGTGCTCGACCGCATGGAGCTCGAGCGCGAACGTGGCATCACCATCAAGATGCAGCCGGTCCGGATGCGCTGGCGGCACAGGGCGAAGAAAACGGAGCACGTACTCAATCTCATCGATACCCCCGGGCACGTAGACTTCTCATACGAAGTGTCGCGCGCACTTTCTGCCGTCGAGGGCGTGCTCCTTCTCGTAGATTCTACGCAGGGAGTTGAAGCGCAAACGCTTTCGGTGCTTTCGGTCGCGAGAGGTCTTGGGCTCACGATCATCCCGGTCGTCTCGAAGATCGATGCGCCGCACGCGCGGGTCGCGGATATAACGAGCGAACTCGCGCTTCTCCTCGGATGTTCCGAATCGGACGTCCTGCCTGCCTCTGGAAAGACGGGGGAGGGAGTGGCGGCGGTCCTCGATGCGATCGTCGACCGCATCCCGCCGCCGCGCTCCTCGGGCGAGCGCGTGCAGGCCCTGGTCTTCGATTTCGGATACTCGGATCACCGCGGCGTCATCGTCTATGCGCGCGTCTTCGGAGGGGAAGTGAAGAAAGGCGACGCGCTGCGCTTTTGCGGCGCAGGCGCCGATTTCGTTGCGCTCGAAGTCGGGTGGCTTACGCCGCGTGAGGCCCCGTGCGAGACGCTGAAAGAAGGCGAGATCGGTTACATCGTGACCGGCATCAAAAAGCCGGGCGTCGCTTCCGTCGGCGACACGGTCGCGTCCCTGCGCAATCCGGCACCGGCGCTCCCGGGCTTCTTCAAGCCGACGCCCGTGATATGGGCGAGCGTCTATCCCGAAAGCCAGGACGACCTGGTCCTTTTGCGTCAATCGCTCGAGCGATTGCGCCTTTCCGATTCCTCGCTCTCATATGAAGAAGAGTCTTCCGGCATCATGGGTAAAGGTTTCCGATGCGGCTTTCTCGGGATGCTCCACCTCGAGATCATCATCGAGCGCCTGCGGCGCGAATTCGCCCTCAATCTCGTCGTCACGATGCCGACCACCGTCTATGAGGTCACGCACCAGAACGGCACGCGTGAGGAAGTGTATTCTCCGGCACGATTTCCTGACGATGGGACCGCGAAGCAGGTGCGCGAATTGTGGGCAAGAGTCTCCGTCATCGCACCGCCTGAATATTTGGGCGGCATCGCACCCTTGTTCTACGAGTACGAAGCGAACGTTGGGGAGACAGAGACTCTGCCCGACGGGAAGATGCAGATAACGGCGGAGATGCCCCTGCGCGAACTCATGCGCGGATTCTTCGACAAGCTGAAAAGCATCTCTTCAGGTTTCGCGTCGCTCTCCTATGAGCTTATCGGTCTGCGCAGTGCGGACGTAGTGCGCCTCGATATCCTCGTGGCGGAGGAGCCGGTGCCCGCGTTCGCGCGCATCGTGAGCCGCCGGCGCGTCCAGCACGAGGCGGAGGCGATGGTGGAAAAGCTGGAGAAGCTCCTGCCGCGCCAGATGTTCGTCTTGAAGATCCAGGCAAAATCGATGGGCCGCATCATCGCGTCGCGGCGCGTCTCGGCGTTGCGCAAGGACGTGACCGGCTACCTCTACGGCGGCGACATCACCCGCAAAATGAAGCTCCTCGAGAAGCAGAAGCGCGGCAAGAAAAAGATGCTCGCGCGCGGCAAGGTGGACATCCCGCATGACGTCTTCCTTACCGTCGTGAAGGAAAGTTAAAGGGGCGCTCGAAGGCCCGGTGGTTTTCAACGGAGGAATGGCTCAAACCGTTGAAAACCACCGGGCCTTTTCGCTTAAGCTGGGAAAAGACCCCATTAGGTGCTTTATCAACGTCCCTTGATTTTCATATCGAATCATGCTATAATATAAAAGTTGCGAAGCAGGAAAGCCTTCCTGTTTGGCAACGTGTTCTTTAAGGAGAACGGAAATGAAGCTCACTGCACTACTTGTCATCATGGGGTTGGTACTACCTTTGGTGGCAGGGTTGTCTGTATTACCACAGACGTATGCAGAGTTCGCGTTTGTGGTTTTCTGGATCTACTTCCTGTCTGGCGCAATCGGATGGTGCGGCCACAAATTGTGGCTACGTGCCAAAACCAGGCGTGGAAGAAAAGCCCGGAAGAACAAGCAGTAGCAATCTGATTTTTGAAGCTTAGCTTCACTTGAAGATCGGTCGGATTCAATTCAGCGGATCCCTCTAGGACGTTCCGATTTGCGCGAACATGCGCGAAAAAGAACCGACCTCCCGATTTTCATCTTCTTCCAGTCATGTGATTGGAAAATTAGGTTCTCATCTCTAAAATCCAGATTTTAGAAATGAGAATTAACCGGCAATGCAGACACATTGCCGGTTTTCTCTTTAGTAATTCCCGGAAAGCAGGGAAACAAGCCCAGGCGCGAAAAAGATGACCATGCTCAAAATGACGAGTACGGCTATCACGCCCCACAAATATTTCATGACCTTTTTGGTGTTGCGGTGGAAAAGGAAAGACATATGTGATGTGATGTTAAGATTATAACGTATGCGGACATTTGAGCAACGGCGCGATCCTCTGCGGCTATTCGGCCGACGGCTTCTCCTCGCGACTCTTTTCGTTCTGGTAATCCTTGCCGCGTCCGGAGTCTGGGGAGTGTACCGCAAGGAGCATGAATCGAGAATACTGCGGACCCAAGCCGAAGCGCAATTGGCGGATCTTTCGGAAAGACGCGCCCAACTTGAGGCGGACATCGCCAAACTGAAAACGCCGCGCGGGATGGAAGAGACCCTGCGGGAACAGTACCAATTGGCGAAAAGCGGGGAAGGGCTCGTTATCATCGTGGATTCGCCGACGCCCGCGCCGACACAAGCGACATCCTCCGTCATGGAGTGGTTCAATAGGGCGCTCTCCTGGTGGTAAAAGGGCGCTCGCTAGGATGGGAAAAATGGTGCGGGTACGGAGAATCGAACTCCGATCTAATGCTTGGGAAGCATTCGTTCTGCCACTAAACTATACCCGCTGTGCTTGCATATGATATACTAAATTTCCATTATTTAATAAAGCGCATGATGTTTATGTCTACGCAAGCACAGGTAACTATATACAGCACGCCGACGTGTCATTTTTGCCACGCGGCCAAGGATTTCTTTACCGCGAATAAAGTCGCTTTCACTGATTACAACGTCGCGACCGACCTCGCGAAGCGCCAGGAAATGATCCAGAAGAGCGGCCAGATGGGAGTTCCGGTCATCTACGTCGGCGACAAGATGGTGGTCGGCTTTGACGAGGAGCAGCTCCGCAGTCTCCTCGGACTCTAGTTTCTCGGTTTTTTCGGCAGTTGGGCGCGTATGCTACAGTGCATACGCGCCCCTCGTAAGCCAGCTTGAGGGTCGTCGCTCGGAGAACACGAAAGCGAGCTTTCGTGTCGCTCTTCGCTAGCCCCCGTAGCTCAATGGATAGAGCAATCCCGTCCTAAGGGAGAGATATGGGTTCGATTCCTGTCGGGGGCACTAGGGGATAGAATATACATATGCACTGGCAAGACATCGTCATCTCGGTGGGGCAGTACATCTTCGCGCTGGCGCTCCTGCCTTCTATATTCAGTGCGGATAAGCCGGCACTCTCTTCAAGTGTATTGACGGCCGTCGTCATCATCGTGTTCGGTGCTACCTACGTGACGCTCGGAATGTGGAGTTCGGCAATCGCTTCCGCCGTTCTCGCCTTAGGATGGTCTGTGCTCGCGTTCCAGAAATACACACAGAAGCGGAAAAGCATCGCGAGGGAGTGATAGAATGGGTCTGTGACAGAAGATCACGAGCGGGCACTGGAAGAGACTTTCCGCCTCACGAAGGAGAATAACGCCATGCTCCACAGCATGCGGCGCAATGCATTCCTCGGCGGCATCGTTAAGTTCATTTTCTACATATTCATCCTTGTCGTTGCGCCGCTCTGGATCTACTCGAACTATCTCGCTCCAGTCATGCAGGAGGCCATGAAGACGATAAATGAAGTACAGGGGACAGGTGCCAAAGCGCAGGGACAGCTCAACGATTTCACGCGGATGCTCGGCGAGCTTCAGTCGAAACTGCCCTCCACATTCACTCCGCAACAGCAGTGAAAAAATGCGCGCAGTATGCTAAAGTTGCGCGGACGCCTGGGTAGCTCAGTTGGTAGAGCATTCGCCTGAAGAGCGAAGGGTCCCCAGTTCGATCCTGGGCCCAGGCACAGTCAGAATCCCAATGTGTAGGTCATGGCGCTCCCGTTTTTGCCGCCCGCGAGCCATGTCGAGGTGTCGAGCTTTACTTCGCGTACTTTTCCGAGTTCGCGGTATTTGACGCTCCCGTGTTCGAGCGCGTATTCGAAGATACCCTTCGTAATTTCGACATCTTTCATGCAGTAGGCGCGTACTTTCTCGACTTCGCCCGCGCGCCACCACGCGACCGATTGCGCGCCGTCGCCGCTCTTTTTCTCGCCCAACGTCGCTTCGGCGATGGCATCGAGCCGCAGGCGGCGGCCCACTTTCGCCTGAACCTCTTTCATAAGGTCCAAGCTCCTGATGCGCGTGAGGTCGCCGGGATAGTATTTATTGAGGAGCGGGATGTCGAAGTGGTCGGAATTGTATCCGACGAGCAGGTCGGTCTCCTCGAGCACTTTCCACAACCGAGGCAATTCCGGCTCGAGGAAGCTGTCGTACGCGTCGGTTCCCGAATCGTGGATGCACACGAGCGCGATGTCGAGGGCTGCTGGATCGGATGAGCCGGTGTCCGACATCCAGTTGGCAGTCTCAATGTCAAAAACGACGATGCGCATATGGAAAGTGGGAAACCGGGAAATCAGCCGAGGGCGGAGAACAGGTGTTCGGCGATGCGATCGGCGGGGAGCGTTATCTCGGAGCCGGTCGAGAGATTCTTGATGGTGTAGCGTCCCGATTCGCGTTCCTGCGTCCCGACGGCGATGACGAACGGCACTTTCATCTTGTCCGCCTGACGGATCTGGTCGCCCACGCGCTTATCGGAGAAGTTCACCGCGACGGCCACATCCTGGCGCCGGAGTTCCTGCGCGAGGCGCAGCGCGTGGGGGAGCGCGCTTTTCTCCACGATGCAGAGCATGAGTTCCGTCACGGGGACGTACGCGGGAATGAGGTTGTGCGTCTCGAGGAAATCGCGCGTCGTGACGTCTCCCATTCCGAAGCCGACGGCGGGGATCGATTCTCCGCCGAAAAGGCCGAGCAGGTTGTCGTAGCGGCCGCCGCCGAATATCGAGCGGCGGTTGCTCTCGTCGGTGTCGAAGACCTCGAAGACCATCCCGGTGTAGTAGTCGAATCCGCGCGTTATCTTCGTATCCACCACCATGTTGCGCACGCCCATCAGTTCAAGCTGAGTGCGCAGTTCTTCGAGGTAGGCGGTGCTCGTCGTGTGCTCCAGTTGCTCGAGCAGTTTCTCCGTCTTGCCGCTGTCGCCGAGGAGCGCGGCAAGCTGTTCCTCGAAATCACCGATCTTTGCCCGGCGATCGAGCAGGCGGGTTGCTGCGGCGCGCATGTCCGCAGCGATCCCCACCGTGTCATAGATGGCGTCGATGATGCGCCGATCGGAGACGCGGATCTCGAAATCCCGTTCTTCGGCGCCGAGGCTGCGCAGGATGCTGTGCGCGACCGCGATGACCTCGGCGTCTGCCTCGATGCCGGAGGCGCCGAGGAGGTCGGCGTTCAACTGCCAGTGCTCGCGCAGGCGCCCGCGCTGGGGGCGCTCATAGCGGAAGATGTTCGAGATGGAATACCAGCGGGCGGGCAGAGGTATCTCGCGTACGCGCGCGGCCACCATGCGCGCGAGCGTAGGCGTCATCTCCGGACGGAGCGTCACTTCGCGGTCGCCGCGGTCGGTGAAGGTGTATGTCTGCTCGTTCACGATCTCCTCGGATGTTTTCCCGCGGTAGAGCTCGGCCGGCTCGAGGACGGACGCGCCGTATTCCTCGTAGCCGAAAAGCTCGCAGACGCGCTCCATGTGCTCGAAGATGTGGCGCAGGAGGAACTGGTCTTCGGGATAGAAATCACGGACCCCCTTGTACGGTTCTGTCGAAAGTCTCACCCGTCGGGCATTGTCCGAAGGATTTGCGACCGAGGATTTCTCGCGCTTGGCCATTGCGGACATTATGCATCAAAAATGCCGTCCTCAAAGCTGAAAGAGCCGCAGAGCTGTGGTATACTCGTCCACCTGTATATCGATATGAGGACACGGATACTTCATGCGCGTTTCGCTATCAGGAAATCGCAGCCGGGCATGGGCTACGGGCTCTTCGCGACAACGCCCATCAAGAAAGGCGACTTTATCCTCGAGTACACCGGCAAGCGCATCCCGACGCCGCAGGCGGACGCGATGTCCACACGCTACCTCTTCGAGATCGACGGAGAGTGGACGATCGACGGCTCGACGCGCTCCAATACCGCGCGCTACATCAATCATTCATGTGAGCCGAACTGCGAGGGGGATATCCGCGACGGCCGTATCCTCATCCATGCCGCACGCGACGTCGAGAAGGGCGAAGAGCTCACCATTGATTACGGAGATGAATATTTCGACGAATTCATCAAGCCGGTCGGCTGCAAATGCGCGAGGTGCGCGGGCACCAGCGTATTTTGGAAAGCAGGGAAGAGTGCGTCCAAGATGCGTTCTATCGCATAGCGGTGCGCAGGGAGTTGAGGATGACCGCTACGTCGATGACCTCCTGCGTGAGTGCTCCCGCCACCGGCGGGATGAAGCCGAACGCCGCAAAGAGCATCCCGATGGATGAAAGCGCGACGCCGCCCCAGATGCTCTGTCCCGCTATGCGCATCGAGCGGCTGGAGGTGTCGAAGAGATATTCGATGAGCATGACGTCGCGCCCGAGAATGACGGCATTCGCCGCCTCGATCGCGGCGCTGTTCTCGGTGCCCGAGAAGACGATGCCGACGTGCGCATGCGCGAGCGCGGGGGCGTCGTTCAGCCCGTCGCCCACCATGACGACCGTCGCCCCGTCCTTTTTCGCCGCCTCGATCGCCGCATACTTTGACTCCGGCGTGCACTCGGCGAGTATCGTGATGCCGAATTTCCCGAAGAGACGCTCGGCGTTCGCGCGCTTGTCGCCCGTAAGGATCCGTATGGAGATGCCGCGTTTCGCGAGCGCCCGGAAGAGCTCGGCGACGTTCTCTTTCACCTCGTCTTCGAAATGGAACCGCGCGATCTCCCGCTCGCCTTCAATGAGCGAGAGCGTGATGCCGTCGTGTGAACCCTCTGCTTTGGTAATGGTGTAGCGCCGACCTTTCACGTCGCCGGCGATGCCGTGCCCGATGGTTTCTACGACGTTCGTCGCTTCGAGCGCAGGCCCTTTGCGCAGAGAATATGCGGCTTGTATCGCTCGCGCGAGCGGGTGGATCGAATGGAATTCGATCGCTGACGCGATTGAGAGGAGCGTCGTCTCGTCGCGGCCCGGGGCGAGAACTTCGATCTTCATGAGCTTGATCTCGCCCAGGGTGAGCGTGCCCGTCTTGTCAAAGAACACGACGCTTGCGCGGGAGAGTTCTTCGAGCGTCGCGGGACGCTTCACGATGATATTGCGGCGCGCGGCGCGGGAAAGTCCGCCGATGAATGCGACCGGCGCCGCGATGATGAGCGGGCACGGTGTGGCGATGACGAGGACGGCGAGCGCGCGCGCCAGCTCATGCGAGAGCGCGTATGCGCCCGCGGCGAGCACGAGCGTTATCGCCGTGAAGGGGAAGTTGACCCTCTCCGCGAGCCGCACGACGTGCGCCTGGTGCTTCTTCGCTTCGTCGACGAGGTGCACGATGCGCATGTAGGTCGAGGTCTCGAAGCCACCCTCGACCGAGAGTTCCAATATCGCACCCGCGTTGACGCTCCCGCTTTTTATGAATTCCCCGCGGAAGAACGACACCGGAGCGGCTTCGCCGGTGAGGTTCGCTTCGTCCAAGAGCGCCTCTTGCGAGAGGAGCGTACCATCGAGCGGGATCAGTTCGCCCTGCTTCACGATGATCGTTTCGCCGCTCCCGACATCCTGGATCGGCTTTTCGGCGATAGAGCCATCGGCCGCGCGTACGGTGCAGAATTTCGGGATCCGTTCGGCAAGACCGCGCAAGGCGCTCTCGGCGCGCGCCGAAGCGTACTCGTCGAGCGATTCGCCACCCGTGATCATGAGCGCGACGACGGCGCCGGCGAGGTACTGGTCGGCGAACAAGGATACGACCATCGCGAGGAGCGCGATGTAATCGAGCGAGTAGCTTCTTTCGGCGATTCTTTTGATGGAGTCCCACGTGATCTTCACGATGCCGACGACGATCGCGATGATCCAGAAGGGGAGTGCGGGGGCCGCCGCTCCCAAGACGAGGAGGGTTAAAACGGCGAGCGGCGGCCGGAATTCCTTGCGGAATATGTTTTTCACCAGGACATTGTATCAGTCTGGCGCGGACAGTGGTATAATTTCGAGTATGAAGAAAGGGACGCTTATCTTCTGGCTCGTCCTGCTCACGCTCGTCGTGATCGGCGTCGGCGTGTCCGTCTACGTGAATCGTCAACCGGGCAAGCTCGACAACTTCGCGCAGTGCCTGAAAGACAAGGGAGCGATTTTCTATGGGGCGTTCTGGTGTCCGCATTGCCAGGCGACCAAGCGGATGTTCGGCAAGTCGGCAGCGCTCCTGCCGTATGTGGAGTGCTCGACGCCGGATGGCCAGGGCCAACTGCAAATATGCAAAGACAAGGGGATCGCCGGGTACCCGACGTGGGTGTTCCCGAGCGGCACCGTCCTTACTGGAGAACGAACGCTGCAGGAACTATCCACGGCGAGCGGTTGTCTGTTGCCGAATAGCGATGCCGTGCCTGATTCCTCGGACACCTCTACGCCCGGCGCTTGAGGCGCATCGAAGCGGTTTCTGGCATAGTGACGGGATATGTATCCGGTTGAAACGATAAATTACGCGCTTTCGCTCATCGTTCTTGTGGTCGAGATCGCGGGCGCGGCGCTCCTCGCGCTGTTTTTCCTGCGCAAGAAGTTTCCCGACCTTGAAGGTATCGCGGCGTTTGCAGGGAAGTGGGGATTGTGGGTCGGTTTCCTGCTCACGGCGAGCGGTACGGCGCTCTCGCTCTTCTATTCCGAAGTGCTCGGCTTCGCGCCATGCGGCTTATGCTGGTTCCAGCGGATCTTCCTCTACCCGCAAGTCCTCCTCTTCGTACTCGCTATCTGGAAGAAAGACCGTGGCGTCGCTCTCTATAGCATCGCACTTTCTATCGCGGGCGGCATCGTGGCGCTCTATCAACACTATTTGCAAATGGGAGGAACGTCGGTCGTCCCATGCCCGGTAGTCGCGACACAGGCGTCGGATTGCGCCCAGCGGTTCCTCTTCGAGTTCGGCTACATGACGTTCCCGTTTATGACCTTCACGCTCTTCGCGTTCCTCATCGTCGTGATGCTCTTCGTACGCGACCGAGCGGGAACGAGGGAGTACTGAGCTTAGCAAAGCGAATGTACGATCGTAAAGAAGTGTGATTGACTGAACTCTCGAAACGTCGTAAAGTCTCGGGAGCTCTTTGAAATGCGGCAGAACGCCACAGCAGAAAGGAGCTTGGAAACAGGCCGTTTTCTGCTGTGGCGAAATCCCGTAGGAATTTAGCTGAACAGCGCAACAAGCTACCCGCAAGGAGTAGCGCTTGATAGGGGAACCCTATGAGCAGGCAAAGTGAAGGAACCTTTCCTCAGGCAAGACACGTACTGCTACTGATCGATCAACACGAGTTGTCCGTCGAGGAGATCGACACGATGTGCGACGGCTATTTGTCCGATCTCGCAGAAGCCGTCAAGCGAGGCGTCATTCCTCCACGCGACGATGTGCGGAGATTCTTCGGTCTCCCGACCATCGAACTCATCACTGAGATCGACTTTTCACAGGCCTTGCCGGAGATGATCGCCGCGGCGAGGAACGATCGCGTGGACGAAAACATCACCACTGAAAACTTCCCTGTGGTCGGTAACGGCGTGAAGCGTTTTCGCAACAAGTTGTTCGCTTTCAAGAGCAGCGTCTCGCCAGAAGACGTGATTACGGCCATGCAGAAGGAGAACTTCAAGGCAGCGGACCACGTACATGGTTTCGCTTTCTCAGCGAAGTTCCCCAACATCCAACGGCAGAAAAAGAGACTGTACGCCTGTCTCGGGTCGTTCGCGATGGTGCATAATCACGGAGTCGTAGTGTGCTTCGACGGGAACGAGAAGATTAGAGGCAGTCGAGTTGCTTGTCTCCTGCCTCTGAAAGGTCTTTGGCCCGCCGGCTGGCGCTTCCTCGGTGTTCAGGAAATCTCTGGCTGAATCTTCGGCCACCGGCTCCGCCTCGCGCGGAGCTGCGTCTTTTATATTCCCCAACCTCAGCGAAAAGCCCTGGTAGTTTTTAACGGTGCGGGTCATTCTTCCGTTAAAAACTACCAGGGCTTTGAGCGTCCCCCTATTTAAACTTCGCCACGTGCGCTTCGAAAGCCGTGAGAAACTTCTTGACGTGCTCTTTCGTCGACTCGTCGGCGAGCTTACCCTCCGCGTCGAATTTGTCTGAAGCGTTGAGGTAGAACTCCGGCTGGCCCATCACATGGGTATTGAGGTAGTTCATGATCTGCTTCAGATGATATTGCGCGAGCGCGGCGCCGATGGCGCCTACCGAGGTGCCAAGGATTCCCACGGGTTTCCCATCCCACGCGGAATCGCCGTAGGGACGCGACGTCCAATCGATCATATTCTTGAGGACTCCTGGGACGGAGCGGTTGTATTCGGGAGTGACGAGGATGATGCCATCGGCAGCCCTTATCTTTTCCTTGAATCCTTTTGCAGACGCCGGGAAGTCGGCCTCCAAGTCCTGGTTGTAGAAGGGGAGCGATTCGACACCAATGACCTCGGTTTTCATGGTGTCCGGGGCAAGTTCTGAAAATGCATGAGCGAGCGCTTTGTTGGAGGATTGTTTCCGCAAACTGCCGTAGACGATGAGGATGTTCTGCGTATTCATAGACATGGCGATGACATTGATAAGGAACGTGAGTATACCACAGACGCGCGGCGAGGAACTGTGGATTTCCGCGTCCTACGTCTTGATCATGCTTTTCTCGATATCCGCTATGGTTCCGCCCACTTTCTTGCCGGGATTGAGGATATTGAGGGGATCGAAAATGCGTTTCACCTCGGCGAAAAGCTCGCATATTTCCTCGCCGAACATTATCGACAGGTAGGGCGTGCGGATAATGCCGTCGTTGTGCTCTCCGTCTATGGAGCCGTGGTATTGCGCGACCAACTTGAATACTTTCGGCTGAAGTTCGAGGATGGCGCGACGGCTTTCGGGTCTTTTCAGGTCCATGAGCGGGATGATGTGGAAATTGCCGTCGCCCGCGTGGCCTGCGATCGTGTACAGGAGCTTGTACTGGCCCAGGAGCGCGTTCAGTTCGGGGAGGAATTGCGGATAATCCGCCGGATGTACGACAATATCGTCTATGAAAGGCGCGGTATGAAGGCCGTGCAGATGTTTGCGCAAGAGCGAGAAGCTTTCGCGGCGTATCGTCCAGTACTTCGCCATCTGGGTTTCGTTCGGAGCGATGTTCGTCTTGAGCGAAAGGTCGGCAAGCGCGTCCTGCGCGGCGCGTGCTTTGCCGTGAGCTTCTCCGGCGGTGTCTTCCGCGAATTCTGCCATGAGGATGAGCTTGGGCACGCCGCCGGTTACGGTCATCCACAGTTCCGGAATGAACGCGAGGCCGAGCGATATCATCTTCAAGAATCCGAGTTGCCCGATGATCTGCGGGATGAAACGCACCGCGAGCTTGAATGTCTGGTCATCGTACGATTCGAACGATTCCGGCGAGAATTTCAGGACGCGGTTCACGATATCGGGGAGAATGCGCAGGTCGTTGACGAACATGACGAGCATCGCGCGATGCTCTTTCGTGCGCACGAGCCCGAGCTTTGCTTTTGTCACGAGGGCGAGCGTGCCCTGCGAGCCGACGATAAGTTGGGTGAGGTCGAACGTGCCGCGCTGCCGGTCCATCACGTTCCATAGGGCGTATCCGGCGGAATTTTTCGTGACCGTCGGGCGCGCCGCTTCGATTGCGGCGGCATTCTTCTCAACGAGCGCATGGACATCGCGGTAGAGCTTACCTTCGAAGGTGTTCTCGGATTCCTTCGCGGCGAGTTCGTTCATCGATAGGGGACGCAGGGTCGCTCGGGAGCCATCGGAGAGAACGACGTCGAGTTCGCGCACGTAGCGGTTCGTCTTCCCGTACCGGAGCGTCAATTCACCGCCGGAATTGTTGGATACCATGCCGCCGAGCGCGCAGAGTTCGCGCGAGGCGGGGGAGGAGGGG